>JAABUS010003709.1_pt1 | contig 23991 bp, 14 predicted proteins | sample 5560161 | NCBI WGS metagenome assembly JAABUS01 (sample SAMN10711885, study PRJNA513376) | rock metagenome | isolation source: Antarctica rocks | place: Antarctica: Victoria Land, Trio Nunatak nord | collected 2016-01-04
GGTCCGCGCCGCCACCTGGCGGAGGAGCCACTTGTCGGTCATCCCCTTCAGCTTGTATTCCGGCGCGATGCCCGCGCAGAAGTCCACCACGTCCTCGTCGAGGAACGGATACCGGGTCTCGACCGACGAGTTCATGGCGACGCGGTCCCCCTTGCCGAGTAGCAGCAGCCCGGCCAGCATCACCTTGTAGCCGACGTACAGCGATTGGTTCAGCGGGTCCCAGCGGGCGATCCGATCGTTGGTGATGTCGAGATCGTCATAGGTCGAGTGGTCGCCCAGCCGGTCCCACATCGAGTCGGCGAAGAGCAGCGAGCGCGACTGGCCGAGCAGGTCGTAGAGCTCCTGCTGGGCCATCCGGAGCCCGGCGATCGGCGTCCGCGACGGCCACCGCGCCGGGGCCCCTCCCATCGAGCGTAAGATCATCCTGCGGAGCATCATGGGGAGCTTCAAGCCGAACCGAGAAACGAACGCGTTCCGGATTTTCTGCCCCTTGAACCAGGCATAGCCGGCCAGCGCCTCGTCGGCCCCCTCCCCCGTCAACGCGACTTTGTATCCCTGATCGTGGACCGCCCCGGCCAGCCGGAGCAGGCACGCGCACGCCGTATCCAGGACCGGCCCTTCCGCGGCGCGGATCAGCTCGGGATACGCCCCCGCGATCGCGCCTCGGTCCATCGTCACCGTCGTCAGACGAGAGCCCAGCGCCTCGGCCGACTCCGTCGCCTGCGAACGCTCGTCGGGCCCGGCCCGGTCCAGCCCGATGGTGAACGATGGCACCGCGCCGGCCCGACGCTTCGCCACCAGGCCGAGCACCACCGTCGAGTCGAGGCCCCCGCTGAGGTAGCTGACCACCGGGACGTCCCCCCGCAGCCGACGCTCGACCGCCCGCCCCAGCAAACCCTCCAGCTCGTCGATCAAGGGAGCCGGGTCGGAGACGCGACGCTCCTCGCCGGCGTCGGGGAAGTCGAGGTCCCAGTACTGGCGGACCTCGATCCGGCCGTCGCGCGCCTCCAGGAAGTGGCCGGGGGGGATCGACTTGACCCCCTGGAAAAAGGTCCGCGTCGTGCCGGCGCAGAAGAAGTGGAAGAAGTGGTCCACGCCCGCCGGGTCGGGGCGCGCCTCGACCAGCCCCGAGGCCAGCAGCGCCTTCACTTCCGAGCCCCAGAGCAACCAGCCGTCGGCCTGCGCGTAGTAGAGCGGGCAGATGCCGACGCGGTCGCGGCCCAGCAGGAGGGTCCGGCGGTCGCGGTCCCAGAGCGAGACGGCGAACTGGCCGCGGGCGTGCTCGAAGGTGGCGGTGCCGTGGTCCTCGTAGAGGTGGACCCAGGCCTCGGTGTCGCAGCGGGTGGCCAGGTGGTGGCCGCGCGCCTGGAGCGTCTTGCGGAGCTCGGGATAGTCGAAGAGCTCGCCGTTGAAGGCGACCCAGACGGACCGGTCCTCGTTGGCGATCGGCTGCCTTCCGCCGGCGAGGTCGACGATGGCGAGCCTCCGGGCGCCCAGGGCGAGCCCAGGCTCGAAGTGGTGGTGCTCGTCGTCGGGCCCGCGGTGGGCGATGGCGGCGGTCATGGCGCGGAGCCGCGGGGCGGGGAACTCGCGCGTACCGGTCAGATCCAGGGCTCCAGCAATCCCGCACATCGTCGCCGGTTCTCCATCCCGCCCGCGGACCCATCCAGGCGCCATCTTCCCGCCCGTCCGCCCCGATCTCAATCCCTGATTCTTGCGAAAGCGACCCGGACGCAGATCAGGCGTCCGTCTCGGGGGGAAATGCGACCAGGCGGGCCGGCATCTCGGACCGGTAGCGGCTCGCTCGCCAGTAGACCAGTCCGCCGGCGACGACGAGGACCAGCGAGCCGAGCTTCATCAGGAAGCCGCGAGGGCCGAGCGGGACGTAGTACGCCATGAAGGGAGACCTTTCGGCGGTTGCACCGTGACCGGGGAGAGCACCATCTGTTCGTCGTCCCCCGCCAGGACCGCGGGGGCGTGAAGGCCGTCGCACACGCTGCTGCCGCCCGCGAATCGGTCGGCGATCGGACGGCCCAGGCCCGGGATGATCGTCTCGGTCGGGCCACATTGATTCGCGAAGACCACCGGGATGCCGAGGTCACTCGCGACCCGGCCGGGGATCGCCCGCGAGAGGGGGCCGACCTGGCCGAGCAGCCAGTGCTTGCGGCCCGTCTCGCGGTCGGCGAAGTCCGGCCATGCGGACGCCACGATCGCCAGGTCGATCCGGCCTCGATAACCGTTCCAGACATGCGCATAGATCATGTCCGCGCAGATCGCGAAGCCGATCCGACCCCAGGGGGTCGCGACCACCAGGGGGTCGCGTCCGGCCCGGAACCGGAAACGCTCCCAGAAGACGATGTTCCGCTTCCGGTAGACCTGCACCTCGCCCTCGGGTTGGAAGAACGCCACCGAGTTGTAGAGATGCTTGCCGTCGCGCTCCACATACCCCGCGGCGATCCCCATCCGCCACCGCCGGCTCAGTTCCTGGAGGCGTTTCCGCGTGGGGCCGGATGGGTCCTCGCCAAACGGCCAGTAGTCGGCGCATCGGCCGTAACCGGTGTTGAACAGCTCGGGGAGAACGGCCAGCTCGGCCCCCGCGGCATGGGCCCTCCCGAGCCAGGCTTCCGCCCTGTCGAGGTTCTCCGCCACCGCCAGCGGCTCGGAATGCATCTGGATTGCTGCCACCGCGATCTTCACGAGCTGGGCCTCCGCGGCGTCGGGTATGAAAATCGGCCGAAGAATCGAATCCGATGTCGTCCGGCTGGGGTGTCGTGAAAAAGTCGCCGCGAAAATTGCGATTCCGAGGCCGAGGATTCTCGGTTCCCCCCGCGTGGGGGCCATCTCGTCGACCGACGTAAGACGAGGCCGCGTACCGGGTCAGAAGCCGAAGAAGCCGAGGAAGCCACCACGTCGAGGAATCGGCGCGGCCCGGGACTGGATGCGGAGCTCATCACCACGGCCGAGGACGTCGTGGACGGGCGGGTTGCTCGAAGGGACGAGGCGATAATTGAATTCGCGCTCGTCGCGGAGGGTGATGGGGACGAGGTTCTCCGAGAAGAATTCGGTGAAGTAGTTGTCCCACCAGGGGGCGTCCATGGGCTGGACCACTTCGAGGGTCTGGAAATCGTCGCGCATGAAGGTGATTCTACGGTCACCATAGTATGTGAAGCTGTGCGAGACCGGCGTCGGCCCAATCTCCTCGCCGTTGACGATGGCCAGTGCCCCCGGCGGGTCGGTGCGCAGCGTGTAGCGCCGCTTCACGCAGCCGGGCATGACGCAGAGCACGGCCATCGAGAATACGACGAGGACCCGATTCGCGTGACGGAGATGAGTCGCCATCCCTGGCTCTCCCCTTTCGCGGTCGTCCCCGGCCCGGGCGGACCGGTCAGACACGCGCCAACACCCACGCGGCCGGCCGAGGGCGAGAGCCCGAGGCGCCCGTGTTTCCGAGCAGAACCGGTAAGTGGATCAATCGAGGTGAGGTGGCGGACCGGACATGAGCGGGGCGGATTGTAGCGGGCCGGTCCCCGGAGGGCAAGGCAGCTTGGCGCGAGTCCCGAAGGCTGCGAAGATGACGTCCCGATCCACGCCCCATCCCGCCGATGCGCATCCTTTTCCCGGTCCCGAACGAGTCCCGACCCCCATGATCGTCCAGCTGACCGTGCAGCCGATCGCCGCCGTCGATGCCCGTTGGCTCGCCCTCGGAATCTTCCAGGATGACCTCGCCCCCCCCGAATCCGTCCGAGGGACGCCGCTCGGCGAGCTGGTCGAACGGTTGCTCGCGGCGAAAGAGTTGCCCGGGAGTCCGGGAGACGCGACTCCGCTCCTGGGAGTCGGCGGCCTGGCGGCGGACTTCGTGCTCGTCTTCGGCCTCGGCAAGCGCGAGCGGTTCCATGCAGGGGCCGCCTTCACGGCCGGGGTAGCGGCGGGCAAGTGGCTGGCGGGCAAGGCGCGCGAGTCGGTCGCGGCCGTCCTGCCCGAGGCGGGCGATCGACTCGCGGTGGCCTCGGCGCTGACGGAGGGGATGATCGTCGGGTCGTCCGGCCCCGGCCTTCGAAAGGAAGAGCCGTCGCGACACCCCTTCGCGACCCTCCAGATCGTCGCCCCCCTCGCCGATGGGCCGGACCTCGACGCCCTTCGTGCGGCGGTCCGGCGGGGCGAGATCGTGGGCGAGGCGATCAACCTCGCCCGAGAGCTGGCCAACACGCCCCCCGCGGAGAAGACGCCGACCCTGTTGGCCGCGCGTGCCGCGGAGGTCGGGGCTACCGCCGGGCTCACGATGAACGTCTGGGACGAGGCCCGGATTCGCGAGGAACGGTTCGGCGGCCTGCTCGCCGTGGCGGCGGGGTCGGACGAGCCCCCCGCCTTCGTCGTCGCGGAGTATCGCCAGGGGGGCCAGGCGCCCACGCTCGCGCTCGTCGGCAAGGGGGTCACGTTCGACTCGGGGGGCCTCTCCCTGAAGCAGAGCAGCTCGATGGAAGACATGAAGGCCGACATGTCGGGCGCCGCGATCGTGATCGCGACGATGCAGGCCGTCGCCCGGTTAGGGCTGCGGGTCAACCTCGTGGGCTACCTGATCATGTCCGAGAACATGCTCGGCGGGCGGGCGATGAAGCTGGGCGACGTCCTGACCATGCGCAACGGCAAGACCGTCGAGGTCCTGAACACCGACGCCGAGGGGAGGCTGATCCTGGCCGACGCCCTGAGCTTCGCCGTCGAGGGGAAGCCCGATCGCGTGCTCGACCTCGCCACCCTCACCGGTGCCTGCATGGTGGCCCTGGGGACCAAGATGGCGGGACTCTTCAGCAACGATGAGCCCTTCGCGCAGGCGGTCCAGGCCGCCTGCGGGCAGTCGGGCGAACGCGTCTGGCGGCTCCCGCTCGACGACGACTTTCGGGATGGGCTCAAAAGCCACGTCGCGGACCTGAAGAACATCGGAGGCAAGTGGGGAGGCGCCATCACGGCCGCCAAGTTCCTCCAGCAGTTCGTCGGGGAGACCCCGTGGGTCCACCTCGACATCGCCGGCCCGAGCTGGGCCGACACCGACGGCGCCACCCGAGATGTCGGCGCCACCGGCTGCTACGTACGCTCGCTGGTCGCCCTGGCCGAGGCCGCGGCGATATGAGAGGGGGGAAGGGCCGGGAAAGACTCGTGGGTCGAGGATCGGCGGGATGCGGTCGGCAGGTCGGGAAGATCAGGACTGGCAGAGGCGGTCTTGCAGGAGGCATTCGATCCGGCGGCTATTGATGTCCAGCTTCTCGAGGATCTCGAGGACTTCGTCCATGGGCTGGTTGTTGTCGATGGCCCAGTTCAAGACGTCGAGGTTTTCCTCGCCCGACTTCAAGCGATAGAGGATCTCGTCGATGAGTTCGGAGTCCTGGAAGGCGCGCTGGAGGAGACCGTAGTCGTCGCGATCCAACTCGTACCAATAGGTCCGACCTTGCAGGTGCTCGAGCCAGCGTTCGCGGAGGAACCCGTTCCAGTGGTAGCGAATCCAGCAGAGGATGGCCCAGTTGCCGAGGTCACGGCCGGCCTTCTCGCTCTCGATCCACTTGTGCCGCTGGGCCTCGGCTTCGCCCCGTTCGTGGACGCTGAACCGGATGCTGGGACGAATCAGCTCCGAAGTCGTGGACTGACCTTGGCACATCGAGACCTCCGAACACGAGACCGAGTCGTGTGTGCTGACGAGTCCGGACCGGCCCAGGCGGGATTCTCTCACTGACGCGTACTCTTCTTCATCCATCGGGAGGGCGACGTCCATCCATCAGCCAAAGTGCGTCGCAGTTCGTGAGGATTTTCGCCAGCTGCATTCGACAAGCGGAGGATTTCAGTCTAACCAATGGAACTATCAACCGCAAGATTACCGTGCAATACATTGCATCCACGTCGGTAACATAGGACGTCCGGGACGCATGCCACGCGATTCTGCCGGGTCACTCGAGGACCGAGTCGGCGGAGAACCAGGCCAGGGAGCGCCCGATGATGGCGGCGACGCCGGTCTGGCCGACGGCGAGGGGGCCGAGCGGGCCGTCGGCGACGGCTCGCCACTTCACGCGCCCGTCCAAGTCGGAGCAGATCAGGTGGACCCCCTGGCGTGTGACGCGCCAGGTCTCGCCCGCGGGGCTGGCCCCGAACTCGTCCTTCGACTCGGACGAGGCACGCCCTCGCCCGCGCGGATGCCCCGCATTGTCGAAGGCCAGGGTGCGGCCATCGGGGGCGACGACCAGGCCGATGGGACCCAGGCGATGGAGCTGCCAGCCTTCCCAGGGCAGCGGCGATTCCCAGGCGACCCTCCCATTCACGTCGTGGCCCCGGAGCACCTGGGCACGTCGCGCCAGAGTGAACCAGGCGACGGGTCCGGATGCGGCTCCGGGCGAGGCGATCAGGAGGAGGGGCTCGGTGGGCTCGGAGCGAAAGCCGCCGATGGTCGCCCCCGAGGCGTCCAGGACTTCGAGCTTGCCGTCGTCGGTGGTCACGGCAAGGACCCCGTCGGGGCCGATTGCGAGGTCTTCGACGGGCGATTTCTGGGTACGTTTCCAGATCCAGCGACCCGCGGGAGTGGCCCTACCGAGGCGGTCGCGTTCTTGCACGATGGCAAGGCCGAACGAATCGGGGTGGACCTCCAGGTGGGTGATCTCGACGAGGCTCAGGTCGACGCGCTGCGCCGAGCTCCGCCGCGCGTCGTAGAGGACGATCTGCCGATCGGTGGCCGCCGCGATCCAGCCCGGTGCGGTCCGCGCGATCCGCCCCACCCCGATGATCTCGGGGGCCTTGCCCAGGTCGCGCCCCTCGGCGGTGAAGATCCGGAGCCGGTTGGTGGCGGAGATCAGCCCGATCCTCGGGGGATCGTCCAGCACGGTCAAGACGGCGGTCTCGGCCTGGTCCTCCGACGCGACCGCCTCGGACGTCCAGTCGGGTTTGCGGAGGGATCCGGACCGCTGGAGGCCCGGGCGACCGGCTTCGGGGGCTGTCGCCGTCGCCGTCGCCGTGCGTTCCGCCCCGTCGAGGTCGAGGCGGACCACTTCGCCGGTGGCATGCCCGTAGATGAGGAACCTCCCCAGCGGGTCGGTCTCCAGGGCGATCGCCGGTCGAATCAGCCCGGTCTTCCAGCGGACATTGCCCCCCGGGCTCAGGACGGCGAGTTCTCCCTCCAAGGTCGCGACGCCGATCGTCCGGCCGGCGAAGTCGGGGACGGCGAACGCGGCCGAGCCTCCGAGGTGATACGAGCCCTCGTTCTGCCCGCGGAGGTCATACCGCTGGACGCCGTGGGTAAAGCAACTGGCGAGGATGAGGCCGCCGTCGCCGCTCGTCGCGAGCCGGCCGACGTTGGACATCAGCGATTCTTGCCAGAGGACCTGGGCCTCGAGCCGCCCGAGGGTCCCCGCCGCCGAGAGGGCCACGCCGGCGAGCGTCCCGTAGGCCGCCGCACCGAGCAGGAAGGGCCGGTCGGGGATGAAGCAGACATGGGCCAGGGGTTGCCGCGTCTCGAACCTCCCGGCCGGGCGACCATGCCGGTTGTAAATCTGCGTCAGGCCCAGCTTGGACGCGACGGCGACGTAGCGCCCGTGGGGGTCGATCGCCAGCGACGAGGCCTCGGGGGGCCCTTGGCGGTCGACCGTCATCTGGAAATCGGGGCCGAGCAGCCAGAGCCGCGACCCTTCGCCGAGCAGCGCGACGAGCGAGCCGTCGTCGCTGATGGCACCGGCGAGGACCCGTCCCGGGGCGCGTGAGACGGAACGATGGCGTCCCCCGGTGTCGAGCAGGTAGAGGCCATCGGCCTCGTCCCAGACCAGGATCGTCCCCGCCTCGCGCGCCAGGCCCAGTCCGCGCAACGGGGCGTCGGTCAGCACGGTCCAGGCGGGTGCCGGGGCGAGTCGGGAAGTCGTCCGGGCGGGAGCTTCGGACATCGGGCGACCCTCACGAGTCCTCGGGCGACCCGGCCGGTGTGGTCGGGGCACGGCGGGCCTTACCGCGAGGCGTTCAGCCGGCGTTTGGCCTTGGCCTGGAGGATGGCCTGGGCCAGGACCGGGTCGCGGAGCGGGTCCCCATTCGCGGTCTCGGCGGCGGGACGATCGACGTCCCCCTCGCCCGCGACCGGCTTGGCCGAGGATCGGACGAGGACGTCGGGCTCGACCCCCTGCTCGCTATACGGCTGATTCTTCGGTGAGTAGAACTTCGCCGTGGTCAACTTCAAACCCGCAGGCGCCGACCGGAGCGCGAAGATGCTCTGCACCGATCCTTTGCCGTAGCTCCGCTCGCCGAGCACGACGGCTCGCCCGTAGTCCTTCAGCGCCCCGGCGAGGATCTCGCTGGCGCTGGCGCTCTCGTGGTCGATCATGACGCACAACGGCATCGTCCATGCCCCCCGCCCCCGGGCGCGATACTCCTGGCTCTGGCCGGGGGCCCTCCCCCTGGTGAAGACGATCGGACCCTTGTCGATGAACCGCTCGGCGATCTCGACGGCCACGTTCAGGAGGCCGCCGGGATTGCCTCGGAGGTCGAGCACCAGCGACTTCATCCCCTGACGACGCAACGACGTGACCGCCCGGTCGAGCTCCTCGGCGGAATTCTTCTGGAAGCCGATCAACTGGATGTAGCCGACGCCCGCGGACGGCTCTACGATCTCGGCGCGGGCCACGCTATCGACCTCGACGTGCCGGCGGACCATGCGAAAGGTCTGGGCCTTGCCGTCGCGATGCTCGACGGTGAGCTCCACCGACGTCCCTTCGGCCCCCTGGAGCTTGCCGGCCGACTCGTCCAGGCTCAGGCCGATCACCGATTCTCCCCCCACACGAGTGATCAAGTCGCCGATCTTGATGCCGGCGTCCCAGGCCGGCCCGCCGCGGATGACCCCCACGAGGCGAAGCGACTTCCCTTCGAGTTTCAGCTCGATGCCCAGCCCGACGAAGTTCCCGTCGATCATGGCATAGAGGTCGTCGAGCTTGTCGGGTGTCAGATAGCTCGTGTAGTCGTCCAGCGCGTCGCAGGCGCCGTAGACGAACTCCAGGATCACCGCCGTGGGGTCGACCTCCAGCGTCCGGGTCGCCACCTCGCACGCGGCGAGGAGCTGGGCCTCCGCGGCGTCGCGGTCGGGGACGAAGAGCTGAGAACGCTGGTCGGAGAGGGACGAGCGAAGCCGATTCACCCGCTCGGGAGTCGCCCGGGGTGCGTTCGTGCCCAGGAACGCCGGATCGCGGAGCGCGATCTCCATGTTGTCGAGCCCCCGGCGTACGAGCGGTTCCAGGGAGACGGGGTCGACGTAATGCGTCTCGATCCGATCGAGCAGCTCGTCATAGAGGTCGATCGCCTTCTGGCGAGGGAGCCGGAGCAAGACCTTGCGGAAGCTCTGGTCCTGGTAGCGACGTACGAGCTTGCAATGCGACTCGCAAAGGCGGCGGCGACGGCCGAACTCGGAACGACTGGGCCACTGCTCCAGCGCCTGGCCGTAAATCTCGATCGCGGCGGTCCAGTTGCGCTGCCGTTCCAGGTGGAGGGCCCGTTGCAGGACGTCTTCGGGATCGCGGCCCATCGCCGGCGTCGGGGAGTCCAACCGGGTCGTAGGCTCGGGCGACGCGGCCCGACCGACCAAACAAGACGTCCCGAGCAGGAGTGCTGTCAGGAACCATGCCGATCGGCGGTTCACCTGGAGTCGCATTGACGTCGATCCTCCCACTGCGGAGCGCACCGGAGCGGATCGCGTAGGCGAGGAGACGAGCCGATGGGTCGAACGACGCGGCCCGGCCGGGAGGCACGACCGACGCACGTCAGTGTGTTCGCAAGTCCCGACCCAGACCGTCCCCAGGCGACCGCGACCCGTCCCGCACACCGCTCCGAGGGTGCCATTCGATGGAGTTGCTCAGTCAATGGCGGGCGCGACTGGGGAGAGGGACGGCCGGCCCGGGCCGTCACCACCTTCGTCGGTCCGGAATGGGGGAGAGCTGCCGCTCGGCCCCCCATTCGACTTCATTATAACACACGACACGCCTCGACACGAGCCATACGTGCGACCGTGATGGTTCGTGACAGCAAGGAAGTCGACTTCCCCCTCTCGGGTGGATTCCCGACGAGGCGGAGCCCGATCCGAATTCCCTTCTCCCACCGGGAGAAGGTGCCCCGAAGGGGCGGATGAGAGGTTGGTTTCGCCATCGACCTAACACCCGAGGTCGTTGCTCATGCTGTAACCTGGACCCCTCATCCGGCCGTCCCGGCCACTTTCTCCCGGGGGGAGAAGGGAGGAGCGCACCTGTCGCGTTCATTGCAGCCCTTTGGCCTCATCGATGCGGTAGAGGCGGCCGGCGGCCAGGTCCTTGAACTCTTCCTTCTTCCCGGAGGGCCACGTAATCGAGATTTCGTCGGCCCGTTCCGCCTGTCCGAGGCCGAAGGTCAGGGGAAGCTCGACCGACGACAGGTAGCCCTTGGCCGGGAAGAGCTGGCGCCGGGAGAGCCGCCCTCCCACCCTGAGCGAGACCCTGGCGCCGATCGCGCCTTGGTTGGAGGGCCCGCCGCTCAGGAGGAGGCGGATCCAGCGGTTCTTCTGTCCCCCGTCGTTCCGGAAGAGGCGGGCGGGGCCGCCGTTGACGGTCAGGACCACGTCGAGGTCGCCGTCGCCGTCGATGTCGGCGTAGGTGCTGCCCCGGCCGACGACGGGGCGGAAGAGGTCGGCTCCCGCGTTCTCGGAGCCGACCAATGCGAAGAGCGCGCGGCCGGCCTTGCCGGTGTTCCAGAAGAGCTGCGCCGACTGCTCGTAGCTTTCCGTCGCCTGGACCTTGGCGACGTCGCTCTCGAGGTGCCCGTTGGCCGAGAGCAGGTCGAGCCGGCCGTCCAGGTCGTAGTCGAAGAAGAAGAGCCCGAACTTCAGAGGGGGCTGCGTCGGCGCCCCGAGGCCGTAGAGGTTGGCCAGGTCGGAGAATTGCAGGCTCGCCGGATCGTCGGTTACGTAGAGGGCGGTCATCTCGTTGGCGAAATTGCCGATCGCCAGGCCGAGCGAGCCGTCGTTCTTGAAGTCGGCCCAGTCGATCCCCATCGCCCCCCGCGCCGAGCCGGACTGGTCGAAGGCGATCCCCGAGGTGATGCCGACCTCCTCGAATCGACCTCCGCCGAGGTTGTGGAAGAGGAAGTTGGGGACCGTGTCGTTGGCGACGGCCAGGTCGACCAGGCCGTCGTCGTCGATGTCGTAGGGGGCGACGCCGAGCGACTTGCCGACCGGGGCCTTGTGGTCGGGGGTGCGCACGTGGACTCCCGACGCCTCGCTGACGTCGGCGAAGGTGCCGCCGTCGTTGCGCAAGAGGACGCATAGCGACCCGCCGAAAGCCGCGGGAGGGCCGTAGGCCCTCCCCTGCCCCGTGCCGGCGAGCTGGAAGTTCTGCCCGCGGTCGAATTCGGCGGACCAGGCCACGTAGACGCAGACGAACAGGTCGAGGTCTCCGTCGTTCTCCATGTCGAAGAAGCAGGCGCTGGTCAGCCACCCGTCCGACGCCTTCGCGTTCGCCTCGTCGGTCACGTCGCGGAACGTCCCGCCGTCGTTGCGGAAGAGCCTGCCGCCGCCGAGCGCGGTCAGGTAGAGGTCGGGGTCGCCGTCGTTGTCGTAATCGCCGACGGCCACGCCCATGCCGAAGAGGGTCTTGTCGAGGCCGGCCGCCTTGGTCACGTCCTCGAAGCGGCCGTGGCCATCGTTGCGGTAGAGGGCCTGGGTCGGCTCCGAGGCCGTCGTGTGGTCGGGCCAGTGCGTGGAGTTGACCAGGAACAGGTCCTGATCGCCGTCGCCGTCGTAGTCGAGGAAGGCGGCGCCCGAGCCCATCGTCTCGGGCAGGAGCTTCTGCCCCGATGCGCCGCTGGTGTGGACGAAGGTCAGGCCGGCGTCCTTGGTGATGTCGACGAATTTCACGTCGGGGAAGGTGCTCCTCTCCTGGACCGACGGGCGTACCGGGGGGACCGGGGCGGAGATTTGCGGAGGAGGGACCTCCGGTTGACAGCCAGCGATGCCGACCGTCGCGACGACGAGACCGATCGCGAGCCATCCCGATGCGGACCATTTAGCGCGGTTTCTCATCGCGTCGCCGACGAGTCGAGGCCTGATCCCCTCCTCCCTTCTCCCCCCGGGAGAAGGTGCCCCGAAGGGGCGGATGAGGGGCCTGGCCTTGAGATCGACCTTGCACCTGAGATGCTGGCACCAGTGGGGCCCGGGTCCCCTCATCCGGCCGTCCCGGCCACCTTCTCCCGGGGGGAGAAGGGAGGAGTGCACCGGCCTCTCTTGATGGCCGGATGCCAGGTGCCAGCGAACTGCGCTAAGCATCTTCATTTCTCCACCCCTTTCCGGGCGGCGGGGGCCAAGGCGGCCGTGGTCGTGCTTTGCATGCCCGGTGCACCGTCCCGGTGGAGCGGATGGATCACGATCGATTGGGCGTTCTCGTTGGCGGCCGGGTCGTTGCGTCGGGCGATGGCGACGGCGCGGCCTTCGGCGGTCTCGTCGGGCTTGAGCAGGCGGTGCAAATTCTTGTGCGTGACCTCGAGGGCTCGCGCCAGCGCGGCCTGGGCCTCGGGATCGGGGTCAGAGTGCCACGAGGGGCCAAGGCGTTCGACCACCTCGTGGAGAGGTCCCAGCCTGGAGCCGGACTCGGGGCGCGGGCCTTCCACATACCGCACGACGTCGCGCGTGAGCTGGCTCGCCCTGGCCCCGCGAACCTCCCGCGTCAGCTTGGCATCGGCGACGGTATCCGCCAGCGCGACGACCGCCTCGGCCGTCGGCGTCGGGCCCGGGGCCGCCTCGGGAGCGGTTGCCCCCTTCGCCGCGCGGGCGAGGTCGGCATAGGCCAGGCCGAGGCCGTAGTGGGCGGCGACGTTCTCGGTGTCGATGGCCAGCGTCCGACGATAGGCGGAGATCGTCTTCTCCAGGAATCCCCGACGCTCGGGGCTGTCGCGGGGCTCTTGCCGGCTCCGCGAGTAGAGGACCGTCCCCAGGGAGTTGATGACCTCATAGTCGCCGCTGAAGTCGAAGCCGCGGTCGGGGATCTTCGTCGCCAGGACGGACTCGTAATTCGCGATCGCCTCGTCCAGGAGCCCGTTCCGCTCGTTGATCTGGCCGGTAAGCCAGTTGATGACCCAGGGCGCGGCGGGCTTCGGATGAGATGCCGCCTTCTCCAGGGCCTTGAGGGCGTCGGGGATGCGGCCTTCCCTCTGATAGACGCGGGCGAGGTTCACCCAGCCGTCGGCCTTGCCCAGGTCGGCCACCTTCTGGAAGACCGGCTCCGCCTGCTTGAGCTCTCCCTTCTGCCCCCCCTTCTCGCTCCCCTCCAGCAGCAGGCCGATCCCGTAGTCATTCCAGCGCTGCCAGGTGTCGGCCTCGGGGATGGGTGACGGTTCGTTCGATGCCTTCGGGCCCCCCCGGACCGGCAGGTGGACGAGGTCGCGGGCCATCACGACGACCGGGAGCTCGGGCCCCTCCCCCTTGCCGAAGATGATGTCGAGGTACTTGCGATCGAACTTCCGGTAATTGACCTTCGCTTCGAGCGTGATCGGCCCCGGGGTGCCGGTGGGGACGTCGAGCCCGAAGTGGACGACCTGCCCCGCCCCGGGGGGGATCTGCTTGTTATACAGGGGGACGAAGATGTCTTGCGGGTTCCGGCGGTCGATCCGATTGCCGTTGCGGTCGAGCATGTAGATGTTGATAAAATGCGCATAGGGGTCGACCTTCCCGTCGGCGTCGATCCCCCCGGAGCGGCCGATGACGCGGTCTCCGGCCTTTGCGATCAACTCGACCCAGATCTCGTTCGAGTCGGCCGTCCCCTGGCTGAAGGGATGCCCGAGGCCGAGCGTCCGGACGACCACCTCGACCAGGTATGGCTTTTCCGGCTCGAGCGCGGGGACCTCGGGCCGGAGCGGGCCGAGGAAGGCACCTTCGATCCCGCCCCCTTCGCGGAGGGCGAAGATGTCGACGCGGACCTTCTTGTCCGTGAGGAACTTCGTGTGGGCCTCGACGGCCTTCTGATTGCCGAGGATGGTCGCCAGGCCGGTGTTGGCCCCGAGGAAGAGGTGGTTGTGGATCTCCCGCCCCCCCTTCCCGTCGAAGTCGCGTGCGCCGAAGTCGAGCGAGGGCGTGAGGTTCATGTGGCAGTCGACGCACTGCCCCTTCGCCTTGGGAGGATAGTAGAAGCTGCGCGCGCCGCCGCCGGAGACCCCCGAGAGCAGGAACGTGTCGTAGTGGTTCTGCCCGCGGAGGAAGTCTTTGTAGTGGTTGAGCGCGAAGGGGAGCCCCACCTTGTGGCACGTCGAGCAGAATTTCGAGTCCTTGATGACGGGCTTGAGGAACGTCTTCTTGTGCATCTCGGGCTTGGCCTTGATCAGCGTGTTATTCACCCATTGCAGCAGCGGGCTCTCGCTGGAGGCGAACGGGTAGTGCTGGGGCTCCTCGAGCGTGTAGTCGGCGTTGCCTCGGGTGCTGTTGACCTTCGTGATCGAGTGGCAGACGGTGCAGGTGATCCCGGCCTGGCTGGTCTTCGAGTTCACGTCGTCGTAGTTCGGGTCGTCGAACTCGCCCGAGAAGAACGGGACCGGGTCGTGACACCCCGCGCACCATCGGGCGGCCTGCGTGTTGCCGTCGCGTTCCATGGAGACCCGTCGGGTCTCGCGCACGCTGGTCAGGTAGGGCTTGTTGTTGAACGAGCTGAAGTGGTGCGCGGAGTGGAACCACCCCTTGTAAGCGTCCTGGTGGCACTTCAGGCAGTAATCATCCATCATCAGGGTCTCGGCGGGGATGAACTTGCCATTGGCCGTGACCGCCTCGGACGGGTAGAAGTACCGCTTGCCCTGCTTTGGCCCTCGCACGGCGAACGACCGGGGGTCCTGCGCGTGCAGGAGTCCCATCAGCACCACGAAACCCGCCACGATCCCCCCCCAGACCCGGAGCCACTCCCAGCGGATGCGCGGGCCTGCCAGGCGGTGCTTCACGTAGAGCCCGATCGCCAGCAGGGGCGTCGCGACGTGCAGCCAGTAGCCCACCGCGCGGACGGTCGGGTCGCGGACCTCGAACCGCTCAAACCCGGAGAGCCGGACCAGGATCAGCCCCGAGAGCCCGACCACCAACGCGCAGAAGAGCAGGGCGAGCCCGAACCGCACGGCCGACCGGTTCGGCCGCTTCCACGACGTGGCCAGGTGCACGAAGCCGAAGGCGAGGAACGGGACGAGGATGGCGAATCCCAGGACGAGATGGAGGATGAACATCACGTTCGAAAAGAACGTCTGGTGTGTCGTGCCTCCCCACCACGTCAGCGCGGTGAGGCTGGCGAGGTAGACACCGTTCGCCCCGAGCAGGGCGAACCCGCCGAGGATGATCCACAGCAACGGCCTCAGCCGACGGCCGACGGCCGGCGTGTAGACCCGGCCGCGGCGGTCCTTCATGGGACGGGCGCTGATCGTCATTAAGAACTCCAAGACCTCGAAACGGGCCCAGCCCGTGAATTAATAGGAGGATGATCGCAGGGAAGTCGAGCTGATCCGAAGGCCTCGAAGGGTATGCCGGATGGCCCCTTCGAGCGTATCGACATCGGATTCGGGACCATGCCAGACCAGGTACAACGTGTCGAACGACCTGGGAAAACCGAACGTCACCTGCCTCGTGGAGACGAGAGGCCGCCCTTCGACCGCGACCGCCTTGCCGATGCCGGAGGCCGCAAGTCGGTCCCCCGTCCCGGGCGCGACGACGTCGACCCGCGCGACTTCCAGGCCGCCCCAGGTCTCGGTCCGACGGCCCACGACACGATACCCCGGGAGATTCGTCAGTCGGTTGGCGAGACCTTCGGCCAGTCCCTTCGCCGTCCCGTCGGGTATCGGCAACGCCCGGTAGACCACCAGCGAAGCCGCGCCGCCAGCCGGCCCCGACCAGGCCGCCAGGGGCGTCCCGGGGACGGACACGCGCGTTCGCTCGATCGGTCGCCAGGACGGTGGCGGCGTCAACGCCACCCCCGAACTCTCCAGGGGTGGGGAGATTCCGCAACCCGAGGCGAGCAAGAGGGCGGACGCCAACCCGAACCGGCGGGTTGCCGCGAAGAGACGGAATGCGCAATGCATCGTGGATCGTCCAGGTCGCGCCGATCGTGCGGAGGGAGCCACTCGTGGGGCCGTCCCAGGGGACGGATCAGGCCGGCGGGGCGGGCGATCGAGGCGGACGATCAAGCCGGGGCGGAATCGCCTGCGGATGCGATTGCGTGGCGTCGCCGTGAATGGGACGCGCCTCGGCGGACTCGAACGTGAAGGGGGTTGTCAGCGCGATCGATTGGGACGGCGCGTGTCGCCCCGGCGCACCGGGGATGTCGCCCGAGCACGGCAGCGGGCTTACGCGAAGGGACGGCGGAGCGATCCGAGCCTCGTCGGCCTGGCCCGAAACGACCGACTCCAGGGAGGTCGACAGGCCCAGGACAGGCCGTTCGCGAACATGGCAGCCCATCGCTTGCGCAGGGCGCGCACCGACGAGGACACCCAACACCCCGAAAAGGGCAAAGAGTGTCACTCGGTACCTGCGCGTCTGCCCCCGCCGAGAGGCGTCGGCCAGTCCCGCGACAACATGAGTATTGACGGAGAGGAGTCGCATCCCTTTCGATTAGAGAGAATGGGTTCGCCCCTGTCAATATTCCGAACAGGCCTGCCGAAATCATCTGGAGGTCGCGATAGAGACGCGCGTACTCACCGCCGAGGGGTTCAGAGGCATTCGGCCGGCTCAGACCTGAATGCCTGCCACAGCGTACCGCCGTGACGTGGCGGATCGTGCCTGATCAGGGGATCGCCTGGTAGGTCACGAATGCAATCCTGCGGCCGTCGGGCGACCAGCAGGGCACGTTAATCGTCCCCTGCCCGCCGAAGAACTCCGCCAGCACCTCGATTTTCCCGGTGTCGAGCGTCAGCATCCGGAGGGTCACGTCCTTGTTCTCGGGGTGGCCGGTCACGTCCTTCTCGTACGAGAGGAAGATTAGCTTGCGGCCGTCGGGCGACGGATGTGGGAACCAGTTGTTGAATCCATCCGCGACGACCGCCTCCTGCCCCGATCCGTCGGCCCGCATGCGCCAGATCTGCATCCTGCCGGCGCGGTCCGAGTTGAAGTAGATCTGCCTCCCGTCAGGGGAATATTCCGGGCCGTCGTCCAGCCCCTTGGCGGTGGTCAGCCGAGTTTCTGGGCCGCCCTCGGCGGGGATGATGTAGATGTCGAACTCGCCCCCACGCTCGGCGCAATAGGCCAGCGTCCTGCCGTCGGGCGACCAGCCGTGCCAGTAGGACGGGCCCATCGGCGTGACGAGCTTCGGCGTCCCACCGCCGATCGGCAGCGTGTAGATGAGCGACTGCCGCTTGCCCTGCGACTGATCGCTGATGACGAGTCGCGTCCCATCGGGCGAGACACCGTGGTCGTTGTTGCACCGCGTGGCGAAACCCGTGTCGACCAGCTCCGACTCGCCGCCGGCCGCCGGGATGCGGACGATCCGGCCGCCGCTGTTGTAGATCAGCGTCCGGCCGTCTTGCAACCAGTTGGGGGCCTCGATCCTCGTGGGCGTGACGTGGACCACGCGACGGTCCGTCGACGCGATCGTCTGCGTCTCCAGGGTGCTGAAGACGACGGGCTTCCCGGGCTGGTCGGGCGGCGGCGCCGTCAGCTCCACGTCCGAGAAGACGGCGCGCTCGATCGCGTCCTTATCGTGCGCGCAGACCCCGAGCCCGACGTAGAACGGCCCCTCCAGCGCGATCCGGACCGCCGCCCCCGAGAAGCTCGGCTCCTGGCCTTCGACGGCGAGGAACATGGTCGCGTACCGTCCCCGCTTCTCGATGCGGAGCCGCCTCGGGGCCGAAACATTCGCCTGCACCTCGTGCGTCGCGGCCCCCTTGGCCGGGCGGAATTGCAGCGACGTGAGGCCGTCGCCGTGGAGCGCCACGTCGACGTAGGCCGAGTCGGCCGAAAGGTCCTGGCGGATCATCAGGCACGCCTTGCGGTGCGGATCTTTGCCGCGGCCGAGGAAGGCGATGTCGGCCGACAGCGAGAGGTCTCCCGAGGTCTTCTTCCAGGCGAAGTGGAAGGCGTCCACTGTCGACCACATGTTCTCCCCGCCGCCGGCGACGGTGTAGGTCCGCTTCGCCGCGTCGTGATCGACCGATCCGGGGTGGAGCACGGCCCCCACGTCCTCATGCCCCTGGAACATGCCGGGGCCGGCGTCCGGGATTTGCGCCGAGGACGGGAGGACCGCCGCCGTCTCGGCTCCCCCGGGCGAGATGCCGACGGACGCGGCCAGGGCCAGTATCGCGACCCCGATCGCTTTCGTGCGTCGCTTCATGGATCACCGTCCTCCGGGTAGCCACCGTTCGAGTCTCTCGGGAGAGTCCCACGCCCCGCTCGGGCCGGCATCCGGCCGCCCGGGGGCCCCGTCGCACGCGGTGCCTCGCCCTACGCCGTCAGCTCCCCAAAGCACATCGTAGGGCAGGACGATCGATGCGAGCGTGCTGCCAAATTTAGGACGAAGAGGAGGATGTGGCAAGCCGGGGCCGCGGATCGGCGACCATTTCCCACCCTCCGTGTCAGCCTTCCGTTTCTTCCGATTCTGGTTGTTCTTGTCGGGATCCGGGCCGATGACCGGCGGCTTCAGCGGCTTGGCGTGATCCGCTCGCACGGCTCGTCGGTGGCCCGGTTCAGGCGGCCGGGAATCCGGGCAGGCTCGTCGCCTTGCTGGACGCGAAGCCGCTCACGTCCAGCCCTTGCTGGCGGAGCATCGCGACGAAAAGATTGCACAGCGGCGCGTTGTCCTTCGTGTCGTATGCGAGATACCGGCCGTGCCGGAACCCGCCGCCGGCCAGCAGCACCGGCAGGTTGGTCGTGTCGTGGCTGGAGGCGTTGCCGAGGTTCGATCCGTACACCACCGAAGTGCGGTCTAGCAGCGTCCCGCCCCCCTCCCGAGTCGACTTCAGCTTCGCCAGGAAGCCGGCGAGCCGCTTCATCTGCTCCAGCTCGATCCGGCGGAGCTGCGCGAGCTTCTCCGGGTCCTTGCCGTGGTGCGAGAGGTTGTGCCAGCCCTGGTTGACGCCCGGCACCACCGGCACGCTCTGCTGGCCTTGGATGCGGAACGTGATGACCCGGGTGGAGTCGTTCTCCAGGGCCAGATGCATCAGGTCGAACATCAGCCGGATCTGGCCGGAGAAGTCTGCGGTGCCGAGGATGTCCACCGGCGGCCTGGCGGCGACCTTCGGCTTGGGCCGCTCGGCCCACTGTTGCGACTCGTGCAGCCGCTGCTCCACCTCCCGGACGGTGGTGAAGTACTCGTCGAGCCGCCGGGCGTCGCTCTCCCCCACCCGGCGGCGGAGCCGGCGGGACTCCTCGCCCATGAGGTCCATGATGCTCCGGCCCTCATGGAGCCGTCGGGCCTGCTCGGCCACTTCCCCGGCCGTCCCGTCGATGAACAGCCGCTTGAACACGGCGGATGGCCTGTTGTCGGCCGGCAGCATCACGCCGCTGCGGGAGACGGCCAAGCCCTCCTGGGTGGCGGACGTGGTCAGGCTCAGGTGGGGGATACGCGTCCGGGGCGGCAGCTTCTCCAGGAGCCACTGGTCGAGCGAGATGCTGTTGCGGAAGCTGCTGGCGCGCGGGTGGGGGGCGGCACTGAGGAAGCACGACTCGCTCGAGTGCCCGCCGTCGACCCCCGGGTGCGACACGCCGGAGAACAGGGTGAAGTCGTCCCGCAGCCCTTCGAGCGGCTCGAGGTAGGGCGTCAACTCGTAGTCCCGCCCGGTCGTCTTCGGGAAGATGGACTCCGCCTCGATGCCGAGCGTGGTACAGACGCAGATCATCCGGGTCGGCGGGCCGGAGGCCGCGGCGGCTCGCGCCGATCGCGGGAGGAGCGACTCGAGCCACGGCAGCGATAGCGTCACGCCGGCGGCCCGGAGGAGGCCGCGGCGGCTGAGGGCGCGCGAGGGATGTGACGGGTCCGGCGTATGGTCGTTCACGGGAAGATACTTTTGCGGGTGAGGAGGCCGGGCCGCCTCCCCGCGTCACTTGTTCCGAAAGGTCTCGCTCTGCACCACCGCGTGGACGAGCGACCGCAGGCCGAAATCGTTCTTCTTCGCCTCGGCGACGATCGCGCTCACGGCGTCGCGATCGGGGAACTCCAGTGCGTGACCGGTCGAATAGACGAGTAGCTTCTCGGCCAGCCCGCGGACGACCGGCTCTGGGCGAGCGAGGACGAGCCGCTTGAACTCGTCGATCCCGCGGAATGCCTCGCCCGTCTCCAGCGTGTCACCGGCGTCGACGGCCCGGCCCAACTTGAACCGCGGCTTGCCCTTCGGGTTGTTCTTGCCATTGCCCTTGCCTTGGCCGGGCGCCGGGTTCGGTTCATCCTGGGCGACGATCCGGTAGCGGTCCCGCCAGCCGCCGATGACGTCGTAGCTCTCCAGCGCGAACCCGACCGGGTCCATCTTCCTGTGGCAGGAGGCGCACTGCCCGAGGCTCCGGTGCTTGGCGAGCTGCTCCCGGATGTCGGTCGCCCCGCGGATATCCGGCTCGACGGCCGGGACGTTCGCCGGCGGCGGCGGCACGGGGGCGCCCAGGATGCGGTCGAGCAGCCAGGCCCCCCGGATGACCGGCGAGGTCGTCGTGCCGTTGGCCGTCACCTTCAGCACGCTGCCGTGGGTGAGCACGCCGCCGCGCCGGCTACCCGGCGGGAGCCCGACCCGCCGGAGCGTGAGGCCGGACGCGAGAGGTTGGCCGTCCTCGCCCGCCAGCCCGTAGTGCTCGGCCAGCCGCTCGTTCAGCATCGCCCAGTCCGAGTCGACGAACGACAGCACGCTCAGGTCGGCGCGCAGCAATTCGTCGAAGAACGCGCGGGTCTCGCGGACCATCGACACTTGAAGCCACTCGTCGAACTCGGGGTAGAGCTGCTTGTCCGGCGTGGTGGCGTCGATGTTCCGCAGTTCGAGCCACTGGTCGGTGAAGTGCTCGGTGAACGCCCGCGCCTTGGGGTGGACGAGAATGCGGTCGACCTGCGCCCGCAGCTTCGCCGGATCGGCAAGGTCTCCGACGGCGGCGGCGGCGAGCAGGTCCGCATCCGCCATCGTGCTCCACAGGAAGTACGACAGCCGGGAGGCGAGCGCGTGGCCGTCGAGTCGGCCCGGCGCGGCGTCGAGCATGAGGAACCGAGGCGAGACGAGGACCGCCTTGAGCCCCGCCCGCACCCCCTGCTCGAACGTCGCGCCCCGTTCCAACTGGCCCGACGTGAACGCGAGGTAGGGCGCCAGGTCCGGCTCGGACACCGGCCTCCGGAAGGCGCGGGGGGCGAAGCGGCGCAGGACCGCGTGCGCGTCGGCCTCGGTGCCCGTCGCCGGGTCGACCCCGCCGAACAGCGCCGCGCGGCTGGGCGGGGGCCAATGCGTGGCCTCGAGCGGGCCCTCGATCTCCACCCAGTGCACCCGCAGGCCCGGGCCGTCGTACTCCTCGATCCCGCCCTTCGTCGCGCGTCCGGGGAGCCCGTAGGGGACGACCTGGAACGTGTCGCGGGGGCTCTCGAGGAAGGCCTCCGCCTCGACGACGGTGGGGGAAAGCGCCGGGACCTCGAAATAGCCGGTGATCCGCTTGGCTCCGCCCGGCAGGAAGTAGCCGTCGTAGATCCGCATGGTCACCGGCCGTCCGCGGCTCTGATAGGCGCTGGCCGAGACGCGGACGCGATACCGGCCCGGTCCCGGCGCAGCGAACTCGCGGATGCCCCACGGGTGCTTGTCGCCGACGGAGACGAACATGACCACCGAGTCGTCCAGCTTCTTGCCCCGCTCGCGCCGGTCCCGTTCGAGGGCCAGAGACTTCTCCGGGGTCAGGTAGGTGAACCGCTGTCGCTTGAACGGCGGCGGGGCCGTACCGCCCAGTGCCGCATCCAGCGCGAGGTCGGCGGCCTCCAAATAAGTCTCCATCTGGACCGCCGAGAGCGAGAGCGCTTCGTCCACGGTATCGAACCCGTGGGCCCGCCCGTCCTCGGGCAAGAGCCCGGCCACCTTGACGTCCACGCCGAGCAAGTCCCTCAGCGTGTTCTCGTACTCGGCACGATTGAGCCGCCGTCTCTGCGACCGCCCTTCGGCACGATGACGGCGTACGCCCTCGGCCTTCAACCCCGCGCCCACCCAGTTGAGCAGGGAGGTCGTCTCGGCCTCCGGCGGCCGCCGCTTCCGCTTCGGCGGCATCTCGCCGCGGGCAACCTTGTCGAACACCTTCTCCCACCTCGCCGCGCCCTCCCGATCGGCGAACTCCGGCCCGAGCGTGTCCACGCGGAAGCCGCCCTCTTGCGTGTCCGTGTCGTGACAGCCGGCGCAATGGGTCTCGAGGAAGGGCGTGACAGCCTGCTCCCACGTCGTGCCTCGCGGGTCGTTGCCCCTTTCTTGTTCCTCAGCGGCGGACGCGGTCGAACAGATGGCCGGTAGGAGGACGGCCAAGAGCAGGCGGATCTTACACATGAGGTTATTTTGGCTTTATTAGATGGAGCAGTCAGAAACAGCTCGATGACGTGGCTTACCGCCATGCTCGCGGGGGGGTGGGAACCGTTCTACACGAAGAGAGACCTGCGTCACACGTCTGCGAGATCAGGTCCAACTATAGCAATCAGAGCGGGAGGCGTTCCTCATCGCAGTCTCTCCACCCGGAAAGCTCCCGCAATCATTCTGGGGAAGGGCCTGTCACGTTTCGGTCCACATCCGGAAGTCGACCGTTGCGACCACCTCTGCGAATGTGGACACAAGTTCCCATCATACGCTCGGAGCTCGGGCAACTCCACATCCCGGAGGTAAGTCGTGAGCCCCCCAAGATCTCCGCAACCTCTTGGAATCTCGAGGATCGTACATCGTCGAGCCGATAGCGAGTAGAGTCAGGGTGTCCTGGGCTCGGGGTATGAACACACGCACTCCCTGGCCGGCCCTTCCGATCGCTTTGCTCCCTCGGCGAGACGTACGCCGGTGCTCACGCAATGGCTCTTCTACCACATCGCGAGCGGCCAGTCGTTCTTCAGCGGGGCCGCGTGTCTCCTTGCCGCAGTCGGTATTTCGCCCCGCGCGAGGAAAGGCCGGGCCCGAATGCCCCGGAACCTCCTGGTCGCGGTGGGGGGCATACTGGTCGTCGTGTCCGCGACACCCCTGCCGTCCGCGCTCGACTCGGTCCTGTGCCTCTCGTCGCTGTTCTGGCTGGCGGGCGAGACGCGGCCCCGGTGGGCCTCACGCCGGATCGTCCTCGGTCTACGAATCGCGGTGGCGATCGCGTGGTCGATCGCGATGCTTTCCGAATGGCCATTTCACCAACGATGCCGCGTTTCACCGCTCGGCCATCCTGTACTCGGGATTCTCGGCGACTCGGTGACTTCGGGGATCGGCGGAGAGGGGGAGGTCACCTGGCCCCAGCTCCTCGCCAGACGCCACGGCGTCGTGGTGCGCGATCATTCCAGGGCGGGAGCCACGGTGGCCTCGGCCCTGCGACAGGCAGACGCGTTGCGGGATGACGAGCGGCTCGTATTGCTCGAGATCGGTGGCAACGACCTCCTCGGGAATACGACGCCCGCGGGGTTCGAATCCGGGCTCGAGAATCTGCTGAGAGTCGTCCGCCGGCCCGGTCGCGTCGTGGTCATGCTCGAATTGCCGTTGCCACCCTTCTACAACGAATATGGAAGGGCACAGCGCCGCGTCGCCAGACGCCATGACGTCGATCTGGTCCCCAAGCGAGTTTTACTCGGGGTCTTGCTTCGGGGCGGGACCACTCTCGATTCGATCCATCTCTCGCGTGCGGGCCACGGGCAGATGGCCGACGCCGTCTGGGAGATCATTCGTGGCGCCTACGTCGGAGAGTGAAACTTCGATAAAATTCATTGTGTCGAACGGTGCCTCGTGGCCTAGCCACGTTGCACGGCTGGGAACGTTAACCATTCGGATATCGGCCAGACGTGATCCGCCAGCCCGGCCGCCATCGCCGGGCTCCGCTCCGCCCATCGCCCTTGATCGTCTTTGAGG
>JAABUS010003710.1_pt1 | contig 23987 bp, 22 predicted proteins | sample 5560161 | NCBI WGS metagenome assembly JAABUS01 (sample SAMN10711885, study PRJNA513376) | rock metagenome | isolation source: Antarctica rocks | place: Antarctica: Victoria Land, Trio Nunatak nord | collected 2016-01-04
GCGCGCCGCCGGCGGCCGTGCCCAGCTCGCCGGCCAGCTCGCGCGGGGTGCTCGTGCCGCGCATGGACAGGGTGTAGGGCTCGTCCCTTTCGGCCCGGGTCAGGACGAAGCTGTCCAGCCTGACCGGCCCGGCGTCGAGGTTGCGAAGGTCGACCTCGACGCGGCCGAACCCGTCCAGGCGCTCGAGCGGCTTCTCGTCGCGCTTGCCCAGGTCGTAGGTCAGACCGGAGCCGGTGATGTCGATCGAGCGGCCGCTGCCGCGCAGGAGCGTCACCGCCGGTAGGGCGGAGACCGAGACCTTCGCGTCGCCGCCGCCCTGCTCCAGGCGCTTCTCCACCTTTCCCTCGATCACCGAGGGCAGGATCAGCTGGAGGGCGATGAGCAGGATCAGGAGGGTTGCGATGACGCCGAGAAGCATCTTGCGCACGACTCCCAGCATGACGAGCGAGACGGGGATTAGGGGACGGTATTTGAACCCCGAGTTTCGGGAGCGGATCAGACGCTTGCATCGCATGGTGCGTCCCGAGCGCTGATCCAGCCGCTTGTGCCAGCTACTTCGGCGAGCCGCGGTCAGGTCGTGGCGGTAAAGCGACGGCGCTTCCGCTTTTCGCGGTGGCTGTTGCATAAACCCTGCAACAGCCACCGCGCGAAGCGGTATTGCTCGCGTAGACCAAGGTCAGATCTTGACACCGCTCGGGCGATGGGCGAGATTCCAGCAATGACCCAGCCTGCCGAACCAACCAGGGGCGTCGTCGACCCGCTGTCGGACATCAGGACGGTGATTGAGGCCATAACCGCGATCATCGCCGCTGCATCAGCCGTCGTTGGGTTCGTCGCGGCCAACGGCGGGCTAGTGCTCGTCCTCGGTCAGGTCGGGATCTTCGCCATTGCTTGCTACATCGGGGTGTTTCCCGCCGCGTTCGCGATCGCCGGCCTCGACGCGCTAGGCAATCAGCTGAGGCGACAGACCAACGACACTGCGTTCATCGCGATAGCGGCGTCCGTCATGATCATCTTCGCACTCTTGGTGCGATTCGTTCTCTTCTACGACGGGATCGGTGAGGAAGGGGACCTCGATGCAATCGGTCAGGCCTTCACGGCCGCGCTGGGAGTCGGAGCCCTACTCTTGCCCGTATTCTTGCTTTGGTACTTCCACGGCAGCAAGCCCGTGTCTCACTGACAAGCAGAGCGCAGTTCGCTGATTGGCGGTTCCGTTGGGTATCGAGACTCTGGCGGCAAAGGCAGGGGCTGCACTTGGTCAACTGCCGTCGGTCTGCGGCCGTATCGATGGTCGAGAGCGCGACGGACGACAGCGTGACCTCAGCTGAGGAGAGTGCTCCCTTCGCGTGAACGCGAAAGCACCCTCGTCTGGGCTCAAACAAAGGCCCCATGTTCGCTTGCTTAGCGGAGATTAGGGGACGGTTTTTGAACCCCGAAGTCCGGGAGCGAATCAGGCGACTTCATGATCACTTCCCGGATCGTCCGGAAGCAGATTGATCTCTAACCGCCGAACAATGTCCTCCGCTCGAGCTACAGAGTCTTATTTAGGGAGCCAACACCAGCATCCAGCCGGCCAAGCGCTTCCAACGCACCCGCGGTTGCCGCGACAGCCTCGTTCCACGTCTTCTCACGGCGAGCGCGAGAAGCGCTGATTGCAGCGGCTGCTGCTTTCTCCCGTTCCCTGATGATGCGGTCGAAGTCAGACATGCGCGGAGACGGAGAGTCTTCGTTGGCAAGGCTGGACTTTGACCTTCGTGGCGAGCTTGCTGCCCGCCTGGCTTCGACTATTGAAGATCATGGTCCTTCACCGACCGTTCCAAGTCGCCCAGAGCGGTCATCAAGGCGCTTCGTGCCGGGACTACGTCGTCGTGATGGCCGGGATCGAGAATGGTCTTGATGGCGCGCCATTTCCCTCGCTCTGAGTCGTCGACCAGATAAGGATTGAGGATCGGGAGAAGTGGCCCCAGAGTCTTGCCGTCATACTCGCCGATATCACAATCGTCTCCCTGCGCCCGGCGCCCCTTGAGGATGATCTCCTTGGCCAGTCGTTCGGCTGCCGGCCGCAGCTTCCGGGTTCCTTCGTTGCGAATCTCTTCGCTGTCGTGGCGAGCAAAAGGCTTCGCCCCATGAAGCGCATTGACTACGGGGTTGCTCGTCTTGGTGATCTCCGAGCCTGCCTTCCGGTCACTCAGCTCAACGGCAAACGTATCGATGGGGGCCTCGCGATATAGGTCCGTCAGAAGTCGGGTGAGCCGATCGTCAAATGAGGTGACGACAACCTGGACGCCATTCTGTATCAGGCGCTCGACCGCGAAGCGGGCAAAGGTCGTTCGGTGCTCATCGTCACCCGCTTGAACCGGCTCATCCAAAACCAAGAACGGTGTCGCTTGTTTCTCGGCACGGGCAAGAAATGAGGCAAGGCCAAGCGCATTCAGCTGCGAGTCGCTGAGCACGCCGATCGCATCCCGTTCGACGTGTGTGCCTCCAAGCTGCTCGCGCATGTTTGCTTTGAAATCCACGAATCTGCGCCCGCTTCCACGTCTTCGAACGCCTCCAAAGCTGACGTGCTCGTCCGGGCGAAGCAACTCCCACCAGTGCTCGATGTTCTCGCTAATAGCGTCAAAGCGTGTGTCGAAGACGCGACCCTTGGCCCTGTCGATGGCGCCCACCGCTGCATCGAGGTCCCGCTGGACCTGACGAACCGCTGCACGGTCGGCGAGGGCCTCTGCCACGACCTTAGGATCCTTGGCTAAGGCGATCAGCTCGCTCCATCTCGCGAGCCCCTCCGATCGGTCGATCTCTCGTGCGACCGTGGTGGCGACGGGTGCTGCGGCATCCGCAAACGCCCGGGCCGCTCCAATCGCTGTGTCCCTAAGTCCACCGAGCGCGGCGGCCTTTGCCTGGAGATCAGAATTAAAGTCCTTGTCCGCTGCATTCAGATCGGTCCCGCGAAGCACCTCCGTCACTCCGAGCCGACGCTCCTCATACGTGCTCAGGGAACTGCGGGCCGCCAGTGCCTTCTCGCGCAGTTCGGCGCGCGTCGCCTGAGTTATGCCAAAACCGCCGAGGTCCACGGACCGCTTCGTCCACTCATCGTCACTCCAGCTGCAGCCTTGCGGCACGCCATTTCCGGCTGTTAGCGCTTGTTGCTGAATCCATCCGATGGTCTGCTGAAGATTGGCAAGCGCGGCTTCTCTGGTGGCTTTGAAGTCAGCGCCTCCTTCAAGCTGCGTGCGCAGTTCGGCAACGCGCTCGGGGGTGAGCGCAGCGTCCGTCTGGCAGACAGGACAGTCGATAGGCTCGTGGAGCTCGCCTAACGCTGGAATTGCTAGCACCGCCTCAAAGATTGCATGTAGGTGCTCAACCTCTCGGTCTGTCTCCGCCCGAGCATCGACGTAAGCCGCGATCACCCCATTCTCGTTGTAGGGCGAGACAGTCGAACCTTCGGGAAGCGCACCCACACGCAGCGCCGCAAGGGGGAACCTCTCCTCGCGGCGCGCATCAACCACCGACGAGAGAGCTCCGACGCGATCCCCGAGAGCCGAGGGGATTGCGTCGCCAGCCACCCCTGCAGTTGTGAGGGCGACCTCCAGCCCATCCCGCAGCCGGTCGTCTACGTTTTCCGGCGTTGGGTGATCGAGCGCGAGGAGATCGGCGCACATGACCGCCAACTCCGAAACCTGGGCGCACGCATTGATGCGGTCAATCGGCTGAGACTCGGGGCCAGCGAGGCCAGCGCGAGAGGCAGCCACCGCATCCCGAAACAGCTCAAGATCAGCGATCTCGACGACAGACTTGAAGTACTCGGTCCTCTCGGAGGGCTTCGCGGATAGGGCGAAGCGCAAAGAGTGCTGCAGAAGGACCGGTGCGCTCAATGGCCTGTCCGCAAGCGGAAAGCCGAGTGCCTCCAGATCAAGGACCTCGTCGCCGTCAAGCCGCAGTCTCGACGTGCAGTCGTCTTGCGCTGTGAAATCGCTGAGTAGCTCGCGGCGCGCGATTCGCACATTCCCATCGGAGTCCTCGATCTCAGCGCTAACCCAGACTGGGCAATCCGCGTCTCGGTGAACGTTTCGTAGCGAGCGATCGAACTCCGCCTTGGCTCCGCCAAGTAGCTCGCGACGGACCGTCTGCCCGGTGAAGAGGAACTCGATCGCCTCAGCAACTGCCGTCTTCCCTTGGCTGTTCGGACCCGAGATGACTGCACACGGACCCTCAAACTTCAGCTCCTGCGGTTCTCCGAAGGACCGAAAGCCGCAGATCTCGATCTGGCTAATCCTCGGCATTCCGCAAACGCTCCTTGACTTCAACCAGTCGTGCCTCGAGAACCTGCCCAATGCGGCGCCCAATCTCCTGCTCGGACTCAGCATCAATGCACGAGTCCGCGACTAGCCGTGCTAGCGAGTCATCCTCTAGTAGTGCGGCCAGCTCAGGAAGGTTGGGTACGAGGGCAGGACTCATACGGGTCCTCCGAACTCTCCGACCTCTGGCCACTTGTAGTAGAGAACGCGTGCTTGGTCGAGGATCAGCTGGGTAGCGCGCTCGAGGCTCAACCGGCCACCGCCATTCCCGCCTTTCGGTGCGGGAGGCCGGTACTTGTGTTTCCGGAGGAGGCGCTTGATCTTTCGGCGGACCGCCGCCTCCCGGCTCTCGTGGCTCGTCCAGTCCACGGCGAGATCGGAGCGGATCCCCTTCACAAGATCCTTGGCAATCTCGACGATCTGCGGAGCGGCCGCCCCATCCTCGGCCGTGCCGACGAGCGCATCGTAGAAGGCCGACTCCTCCTCGCTCAGGCCGAGCTCCTCGTGGCGGCGCTTGGAGTCGCGCACCTTCTTGGCGAGGCCGACGAGCGCCTTTACGATCTCGGCCCCCGTGATCTGGCGGTTGCGATAGCGGGCGAGGACCGCGTCTAGTTCGTCCCCGAAGAGCTTGGCCTGCATCTGGTTACGAGCCCCGCGAGAGCGGATCTCGTCGTTGAGCAGCTTCTTCATAAACGCGACGATGAGCGGCGGCTCCGCCATCTTCTTCTGGAGGTCGTCGAGGAACTCGTCGGAAAGAATCGAGACCTCGGGGCGCTCGTCGCGCGAGAGCCCAAGCACGTCCACTATCTCGCCGGCACCTAGACCCTCAGAGAACACTTGCTTGACGGCTTGCCGGGCAGCGTCGCTGGCCTCACCCTCGGGCGGTGTGTACTTGCGCACCGAGCGTGCGACATCAGCGAAGAACTCCGCATCTGTTCGGTACTCGTCCACGCTGGGATCCGGGTTGATCAGCGCGAGCAGGCGCGAGAAGGCGGACTGCTCGTCGAGGAACCGTTTCGTCCGCTCCTCGTCCTCCACGATCTTCGAGTGCGCCTGGGCTAACAGGGTCGCGAGGGCCGCCGGGTCGAGTTTTGCGCGGTCCTGCCACTCAAGCCCGTGGAAGAACTCGCAGAGCACCTCGTGCTTCTCACGAAGCTTCGAGATCACCTGCGCCACCGGCACCATCGCGTCCTCAACATCCTCAGCCGCATAGCGGGGGAGCGCCTTGCGCAGGTCCTCGCCGATCCCGATGTAGTCCACTATCAGCCCGCCCGGCTTATCACGGAAGACACGGTTCACGCGCGCGATGGCTTGGAGTAGGCCGTGATCGCGCATCGGCTTGTCGATGTACATCGTGTGCAGCGGCGGAACGTCGAATCCGGTGAGCCACATGTCGCGCACGACGACGAGCTTGAGCGGATGGTCCGGATCCTTGAAGTCGTCGGCGACCTGCTGCATCTCGGCTCTTGATCGCCGGTACTTGTTGAGCTTCGGCTCGGTCGCTTGAGCCGTGATCACACAGGTAACGGCCTCTTCGCCAAGCGTCTTCTTGAGCCGTTCGGCCAACTCGACGCATATCTCGCGGCTCATCCCGACGACCATCGCCTTGCCCTCGAGCAGCTTCTGCCGCTCGGTGAAGTGCTGGGCCACGTCGGTTGCTACCTTGTCGAGTCGAGCCTCGGACCCGACGACCCGATCGAGCCTCGTCTCGGCAGAGATCAGCTTGCCGGCCGCCTCCTCGCCTTCTTGCTTGAGCAGCTTCTCGGTCTCAGCGACAAGCTCCGCGTCGGAGATGTCCAGCGGCACGATGCGGCCCTCGTAGTAGATCCGGACGGTTGCTCCGTCCTCCACTGCCCGGGTGATGTCGTAGACCGAGATGTAGTCGCCGAACGTCAGGCTGGTCGACTTACGGTCGCTCTCGATCGGCGTTCCGGTGAAGCCGATCCGCGTCGCGTTCGGTAGCGCCTTGCGAAGACTGCGCGCAAAGTCCGCGTACTGCGAACGGTGCGCCTCGTCGGAAACCACAATTACGTTGCGCCGCTCGCTGAGCACTGGCATCTCGTCCGACCCCGCGGGAGGGACGAACTTCTGAATCGTCGTAAAGACGACTCCGCCGGCCGGGACCTTCAGCAGCTCGTGCAGGCTGCCCCGCCCACCGGATACCTCGTCGGCCTGCCGCACGGCCTGGGCGAGATCAGCCTGCTTGGCAAACGTCTGCATGAGCTGATCGTCGAGGTCGATTCGGTCCGTGACACAGACGACCGTGGGATTTTCGAAGCGCGGATCGCGGCGGACCTTCTGCGTGTAGAAGACCATCGAGTAGCTCTTGCCGGCGCCCTGGGTGTGCCAGACCACCCCGGCACGGCCATCACCATCCTTGGCCTCGGCCGTTGCCTCCACGGCTCGGTTGACTGCGTCGACTTGGTGGTACTTGGCCATGACCTTGATCGTCCGGCCAGCGTCGACCTCGAAGAGGACGAAGTTTTCGATCAGATCGAGCAGACGCTCAGGGCTAAAGCCGCCACGAAGCATCACCTCAAGCTCCGACTTGCCCTTGCTGTCGGCCGGATCCATCGTTTTCCACTCGGAGAAGTGCTCGGCTGGCGTCGAGATGGTTCCTACGCGAGCTTGGATCAGGTCGGAGACGCCGATGATCTCGACGAAGCGGTAGAGCGGCGGGATCGTGTCCGCGTAGTGCGCGACCTGGACCGCCGCGGCTTCCGAGGTCGCCTTCTCGTCCGCAGGGTTCTTCAGCTCCACCTGACCGAGCGGGATGCCATTCACGAACAGCAGCACGTCAGGGCGCCGATTCTTCGCCCCCACAATCACCGTGAACTGATTGACCGCGAGGAAGTCATTGGCCTCGGGATCCTCGAAATCGACCACCTTGGCCCGCGTGCTGCGTTCGACGCCGTCACCATCCTCATACGTGACCGGCACGCGCTCCACCAGGAAGCGATGAAAGCCGGCGTGGTCGTCGATCACGTTCGGCGATGTCGTCGTGAGTACCTGTTGCACGACCCATTCGACCGCCTCATCGGGCAACTCCGGGTTCAGGCCGGCAACGGCTGCGCGAAGCCGCCCGATAAGGACCACGTCGCGGAAGTCGTCCCGCTCAGAGGCAGACCCCCCCGGGCTGATCTCCGGCCCGCTCGCGATCGTCCAGCCAAGCTCCTCAAGCCACTGGAGCGTCGGCTGCTCGGCGTAGGCGTCCTCCTTGGACATGCCTAGCGGGAGGCCATCACTCATGCCACCTCCACTGGTTCGCCATCCGGCGAAGAGACGCGGACGTCCCCGGAGATCAGGCGGGGAAGAAGGCGGTCGCGGAGCCGCGTGAGCACCTCCCCTTCGATTCTGGCTCGCAGCGCCCTGCCGAAGATCGGCGCGAAGACTGCGTCTTGATTCTCCAGCTGATCCCTCGGCGGAACCGCAACAGAGAAATCGGCGAGGTCCGACCTCTTGATGTGTCCCATCGTTGTGGCCTTGTCCTTCGCAATCGCCTGGAAGTGCGGCATGACGTGTTTGAGGGCGTGGTAGACGAACCATGCCGGATAACCGCTCGGGATGACCTTGAATATATGTTGGTTGATCAGCGCGTCGTCACGATGCCAGCGGTAGACATCCAGGGAGCCGGACCAGGCAAAGAGAATGTCTCCCAATGAGGCTATGAACTCCGAGGTGGCCTCGTGATCCGAGTAGACCGTCGCTTCCCCTGGCCCGGACTTCAGCTCGGCGATCCGGATCACCATGCGCCCACGACCATTCCCGAACTTCGTGAACGCCTTCCCGTTGACGTACTCCGCGAGCTCCGCAACCGGGACGGCTGACCATCCTCGAGGAACCGAGCCGAGGTTGCTGTCCACGAGATCATCGTGATCAACGAAGTCGACGAAGCGGGCCTTGAATAGCGTCGCGGCGATCTCCTCGAGCGTCTTGGCTACCCGCCGGTTGCTCTCGATCTTGTCGTCGAGCGAACCGAGCACCCCGGCGATGCGACGCTGCTCGTCCAGAGCTGGAACCGCGATCTTAAACTTCTCAAAGGCGGACTTCTTGAGAATTGGTGTCGCGGAGCCCCCCGCGATAAGCCGCAGTTCACTCGCGTGCTCGGTCAGCGCGTAGTACAGGAAATCTCCATCGGCCACGGATGGCCGCGGGATCGTCGTATGAATCTGCTGGTTAGTGAGCGTTTGCGCTGGGGCGACGCAAGTCTTTCCAATCGTAGACCCGATGGCTACAAAGCAAGGCGTTCCTTTTGAAATCAGTTTCGCTTCAAACGCGCGCGCGCCTATATCCGACAGAAGGCGGCCAGCGCGGACCTGTTTCTGCCCGCCGGGAATGTCGGAGGGCGTCAGAAACGGAACGTCTTCCCCGAAGTGCTCAGGATTGCTCGACCTCGGCGTGGCGCCAGTCACAACTTTGGCCAGTTCGGCAATAGGCTTTACGTTCCAGTCCTCCGGAGCTTTAGACCTCATAGCCAACAGCTCCTAGTGCCCTCTTCACCTCCGCCGTGAGTCCCTCCGACTCCGCGAGCTCCTCGGCGAGCCGATCGACGAGCTCAGCCATCCGCTCTTCGAACTCGATCTCGTCCTCTTCGGATTCGGGCGCTCCGACGTAGCGCCCCGGTGTGAGCGCGAAGCCGTTCTTCTCGATGTCTTCGAGTTGGGCCGACGCGCAGAATCCCTTGACATCGTCGTACGACTCGCCGGAGGTGCCTCGCCAGGCGTGGTAGGTGCCGGCGATGCGCTGGACGTCCTCCGCGGAGAACTCGATCTGAGTGCGACTGATTTTTCGTCCCAGGTTGCGGGCGTCGATGAAGAGCACGTCGCCGCGCCGGTCGCGTTCACCGCTGGATTGCTTGTTGCGGTCGAGAAACCAGAGGCAGACGGGAATCTGCGTTGTGTAGAACAGCTGACCCGGACAGGCGACGATGCAGTCGACCAAGTCGTCACGCACCAACGCTTCGCGGATTTTCCCCTCGCCCGAGCTGTTAGTCGTCAGTGAGCCGTTGGCCATGACGAAGCCGGCGCGCCCCCCCGGGGCGAGGTGGTGGATGAACGCCTGGATCCAGGCGTAGTTGGCGTTGGCGTTCGGCGGCGTGCCGTACTTCCAACGGGCGTCGTCGGCAACTTGCGCTGCGCCCCACTTGTCCTGGTTGAACGGCGGATTGGCTAGCACGAAGTCGGCCTTGAGGCCGGGGTGCTGGTCATTCAGCAGGCTGTCGCCAAGCTTGATGTCACCGGCAAGGGCGTGGATCGCCAGGTTCATGCGGCCGATCCGCCAGGTGGCCTGGTTGTTCTCCTGACCGTAGATCGAGATCTTGTGCGCCCGGCCGCCGTGCTGCTTGATGAACTCGGCTGACTGGATGAAGAGTCCGCAGGAGCCGCAGGCGGGGTCAAGCACGCGACCTTCGTAGGGTTCGAGCATCTCGACTAGGAGGCGGGTGATCGAGCGCGGTGTGTAGAACTCGCCGCCGCGGTGGCCCTCGGAGGCGGCGAAGCGCTTGATGAAGTACTCGTAGGTCCGGCCGAGGATGTCGCGGGCCTTGTCCGCGTCGTCGCCGAAGCCGACCTTAGCGATGGTGGTGACCAGCTCGCCGAGCTTCTGTGCTGCGATCGGCGCGCGCGCGTAGATTCGGGGGAGCACGCCGCGGAGTTGTTCCTCGTTCTCGCGTTCGATGGCTCCGAGGGCGGCGTCGACGCGTTGGCCGATGTCGGGTTGGTTGGCGGCCGCGAGGAGCGCGTCCCAGCGCGCGTCCGCCGGCACCCAGAAGACGTTCTCTGCGACGTACTCGTCACGGTCCTCGAGGATCTCCGCGCGCTCTTCGTCGTCTTCCGTGAAGAGGTCGGAACCTGGCTCAGCGGTTGCGGCTTCCAGCTCTGCTCGCCGTCGCTCGAACGAATCGGATATGTACTTCAGGAAGACGAGCCCGAGCACGAGGTGCTTGTACTCGGCCGACTCGACGCTTCCGCGCAGGCCATCGCATGCCGCCCAGAGATCCTTCGCGAACGGGAGGTCGTGGTCACCGGTGCCGTTTGTGGTCTCGTTTTTCCCCATTGTTTCCAGCGTACGTCGGTATGACACGTCACGGCAAGCAGTCCACGCGTGCGATCAAGCTGCTCGTCCTACGAAGTCGCTTTGGCGGACGGTCTTCCGACGTGGATCCGACTAAGCACCTACCACCGGAGGCGAGGCGAGTTCATCGCCCCCCATCTGCTTCTCGAAGGCCTGTCTGACCAGCCCCATCACGTAGGGCAACTCGTCGAGCGCCGCGAGACCGACCTCGACGTTGCCGTTCCCCCAGCGGCCCACATCGGTGACGTCGATCGCCCCGCCTTCCGGGTCGTAGAGCTCGTGGAAGTCCATATTGAGCGACAGCCGGAGCCGCTTCGCTTGGGGCACTACGTCGACGAAGTTCGTTTCCGCCTTGTAGGCGACGTAGAGCTTCAGAAACTCCTCACCCACCGTCGGATCTAGGGCGAGGACCTCTTTCCTGAACGCCTCGAAGACCGGTCGCATCGGCCGGTCTTCTCCCAGATGTTCGTGATCAGCGATCGAGTAGCTCGTAGTGGGCGCCGCCGCGGGCGAATACGCCGCCAAGACGTCGGCAGGCAGATCGGGGGCGGACCAGACCTCCGCCGCACGCTTCGCAAGCGTCGCTGCGCGCGCGAGAATCCTTTGCTCGTTCCAGGTCTCTAGCGTCCCGAGGCCTTCGTTAAGACGAATTGGGCTCTCCTTGAAGCCGCCGGTCATGTCACGCTTCTCCGGGAATGGGTGGTCGCTGTACTCGCTGTTGTAGCCCGTCAGCGTCAGGTTGCCGAGCGTATGCAGCCAGGTCTGCTGCACCCTCTCCCACTCCTCTCCGAGCGCTAGACGCCAGGGCTGCGGCAGGTCCGGGTTCTGCGGAAGGATGTGCTCGATTGTGTACTCGTCGACCGGGACGCGCTCCTTGCGGCCATAGTTCTCGAGTCGGCGCAACCAGTAGCTGCGGCTGCGGAAGTTGTAGAGGTTGCGTGTCTTCAGGTCTCGCTCGAACTCCTCGTCGCGAGGGAATCGGCGGTATGACGGCAGCATGAGTAGGTGCGCCTGAACACTTTCGAGGTAGCGATCCTTCTTGAGGGCCCTTCGGAACGTGGCGAAGGTCTTGTGGAGCGAATTCGTGGGAATGGCGCAGACGGCGCGCCGGAAGACGTACGCCTCGATTAGCCGCACCGCCTTTACCAGATCCTCCTTCGGGAGAACGCCGGCCTTGTAGTCGCCGTAGAGCTCGAGCAGGAATGGGTAGGCAACGTCGATCTTGAGCTCACGCAGGTCTTGGAAGACTGTGGCGAGATCCTTGTCCTCCTCTTTGCCGAGGGCCATCGCGCAGTAGTGCAGCGCGTAGTCATGAACATCCGCGACGAGCTGATCGACGCCGGCCCCGTCGACCTCCGGGGCCGGGGCGTGTGCCTTAAACGCCTCGTAGACCGCCGACACGTTCGGGATCTCACCAGTCTTCACAGTCAGGTAGTGGCGCATGAAGCTGTCGAAGTGGCTGCCGTACGCTTCCTGGCCAAACGCCACCTCCATCGGTCGCCAGTGGTCCTTGTAGAGCGCGGTTTGAAGCTCGGGCTCTAGGCCCATCAGCACGAAGTTGCGGATCAAGTCGGCCTGACTGAGCTCGCGGCCGGTCGAGTTCATGCTCTCGAAGATCAGCTGTGGGTTATCTTGGTCCCGGCTCAGCGAGATGTCGACCACGACCAGCTTCGAAAGGCCGCGGCAAAGCGGCAGGATTTCCCCCTTCAGGCCCTCTATCCGCGACTGGAAAAACTTGAAGTTCTCTTCGATACGGAGCGACCGGGCCGCCGGCAGCGGCTTCTGCTGGACAATCGCGAGCAGGCTGTCCTTGTCGTTCTGAGTGAGAAGCAGCTTGAAGTGGCGCTCCTCTTCCTCAAGTGGGTTGAGCAGGTAGTAGTTCCGAAGCTTCTTTGCAGAGAAACCGTCCATCGGTTCTGTATCGCCGACGGCCTGAGCAAGCGCCTCGATTAGCAGCGAAACAGTCGTTAGCCGCTGTTGACCATCGATAACGAGGAGCGGCGACTGGCTCGACACCTGGTAGAGGCCTTTCTCGATGTAGACGATCGAGCCGACGAAATGGGCTGAGATCTCATCGTTGATCCCAGCCCGCAGGATGTCATCCCATAGCTGAGTGCACTCCCGCTCCATCCAGCTGTAGGTCCGTTGGTAGATCGGAATAATGCATTGGGGCGTCTTCTTGAGGAATTCAAGAAGCTTGGCTTCGGTGGCTTTCATTGCCACCAGCGTACGTCGAGGATGAAGGCTGAGGCAAGGTCGAACTCAAGCATTTCGCCGGGCAGGGGCGCCGGTCGGTCGGGCTACCACCAACGCCGGGTCTTGAACGGCGCAGTGGCGATCCACCACAACCCCAGAAAGGCCATGAGTAGCACCGCGAAACCGTACGCGACCTCACTCACCGAGGGGATCGCCCTGCTCGTCCAGGCTGATAGGAGGACGAAGCCAATGATGAGCAGGACGATGCGCGCCCGTGGACTGATCCGCATCAGCACGACTCGGAGGTGCCAGACCAGCGCCCGAAGTAGCCACACCAGCTCCCGCCGATGGTGCGCACGGCCGTCCTCGCCAACGCCCGCAGCAAAGTGGTCTTCCAGACTTCCGCCTCGGACGCGCAGACGCTCGCTCGCGAGTTCGCGCCGCACCTCGCCGCACCCGACCTGCAAGCCCTCGGCCCGTATGAGGCCGTGGTGGCGGCAGCAGCCGGCAACCGCGTCCTGCCGCCAGCGAGCATGGTCACGCTTCCGGCGACAGAGCCGACCGGCTGCGGCGCTGAGGCCCGCGAGCTGTCGCGCCTCCGCTACGGCCGCGACCGTACAGCCGTTGAGCGCGCGATGCGGCAGCGCCTGAACAGCCGACCAATGGGGGGCGGAATCAAGCGCCGGAGGCGATCGTGAGCCGGCCGGTCGCTGTTGCGCTCGCGTCGCCAAGCAGGCTGCCGCAGGCCAGGCCCAGATTGGAATCCACTCACTCCAGCGCCAACGACTCTCTGCCCTACCGGGGGTATGCAATGACGCGGCGCGCCCGAGTGACGGAGGCCTATGTCGCCGAGCTGACGCACAAGCTGGCGCCACGAGAACTCGCGCTGGTTGCCGACCTGGACCGGCTCCGACTCGCCTCCGTCAAGCAGCTCGAACGGCTCCACTTCACGGCCGAGAGTCCGAAGGCGAACGCCACGCAGGCCCGCCGAGCGCTCGCGAGTCTGACCGAGCTCCGAGTGGTCGTGCGTCTCGGGCGGCGTGTAGGCGGCGTACGGGCCGGCTCACAGGCTTTCGTGTACGCGCTCGACGTGGCGGGGCAGCGGCTCGCCTCGGCCTGCGGCATCCGCATCCGTCGGCCCTGGACCCCAGGGCTTGCATTCATCGCGCACGGGCTCGCGGTGAGCGAATTGTACCTCCAGCTCGTCGAGGCCAGCCGCTCCGGCACGCTAGACGTGCTCGACTTCGATACCGAGCCCGCCTGCTGGCGGACGTTCACCGGACTCGGCGGCGCCCGCACGGTCCTCAAGCCCGACGCCTTCGTCCGCCTCGGCCTGAGCGACTTCGAGGACGCCTACTTCGTAGAGGTCGACCGGGCGACCCACTCGGGCCCGAGCGTGGCCCGCAAACTCACGTCCTACCGCCGCTACTGGCAGACCGCACGGGAGCAAAACCGCTGGGGCGGCGTCTTCCCGAAGGTCCTCGTGCTCGTGCCCTCGGAGGCGAGGAAGGCGGCGCTGATCGAAGTCGTGGGCGAGCAGCCGGTTGAGAGCTGGCCCCTCTTCCAGGTCGCCCGCTATGACGACGCGCTCGGGATCTTCAGTGGAGGTACGTCGTGAACGTGCTGCCGCGCAACACGATCCTCGCCGGGGACGCCCGCGAGCGACTCTCCGGGCTGCTCGCCGAGAGCGTCGACTGCGTGATTACCAGCCCGCCCTACTACCGACTTCGCGACTACGCCGACGCTCCTGGGCAGCTCGGTCAGGAGCGGACGGTCGACGAGTGGGTCGCGAACCTTCGGGGGGTCTTTGGAGAGGTCGGGCGGGTCCTCAAGCCGCACGGGTCGGTTTGGCTCAACCTCGGGGATGGATACTCCCGCCACCGGACCTGGGGCGCGCCGCCGAAGAGCCTCCTCGCGGGTCCTGAGCGGCTGCTGCTTGGCCTCATGGCCGACGGCTGGCTCTGCCGCAGCAAAATAATCTGGTCCAAAAGGAATCCTCTGCCACAGTCGGCAGCCGACCGGCTGAGCGCGACCTACGAGGTCGTCTACTTCCTGGTCCGCCAGCCCTCCTACTACTTCGACCTCGACGCGATTCGCGTCGCGCACCGCAGTATCGAACGTGCGGGCCGGCCGCGGCCGGGGGAGGCCGGGCGCACCTACGTCGGGGGCAACAGCGGGCTAGGCGCACTGAAGGCGGCTGGGCTTGTCGGACACCCGAGCGGCAAGAACCCGGGCGACGTCTGGACGTTGCCGACCGCGAGTTGCCGCGCCGAGCACTACGCCACGTTCCCGGAGGCGCTCGTCGAGCGCCCGCTGCTCGCGACCTGCCCCGAGCGGATCTGCGTGCAGTGCGATCGCCCCTGGCGGCGTCCAGTCCGGGTGCTCACCGCGCACACCAACGAGGGAACCCGGATGGTCCGCAAGATCGGCGACCTGATCCGCTGCGCCTGCTTCGCGCCCGCCCGCCCCGGCGTCGTGCTGGATCCCTTCTTCGGCACTGGGACGGTGGGGGCGGTGGCGGCCCGACTCGACCGCGACTGGCTCGGCATCGAACTGAGCCCGGCCTACCGACGGCTCGCCAAGAAGCGGCTCAGCCGCAAGACCGGGGAGGCGGCGTGAGCCGGTGGACGGCTGCACGGTGGGCGGAAGGGAAGTCCTTTCTACCCGCCGCATCAGCCATCCACTACCTCAAGGAGGTGCAGGGCTCATGACCAAGGCCCAGCAGGTCTACGAGCGGATCGAGGCGCTGGTCGCCTCGGGGCTCACCAAGGCGGACGCGTTCCGCCAGCTGGCCGAGGAGCTCGGCCAGCCCGCCAAGTCGCTCCAGGGCGCCTACTACCAGCACACCAAGAAGCTGGGAGTCGGCGGCAACGGCGGCGGCACGCGGAGGACTCGCAAGCGCGAGACCACCCCGGCCGACGCACTGGAGGGCGCCAAGGCGGTGCTCGAGGAGGCGATCGATTCGATCGACGCCGAGATCGAGCAAGCCAGGGAGCGGGCCGACGAGGCCAAGGCCGAGTACGAGGCGATGAAGGCGAGCGCGACTGAGCGCAAGCAGGCCATCGCGGCCAAGATCAAGGCCCTCGACTCGTAGAACCAACGGTGGCACGGGCGGCCTGGACAACTTCACACAGTGTTCAGGTCGCCCGCCCCCTTTACACGGCGCCGCCACCCGACGCCGACACGCTCGCTTACTTGCGTACGCGCAAGTGGGAGCGATAAAATTGGGACTTGTCAACTGCCGACGCCAAGAAGCCTCGGAGCCGCGATCAAGCGCCATCGCGGGGCGTGCCACGCCGGGGGCAAAGCGCCCCCGGCGACCGGACGGTACTTCTGGCAGCTACCGAACGGATGCGCCAGATATAGCGTGGACGTGACATATCTATCGCCAAGCATCACGGGTCGCGGCTCAGTCGATTGCTTTGGCCGTATTGGGTGCCGTAGGGTCGCCGAAGATGACATCGAGCGTCGATCAGGGGTCAGTTGACCTCATCAAGAAGTCTCTCCGCCGGGCTCTCAGTCGTAACACTGTGCAGGCCGCGGTGCTTGACCTAGACGGGACGCTCTATTCATCCAAGGTCGGCCTGGAGTTTCAGATTAAGCCCCGGATGGTCGGACAGGCCCAGATAGAGCTGGGCCTGTCCGAGCGAGACGCCCGAGACCTGCTTCGCCGCTACCGCGAGGCCTACGGCGCAAGCGTAGTTGGCCTGAAGAAGCATCACGAAATCGACCCCGAGCAGTTTCTCACGAGCGTTTTCTCCGGGCTCGACGTCGACGGGCTGACGCCCTATGACGGGCTCATCGAAGAGTTGCCGCGACTCGCTGACCAGATTCCTCTCTATCTCCTGACGAATTCCAGCGCTTCCCATGTCGCTGCGCTGCTTCGTCTGCTGGGCCTTGAGCCCTGCTTCCGGAAAGCGTTTTCGGTCTCGGCCGCCGGTTACATCAGGAAGCCCGACCCGAGGGCGTACGAAACGCTGCTGGAGAACACCGGTATCCCCCCTGACCGTGTGCTCGTCTTTGACGACTCGTGGCCGAATCTCCACGCAGCACACAAGCTCAAGATGTGGACGGTCTTGGTCTCGAATGGGGTCGCCGATCCACCACAGTTTTGGGAGATGCATAGGCGCGAGTTCCATACAGCTCCCGATTGGGTTGACGGATACACCCACGACTTTGGCAGGACACTCGGCCGAATCAATCAAGCCCTCACGGGCTAGTTCGGCATCCGAAAACAAGAAGGAGGCTTACGATGCTCAAAACCCAAACAGACTCTGCTGAGTTGCTTTGCGAACTGGAACGCTTCTTCGAGGTCGCGCTCGTATTCACCTCGCAGACCGGCGACCAGGCGTTCATGCCGCGGTGCCTCGTGGATGCCGCTTGGCACGACCTACTTAAGGACACGACGAGCTATGAGGCCTTCTGCGTCCGTGCCGTCGACGGTTACATCGATCATCGAGAGGTGATAGGTGAGGGCGCGCTCGCGTGGACTGTCCTTTATGAAGACCGGTTCGGGGATCTCCCGCGCGTGTGGTTCACGGCCCCCGACGGGCAGTTCCACCGCGACGCCTGGGACGCCTACAAGTCGCGAATTGCGGGAGATGTGGTGCGAGCCTCCTGGGACTGTAGCCCAGGTTTTCGGCCGAAGCCGCCGCTCAAGGCTTCGTGGGATTGCACGCCCTATTTCCCGTCGCGGACGCGAGATGACCCTTCCCAGCTACTTGCCACCAGGAACTGAGGGCGGCAAGCTCGCCGCCACATGAGCATGCTCTCCCCGCGCAGATATGACCTCTCCGAGGCCGAAGCCGTTTACTTCGAGCATGTTGCTGCGACGTGCTGCCCATTCCTTGCGCCAGCGCATCAATCGGGGCTCGTCTCATTCTTCAGGTGCTCGTTGAACGCCGGCACGGTGGAGGCTGCGCAAGAGGCGTTGACGCTTGCGTTGGTCGTTCATACGGAGCACTTCCGCGAGCGTCGCAGGCGGGCGACCGGGCGTACGGCAGCCCTCCTGTGCGACAACGTCGTGGTCTTACTACCCAACCTACGCCGCAACCAGCACAAGGCGGTTCTTGAGCTGCCGCACTGGTACTGCAAGGTCATGTATACGAGCGACGCCATTCTCTTCGGGAAGTTCTGGACTGGTGAACGCGACATCGCAAAGGATGGAAGCCCACTCCCGATTCCCCCGCTGACCTTCGTTTCGCTTAGGTCTGCGGTGCGAACCCTCGACGGGCGCTTCTTCCACCGAGCAGGCGAACTCAGGCCTGACTTTGACACGGCCGCTCCCTCCGAACAGTCCCCTCTGATGACGCACGCAGAGCTGCGATCGATCCACGAGACAGTGGCCCGCTCGATAGAGAGCACCGCGAAGGCAGATCCGCTAGACATCGCGGAAGAATTGGCCGAGACTGGTGCATACGAGGCCATGCGAATCGCTCGCCACAACAAGGAGGAAAGCCTTGCCAAGATCGCCTGATCCGGTGGATGCAGCCGCTGGGCGGCCAGCGGCGGCTTCATTCGTACTGCCATCCGTGTCAATTAAGGACCTGGACATTCAGGAAGCCCTCCGGGCTCGAGGAGGAGGGGTCTACCGGTGCGTCACTCCCGCGGGTGAGCGATATGCCCTGAAGGTGATTGATACCGCCGCGACCGAACGCAAGGCCGACATCACCCGTGATCGGGCGAGGGCGCTACACCATGAAATCGAGGTTCTGCGGAAGCTGCCTGAAGCGGTCGGGGATCTCTACGTGGAATCCGGAGAGCTCGGGTCCGTGATTTGGCTCCTCACTCGCTGGGTTGATGGCGAGCCAGCAAGCGAGATGGCAAAGCCTCTGCGTGACCGCCCGTTTACTCTGGACACCCAGAGCATGTGGCTAAGCCTCTTGCTTGCTATCGCGGAGGCGGTAGCCGGCTTTCACTGTCGAGGGTACGTTCATGGCGATCTTCAGCCGGTGCACTGCATCAGCGGCGCCGACGGACGGGTGAGGCTGCTCGACTTCGAGCTGACCCACCGTCCCGGCGATCAAGACATCGAGTTTCGCGGCGGGCTCGTCCACTTCAACGCTCCCGAGGTGGCATTGGGGATGGTTCAGAGGTTCGAGCGGGTCCCGTTCGATGTCCCGGCCGAGGTCTACACACTGGGTTCAGTGCTCTTCTTCCTATTCACTGGCCAGACATCTACGGGCTATGGAACGCTTGACTACAAGAGCGTTCCCATGGATGCGAAGCTGGAAATGATCGGGCGTGGAGATCGAAACAGCTTTCGGGAAGCAGGGGCACCTGAGTTTCCGGAGCTGGAACTCATACTTAACGAATGCATGGCCCGAGATCCGGGAGATAGGCTCTCGGACGCCGAAGCCGTCGCTGAGCGATTGCGCGCGATCCGGTAGAGATCACGGCCGCGCCCCAGGACCATGAGATGTCCGTACTGCAACGATGAGACGGAGGTTCTGCGAACCGGCAAGATCACGCCTGACGGCATGCGGCGGAAACGTGAGTGCAAGGGATGTGGCATTCGGTTCGGCACCCTGGAGATAGCAGAGCAGCTCACCTTCCGCGTGAGGAAGCGGAAAAATGAGGTCGTGCTCTTCGATGATCAGAAGCTCTTGGCGTCGATCCTCAGTGCAGCGCGAAAGCGGCCGCTCGCCGACAACACGGCAGTACTCGCTGGCCTTATTGATGACGTCAGTGACGACATTCGCGATCGGGGTGGGGTCATCGATGCGGCCGACTTAGGGGATCTCGTCTGCGCAAGGCTGCGATGGGTCGATCCCATCGCGTATGTCCGCTACGCCACAATCCACAAGCGAATTGATGACATCCCGGGACTCCGCGCTGAGTTGGACCGGCTTGACGGAACCTGATTACGAAGCACGAGCGCTGCCCGACACGCTCGCTTACTTGCGTACGCGCAAGTGGGAGCGATAAAATTGGGACATGTCAACCGCCAACGCCAAGAAGCTCGCAGCCGCGATCAAGCGCCATCGCACAGCCAAAGGGCTCACCCAGCCCGCGCTCGCGGCGGCTATCGGGGTCCCGGACTCAACGATCTACCGTCTGGAGCGCGGCGAGTTCAAGGTCCCGCGTCCCGAGAAGTTGCAGCGGATCGCCGCCGCCCTCGACGTGGAGTTCGAGGACCTCTACGAACTCGCCGGCTACGCGACGCCCGGGCTGCCGGCAGTGCCGGTCTACCTGCGCCGGAAGTTCGACGACCTCTCCGACGAGGGGGCAACCAAGGTCGAGCGCTACATCGAGCGGATCAGAAAGCAGGAAGGGGGCGGCGATGCCGAGCGTGATCGCTGAGCTTCGCGGCCTCACGCCCCACCGCTCGCTCACCCTTGTGGAGAGCCTGCGCGTGGCCGAGCTGCAGGCGAACCGCCTGCTGGAGGCCGCGGGGATCCGCGAGCCCGCCGTTCCCGACTCTGTCGTCGCCGACCTGCCGCGCGTTGCCGTCGAGCGCGTCGGGCGCATCCCCGTGTCCGGCTCGGTCCGCTGGTCGAAGGGCCTGTGGGTGATCGCGCTGAACCGCCACGAGCCGGCTGCCCGACAGCGCTTCTCGCTGGCCCACGAACTCAAACACGTGCTCGACGCTCCCTTCGGTGAGGCGCTCTACCCGGAATGGCGCGGACTGAGCGCCCACGACCGCGCCGAGCAGGTCGCCAACCACTTCGCCGCCTGCCTGCTGATGCCGAAGGCCTGGGTCCGCCGGTACTACTTCAACCACGGAGTGATGAGCCTGCCACGAATCGCCGCGCGCTTCGCGGTCAGCCAGCCCGCGATGCGCTACCGACTGGAATCCCTGGGCATGGTCCGCTCAATCGTTCGCTGCGGCGTCAGAGAGGCCGCGTGAGCCGCGCACTGACATACCTGCGCGTCTCTTCGCGCGGCCAACTCGCAACGGACGAACTCGACCCGGACGGCTACTCGATCCCGGCGCAAAAGGAAGCCTGCCGGCGCCACTGCTCCCAGGCCTTGGAAGCCGACGTGGTCGAGGAATTCATCGACCGCGCGGCGTCGGCGCGCTCTGCCGATCGCCCCGAACTCCAACGTCTCCTGGAGCGGGCCAAACAGGGAGACATCGACTACGTCGTGGTCCACAAACTCGACCGGCTCGCCCGTAACCTGTCCGATTACCTGGAGATAACGGTCTCGATCCGAAAAGCCGGCACGAAACTCGCCTCAGTCACCGAAAGCCTCGACGACACGCCGCAGGGCCAGTTCATCGAGACGATCTTCGCCGCCAACGCCCAGCTCTACTCGGCCAACCTCGCAGCCGAGGCCAAGAAGGGCCTGCACCAGAAGGCCCGCGTCGGCGGTACGCCGTGCCAGGCCCCGCTCGGCTACCTGAACGTCCGCAAGAAAGTGAACGGACAAGAGATCCGAACGGTTGAGGTCGATCGGGAGCGCGCTCCGCACATCGAGTGGGCGTTCACCGCATACGCCTCAGGTGCCTACACGCTCGACACGTTGCAGACCGCCCTCACGCGGCGGGGGCTCGTGACGCGAGAGACCGCGACCCGTCCGGCCAAGCCGCTCGGGCGCTCCCAGGTCGCGCGGATGCTCGCCCACCCCTACTACGTGGGGATCGTTCGCTACGCCGGCGTGGAGTACGACGGCCGCCACGACCCGCTGGTGGACAAAGACACCTTCTCGCGGGCCAAAGCCGTACTCACCGCGCACAACAACGCCAAGGAAAAAGACCGCAAGCACCACCACTACTTGAAGGGCAGCCTCATCTGCGGCCGATGCGGTTCCCGGCTCACGTTCGTGAAAGCACGCGGCAAGCTCGGGGGGATCTACCCCTACTTTGCCTGCATCGGTCGGGTCAAGGGCACGGGCTGCGGACTTCCCTACCTCCCCGCCGACCAGACGGAAGACAAGGTGGCAGCCAAGTACGCCAGCGTGAAGTTCGAGCAGGTCGGCGCGAGCACCGCAGCCGAATGGGTAGCCCACATCGAAGAGGTACGGGACAAGCTCCACCAAGCCATCGCCGGCATGGCAGAGCAGAACCACCGGGAAACCCGACGGCAGCGGCGCCGAATCACCGGCATCAAGGACCAGCAGCGCAAGCTCCTAGACGCCTACCTCGGCGACATGCTGCCAATTGAGCTCCTGCAGGAAAAGCAAGCCGATCTCGCGAGCGAACTCGCCCAGGCGGAATACCACCTCGACCTGGCTGCCCAAGACACTGAAAAGCTCCGCGAAGCACTTGACGAGGCCCTCGATCTCGCTGCTGGCTGTGATCGGGCCTATGCCCTGGCCGACCCGCAGACGCGCCGGCAGTGGAACCAGGCACTCTTTGACTACTTCAAGGCGGAACCCGATGACATCGAAGAAGCGCCGCTCACCGAGGAGTTCGCAATGCTCCTTGATCGGGACCTTCCCAAGAGGCTGGACGCCGCGATATTGGCCAACGGCCGCCGGGAGCGGAGCACGCAATCCGTTTCTTCAGGCTGGGGTTCAAACAACGACCCTTTAGCGGAGAGGGAGGGATTCGAACCCTCGATACGGTTCTAAGCCGCATACTCCCTTAGCAGGGGAGCGCCTTCAGCCACTCGGCCACCTCTCCGGGGCAGGGGCGATTGTAGGCGGCGGCCTGCCACCATCACGCGCCGCCCGCCGTTCTGAAACGATCGGAGCCGCTTGTGCAGGAGATGGCGGACCTGACCCGCCCGGCCTTCGTGGCCTTCGACGTCAACGAGACGCTGCTCGACCTCTCGGCGCTGGACCCGCCGATCGAGAGCGCGCTCGGGGACGTGTCCCTGCGGCCGGTGTGGTTCCAGCTCATGCTGCAGCTGGCCTTCATGGGCGAGATCACCGGTGAGTACGTGGACTTCACCAGCGCCCAGCGGGCTGCGCTGGAGATGATCGCCCGCCGCCAGGGGATCCCCCTGGACGAGCAGGCCGCGACGGCGGTGGCGCAGGCGATGCGAGCGCTTCCCGCCCACCCGGACGTGCCGGGCGCCCTGGAGCGACTCCGCAGCGGCGGCTTTGGCCTGGTCGCGTTCACCAACTCCACGCTGGAGGTGGTGCGCGAGCAGCTGGCAAACGCCGGCATCGCCGGCGCGTTCGACGCCGTGGTCTCGGCCGACGAGGCAAGGCAGCTCAAGCCGGCGCGACGCGCCTACGAGATGGCCGCCGACTGCTGCGGCGTGGACATCGGCGAGCTGATACTGGTGGCCGCCCACCACTGGGACGTGACCGGGGCCATGGCCGCCGGGGCGCGGGCCGCATTCGTCGCCCGTCCGGGCATGGTTCCAAGCCCGCTCGGAGCCCAGCCCGAGCTGATCGCCGACGACCTGGACGAGCTGGCCGGACTCCTGCTGGACCTGGGCTGATCGCGGGTTACTGTGGGTGGCGCTGATGCTGATGCTCATCGACACCCGCGACCCCGAGCCGGACCCGGAGCCCGCGCGTCCCCGGCGCCGCCGCGACTTCGACTGGCGGTTGTGGATGTGGACGTTCGAGAGCGTCGGGCTGTTCGTGCTCGCCTCCTCGATGGCCGGGGCGGTGGCGGTCATCTGCGCCTTCGTGGGCCTTGTCGTCGTGCTCAAGGCCTTTGACGCACTGGGCGGCGACTACCTGCGCGGCGTCGGTGAGTGGCGCCGGTAGGGGGCACTCGTAGCGCGAATCGTCGCGGAGTTCGGAGAGGGAGGCGATCGGAGCCGAACCGACGCATGGATCGCCGAGGTAGACGGGCGGGCCGCGGGGTCAGTCCTGTGCTCACAGCGCGACCCGACGACCGCCCAGCTCAGGCTGCTCCTCGTGGAGCCCGAGGCGCGCGGGCTCGGCGTAGGCGCCAGGCTCGTGGACGAGTGCGTGCGCTTCGCGCGCCGCGCCGGCTACCAATCGATCGTGCTCTGGACCAACGACGTACTGGTATCCGCCCGGCTGATCTACGAGCACGCCGGCTTCGAGCTCACCAACGAAGAGGCCCACCACAGCTTCGGCCAGGACCTCGTCGGACAGCACTGGCGGCTTGTGCTGAACGGGTGAGCGCATGTGGGCCGGGGCGGCCCAACCGCCCGACCGCAGTCGCCCGCCCACTCGCGTTACCCTTGCGCGGCGAGCGCCCGTAGCTCAGCTGGATAGAGCGTCGGTCTACGGAACCGAAGGTCACAGGTTCGAATCCTGTCGGGCGCGCTGCGCGGAACCCGCTCTAGGCAGCGGGTTTTGTTCGTTCTAGGGCCAACCGGCAGTAATCAATCCAGCCGATGGGGCAACCGCAGGGGCAACACGACGACCCCGCCCCCACCCTTTTCCTCCTGGCCGGGTGGGGTAGGAATCGGGCTCTGCTAGTGCAGCGTTCCGTTATTCTCTTGTGTATGTAAGGGAGTTCGGGTACGGTTGGTGGATGGGGCGAGCGGCCGCTGCGATCGAGCTGTCGGGGGAGGAGGAGCGTGAGCTTGAGGCGGTGGTGCG
>JAABUS010003711.1_pt1 | contig 23985 bp, 15 predicted proteins | sample 5560161 | NCBI WGS metagenome assembly JAABUS01 (sample SAMN10711885, study PRJNA513376) | rock metagenome | isolation source: Antarctica rocks | place: Antarctica: Victoria Land, Trio Nunatak nord | collected 2016-01-04
TTCAAGCATGGCAAAACAACAGAAACAATAAAAATAGTAAAATAAATTGGCAGTTCACCAATAAGGAAGCAAGAGTAAAATTAAAAAGACTTTATCCGTCACTTTACACTTAACTTAACACTAGTGTCGTGTCAACGATAAAATGTCTGTAAATGTTGCTATCAGCCGTCAGCTATCAGGACGCTACTATGTAATGTATTTCCTCCTGATTGCTGATAGCTGACTGCTGATAGCAAAAGGGACAAATTTAAGTTGACATGACACTAGGTCGTACCCATTACACAATTCAAAAAAAGGAAGCCATTGCTGACAGGTAAAAACAATATAATGAAGGGCTGCTTCGCTGCTATAATTTGTTTGGGTGGACATGAATACAATATATTCATTAACCACGATAATTATACTAAGAGCTTTGTGTGCAGCAACATCCCGGGGTCCCTTGCCCACACAAACCTATTCAAGGAGACCCCCGCAGGTCGAAATAGTTACCCTGAATATTCAATGTTTGGCGAGTTGCCTGCACGGGGGGTATATATTCGTCATGCCAGCGATGTTCAGTTTACCGGTATATCAGTATCTGCTGCTAAGACCGATTTTAGAACGACCGTAGTTTTAGATGATGTACATAAAACATCAATTAAAAATTTAAAAGTTAAAGAGCCGGAAAGTAAAAAGAAGGTATTCACCTATAATTCTTCTGAAATAACGCTGAAATAACGCCTCGACATTAACAACAAAAAACCACTTACATATTTTAGACTTAATCATAATAAAAACCATGAAATTTATAAACAAACTAGCAGGTTGCTTCCTCCTGTTTATAGGAGTGTCAACCCAGATGCATGCGCAAGGTAAACCGATTGATCTGATGTCTCCTAATGGCGAGCTAAAAGTATCCATAAGCCTGGGTGATAAAATATATTACAATATAGCCGGTAATAGCCAGGAAATATTAACAAAAAACCATTTGGCGCTGACCCTGAAAGATGGAGTACTTGGTGAAAATCCTAAACTGTTATCGGTAAAGAAAACTAAAAGTGAAGAAATAATAAAACCCTATATTCCATTAAAGTTCTCAACTGTTAAAAGCAATTACAACGACCTGTTAATGACCTTTAAAGGAAATTATGCAGTGGAGTTTCGCGCTTTTGATGATTGCATCGCCTATCGTTTTATCACCAGCAAAAAAGGTGATGCAGAGGTAATGAACGAGGACTTTTCTATTAACTTCCCTGACACTTACTTATTGCATTTACAACAGAACAACGGAAACATCAATGCCATGGTTTTTTAATTGAGATCACCTTCCTATGTCGTCTCTTTTCAGAACGGTGGATCATTCTGTTATCCGGGTCTATCCGACAATGCATAGATGTTCTTTCAGGCAAGAAATATGTATGATTTCACAATCGGCACGGCTTTAATTTAATGTTCTTTGTGGACATTCTCTAATGAAACAATTTTTAATCCACTTATATATGAAGAAAAATATGCTTTGGATCGCGATGCTCCTGCAAACCTTAATTTGTTATGCACAGGAGCAGAGATCATTTGTAAATTATGTCAATCCCTTATTAGGTACCGCCACTTTGTGGGATCCCAAAGACGTGGGATTTGTGCCTACACACAGAACCTGGGGAGCAGAGGTTTTCCCAGGCTCATCGCTTCCAAATGCTATGGTTCAGTTAACTCCGGTTACCCAGTTTCATAGTGGTTCGGGTTATCAGTATGAGGATACCGTGATTTTCGGCTTTAGCCATACCAGTAAAGGGCATTGGAATTTATGCAACATTCCGCTGCTGCCTGCTACCGGCACTTTAGCTGCGGACAATTATAAATCTGCTTTTAGTCACAAAAATGAATCTGCCCACCCTGGTTATTACCAGGTTTATTTAGAGCGGTATGGTGTTAATGCCGAATTGACCTCCACCTTACGATGCGGTTTCCATAAATATACTTTCAAGCCGGGGCAGGGTAAAAAACTAATTGCAGATCTGGCCATGGCTAACGAAAGAATAAAAAGCTGGGATATTAAACAGGAAGGTGAAAACGTGTTTACAGGTTATCAGCAAAGCGGAGAAAAAATATATTTCTACGCTGTTGCCAATCATACAATAAAGAACATTGATTCGTTGAAAAAGGATGCGAAAATAGTACCCGTTGTAAATTTTATTGATGGAGCCAAACCCCTGGAAATTCAAATTGGTTTTTCTTATGTAAGCGTACAAAATGCAAAAGAGAATTTAGAGAAAGAAATGTTGGGAAAAAGTTTTGATCAGGTAAGAAAAGAGGCAACGCAAACATGGGAAAACCTGTTGTCAAAAATTACAGTGTCGGGCGGAACTGAACGCCAGAAAGGATTGTTTTATTCTTGTTTATACCGCTCATTTTTATGGCCCGCATTACGCAGCGATATAAACGGAGACTTCACAGACCAAAGCGGTAAAGTGGTAAATAAAGGTTTTAATTATTATACTGAACCATCTTTATGGGATGATTACCGCAATAAGCTTGTTTTATTGGGGATGCTTTCTCCAAAAGTGACGAATGATGTCATTCAGTCGTTAATAGATAAAGGGCAGATAAGAGGATTTATGCCTACTTTTTTTCATGGTGACCATGCCTCTGCATTTATTGCCGGATCTTATTTAAGAGGATTAAGAGGATATGATGTAAACACTGCCTATAAACTGATGCTAAAAAATGCTACTGTGGAAGGAACCAGGAAATATGTAGATGAATACAATACTAAAGGCTTTATATCAGAGCTGGTAGTGGAAAAGCCCGTTATTGAAACGGTTACCAAAGCAGCAGTCACAAAAACACTTGAATATGCTTACGATGATTATGCTGTGGCTTTGCTGGCTAAGGAATTAAAAGATACGGGTAGTTACAGGATGCTGATGAAACGATCCGGTAATTATAAAAATGTATTCGACCCTTCGACGGGATTTATGAGAGGACGATTGGCTAATGGCGATTGGGTGAAGAATTTTGACCCGTATTACCCATACTATGAATATATGTACCGCGAAGCAAATGCATGGCAGTCTTCTTTTTTCGCCCCTCATGATGTAAAAGGGTTGATAGGATTATATAAGGGTAATGATGCGTTTGAGAAAAAATTAGACTCTCTGTTTACCATTCCATGGAAGGGATATGAGGCGTATAACATATCAGGCTTTATCGGGCAATATTGCCAGGGAAACCAGCCGGATCACAGCTATCCATTTCTGTACTATTTTGTTGGCAAACAGGAGAAATCACAGGTAATACTGAATAGCATTATGAATCGTTTCTATGATCTGGGCAAAGATAAGCTGGCTTATGCCGGAATGGATGATGCGGGTGAAATGTCGTCGTGGTATGTATTTAATGCTATGGGATTTTACCCGTTCTCTCCGGCTGATGATAAGTATATTGTTTCGGTGCCCCTTTTTGATAAAGTAGATATCAAGGTAAATAACAATACAAAATTTACGATTGTTAAAAAGGGCTCAGGAAAAAAAATCAGCAGTATCAATTCAGGCGGTCGAAAAGTTGATGACTATTTTATTTCGGATAAAGATTTGAAAGCGGGTAAACAGGTAGTGATAAGCACGAGGTAATAAATAATATCCATAAGCTATTTAAAATTAATAAATTGAATAATGAAAATTGCTAAATCAACTCTCTGTTTTGTTTTTATCTTGCTATTGATTAATGCATCTCATGCGCAGGATTGGCCTAATTTAAAACACTACAGAAGCGATAACGAAAAAATCGGATTGCCACAACCCGGAGAAAAACGAGTGGTGTTTATGGGTAATTCCATAACTGAGTTTTGGAAGAATATAACGCCTGATTTTTTTTCACAGAATGGTTACATCAACCGTGGGATCAGCGGGCAAACCAGCACTCAAATGCTGGTTCGCTTTAGGGTAGAGGTGGTAAATCTGAAACCGCAGTTGTACTTATTTTAGCAGGGGTTAATGATATTGCGGGTAACACAGGTCCTTCCACTCTTGAAATGATAACCGACAATATATTTTCCATGGCGGAAATTGCAAAATCGAATGGGATTAAAATTATCCTTTGTTCTATTTTGCCCGTGTATGATTTCCCATGGAAGCCGGGTCTTGAACCGGCAGAAAAAATTATAGCGCTAAATTAAATGTTGAAAAATTATGCAAAACTTAACGGACATATTTACCTTGATTATCACTCGGCATTGAAGGATGAACGCAACGGAATGAAGGCTGAATATGCAAAGGACGGCGTACACCCCAATGAAGCCGGATATAAGGTAGTAATGCCACTTAGCAGTGAGGCAATAAAAAAGGCGTTGAAGAAATAAACATTCCCTGTGCCTGCTGAAGTGATTCTTTTTCAATGCAGAATAATTAATCAAACTTTTAATTGCAATAATGAAATCATTCGTTTTTTCTATACTGATGGCTTTAAGCCTGCTTGCTTCCTCTTCTCCTACTGGTGTAAAAAAGGAATTAAAGCTTTGCCGGCTGTTTTCAGATCACATGGTATTGCAACAACAGGCAGAGGTCAGTTTTTGGGGTGAGGCTACGGCCGGGCAACAGGTTATGATTGCCTGCAGTTGGGGCAAAAAAGCTTCTGCCAAAACAGATGTTAATGGCAACTGGAAAATTAAATTAGGCACTACCAATGCAGGTGGCCCATATACCATCACTATCAAAAGTGCAGACAGCACCATCGTGATTAAAGATGTGCTGCTTGGCGAGGTTTGGCTGGCTTCCGGCCAATCCAATATGGATTTGCCGGTAAAAGGATGGCCTCCTGTTGACACCGTATTTAATTCGGCACAGGAAATTGCAGAAGCCAATTATCCCGATATCAGGCTCTTAAAAGTACCCTTTAATATTTCCGCCACTCCCCTGGATTCTATTGGTGGTCAATGGCTCGCTGCATCGCCAAAAACGGCAGGTGACTTTAGTGCTACGGCTTATTTTTATGCAAGAAAATTGTATCACGAACTTCATGTTCCAATTGGTATCATTCAATCCAGCATAGGTGGAACCCCTGCAGAAGCATGGACAAGTAAAACTTCCCTTATAAAACTTGGAGACTTTGATAAAACGATGGATGGCTTGCAAAAGCTCCAGACATCATCGGAAGATTGGTTTAAAAAATGGCCTTCGCAGCAAGTGCCAAAAACAGATGAACAATGGAAAAATATTCAGTTTGGGGACCTTGCTGCCGCCGGACTGAATTTCGACGATTCGCAATGGCCTACTACAAAGCTTCCGGGAAGGTTTGACCGGTTAAGTTCAGGTGAATTTGACGGGGCAATATGGCTAAGAAAAGAGTTTGTTATTGACGATACCACTACCGGTTATATTCTTAAAATCGCAGCTATTGATGATATGGAAGCTATCTATATCAACGGCCAAAAAGTTGGGGGCTTTATTGGTGCGGGGTTTGCGGGTACTGCCAGAGAAATAATCATCCCCAAATCGTTGCTCGTAAAAGGTCGGAATATTATTGCCATTCGTGCCATTGACTCAGGTGGCGCCGGTTTTTTTCGTGGGCCAATGAATTTATCTAACAATAAAGGGAATATTGTTTCACTGGAGGGTGATTGGAAATCCCATTTGATTGCAGAAATTTTAAAAGGCAAATTTTACACGTATGATTTGAAAACCAATATTTCGGAACGGCCTGATATATCAAAACTGAATAGTAATTCACCAACAGTTCTTTTCAATGCCATGATACATCCGTTAGTTCCCTACACTATTAAGGGCGCTATTTGGTATCAGGGCGAATCAAACGTAGGAAGAGCTGAGCAATATAAGCGACTTTTCCCGCTGATGATTGAAGATTGGCGGGAAAAATGGGGATATAATTTTTCGTTCTATTTTGTACAATTAGCACCATATCTTTATACTGCCCCCGACCAGAAGGATCAATCCCAAAAGTTGCGGAATGCGCAGCGCTATGCGTTAAACCTCCCTAAAACCGGAATGGCGGTAACCCTTGACATTGGGAAGCTTGCCACTGCACATCCAGCCTTTAAACAAAAAGTAGGCGAACGCCTGGCAAGGTTTGCTTTGGCTAATGAGTATGGAAAAAACATGGTTTCATCTGGTCCATTATTTAAAAAGGCGAATGTTTCAGGCAATGAAATTGTTATTGAATTTGCTTCTGTTGGCTCTGGATTGATTCCATCCGACAAAGGACTTTATGGCTTTGAAATAGCTGGAGCGGATAAAATGTACGTTCAGGCACAAGCAAAAATTGTAAAAGACAAAGTAGTGGTTAGTAATCCTTCTGTTGCTGCTCCTTTGTATGTAAGATATGCCTGGAGCGATGGAGCAGGTGCAGGGTTGTTTAATAAAGAGGGATTACCTGCTTCAACCTTTATTTCTGAAGACGAATAATTTTAACCTTATTCTAATTTAGCAATAAAGTAAAAAAACTTACAGAATATAAAATGAACCTGTTGGGGAGTAATTTTAAAAATTGGGTAAATGATGATAGGCAATAGTTTAAATTATATTAATAAAACCTTTATGAGAAAATTACCACAGAATAAATTTCTTTCTAAGTTGTCATCTGTTCGTACATACGTCGTTATAATATTTGGCATAGGCATTATGATGTCCCTGTCTCCTTCCTATGTTTTTGCTCAAACTAAACCAATTAACGAAAATTCCAATCCAGCACCAATAACATTAAAAGTACAACAGGTTGCTGATAATTTGGAAGCGCTTACAGATATTGTTTTCCCGGGTAATGGTGATATTTGGGTAACTGAACAGAAAGGAAAAATACGTCTGATCAAAAATGGAAGATTAAGTGACTTGCCCTTACTTGATTTAAAAAGCAAGCTTATAAAAGTAAACAATGGTTATGAGGAACGGGGTTTGTTAGGACTTGTATTGCATCCGCAATTTAAATCCAATAAAAAGTTCTATGTGTTCTATAGTACTCCCTCAACTCAAAAATCAAATCATACAGGAGTATTAGCCGAATATAAAGTGCCTGCTAATTCAAACCAGATTGATCCTAACAGCGGGCGTATTATACTTACTATTGAAGAACCGGAAGGAAATCACAATGGCGGTTGTATTATGTTTGGTCCTGATGGCTATTTGTACGTTTCATTAGGTGATGGCGGGGGTCAGCACGACAAGCATGGCGAAAGTGGTAACGGACAAAACCTTAATACCTGGCTCGGTAAGATATTGCGTATTGATATTAATACCAATTCTGGTTACAATGTACCTAAAGACAATCCTTTTGTTGGCAGAAGAGATGTGAAGCCAGAGATATGGGCATACGGCTTCCGTAACCCATGGAGATTTTCTTTTGATAAATCCTCGGGGCAGTTGTTTGCCGGCGAAGTGGGACAAGACACTTGGGAAGAAGTTGATATTGTTAAAAAGGGGGCTAATTACGGTTGGAGAATAGTGGAAGGAACTCATTGCCACAACCCTGCTACGGGATGTGATATTAAAGGAATTACTATGCCTATAACCGAATATAACCATAGAGAAGGGGTATCTGTTACAGGCGGTTATGTTTACAACGGAAAGCAAGTGCCTGTTTTAAAAAGTAAATACCTCTTTGCTGACTGGACCGGACCAGTATTTTATTTACAAAAAGCAGGTGCTATATGGCAAAGGGGTAAAGTTACATTACAGGACTTTCCCCCAAATTCTAAAATAACAGGGTTTGGTGAAGATCAGGCAGGCGAACTTTATGTATTAACCAATCCGGATACGGGCCCCGGAAATACAAACGGAAGTGTTTATAAGATTGTGAAAAACTAAACTATCAACAAACCCATTTTTAATAATGAGGAACTCTACGTGTTTAAAAAATGGCAGTAAAATATGTATAATATTGGTACAAAATAATCTCTCTAACTAACTCCCGGAAACTTTTAATTATTACAACAATTTATGAATAAATTCTCCTTTAAGAAAGACGTTACAAAAATTTTAATGATTTTCATTCTTATTTTTATCCATGAAATAAGTGTAGGGCAGTCATCATCTGAAAATTTTTTGTCGAGATCAGATACAGCATCTGTTCCAAAAGAAATTGAGGATCCTCAAAACATTGGCATTAATAAGGAGGCGAGCCATGCTACCTTAATGCCATACGGATCAATGAAGGAAGCACTTGCTGCAAACAGGCACGCCTCCTCCTTTAGCAGAAGTTTAAACGGTAAGTGGAAATTTAATTGGGTAGACTGGCCGCAAAAACGTCCTATCGACTTTTATAAGTTATCGTATGATGTGTCTGGCTGGAAAGATATCAAAGTGCCTTCCAGCTTTCAGGTACAGGGTTACGGAACACCCAATTACAGCAATTTTACACTGATTTTCCAGAGTGATTTTCCAAGGGTAATGACCGAACCTAAAAATAAAAGATATACAACGCTTACAGAACGTAATCCGGTAGGCAGCTACCGCCGTGATTTTACTGTGCCGGCTGAGTGGAGCAGACGACGAATCTTTATTACGTTTGATGGTGTTGATGCCGGTTTCTTTATTTGGGTAAATGGTCAGAAAGTTGGCTACAGCGTAAACAGTCGCAATGCTGCAGAGTTTGACCTGACTAAATACGTAAAACCAGGAAAAAATACATTGGCTGTTGAAGTGTATCGTTTTACCAGCGGCAGTTACTTGGAGAATCAGGACATGTGGCGGTTAAGCGGTATTTTCAGGAACGTGACCTTATGGAGCGCTCCACAGGAACATGTCAGGGATTATTTTATCAAAACGAACCTTAATGACCAGTACCGTGATGCTGATGTAACAGTTACTGCAAAAGTAAAAAATTACGGCAGCATAGTGATGAAGCCTCATGAGCTAAATGTTTCTTTGTATAACGGAACAACTCCTATATCAGCAGCTACCGGTAAAAAGGCGATTCCACAATTGAAACCAGGCGAAGAGGTAACAGTGGACGTTACTTTTCATGTAAGCAATCCTGAGAAATGGACTGCTGAAACTCCAAAACTTTACACAGCAATCATTACTTTGAACGATGGTGCCGGTGCTATAGAAATGTTGTCTTCACGTACCGGCTTCCGTAAAATAGAGATAAAAGGCCGGCTGTTCACCGTAAATGGTGTTCCTATCAAATTAAAAGGCGTTAATCGTCATGAAAACTGGCCGGATGACGGGCATGCAGTTACGGAAGAGCAAATGATCAGGGATATTACACTGATTAAACAAACCAACAGTAACCATGTTCGTACCTGCCACTATTCTGATGATCCAAGATGGTATGAGTTATGCGACGAGTACGGTATCTACCTGGTTGCCGAGGCTAACGTAGAATGCCATGCCCAGCAAAACCAATTTAATGAGGAGCCAACTATCAAAGCCGCCATTATTGACCGGAACGTGGCTAATGTAGAGAATTTTAAAAATCATCCGTCGGTTGTCATCTGGTCATTAGGCAATGAAAACGGAAGCGGAGGCACTAACTTCAGGGCCGCCTTAACTGCCATCAAAGCTATTGATCCAGACCGCCCAACGCATTATGAAGGTTTTGGTATAGCAGAAAGAAATCCGGCTGATATTGACAGCAGGATGTACACAGGCGTGGAAGAGCTCGAAATAAGAGCAAACGATAATACGATTACCAAGCCATTTTATTTATGCGAGTATGCGCATGCTATGTTTAATTCTATGGGTTCAGTAGATGTTTATAACGAATTGTTCGATAAGTACCCGGCATTATTAGGTGGCGCTATCTGGGAATGGCAGGATCAGGGTATTTATAACAATCGCGATCCGAAACATCCGATAACTGCCTTTGGCGGTGGCTTTGGTGAATTTCCAAATGATCGTTACTTTATTCATAAGGGCGTTGTATTTTCCGATCGTTCACCCAAACCGCAATTTCCGGAGTTGAAACATGCTTATCAATGGATCAGTATCTACCCTAAAGATCTCAACAACGAAGTAGTGACCATTAAAAACCGTTACCAGTTTATCAATCTGAACGGTTTAACGGCTAAATGGGAGATCAGTGAAAATGGTACAACCATTTCATCCGGTAATTTAGCATTTGGTGAAATTAAGCCGGGTGAAGAGAAGGATGTTAAAATACCTTATAAAGTAATTCCTAAACCCGGCGCTGAATATTTTCTCAAAGTTTCATTTGATTTGGCATCAGATAAGCTATGGGCAAAAAAAGGATTTGAAGTAGCCGCCCAGCAACTGGAATTGCCAATGGCTCTACCACCTGTAAAAGATCCATTAATAGTAGGCACACTAACATTAGTTGATAATAAGGATATTATCAATGTAAAAGGCAGTGGCTTCAACCTGGAGTTTGATAAACAGAAAGGTACTTTTTCTAAGATGGAGAACGCCGGAGTAAACCTTTTACAAAATGATGGAGGACCCATGTTGCATTTATGGCGCGCCCCACACCAAAAAGATGATATGTGGGCTTACAATGATTGGGAGAAATACGGTTTAAAAACAATGACCTGGGTAACTGATGAGGTAAAAAGCCGGCAGATCTCCCCTCATGAAGTTGAAATAAATGCAACCTTAACAGGAACTGGTAAACAAAACTTTATTGTTCATCACCAGGTGGTTTATACCATAAACAGTAACGGTGTTATCAATGCTGTAAATAATGTAAGCTTTAGTGATCCTAAGCTGGTGCTTGCCAGGCTTGGTGTACGTATGTTTCTGAATAAAGATCTGGACAAGTTTGATTACCTGGGCCGGGGGCCAATGGAGAATTATGCCGACAGGAAATCAGGGTTTGATGTTGGTCATTATACCAGCACCGTAAAGCAGCAGCTTACACCTTATGAAAAACCAATGGAGTGTGGCAATCACGAAGATGTTCGCTGGGCTAAAGTAACTTCTGAAAATGGTGTAGGCATAAACGTTAAGCGAAATGAAGATTTAATGCAGGTTTCGGCCCTTCCTTACAGCGATGAGGAAATGGATACGGTAGAATATAAAATAGACCTGCCAAAAAGTAAGGGAACTGTTTTGTGCATCAGCAATAAAACCCTGGGTGTTGGTTCAAACGGCTGCGGCCCACGCCCCTTAGAAACCTGTCGTGTTTTTGCAAGACCAGCAACTTTTAGTTACCAGATCGAGTTGTTTAAAAAGGGATAATACGTGGCTTACAAGACTTAAAGGCACTTTTGGCGATCTAAAAACTCTTCAATTGCATAATTATTTATTAAAAGAATTTCCAATGAGAAAAAATATTTATTACTATTCTCAACTTAACCCACAATGCAGCTAAATAATCTATTTTCATCAATTTTTGATTGATTTTCAGGTATTATATTTGTAAAACCCTTGCTGGTAAAGGGTTTATATTTTTCGGTTTGCTTGTAGTACACAGGGGGGTGTTCGTTTTCTGAAACAGGTTTATAGCTTTGCGGATTATGTATTTAAAATCATCATTCAGGCATAATCCTAATCTTCAGGACATTGCGGCTTACTACCGGCTTGTAGAAAGTTATCGCAATGAAACTGACAGGGTTTGTCACAGGACGCTTTTAAATATTGGCTTTTGGCCGGATGCTACCACTGCACAAAAGGTTAAGGTAATAGACCTTCTCAACAGCAGGTATAAAAATGAACGGGCTCTTTTTGAAGAACAAGATCAAGCGGTCTTAGAATGGGTGAATCTTTTTTGTAACCAAATGATAGAAAAGAAAACCATTGACCGTAAATCGATGGAACAACAGCATCGGCTTGTAAAAGCAGATACCATAAAACATAAAGAAGCCAGGGAGATAGGCACCGAATGGATTTGCGCCAATACCTGGAACAATTTAAAACTTACTGAACACTTTGAATGTCTTGGATGGCCCAGGGAAAATATTCAGTTGGCCATGACACAGATTATCAGCCGTGCCGTATATCCCGGCTCTGAGCTGGCTACCAGCAGATGGATAAAGGACAACTCTGCCATCTGCGATATTACAGGATATGATATTAATAAAATCACCAAAGATAAACTTTACCAAAGTGCCCTGGAATTGTACAAGCACAAGGATATTATTGAAAAATATTTATCTACAAAAACCAATGACCTCTTTGATCTTCAAGACAGGATTATGCTGTACGATCTGACCAATACTTATTTTGAAGGCAGTAAAAGAAATAGCCGGTTGGCTAAGTATGACAGAAGCAAAGAAAAGCGCGAGTGATGCAAAACTGGTAGTGCTGGCAATGGTGATTAATATAGAAGGCTTCATAAAATACTCGGCAATACATGAAGGCAATTACTCAGACACCTCCGACATTAGTATGCTGCTCACCAAACTGTCCGTTAATACCAGTGCTGCAAAGCCAATAGTGGTAATGGATGCGGGTATAGCTACAGAAAAGAACCTGGAAACTTTGACACAAAAGGGCTATAAATATGTAGTGGTTAGCAGAGCTAAAATAAAGGACTATAAGCTTGTGCAGCAGGGTAAGGAAACTTATCTGCTTACAAAATCTAAAAAAATAATCCGGCTGCAGGCGGTTAAAACGGAAAAATATACAGATAGTTTTTTAAAAGTAGAAAACAAAGCCAAGGGCTTAAAAGAGCAGGGAATAAAAAACAGGTTGGAACAAGGGTACGAAAAACAACTGCATCTTATCAACCAAAGTTTGGCCAAACCAAGAGGCGTAAAAAAGGTTGACAAAGTTCAGCAAAGGCTTGGAAGAGCAAAACAAAAATATCCATCTGTCCACCAGCTTTATAATATCTATTTAGATATTGACAGCAGTAAACAGATAGTGAAAGATTTACACTGGCAAAGAGATATTGAAAAATGCGAAGACGTCAAAAGCAGGTTGGGTGTTTACTTTCTGAGAACAAATTTGGAAGAAACGGATGAAGCACTGGAATGGATGATCTACAATACCATAAGGGAAATAGAATCTACTTTTAGAATATTAAAAACTGATCTGGACCTGCGACCTGTGTATCATAAAAATGACGCTTCAACAATGGCTCACCTGCACCTTGGCATGCTGGCTTATTGGCTGGTAAATACTATTCGTTATCAACTCAAAAAGGTGGGCATAAATGATGACTGGAAAGAGATAAAGCGAAAAGCCTCGACACAAAAATGCGTGTGCACCACAGCACAAAACAGCTTCGATAAAATCATACAAATAAAAAGATGTACTGAACCATCAAAAGCCCTGACAAAAATACACGAGGCCCTAAAAGAGCAAAAACCAAAACCATTTAAGCAAATTAAATTTGTAGTACACAAGCCGCCACTCAAAAAAACTGAAACCCATACTAATGCTCAATTTCTGCTAGAGTAGCTGCAATGTGGGTTAATAATTTTGGCCCTCATGTTAGCGGCTTGTTGTTATTATTTTGTTAGTGTTTAGATAACTGTGTAAAGGTTAGGGAGGCACAGCAGATAGTTTAATAGAATTACGACTGTTGCTGTTGCCGGACGATATTCTCTAACTTTAAAACACAGTTATTATTATTATTATGAAAGTAATGAACAATTAAAACACTTGCTCAAAGAGCATGTAAAGCAACAAAAAACTTCAGCAGGCATCAGTTCTTTGTTACAGGATGTTTTTCGGGAAGCCATTCAGGAGATGCTAAAAGCCGAGATGGACAATACAGGACGAAAAATGTCTGCTTCAAATGTAAAATATGAATGCTGCTACCAACAATAATATTGCTAAAGGTAAAAATTGAACCATCTTGGACAACATACTTTACTATCCATACATTAATTTGCCCAAAACAGATTGGACACTGAGAACACTTCTTTATTATGAAAGTGTTGGCTCAATAGTACCGCAAGAATATTTTTATAGCCCTGAAGACAATTATGAGCCTTTCATATTAGAATTAATAAGACTGCGGAGTAAAAGCTTTTCGCTAAATCATCAACCTTTGTCAACAACTATCTAATTCAAGTCTGAAAACGTCAAAACTTCAAATTTTTCGTTAGAAATCAAACAGTATCAGGATCAGGATGCTTCCATTGTTGCCGATAGGGGCGTCGAAGAAGGGCCGTCATTTCCGGGTCTCCGACAATTATTCGTTTCTTTGGATCGTAGACAACCGGCCGTCCTGTTTTCATAGACATATTGGCCATGATACAGCTTGCCGTTGATATATGCCCTTCTTCAATATCTGCTACCGGGTGTCCTTTAGTCTCAATGGCATTTAAAAAGTTGAGCATGTGAGCTCTGGTTGCAGGAGCAGTATGTATTTCAATACGTGGTTCCGTAAGGTCTTCAGGATATTTTTCTTTTTCATACACTACGTCCTTATGAATCTTTTCGCCTTTGCCATCGGGAATAAAATTATATTTATAAACGTCCGCCTCTAAAGTTCCTTTATCACCGTAAATTTTAAAAGCCCATGGAAATTCGGGATCGGCTGCTGTGCCCCATGTTCTGTGTTGCCAGCTACAATTCAGGTCGTCATACTCAAACAGCGCGGATTGGGTATCTGAAATATTGGAGCGTGTTCCTTTGCTCACATAAATGCCACCGGTTGAACTGATACGTTTAGGCCATCCCAATCCAAGCATCCATCTTGTCGCATCAAACATGTGAATGCACATGTCACCCATTATTCCATTCCCATATTCCATGCGTGATCGCCAGCCTCCGATATGAGGTATCCCCACATAAGGGAGAAGTGGTGCGGGTCCGCAGTACATCTCATAATCCAGGAAGTCAGGAACCGGTTGTATTGCAGGATTTGCGTTGTTGCGCATGTGGTAGTAGCAGGACATATCAACATGATGCACCTTGCCTAACAAGCCAGCATCAACAATATTTTTTTTGGCATCTACAAGGTGAGGGGTACTTCGGCGTTGTGTGCCTACCTGCACCACCCTGTTATACTTACGTGAAGCAGCTACCATAGCTTCTCCTTCAATTACGTCTACACTTATAGGTTTTTGAACATATACATGGGCTCCGGCTTTCATGGCTTCAATCGCTGTTAATGCATGCCAATGATCCGGAGTTCCGATTAGTACAATATCGAGTTGGTTTTCTGAAAGCATCTTCCGGTAATCACCGTAAAGTTTTGGCGTCTTTCCCGACTTCTGCCGCTCACTTACCATTTTAGCGGCATCGGAAAGCTGGTTTTTATCTACATCACAAAGTGCTACAACCTCTACCGGGGATACCTGGATTAATTTAAAAAGATCACCCTTTCCATACCACCCTGTTCCTATTAATGCAACGCGATAAGTTTTGTCGGGAGAGATGAAACTCATTCTGCTGGTACCTAAAGCAGATAAAGCAAGTGTTGCCACAGCACCTTTAATAAATCTTCGGCGATGGTTATTAAAATTGTTCATATGGTTGCTTTGTATTTATTTGAAAGTTACTGTAGCAAGATATTATTTTCTTTTCATTAAAAGGAAGCTAAATAAATCACAACGGCGTCACTACATTGCCAAGTATTTTTCTGCCTTTGTTAGTCTTCTTGCAGCGGTGCCATTAAAAGTATTATTATCACCCTCACACATAGTTCAGCTCTCTGAAAAGAGCATCTACACATTGCTTGCTCGCTGTACCTCTCCTTCCCAATGGCCTAGACAAAACCTAAGGCTATCTTTTGCTCTTATTTATTATTCTATAAATAGCTGTTCTCCTGTCTTTAAGGTTTTAAACTGCGCCGAAACCGTGGAGTTCTTTTAATAAATCTACGTCGATGTCCCAATCAGTGTGGTTTGGGTATTAGGTATTACCTCGGCTTTGATTCCATTACTAGGAAAGAAAAAATCAGAAGGCGTAAAAACCCGCGACTGTGCATATTGAATATCCATGTTATATACTTTGAGCAGATTGCCTACACTGCCGGCTATTGTTACATACCATTCGTTTTCTATTGCTCTTGCCTGGGCGCAACTTCGAACGCGGGTGTACCCACATCAATTATTTGATTTCATGTCACACTGCCGCTATAATTTATCTTACTTCTCTATCTAGATTAAATATAATTTCATTTCCTTTTCTTTTGTATAAATTTTTATTACAAGCGCTTTACATAAAACCTACAGACAAAGTAACCGATCGCGTCGAGTCGAATTCATCTTCCATCTTGAATAGTCATAGACTGCATTTTTCGATCCTATCTTAATTTGATCATCTTTCTGGTTTAAGAAGAAAATATTTATTTCAAAAACCTACTTTTGTAAAGACAAGTCATTCCTTGTAAAGGAGTGTAAGATTTTGTTAGGAATGTATAAGTTGATCGAGTAAAAAATCGAGTAAAAAAATAAGTAATTGTAATTCAATTAGTTCCGTCCGGTCCGCAAAACGTTTCTCCAAAACCCGCGCTAGTCGTGGGTTTTATTATTTTAGGTTCATATCTTGGGTCTGCACTATTTGACCGTTTTCTGGGTGTGGTTTCCTAAGGCCTTCTACATCAACTCTTTCGAAATTTCAATTCTCACAGATTTTTCCGAAACACGGCTGCTTAAAGGGTGCGCATGAGGTGGTATGAAATCTTTTTCATTTTGGTATCCTGACTCTGCTCAAATGATTTGTGGACGCAACTTTCATTACATTGATTTGTGAAACAATTCAATTTCATAACCAGTTTTTAAAACAAATGAGGAGGCAAATTATGGAGCCAAAAATGACTATCCTGTTTATCGGTAAAAAATCAAGAACTACCAGGCACGACCTGTACCAATTTACATGCGCGTTACAATCAACTCTAAACGCTTCGAAGTATCTACAAATCGTCACGTCAGGCCATCAGAGTGGTCGCCGGCGGGAGGAAAGGTCAGGGGACGATCTGACTTCCGCAAACGATATTAATACGGGTTTAGATCTGATCAGAAGCCGCATTTATGAGTACAAAAAAAGTATTATAGATGAGGGAAGAGAATTCAATGTAACTGCGCTGCACGAAAAGTGGTATGGGCAGGATCGAAAAAAGCGAACCCTGATAGGTGTCCTTAGACTAAGCATTTTAGATTTACAGAAATTGGCTGAAAAAGGAATGTACAAAAGATCAACGATTACCAAATACCTGACGACTGAACGGCATTTATTGAATTATCTGATATGGAGTAGTAAAGGATCAGACATCTTGTTATTCGACTTACGAATAGGCTTCATTGAAAACTTTCAATTCTTTCTAAAAGCAGAAAAGGGTCTTTCAATTAATTCATCGGGGAAGCACGTCAAAAACCTTAAGAAGATTGTTCGTGATTGTGTTGATAAAGATTGGTTGGACCGCGATCCGTTCTGGGGATATAAGGTGAAACATACAGATCCCAAAGTTCCCCACTTATCGGCCGAGCAACTGAAGCTAATGGAGGAAAAAGAAATCTCAATCAGGCGCCTGGAGTTGGTTCGCGACATATTTTTATTTAGTTGTTACACCGGATTCGCGTATGTGGATGTCGCAAACCTTACGTCTGATCATGTGAAAATAGGTGTTGATGGAAATAAATGGTTGGTCAAACCAAGGCAGAAAACCGGGATATGTGAGGTTGTTCCAATATTTCATCCCGCAATGCGGATACTATCGAAATACAAGGATCATCTGGAAAGCAAAAGAAAGAAGATGTTACTACCCGTTCCTTCGATCAAAAAGTCAATGCCTATCTAAAAGAGTTAGGAGACATATGTGGCATATTCATAAATCAGACGTTTCACATGGCCCGGCACACATTTGCCTCCACGGTGGCATTAGACAACGGCGTTCCAATTGATTCGGTGAGCAAAATGCTCGGACATCGAAGCATTAAAACCACCCAGATTTATGCACGGGTTAGTGAGACAAAGATTAGTGTTGATACGCAAACGCTATTAAAGAAATTTGTTTAATGCCAAATATTTGAATCTCTTTCCCGTTCAGTAAAATTTGGGATACATGATAGACGACATAAATGAATTCGATTCCTTATAACTCACAATTTCGGAACTAGTCGCTAGTGATAAAGAAATGAGTCAGCATCGGAAGGATAGCTTGAACCTTTATAACCTATGGTAAAACTATCCTTCATAATTTAGCTTGAATATAAAAGTATGGAGCAGAACCTGGAAATATTCAATTCTCTTTTTAAAGGCCGCAGTGATGTCTTCGCGATCCGCTGGGAACGAGATGGCAAAAGTGGTTATATGCCTGCATACATTTTGGATTGGGACGAATATAAAATACACAAGTCAAAAGGCGGAACACTAAAAGACTTTACAAATAAACAGTATGCACCACTCACGGGTAAACGAATATTAAATCACCTGGAAGGAAAAGAAATTCTCGGGATTTATCCCTTGTTGCAGGATAATACATCCTGGTTCATAGCCGCTGATTTTGATCAGTCTGTAGCTAAATCCATGTCGTGGATTGATGAATGCAGGGCATTCATACAAGAATGCGAAAACCATGATCTAACCGTTTACCTGGAACGTTCCAGATCCGGAACAGGCGGTCATGTCTGGATGTTTTTTGAAGAACCGTATCCGGCATTTAAGAGCAGGCAGTTATTTACTTATTTCCTCAAATCTTCTGGCATCATCTATGATGGAAATAAAATATCAAATTTTGACAGGCTGTTTCCAAACCAGGATAGTCATTCAGGCAGAGGCTTGGGAAATCTTATCGCTTTACCGTTACAAAAAAAGGCGGTAGAGAACGGTAATACATGTTTTATCCAAACGGAAAATTTAAATCCCTTTACAGATCAATGGGGGTTTTTGGGAACGATTCAGAAAGTAAAATCAAAAAAACTAGACGAATTGTATAATGCTATTATCATAGACAAGCAAAAAAATTTCGTCTTTAGCTCCGTAACCATAAGTTCTCCGGACTCAGTATTGCCAATCATATTGAATAACCAGATTGTATTGCCTCGCCATGGATTACATCCGTCATTATCAAAATACTTGAAGGATAATTTCAATTTTATGAATGCGGATTATCTTATTAAAAAGAAGGCGGGAAAAAGTACTTATGGTACACAAATTTATTTTAGATCAGTGGAGGAAAAAGAAAATACTGTTGTTATGCCAAGGGGTATTATTCGTGAGCTGCTCAAGTATTGTAACGATCAAAAGATAGCCTATGAACTATACGATAAAAGAGTAAAGCTTGAACCTGTTAATTTCACTTCTTTAATTTCATTGTACGACTATCAACAAGAAGCTGTCGAACTCATTGTTAAAAAAGACTTGGGAGTTATCGTTGCACCCCCAGGGTCAGGGAAAACATTAATGGCTTTAGAAATTGTCGCACGGAAACAGCAGCCTACTTTAATTGTCGTTCATCGAAGGCAACTCTTTGATCAATGGGTGGACAGGATCCAGTCATCTCTTGGCATTCCAAAATTCCAGATAGGAAGAATTGAAGGTGGCAGATGTGAGACAGGCAAAGAAATTACGGTAGCGATGATACAAAGTCTGCAAACCCCCAATTTGCCTGAAACAGAAAAACTATACCATGCATTTGGAACAATTATAGTAGATGAGTGCCATCATATTCCAGCAAAAACATTCCGGGAAGTAATACAGCATTTTCATTCTTATTATCTCTATGGGTTTACGGCTACTCCCATAAGAAAGAACAAGGATGAAAAATTGATATTTATGCATATTGGCAATATCATTCATGAAGTATTTATTCCGGTAAAGGGAATACACAATAAGCAATTATCGGTAACCATTCAAAACACTCAACTAGCTACGCCATTTAACACTTCAACCGATAAGGTTGAAACGCTTCTGAATATTCTTATTCACGACACAGCCAGAAATGAAGTGATCGTTGATGATGTTAAGAGAGAAACAAGGGCTGGAAGAAAGATAATTATATTAACAGAGCGGAAAGCGCACGTTGATATTTTACAGCAATATCTAAAAAGTTTTTGTGAAACAATCACCTTAACAGGCGAGGATTCCGAACAAAACAGGAAAGGAAAACTGCGGTTGATTGAGGCAGGAGATTTCCAGGTATTAATTGCTACCGGTCAATATTTAGGAGAAGGGGTTGATATCGGTGTTTTAGATTGTTTAATCCTGGCTTATCCTTTTTCTTTTGAGGGAAAACTTATTCAATATATCGGCCGTGTTCAGAGAAGCCAGGTCGCTCCTATTATATATGATTACCGGGATTATAGGATTGAATACTTCAACAACCTGTTCAAGCAACGCAATAAATATTATCGGAAATTAATGAGGTCAGGGCAACTTATAGATCTTAAAGAAGTAGTGTTAATTTTTCAAGGCACTGCCTTCTATATTAACACCAACATTAATCTGCTGCCGATCGATTGCCTTGATTTACCACTACCCGTTGAAGAATTTAACGATGGTATAGTATGGAAATTACGTGTTAATAGTTATAATGAAGAAGAGGGTGAATTATTTTCGGAGGTTATCGATTATGATTTTCCGTTAAGCAAGGTTACAGAAAATCAACAGGGTTCATTTTATTTTTCAGGAATTGCAAAAATCAAATTTAGAACACTTGATACTAATTGTTTCCTGAGCGCTGTTATACTAAAACATCAGCCAGTTATTGAAACTAAGGAAAGAGAGAATCTGAGAAAAGTGCAGGTACCACCTGAGCATGTTGTTTTAAAAACGATGAAAGTGTCTTTAGGTAAAATTAAATTCTCGTTGGGAAGTGTTTCATTTCCTCTCTTTATTCAGGAACTCAACCAGGAAATTATATTCGAAATTTTAAACCCGGATATAAGACCGGAATTTGCAGCCATACGCGACTATTTCGCAAAAGCATTGAAGAAAAAATTAATTACCGTGGATGTAGTTATAAAATATACTGACAGTCAGATCATCTCATCAACTGCAAAATCAACCGATATTGACAGCATAAATAATCAAATGATTGATAGTATACGATTTGAGTTTGTAAAGCAGGAATTCTTTAAAGGCAAGGGCCGGGCAATTGACGACAAGCCTGTCCATACGATGGAAGATCTGTTGAGTTCATATGGCGAAGGGAAGAAATTATTTTCATCTGAAGCCGGACTAATTGACGATATTCTGAACGTCAAGAACTCTAGGCATTATCTGCAGCTACAATATCTCTCATCTAAACACGAAGCATCTGTTTTGAAACTGCGATTTGTTTTACAACCATTCTCGTTTTTATTCTTATTAACCGGCGAAAAGAAATATCATATCATTTGGGAGACACTCGATAGCGAGGACGCAACATATATTTGGCACGCGGATAAAACAAGGGAGTCCTTAAGAATTAAACTTGGTAAAATAGAAATTATATTGAAAGAGATTAAACTAAAAGGAAGACAAAGCTTTTTAGAAACGGAGTATAATGATTTTATAAGGGTTGTCCATGATTACTCAGACACAAAAAAAGGATTTGTCTCCTGGAAAGGTGTGTTGGAAGAAAAATTGATTTAGAAAGTATGATTCCGTTTGTCGGATTAGCGGTAAAATGAAAAAGCCGCCGCTGGAAAAACTTTTTCTGTAGAAATCTTAATGCTATATTTTAAAATTGCAGAAGACTATTTTGATTTTGCAAATCCCTTTGTTGCTGTTTTGTAAGCGAGAATACTATTAGCTGATTTTTTTGCTCTTATATATTGAATAGTTCTATCAATATCACTTTTAACCTGTCTAGGCGTTCTTTTATCTTGAGTACCAACGAATCCGGTTTCATCCAACCCGTAATATTGTTTTTTGCCTACCATCTAACTAATTTTTATAGTATGAATTTACTAATCTTTTTACAGAATCACGTGAGATACCCATCCGGTTACTGAATATTACTTCAGCTTCCGGCCTTTTGATATAATGCTTGATTAACTGTGTCTTAGCAGTATTTGCCTGTTCAGTATAAGTCATGCGAAAAGACAATCGCTGTTCAAGACATCGGCACAGACATCTATCCAATTAACCTGCCGGGTAAAAACGAAGGATCTTCTGTGGTTAATATTCAATACCGTCCGCAGCATGATGCTTTTAATTTCAGGCAATGATGATAGCTATTTGTCTTTAACTGAAAAAGCGGAATTCGCAGTAGGTAGAATATGGAGAATTCATCTATAAGACGATATATGGAATCCCTGCTGGCTTTATCATAAGGAAGGACAGATTTAATAAACCCTGATTCTTCCAGTTCCTCCAACATCAAACTGGTTCTGCCTCCTGAACTGAGTCTGCAGGCATCAATGATCTCCTGGCGTGTCATGCCCTTTGGAGTGGTAGCTATTGCTCGGATGGCCTTTATATGATTGTCGGCAATATCAAAAAGAGAGCCGTACAGGTTATTGAACTCACCGGTCAGCAATCCATCTTTGGTAAAACAGTTTTTCTGTATAACCTGTGCGGCACTGTTGCCTTTCCCAACACTTGTTAAGTATTGCGGGATGCCACCAAATGCCATATAGATTTGAAGTACTTGATATCTGTCCAGTTTACTACCTAGGCTTTTCAGGTAGGCTTCGGTTTCGGCGAGGGTAAATGGCAATAATCTGATTTTTTGAGTAATCCTGTTATGTAGTCCTCCCTTATTGTTGACGATATTGCGGATCATCCATGAGGCTGCCGACCCGCAAATGACAACCAGCAGATTCGATTGCCGGCTGGCCCAAGTGTTCCAAAAATGTTCAAAGGCTGACAGAAATCCTGATTTGCGGCCATCTAGCCACGGGAACTCATCCAGAAATACCACCCATTTTTTAGCTTTATTTTTTTCTTCGAGATATTGTTCCAGGGCATAAAATGCCTCAACCCAGTTTTCAGGTGATTTCAGGGATAGGGCGGAGCCTGTTGCCCTCTGCATGGCTTTGCTGAATTGTTGCAATTGTTCTTTCAGACTGGCTCCATACATGCCTGTTAATTCAAATGCCAGGCGATCCTGGAAGTGAGTGTGAATGAGAAAGGTTTTACCTACCCTTCTTCGTCCATAGATTGCAACGAGCCCGGAACCTTTTGCTTTTAACGATTCTTCCAGAAGCTGAATTTCTTCCTTTCTCCCAATTATTTTGTCCATTTCTTTAGTTTGATATTGTCAAATCGCTATTTGTGGCCGTATATCGCATATATATAAGGCCGCAACTGTTCCTTTCGCTGTAGTGATGGCCGGATATAAAGTTACCATAAGCGGCCAAAACTCCCAAATCTATCCCACTTATGGCCGGATATAATGTTATTATAGACGGCCATAACTCTTTACTTTACCAAATCTTCATGAAAAGAAAATGCGACGATGTAACAACAATCTTTCACCCTACTTCCTTTTGTTTCTGTAATGAATTGTGGGTTTGCCGATCCTACAATTCAATTAACATTTCCCAACACTTAGCTCTCCGCGCTTTTGCCATAATGTTTTATCCTTTACCCCGCTTGTTAAGGTGCTATCTTAATGTATCTGTAAAATCTTTTAGGCTCTAATGTCCCGATATTTTCATAATCAGGTCAACGGTCTTGCCTGCCAGAAATTCATTAGTGCAGAATGACCTTCTGCAGGTATGCGAAGTTATCCATGCATATTTAGGTTTGGTTTCAACAATCGTTTTATTTCCCTTCATGTAACAACGCTTAATCGGTTGGAGAATTTCAGCGAGTTTACCTACTTCTTTAATATAAAAATTCAAATCAGGTACTGATAGGGGGAATATTCGATTAATAATTCAACGAAAATTTGGTTGGCATTATCACGTAGAGGTACCACCACCCAATGTTTTGTTTTTCCCTGTTTCTTATACAGCATCAAGATGCATGTGACGATCCATGGGTTCTTTTTGCACTTGAATCCAATGTTCCTATTTTTTTGGTTAGAGTAACTTTCTAGTCATTTGTACATTCGAATGAAGCCCGAAGTCATTTCTGCTTATGTCCTACATGCTTTAACTTCTTATGTGAAACGCGAAGCATAGTGGTTTCACAATCTAACTCGTGTCAAATTTGATCATCAATCTTAGAAGCTGTCTAAAAACGTTTAATCATAATTCGTATGGCAGATAACTGCACCATCGCCACTCCTGTATCATTAAGTCTTTCATAATATTTGGCATTTCTTCGA
>JAABUS010003712.1_pt1 | contig 23980 bp, 33 predicted proteins | sample 5560161 | NCBI WGS metagenome assembly JAABUS01 (sample SAMN10711885, study PRJNA513376) | rock metagenome | isolation source: Antarctica rocks | place: Antarctica: Victoria Land, Trio Nunatak nord | collected 2016-01-04
TAGCACAAGCTTTGCAATTGAACCCAAATTAATGCCTACCACACTTTCCAATAAGATATTTCCCCACGAATGAAAGATTAGCATATTTTCATCTCATCACGCTACGCATCAAAGATCCTGGCGCTATCTTATCCCCTTCCCTCAGTTGAAATTACCTTGACAACTTCGAAATCTTTTGAGTCGGAAACCTTGACCTCAGAGACCTATCTGCCCTGAGGCTCTATGGCTGATACAATATAGCTTCAGCCTTTAGTAGTTATGCCTCGATATGGCTCTTGTGAACTTCATTGTCACCAACTAAAAGGGCTAGGAGAAATGGTCTCTACGGACTATCAAGAAGCGCAAACCAAACTTCTAAAAGTTCTCCCATAAGCACAACTAAATCACTAACAGCAGCTCTCCTAAAGGCCTCTCCTGCGTCGTCTTACTACCTGCTACTCTCTCCTCTCAGTCCCGCAGCGCTCCCCAGTGACTCCCACAAAAACAAGTCCTCTGGAAAGTAAACATCCACACGCTCGCCCCCGCCATCGGCGCCGTCTCCTCCATAACAGAACAGCATCTCGTACACCTCCTCACTTTGGCATCCTTGCCTATCTTCACCTTCCTTATCGCATCCAGCGAATTCTCTTTTTTCCATTCGTCACTACCTCTATCGTCACTTAACCCTAAAGGACGAACGTCGAGAAAGTAGAGGTCCGACATATCAACCTCGCCTTTTAGTCGCTCCAATAATTCTGTGAATAAGTGATTCACGGCCGGCATCAGCACCTCCGGCACCTCAGCCGAGATCAACATATCTTGCTCCACCTCTTTCCTCTCAGTATCGCTAATCTGCGACTTTTGGTAGCATTGCCTTATGCTGTTGTCTAAATGGCTAAGTAAGCGCTCGAATTGATCAAGCTTGATCGGGCTTTCTTGGAAGATGGCTTCGAGATCGAGGAAGGCAGTACGTTGGGAATCGGCGGTGGAGGGATTGCGTGCTTGCTCGGAGAGGTTGCGCATATAGCGGGTGTTGTATTTGAGAAACCCGCGGGCGGAGGAGGTGAGGAGGATGGGAATGGAGGGGGTGTTGCATGTATGGACTAGTAGGGTGTTAGTTGAGGCTTTTTGGATGGGATTACGGCGCAGAGAGGGAATACTTTTGGTGGAGAGAGAGGCGAGAGTCACGGGGCTGAAGCTGTCGTTAGGACGGACAAGAGAGAAAAGGTCGTCGACGATGAAGTTAATAAGCATTATGGTCCATGAACATATACCGGACAATGACCGAATCGATTCTGCATTTAATTCAATAAGTCATCGACCATGCAAGCGCTTAGGACCTACCTGGTCTTTTAGGCTCGCTCTCAGTACCTGGTGGGCCTGGAGGCTTTTTGAAGACAAAGGTAAAGCACAGCGCAATGAATCTCATATTTAGGATCGTCCAGGCAGTTTTCGCTGGTAGAGAACGATATTTTCCTTCGCCTGCGTAGCTAAGAGATACTTGCATACTCAACAGGCGTTGAATCATCGGATTCCTGAACAGGAGGTCAGGATTGGAGTCCAGGGCATAATCTACATTGGTTCCGAGTACTCGATACATCTCGCTCAGAAAAGTGTGCTCTACACTGTTGGTGGCGGTCGCATTCGGCTGCGTCGGTTCGAAGCCGTGTTGTTTCGAAAACAGTTGCATTACTGCTAGAAGGTCATCCTGTTGGTTGCCGAGGTTTGTGCTGGCGATTAAGGATTGTAGGACAAAGGCTTCGATCATGCTTTCGATCATGGCTATGGATTAGTTAGCAATCAGTTTTCTTCTCCTCAAAAGCCACGGACAGCTATCCAGTGTTTCACCCGTGCTTCCATTTGACGTCTGCATGAACCTCAAGTCGACGTCGTTGGTCTTAGTCAGAGAAACTACCGCACACCCATTTGGCGACAAAGCGGTGTGCAAGCCTATATTAAGTAAGCGATGTTTCTTACAACAGGCTGTTCACACTTTGTCTTTACAAGGGCCTGTTTCCGGAAAGTCGAATCCAACCTGGCCGAGACTTGAAACTTGATCAATTCTCTCATCCCGAGGGAGTACCTCCATGGTAGTTCTATCCCGGAATTCGATGGCACCATCACTGTATGTAAAGACCAGAACAGTACTCAGGCATATCTGTTGAACAGAGAGAAGAACCCTATTGACAGACACATCGTTCACTCGTTTAAGGCAAGCTTCTGACTGATACTCTCGTCAGCCGTTCGTCGAATTTCAAGCAGTGGAAAACCCATACTGGAAGATCCACAGTAGGAGCGATGTTTGACTTTTTCGAAACCAATTGTGCGAAGGTCGGATGCAGCATTGGTTTTAAAACGCCCAATTCCCATCTAGCCAGAAGGCTTACCGGCTCTTCTTGGATTTGCGTGTCGTGAAATTGATCAGGAACACGGGAGAACGCGGCGAGAATAAAAGGAGATGTAGGTTCTCTATTGCGTGTCTCTGGCCCTGGAGGAACCAGCTCTAAATGCGTAATCCGAGCGCTGTCAACCTCTAGTGATGAGCAGTCATGCACTGTTTCTATATGTTGTACATTAAATACCAGTTGGGAGAAGTCAATGCTGATTCGATAGAGTCGAAGCTGTTCGTCCATCGAATGCGTTACGAGCAGCAACGTGTTATCTGTTGGATTAGCACTCATCAGTAATTACCAAGAGGCTTTGCGTGTAACAAATACCCTTATCTGCACACAGTGCTGCATGAGTAAGCAGTCCAGCAAAGATGGAGACACTATCAATCTCAGCTCTAATGCCTTGCCATTGCCCCCCTTGGTTCTGAAATAGAAGTCTTATGAACCCGCCTCGGGTGATGGCCACCAAGGCAGGCTTGTTGCCATTCGGATTGTGTGGTCCCATCAGCTTATGCTGTGAGCATGAGCACTCCCATTGACCTTCTTTCTTGCTTGCGGGACGGTATAATGTATACTGATATGCCGTAGTCAGCAGTCAGGTTGGGTGTCCTGAACTCTTAGAAGGTTTACCGCTTTTTCTGTGTGCAACCACATAAGCCCAACCAGAGCACTTAAGCTATCCTCGGGATCCACAACGCAGCGTCTCACTGCAGCAATACGGTTTAAAGCACTCGATATCACGAACACAGATATTCGACCGAAGACATCAGCTATTGCCAATTCCGCTCCCGAATGATTCCAGCACAGGTTTACTAGCTGATGCTCACTATGCATTGTGGAAACTGCTTCCGCTGTGTAGGACGCACTCATGCCCCACTGACCATCTCGAGGGCTGCATGACAGATGCTGAAGGTTCACAGAATGTCCATCTTGAGTGATATACGCAATACACCCGAATTTGGACCAGGCTATTTTCCTAGCAAACTTTCAGAAGGTTGTGGATAAACAGTATTTGATTACCAAAAACGTACTGGCAGCATCCACTTAGATGTGAGTCATCTACGCACTGAAGAAGACCCTTTGGGTGAGAATAGGGAATCTGTATTGGTTGCGTGTCGCCAAACAGATCGTCAAGGTCGTCCATCATCATAGGCATTATCGTTGATTTAAATAGCAATCAATATTAGGCAATATAGTAAGACACATGAGACAACACCGAACAAGGAGTATAGTATGAAATATCCAATGAAGTCGCAGAGATTTGAGATGAATAGAATCCTTCTAAATGCCCTCCGTTGAGAACTGGCTGTCACATTGCCTTCTGCTACACACAATCAGCGTCAGCCAAAGCTTTAAGCTCGGGGTATGAGGTTCATATTTCGTGGAAGCTGTTGGTAAAGGCTAGCTTCCTGGTTAGAAAGCGAAACCCTCTGCTGCACTGCGAAGTGACTGCTTGTTTGGTGAATGGGATGACCGTGAAAGTCTCGGGCTGACGGATGATTCAAACGAGGGATTCGAGTCCCACAAAACTGACCTAGACTCGGATTGAACAGTGGACTCGAGTCCTGGAGTGCTGGTTGGCTAGGTAAACAGCGGCAGTTACCTTGATGAAGTGTAAACAAACATATGAAACTTTGCAGGGTCTCACTGATTTCCCGCCAGGGCCCGCTCCTCAATGGATTCCGGCTAGATTTAGCGCGTTCAATAGAGCAGTAACCTCCATTGTCTCCGCCATTCTCGAACTTACTCCCATTCACCACGCCTTGACCTTCACAATCGTTTAATTCTGCTATGCCAAAAACCTTCATGTCATACCTACCAACTTTGCCATTCTTTACACTATATGTTCCAGCATAGAATTGCGATTTTACCGTAATCCCGGAACAATCTCGGCGTTTGCGACCATGGACAGTGTCAGCTCGTCTGGTTTGTCCTCTGACCTGAGTTCGGTGGGATCTCTGTCCCCTCCGCCAATGGACTATCCATCGCCGATTTCTTCCCAGGACTGTGATAGCAGCACTTTCGCAAGTCAACAACCGTCACGAAAGCGCTCTCAGGAGCCTGATGATGTACCACCTACAAAGAAGAGGAGGAGAGTCGAGGTCAAGCCGCGAACAACCGAACATTTAAACCTACAACTCCTTGTAGAGGATCTTGCCACCGATCAAACGGCGCAGCTAAATCTGCTCCTCAAAGTTCTCCAAAAACGGCGAAAAATTGTGGTTATCGCAGGGGCAGGCATATCTGTCTCTGCTGGTAGTATGTGTTATTGATTACCCGATGGTAACCCGCTTTGCTAATTCTGTGCAGTTCCAGACTTCCGCTCGTCTACTGGTCTCTTCTCCAGCTTAAGAAGCGAGCATAAACTCAAGGCCTCGGGGAAACACCTTTTCGATGCTTCCGTGTACCAGACGGATTCCTCAACGTCCTCGTTCCATGACATGGTGCGCTCGCTTTCACAGCTCGTAAGTGACGCTAAGCCCACGGTGTTCCATCACATGCTTGCGGCGCTTGCTAGTGAAGGTCGTCTCATGCGACTTTACACTCAAAATGTCGATGGGATTGATACCTCGCTTCCACCTTTGGAGACTAGTGTACCCCTGAATAGTAAGGGGCCATGGCCTCGAACAATACAGTTACATGGAGGTCTGGAGAAAATGGTTTGCTCAAAGTGCAATATTCTATCGGATTTCGAACCTGCTTTGTTCAATGGACCTGTACCACCTCTATGCACTGCATGCGTGGAAACGGACAAAGTGCGTACTGACCATGCCGGTAAGCGAAGTCATGGCATTGGAAGACTCCGACCAAGGATTGTTCTCTACAATGAGCACAACCCAGATGAGGAAGCTATCGGCACGGTCATGAGTTCAGACCTTCGGGCTAGGCCTGACGCAGTGATTGTCGTCGGGACAAGCATGAAAATTCCAGGCGTGAGGAGGATAGTCAGGGAGATGTGCGGTGTTGTGAGGGGAAGAAGAGATGGTCTGGCGGTATGGATAAATCGTGGCCCACCGCCGGTAGGCAAGGAATTCGAGGATTGCTGGGATCTGATTGTGGAGGGGGATTGCGACAGAGTAGCCAACCATGCGAAAATGAGGCGATGGAATGACGATGGCATTGATCACAAAAACTGCACGGAGTCTGAGGTCGAGCGGGCCAAGCAGCGGAGCGAGGTCGAAGTGATTATTGAATCACCAAGGAAAAAGGGCTTCACGGATGCTTTACTCACTCCTGCTGCAAGTCCGCGACCGAAGACGAAGGTCTTGCTAAAGTTAAAGGGTCCCAAACCAACAAAGGACAAAGTAAGTTCATCGGCCAGAAGACCTAAGGCCAATCCCAAGAAGCAAGTTCATAAAAACGCCATTTCGAAGGCTTCAAAAGCGCCAGCAACCGCGAAAATAAATTCGTCGTTCAAAGTCACCAAAACCACTCAATCATTACTCGTGGTGAAGAAGAAAAAGCCTATTACCCCAGTCAGCAGCGAAGACGATCTTTGCAAAGCTATGGTACCTATCTCACCACAAGCCGCACGAAACAATGGTCCCCTCCAGAATCCGACAAAATCGCAGTCCGCAAAACCACTATTTCCAAACCTCGTGAAGGCCTCAAGCACCACGCCACTACCGCTGGAGAACACTGGTCGACTGAAACGCATGAGCGAAGAAATTGTTTCGCCAACGACTACGCCACCCAAGATGGCGAATCTCTTGAATTGAATGGTTTCCTTTGCGCTTTGTTCCGCGTATGCTGTTTATGCCTTTTGTTACAATGTGAGAGATACCACGGGTGCTTGTCTGCCGTCGTTGCATGAGCATGGAGTTGGGTATCTACGCTCACAAGGAGCCCTGTACTAGTACCCTCAGAGCTTTGACGGACTTGTTTTTACTCCCTTTCACCGGGAGGTTTTACCATGCTACAACAGTGCTAGAGCTCCATAGAATAGGCAACATATTGGCTCGATCTTTGAGGTATGCCGACAACAGAAACCTTCTTATTCAAAGCCTGATGAGCTGTAGAATCAATAGTCTGCAAAGACACCGACATCAACACTCTCAATCATCAAGTAGTGATAGACCTCAACGCAACCTGCTTAATTTCGAAGAAATGTTGCAACGGGCCTCTCCCCACTTCTTTGTGTAATTGCGGAAAGGTTCCGCACAGAGCCTAGGTAATGAATCTTCAAAGAATTATCCACCAGCTACAATCATTCACCACCGCTTCCTCCCCACCCTAAACCGCACTGAACCCGCTCTCAAAACCTCGAACCACTATCTTGCCACCAACCTCCACCCCTCATCCTCGGAACAGCCAACCAAAACCATGTCCCGCGAAGCCTACGTGCCCCCGACCCTCCAACCCTCGTCCTCCCAAAATGCCCTGCTCAACCCCTACGAATCGTCCTCCCAGAGTATCGCAGGACCTCTGACACAATATTTATGCGGAGACTGCAATTCGAAAGTGCAGTTGAAGAAGGGTGATCCGATTAGGTGCAAGGAGTGTGGGCATCGGGTGCTTTACAAGGAGAGGACGAAGAGGTAAGTTTGGTTGGATTTGTTTTGGTAGGGCTTTTGATGGCGAGCTGGGGGCGGGAACAAGAGCTTTCTCTGTTTCCTGCTCTTGCTCTGGTAGTCGAGGGAACTGACGGCTGGAGCAACACAGGATGGTGCAATTTGAGGCGAGGTGACGAACGTGGAAGAAGAGAGGCAGGACTACAGGACTAAGGGAGATGCGATTTGCTGGGGTGTCATACTGCAAGTATCCGGCTAGGATGGGCGTTTTGAGGATATAGACCCGCGTTCAAAGCTGTTATGCTTACTACAGGAATTTGTGAAGACAAAGGGCATGAATGCAGAGATGTCTACTGCTGGATATAATAAATCATACTCTTGTCCGACGCAAGAAACTCCTATTGCCCGACTGCATCGTTGCTGGCCTTAATGAAGCCCTTCAATGATGCCAAAGCTTCACCGCTTTCAATGGCCCATCTAGCTCGTCGCACTCCTTCTTTCCATCGCAGACCCCCAGGACCTGTATCCCGGATGACCTTTTCATCGTTTCCATGCCCCATACTACTCTCATCAGCATCACAAATACCGGAAACGACGAACAAGGCGGCGGTATTCAACAATACAAAGTCAAGTACCGCGTTATTCCGAGGAAGCTGATTATTTAGAAGCTTCATCAGCATCTCTGCATTTTCGTGCGGCAGCTTCCCAGGTGATACTTCTGTTAGAGGATGCACCGAGAGTCCAAAATCAGATGGCTCAAGTTCCAACGTTTCTATTTCAACCAACATCCGTGGTTCACCTTCTTCGTCACTAGTGGTATAATCTTCATCTGCCTCGTCCTTTGGACCCCGGAACGCCGGATTTGATCGCTCTACGAGACGCCAGCAGTACGTCTTCCCGGCACAGCTAATCTCATCAAGCTCTTCGGCACCGCAGACAACTAATGCCTTCCTGGCACCGCTCATGCGCAGAGCTTCAGCAAAGATGAGCCCTAGGCTTCGCTCCGCAACCCCGACAATTCGCGCTTCGATGGCGCCCTCGACAGGATTTGCAAGAGGTCCCAGGAGATTGAAGATCGTTCTAAATCCAAGATCCTTACGAATCGGAGCCACGTGCCTCATGCCAGGATGGAATTTTGGTGCAAATAGAAACGCATAATTGGTGCTCCTGTATATGTCAGGTAAGGTCATGGAAGTCACGGCTTCTATGTTCGGCGCTCTAGGCTGTATAGCCTGTAATAGATCTGCAGAGCCTGAGGTAGAGGATGAAGCACGGTTGCCATGTTTACTGAGGAGAAGAAGAGATGATGCACAGATTGAGGCTGTTGTAGAGACGTTGAAAGTCGAATGTCCGTCGCCGCCTGTGCCCACAATATCACAGAGACCTCCTCTGTAGCTGCCTTCTTTTCGCCCTCGGGATCGAAGAATCTCTCGAAGGGCTTTACGGTCTACTTGTGATGCTGCTTCTCGCATTCTTTCGGCACATTTTGCTATTATCAAAGGTTCTCGATCCCTTTTCGAAGAATGTAAAATGGTTAGAAGACTTGAGCATTGAACGGCTGAAAGTTGGTCCTCAAAGATCAATTCGAAAGCTGCGGCAATGTCATCCGCAGGTGTGTGAGTATTAGATTCTCCCACCAGTTTGTTGAGTAAGGGCGAGATTGACACCGTATGTGAACCTTGCGCAGCAGCTTGTGGTGCCATCTTTCCCAAAGAGAAGAGTAGATAGGATGCTATGAGGGCGAATGAGCTATACAAACATTATCCAGGTTCGCTGGCCTCAGCGGCTTACGTTGGCTTACGCCGCAATTTGAGCTTCCTTTAACCGGCTGTGTCCGAGAAGGGACAGTATGATACATGTGATAGGGCTGAGTTATTAGCGTGTAATATTTGGTATTTAAAATCGCAAAAAGCTCCAGATCTCGTAGCTCCAGGCACCAGACTCGACTGAAGAGCTGCAACATTCCCTGACGAGGTATTCGATCTCTGTGTGAGCACTCTTCACGAATTACACCAATTAATGCGATCGTAGCAGTCCAATGCCTCCTCGAATGCCTATATGCGCGAGATGTCTCAACCACACCCCAAGAGACCGGCGAAAAGTACTCCTCCAGTGCCAATATGCGACAACAGCATCAGCAATCGCTCCTGCTCCATCGATCTCTCAAATGACAACCTCTCCTCTACCCCTAGAAATATATCCGCCCACTCAACCTCCTTCGCACCGCCCGCCTGAGTTCCGCAAATCCCAGCTACATCGGCAATACACTTCTCTCCTACGCTCAACTCCGCTGATGCTCCTTTTACAACATAACAACCTCAAATCCACGGAATGGATGGGCATACGGCGGGAGGTGATCCAAGCCTTGCGAAAAGCCGATAATGCAGATGTTGCCGCAGGCCGCCCATCCTCAGACGCAGCCGAAGGTGTCAAGATCCAGATCATCCAGGCGGGCGTCTTTGAAGCTGCCTTACTAGTTGTTGATTATTTTCGGCCAGAAATACAGCCTAAAGCTCGCGTGCCCCATCCTTCAGAACCAGCTACACAGTCCTCAACCGTCCTCTCAAATACCCGTCCCACACCCAAAGACCCGACACTCACACATGCACTATCACGGGCAGCACATGACGCTGTGGCGGATAAGAAACTCTCCCACGGACTCCGACCTCTCTTATCCGGCCCATTAGCAGTTGTCACTTTCCCGACAGTTTCCCCCCAACATATGAAAGCAGTACTTTCTGTCCTTGTCCCTAAAGCGCCTGGTTTCCCAGCGCCGAGTCGGCGTGCGAATCCTGGGTATCACGATGCAACGGTACAAGCGGGCTTGCAGAAATTAATACTGTTAGGGGCAAGGATAGAGGGTAAGGTATTCGATCCGGACGGTACGAGATGGGTAGGAGCCATCGAAGGCGGGCTGGATGGATTGAGGGGACAACTGGTTGGAATGTTGCAAGGTATTGGAGCGGGACTTACGAACGTATTGGAGGGAGCAGGTAGGAGTCTCTATTTCACGGTCGAGGGAAGAAGAGGGATGCTAGAGGAAGAGGGAAAAGGAGAAGGGAAAAACGGCGAGCCGACAGCTCGGCCTTGACGAGGCTGTATACCGTAAGACCTGGCTATAACGATGTACAAATGTCCACCTAACCACATCGTTACAGGAGGATTTCATTTAATTAAAGGCGTGCATACATATAAAATAGTCCCTGTTGATCTAAGAAAGTACATTGTTACAAAGAGGATATCGCTATATGGAATATCGTTATAGGGAGGTCTTACTGTATGTATATATATATTCTACTAGGTCAATCTAACCTATTCAACCAGCAATGGCTCTCATCCTAGCCACACCAACAAAAACACTTCGACGCGAAGCGTATAAATACCGGAAAAACTACCGGAGTCATGATCAATCATGAAGGGCGCATGGTGCTGACCCAACATCTGACATGCACTAGCACTATAATATTGGAGCGGTGGAAGTCTACGGGCAGACCCATTCAACCTCTCACCGGTGACCAATCTTCATCTCAAAGTGTACGGAATACTATTCATGATAATGACAGATACAAAAGCCTCCCGTAAGTCAAGCTTCACGTACAAAACAAATTTCCAATTGTTCCACCTGAATCTTCCAAAGTCGAGTTTCAATTGTATAGGAGCGACGCATGCAAGCCGTCTCATCGCGATTTGCTAAGTACATACCTGTCTTGAGTCATACCATCCTCGTTTTCGCGGTTTTCGTATTGATGTTTTTGTTAAGTATTTTCTTGGTATATCTTGATATTGTTCATTTGCTAGAAAGATCTCCAGATGGGTATGACGCTGGCGCGTCTGCCTCCAAAAGCGGTATATCAATCTCCTACACATGCAACTCCTATTGGAGAATCAACCAAACAATCAATCTATCCCACAGCTAACCTATCTGCACTACCCACTACAACCAAATCTCGACTAAGCCTTCCCCCACCCCATAGTCCCCACACGCTTCGGCGTTCTCCTCTTCCCCACCTTCCAAGCCCTCGACGCCTTTGGCCCCCTTGACGCCCTCAACATACTCTCAGAAACCCACCATATGACCCTCTCCATCATCGCCTCGACCCTCTCCCCCGTCTCCACAAAAGCCAGCTACTCCGAACTCAACTCCGACTTCTCGCAAAGCGTCCTCCCCACCCACACCTTCGCCACCGCCCCGGCCCTCGACGTCCTCATTGTCCCCGGCGGTATGGGCACTCGCTCCGCAGACATCGGCCCGGCAATCGACTTCATCCGGAACACCTACCCGTCCCTGCAGTACCTTATCACCGTGTGCACGGGCGCCGGCCTCGCGGCCAGAGCCGGGGTGCTGGATGGCAAGAGAGCGACTACGAACAAGGAGGCGTGGGCGAGGACGACGGCCTTGGGCCCGAACGTATCGTGGATTGCCAAGGCGCGGTGGGTGGCCGACGGGAAAGTGTGGACGAGCGCAGGAGGGAGTGCGGGGATTGACGCGACGTTTGCGTGGATGGAGGAGGTCTTTGGGGGTGAGGTGGCGGGCACGGTGGCTGACGACTTGGAGTATGAGCGGCATTTGGATTCGACGTGGGACCCATTTTCGGGGAAGTATGGTTTGACTGGGTCGGAGAGTCGATAGGGAGGAGTTGACAATCGCCGTACCTCCGCAGAGGGTGAGGGAGAGAGGTACTTGGCTTCTTCCTTGATTTACCCCAATCTGTTATGGGGTGACTGCTTGAAAGTTTTTGATTTGTGATCTCAAGCACATCCTTCTAGAAGTATATTTGAACAATCTGGCCCTTTCTAACTCATCTCTTCCCATGGTACAATCACACCGTTTGTTCGTTGACCGTTCTAACGACTCTGCCAACACCTTGTTCCATTTTTCCCTTCACACCAATCATCCAACATTTTCCCGGTCCAACACTATAGAAGCACCCACATCTCAACTCTCTTCACATCATGGAGTTCAGCCCAGCCAGCTGTCCACTTGTCCACTTCGAAAAAGGGAGCCCTCAACATGAAAAAATAATTCCTTCGTTTTGACCAAATGACTAACGCAGCATCAGAACAAACAGCAACGTTCCTCTTTGGCTATGGCCCTGAGACGAAATCTGCCTTTCGCTGGTTGGCCAACTGGTTCTGGATCCATAACCAAACAGCCAACATCTTCTCTTTTGCTATGGAGGCTGGAACTGTTTAAGTCTCAACTCCCCGTCTCTGCTCTAGTGAGATCTCTTCTCCGGTTCAAGTTGACGAAGTTGTTCCAGTCTTTACAGCCACGTATCCCTATAATTTCTCTACTGACGTAGATAGATAGTCACCCATGTCGCTAAACACGCCTCAGTAAGAAAATATGCCTTCGAAGTTTGAAGTGTCCCGAGTGATGACGGACACAATCGCAAAGATGATATGGATTTATTCTAACCTTCTAGAACAGGAATAGAAATAACAATAGCCTAGTACTACCCTATTCGAATTGATCCTTCGAGCTTTGCCTCGCCCATAAACCTCGCCCTGTCCAGACATTTCTCTTTATCCACGACTGTTACCCTTTCGGCAATCCTCCCACAGTCCATCTTCCCCACCTCGCCCAAAACTTTCGCCCTGTCCAACTTCTCCACTACGTCGAACATTCTTATCTTGTTCAGAACCCTTCCTACCCACAGGCTGCCTTACACCTATCCAGGCAGTGATGCTATCCGGATGCTCCTTGTAACCCGCAACCACCACCTCCTGGACCTCAGTGAACCCAGTGTTCTCAAAAAGCTTCTTACCCGTCGCCGCTGCGCACACGCCAACAGCCATGTTGTCCTCATCTGCAAGATCGAGGCCCCATTGCACGAGCTTTCTTGCATGACCGTGACGCCAGTAAGCAGGGTGCACGGCTACTGAAACTCGGATGCAGTCTTTAAGCCACCTGGAACGTCGCTGTCAGAATGCTGGACGTTTATGTCCTTTGTTGGTTGGTGACTCACTGCTGCTTGGCAACCTCGGTAGCATATTTGTATCGTTTTTTACCTTCAGAACACTCATCTCGCTTTTGAGATTTAGGAGGACGGGCGTTTGCGAGACCACCTGTTGATGACTCTAGCAGATGTTGGTCAACATGACACCTTTCAATCATACACACTCTTCCTTACCTTCAGGCATGAATTCTCCCACCCACTTACACCCCTGCGGAAAGCAAAAGCTTGCCACGCCGACAATGCCCGTCTGTCCAGCCGGCTTCTTGGGGTAATGGTCATCATCCAGCTTCGGATACTCTCTCCTCAGACCACAAGACACCCTAATGGATTCATCGGGGTCAAAAGCAGCTTCAACAACAAGCACAACTCGCATGGGGTCCAGAATCGCCTCTTGGAACTTCGACCGTTCGGTGGCCATAGTGTCCATTGGGAATGCATGCAACGGGTATGCGTCACAGTGGGGTCTCGTATATTGGAAGATAGGGGAGTAGAAAAAGGATGCAGCAGCGACTAGAGAGATGCGTGGCAGATCTGTTAGGCGTGCGAGGCGAACGGTTGATGGCAGGGGCGGAGACATCGGAGCTGCTGAGCTTGTTCCAGTACCGGCCATTGTCGCTGCTTGTGCTTGCAGTGTCGGATATTTGACCGTTTCCTCGCTGTCTGAGCTATTTGAGCTCTCTAGATTCGAATGGTACGTGACAACCCCTCCGCCAGGACTGCCAACCGGAGGATTCGAAGTTCCTACGGCAATATGCTTTAGCAGATCAAGCCACTGCAAAAGAATTCCGATGCCAAAATGTAATATGTGGAATGAGAGCCGTGGCAGGAAAGCCGTAATATAGTATATCCTGTTTCCAACACCGCTTTGGGAAAAAATTACTCAACACATACCCAGGAAATCGAACTTTTCGAGTGCTCCTTCCTCATCTCCAATTCCCTCAGTGACAGCTCACAACCATTCACGTCTCCCCATTCACACGCAACAAACGCTCCTTCACGCCAATTCATCCGAGTCGCAATTCCCTTTCCAAACATGGGACGTCACTAGCCAAAGTGTCGAAAGCAAGAAACCCTACCAACCTGCATAGGCGGTGGCTAAGGTAGCCATATCGACATCTCCGTATGAGCATTGAACGATGAACGGGATAGTACCTACTCTCTAGACATGTCTAAAGAAGGCTAATTTCATACCTCTTAAAATAGTACATGCACTATCAAGAAGCTGGGTACCAGCGCTAAGAGCTCCTTGAAAGCCAGCATTTTTCAGCGCTTTGATTTCTTACCTTATGATACCGGGATCAAGAGCAGAGTTAGGACAGATAGTCCGCAAAGCAATGGCAGAGTGTTAAATAAGCATCGGTAATAGAGATATAGAAAGCTGACTTGCAATACGCAAGCATGCTCCGCACAAGAAGTTCATGGTCAAGGAAAAGCTGGGCAAGCTGCATGAAAGGGCAATAGACAGGAGACGAACGACGAAGTCAGCTATGATGTATTGATTTCCGTAGGAGTGACCATCACTGCATGTCATGAACACTAGGCATCAAGGCCATGGAATTCGTTGCCTGCTTGCGCTCCACCAAGTCTTCGCTATTGAATTAAAACAGCCGTGATGCCTACCAACCGTAACAAATAAACGACCGGACAACCACAACGCTAATGAAAAAGTGCTTAACGTTCCACATACGTGTGAATATCGCGGATTCGTCGGTTTCTGGACGCTTACTCCTCGCCTTCCATGGGAGCAACCTCCTCGCTACGGCACGAAAGTAGTCAGCAAATGTTTTGATACTCCCAAAAGTTTGCGGGCTTACTACTCTTCTTCTCCCTCAGATACTGAAGCCTCCTGGTACTGCTGGTACTCCGAAACCAAATCATTCATGTTGCTCTCTGCCTCGGTGAACTCCATCTCATCCATTCCCTCTCCAGTGTACCAATGCAAGAAAGCCTTGCGACGGAACATGGCAGTGAACTGGTCGCCCACGCGCTTGAAGAGCTCCTGGATGGAAGTGGAGTTGCCGATGAAAGTAGCGGACATCCTAAGGCCACGGGGTGGGATTGAGCAGAGCGCGGTCTGCACGTTGTTGGGGATCCACTCTACGAAGTAAGAGGCATTCTTATTCTGGACATTTCTCATCTGATCCTCAACCTCCTTCATTGAAACCTTGCCACGGCTGTCATAACGTTAGCGATTGACGAAAACCCGATGAGATAAGGACACATACAAGATGGCAGCGCAAGTGAGGTAGCGGCCATTCCTAAAGTCAGAAGCAGCCATCATGTTTTTTGGGTCGTACATCTGCTGCGTCAATTCTGGGACGGTGACGGCACGGAATTTGGAAGCGCCACGACTAGTAAGTGGTGCAAAGCCGACCATGAAGAAATGAAGACGAGGGAACGGGACCATGTTGACAGCCAACTTGCGGAGGTCCGAGTTCAGCTGGCCGGGGAAACGAAGACAAGTAGTGATACCAGACATGACAGCTGAAACAAGATGGTTCAGATCACCGTAAGAAGGGTTGGTTAGCTTCAGGGTGCGCATGCAGATATCGTAGAGTGCCTAGACTTGTCAGTCTCTAAAGTTGCACATAACAATTCAGAGACCCATACCTCGTTGTCGATACAAAATGTCTCATCTGAGTTCTCAACCAATTGATGCACGGAGAGTGTAGCGTTGTATGGCTCAACGACCGTGTCTGACACCTTGGGTGATGGTACCACAGAGAAAGTGGCCATCATACGGTCTGGAAATTCCTCACGAATCTTGGAAATCAACAAAGTTCCCATACCGGCGCCGGTACCACCACCAAGGGAGTGAGTGATCTGGAAACCCTGGAGGCAGTCACAGCCCTCGGCCTCGCGACGCACAACATCGAGTACTTGGTCCACCAATTCTGCACCTTCTGTGTAATGACCCTTTGCCCAGTTGTTACCAGCACCGGATTGACCGAACACAAAGTTGTCGGGACGGAAAAGGTGACCAAATGGACCAGCACGGACAGCATCCATTGTACCAGGCTCAAGGTCCACGAGGACAGCGCGAGGAACATACTTGTTATGCTCGGCCTTCCAGAAATTTAGCCGAGTAACAAGCCTATACCTTATAGGCTGACTCTTACCTCGTTGAAGTAAACGTTCATGCGCTCAAGCTGAAGATCCGAGGTACCGTTGTACCTAACAAATGTTAGGGCGAATCGGGGAATTTGAACATCTCGAGGTACTTACACTCCTTCGCCGTCTAACCCATGCTCGCCAGAAATTAACTGCCTATATTTTGAAAAGCCAATGAGTATGTATTCAAGGTCGCGTTAGGAAAGGTTGGGGACGTACCAAAAGGCAGCACCGATTTGGTTACCCTGAGGTATGCAAGTCAGTATATCCTCCTAGATCGAAACAAGAGCAGCATACACATTGGCCGGTTTGAAGATGGACCTATAACACAGAGTTTGCTGGTTAGCCAGAAGCTCATCTGCAATGGGAGAGGGGTAAGAGCAACGAGGGACGCGTTGGGGGAAAACGCTTCTGCCTCCCACCCCAAGAACGAACGTACAATTTCACGCATATTTGCTGTGGCGGATTACGGTAATGAGATTATGAGGGTGGAGTCTGGATGATGAAAGGTTAAGGAATTGGAACTGAAGAGTAGCTAGGATGTGTGGTGAATGGTGAGAAACGAGTCGAGAGACGGTCTTGATGGTGTTGTGGGAAGGAATCCTTAGCGCGTAAACATCTCCCTCATCTTTTGGCACAACTTTAGGTCACGTGCAAATTCTATCACATCAGTTGGTATATGGGCGTAGTTAGATTTGGTCCAATTTGATCCTAACGTACCCACCTCTTATATACCAAGTAATGTCTTGCACAGCAATATCTCAACTCCATCAGTGGACATCTGGCTATTGGAATATTATTTTTCATCAATGCTATGTACAATCCCCAGCACCTATATATATCAGACCCTTTTCCATGCAAACAAGCCTTTTACTATGCTAGACTTTACTGTTCTGCGCATGGATGCTGGTGCAGGTGTTTGCCCCTGGAGCTCACTCGGTATGGCACTCACTTCCTCTGGTGCTTTCCCTTGCTCTGCCGCAATTTGCTCTATTTCTCCAATCTTCCACGCCCGTAGAAACCACATGCTTATTGCAGATACTACATACATGAGACCTGTGAAAATCTGTGCATGTAAATAAATATCCCCATTAGTCTGCCGAAGCTTTAAAGCTATGGGTTCGGAGACTAGAAATATATCAGCCAGATGCCGTGCGTCTTAGCTAAGGAACTTACAAGTCGTAGGTAGTACAAGCACTATCCAAACGATAGAAAGGGCCGAAGGTAACTCTCTCAAGCCCACTACCTCTGCCACTACAGGGGCGATAGTGGTCCAAAAAGTTCCGGCGACCGTTCCAACGATGAGTGCGAAGAAAATGAGAACCCCAAAGCTTTTAGCAAATATCCAGATAACGAAGCAGAAAATACCACACAGGAACGATAGGAACCCTGCAATGTTGATACGTCCCGCTCTGTCGCTGAAAATTCCCACCACAGGGCGACCAAGACCTTGCCCGAGGTTGAGCAGTGCTCCAATGATCGAGCCTTGTTGGGCGGTCAGACCTATACTCAGTGCGTAATTGGGAAGGGAAAACAGGAGAACAATGTAGCCCAGCATGCTGAAGAACCCCCATGAAAGCGTAAGGAGGAACTCCACTTTTTTGAACAATCGGTAATCAAATCCTAATTGTGTAGCTCCAACCGCCTTATTACGGTCTTTGATGAGTAGCGCACATATGGTATTGACGGCGAAGGCGAGAATCCCCAATATTCTGAAAGCCCAACCAATGCCAATGCTCTGGATCATGGCGTTCGTAGCTAAGCTGTACATCATTCCACCGATACCACTGCCAGCAGTGCCTATACCATTCGCGAGACTTCTTTTCGTGGTGAACCATTGTGGGACCACTCCAACAGAGCCAACAAAAAGGAAACCCATGCCAAATCCAAAACAAATGCCTTGGCTAAGAAAGAGCTGCCATACTTGTTTGGTGAAAGACGCTCCGATCAGGGCAATTACTTCGAGGGAAACGCCAACGAGAAGTGTAGTCCTTGTACCATACAAACGAGTAACATTCGTCGCCAGAGGTGAGATGATCAGCGCCTGAGAGATAGACAGGCCGCCAACAAAGGCAAAATCCAATGGAGTAGCGCCTGGATAGGTATCATGGGCAAGATAGTAAGCGAGAAAAACACCATAGGACTAGAAACCGGTCAGCAAATATAAAGCTAGGAAATACCATTAAATAACGAACACTATTGATCCCCCACGTGTGGGCATTTATGCAAAAGACACAAGCAACGCAAACCCAGCCATAGCCTCCATTTGGTGGAACGTCGAGCTGGTCCTTCCTCACAATGTCCGCTTGTTCAGCATCCTGCGGTGCAACGGTCTTTTCACTGTCGGCTCCTGATCCATTTCCATTGGCGTGAAGGGCCTCCTCCAGCTGCGGCGATGCGGTCAACTTGGGTTGATCAGCGGTCATGACGGAAAGGCCATTGGTTTATAAGGAACAACCCAGGAGAAGGTCAAGGGAGCATTATCACCGTTCTCATCCCATACATAAGACAGACAATTACATGACTGGAACAGCACTGGAAGAAAAGTCAGGTAGGCTTTGATTATTCGATCTACAAGATTAGTGAAATCTAGTGTGTCATGGCACACATGTGGTGCCGAGTTACCGGTTGGCACCAAAAAGACAGAGGGGAAGGCATCCTTCGCTCCGAGTCTACCATCACCCAACTACCTCTGCCTGCAATTTCTAAAGCTGTTGAATGGTGGTGCAAGCTTCATCTTCGCTTCGACGATGTAGAGTCGTCGTTAGACTCGGCGTGTTCCCATGTACATAGTCTTGTGTAGCGCCATGTCGCACGTCAGTTTCAGGTTAGCGCCTCGGCCGTTGCTGGGCGAGATTTGTTATTGGTGTTTACATTCACAAACATCAAGCAACGCATTCCTAAACGCCATCCTTTTCTTATTTTGAGCATGTCCTACTCTTGAATCTCCTACACTCCCTTACTGCATAACAAACAGAGAACAGTCACCTTAGCCCAGTCTTCGGTACTCATCGCTGCTTGTTTGCTGGCTATCACTTAATGGATATGGCTGAGAAAGCCGACACCCAGGTTGATCCTAACCTTCACAGAAAATCTGCCTCTTTCCTAAGACAACCCGAGCATAACAGTCGACTCGCCAGTCACCTAACATCCCACGCTTCTCCACTGAAGCTCCTTGCTTCTTCCTCTACCTTCAAATCCGCGCCGCCCAAAAATTCACAGAGGGCTTGGCAGAAAGAGTACCTCACCGACCTTCGTAACTATCGTCCATCTCGTCCAAGTGGCTCGAGACCATTACCTAACCGAGATGCTACCGCCTCACTTATACCCGGGTCGGAGTCGCCTTTGAGAACGTCGTCGGCGATGTCTGGGCGGTTGGAGTTAGGACGGGGAACAGACTTGAACAGGTCTACCGGGCATGACAGATCTTCCAGTGCATTGTCTCACCACCGGGCGCAATCAGAGATGCCTACCATTGCAGCAGTTGCCAAACACGCCGGCAGGCCTTTGGTCCAGCCGCCTCACGTCGAAGGAGACTCACGAGACATCTCAGACCCCACAACAACAAGATCATTTACGCCAAGTGTTGCATACAGAGAGTGTGGCATGCGGTGGATGGAGAAGCAAGAAGCTCGGTCTCTAAGAGAGGCACTGGAAGATATGGACTTGCAGGATGAAGAGCGGTTGCATGCAGTGGCTCAGCAGGAAGCATCTGGGCTTGTGTGGCAGCACAGAAATCCCTCGGTACCTCACCGAAATCCAGACGCTCCTTACAGCTATACCGAACACCTTAGGAAAGGAAGCCATGCAAGGGGTCAGAACGTTGGATATTATGGTGGACTTGGTCCAGGAAGAGTATGTGAGGAGACAAGCCATCGATCGGTATCTGATGGCTCAACGTCCCAGAAGAGCGACAGCAGTGCCTCGTTTGGCAGTCGTAAATCAAGTGGTTCTGCGGTGGAAGCTAAAAAAGCCCGCCTAGATGCTACCACGAAAGGCCATCCTCTGTGGGACTCGCCAGAGAAAAAGTCCTATATGAATCTATCATTTCAATTGCCTTCCTCTCTAAAGTCCAGCCACCGTCGAGCCAGTGGACCCAAATCAAGAAAGTCGAGTGGAGGCCTTTTCAGGAATCCTCGGGATAAAATTTATGAAGAGCCAGGAGTGGTTAAGAAAGGACCCGAGTCTGATACAACGGAGGACATTCCACTGGCTAGTCCGCTCAAGCCAAAGGCTCGCAACACGATTTCTCAGCTACCAATAGCAAACCAGACACTACTTCGTTCTGCGACAGCCTCGGTCGAGGAGAGTAAGAAACTCTCGAAATTCGAGATACACAAAAATCCGCCTTCCCAGTCTCGAAATCCATCATACGTGAAAAACCCTCTGCCGCCGACTCCGCCTGACTCCGGAAGTGGAAGCGACGTTGATGGACTGGTGGTTGTACCAGGAAAGAAGGACGGCATTGAAATTCGGAGCGACGATATTCGAGCGGCTACAAGCCTTCGTATGAAAGATAGAAGTCCAAAACTCCCTTCGCCCACTGTCGTGAGCGATCAGAAGGGAAGGCCTATCGTCAGCTTTGATATCGACTGGAAACCAAGCGAAGCCGACACGAAGCGAGGAGCTTCTCCCCTAAACCAATCTTCAAGTCGTGATGGAGTGAAGAAGGCACCGTCAATAATTTGCTCGAAGCCCCAACTCCCAGGGTCCACCGTCTCCGCGCCAGCTATCCCAACCATCAGCATCGCAGAGCCCCCTATTGTCCAACTCAACGATACGCCTGCGATTCCATCCATCAATATATCCTCCGTACCCTCGATCTCAGTCTCCACGCCAGAGATCCCAAGTATCTCGGTTCAAGAAAGCCCCAGCGTTGCATTCCAGGAACCCACCAAGCCTCGCCCTCTTCCATTCCCCTCGAGCAAGCCCCGGCCTCTTCCCCACCACTCCTCCACCGATCCCACGCGAATCTCCAGACCCCACTGGTCCCTCATACCTTCGAACAACCGCCCCACAGCCCAATGCGCCGCCTGTGCGCTCCCCATCTCGGGCCGTATCGTCAGTGCCGCCTCCCAACGCTTTCACCCCTCCTGCTTCACCTGTTACCACTGCTCCGAACTCCTCGAATGCGTCGCCTTTTACCCCGAACCCTCTACCTCCCACAACGCCCGCCTCGAACGCATCGAAGCCCGTGCTAACGGCGAACAAGTTCCCTCAGATGACGTTGATGGAACCTCGGCGGAAGCCGACGGAGATAAAGCATTGAGATTTTACTGCCATCTTGACTTTCACGAGCAATTCAGCCCGAGATGCAGGAGTTGCAAAACACCGATTGAAGGCGAGGTCGTGGTTGCCTGCGGCGGCGAGTGGCATGTCGGACACTTCTTCTGCGCCGAGTGCGGGGATCCCTTTGACAAGAGCACGCCGTTTGTGGAGAGGGAGGGGTTCGCGTGGTGTGTAGGGTGTCATACGCGGAGGTTTAGCGGGAAGTGCAGAGGGTGCCGGCGACCGATTACGGATTTGGTTGTGCAGGCTTTGGGGGGGGAGTGGCATGAGGGGTGTTTTTGCTGTAAGGTATGTTTGGGATTTTGACCTTCGGTTTTCTGTTGAGGTTGTTGAGGTTGATAGGGATAGGTGTGAGAAGGGCTTGGCTGACATATTTGGTGTAATAGGAGTGCGGAGGGGGGTTCGAGGATGGGAGATTTTTTACGCGTGGGGAGGAGGAGATGCCGGTTTGTGTGGGCTGTGAGGAGAGGAGGTTGAAGGCGTAGGGGGTAGTGCGGAGGGTAGGAAGGCTGGATTTGGGGAGTTCAACGAGAGGTTGGGAAAGGGTTTGTGCTTTGTGAGTGACTATTCTTGGAACAATTTTCTTTTCAGGGCTGTGCGTCATCGAAATATGGATCTTTGAGACTGGGAATGTCCGACGGTGCTGTTTTGAAACCTGGTGAAGGAACGATTTTGCTCGATTTGTGGGTGGATTTGCGGATGCGCATTCACAAACTCAGTTTAGGCGGTTGATCTTTTGTCAGCACAAGGCATATAACGCATCGCGGCTGGCTGGTGGTTTTTGTCTTTTTAGCATTTTAGCATGCACGTTTTCTACGGGTCAAACCCATGAATGATTTAAAGATGTTGTGTGAGTTCTAAGAAGAAGAGAAAAAGAAAAGATTGCGTGCTGGGGCTCTATTGATTAATAGCAGAGGGGTTCGATTCAGGGGGGGGGGGCGTCTTTGGGAGGAGCTGGCGTGAGGGAAATTGGTAGTGTAGCCACTTGCATGCCGCTTTGTTTTGGGGAAAGGGGGGTTTGGGAATGTGGGGTTGGGAATGTGGGGAGTTGGCTGGTGGATGGTATTAGGAGATTTGCTGTGGAGAGAGAGAGATGGTTTGGGTGAGAGGGTGAGGCGTGTTTAGATATGGTGTGAGTGTGGGTTGGAGTGCTCTTTGCTAGGCCCTTCTACCTCTGGGCCTAGGGGGGGTTGCTTTGCTCTGGGGAGGTGGAGGTAGCCATGTCTGTGGTTTCTCCTTGATTTAGGGACGATCCAAGTTGCTTTTTCCTAAGTGATATTTTTTCTTGCAAGGTCAGGTGAGGTTAAGTAGAGATAACAAATGCCTATATTCTACTCCTGTGACAAAATCCCTTGGATTTTTTTTTAGGTTTATTCTCTTTTCTATCATGATATATCCCCCATTTCCCCATCGGTCTCTTTCCCAATCCATGCTGCATATCAATTACATTTTCATGCTTGGCCTTGTATGTTCCCAAGGACAATTGATGAGTCACTCGACGCTTGGACAAATATAGTAGGTCGATGCGCAAGGATACTCAAGAGTCAACGTTCATAGGGACTGCAGGCGAAGCCAGAAATGAGGGTTACATCCTGGATCCCATCGTGCTATTGTATGATTACCAGTGTCTCATTATCAGAGACTTTCTCACCTGAGTTATATCTCGACACCCGAATCAAAACTGCTTGACCAAAGCCAGTTCGACCACTCCTTGGCTGTCAAAGCCAGCTGTCTTCTCCACTACTCCTTCACGATTCCCCGTGGTCATGAATAATTGATTGCAAGAAGCCACAGCAGACGCTTAAAAAATAGCTGCTCACAATGATGGTCATGAAAGAGAGTCTGAGGCAGCTCGGATTTGTTTGAAAGGGTGTTCTTTGAGTCTGCAACAACGTGCTGTGGAACCTGGGAATGAGAGGTCGAGGAGGAATTGCAGTTGAAGTAGTCCCTCAAGATGACAAAGTCGACGTGCTTGGGTGTATGATCGGCTTCCTCGACGCTTGGGATGATGCTCTCTCATATAGTGGACTCACTTTCATGGATTTCACTCGACAAGGACAGGATGGAAGCCAGTAAGACTGCCAGTGGAATGTGGTAGTCGGCCTGAGGTCTTGGTTAGCCTCGTGTAGGTCGATGGCTAATCGGTTTGGTCAAGACACAAGGATCGTTTTCTGTGCTCTGTTTTCCGGTTCAACGCTCTTACCACTGTGAGAGAATGAGTCGTAAGAGATCCGTAGAGGCGGAAAGTTTTGTTTGCTTTTGCTTTGGGTCCTACTCTTTGTACATACTACTTTTGCTCCGTGCGAATCTCACTTACATCCGAACAATACAATCTCTTTGAACAATGATCACAATTGGGCAATTGGTTTCCGTAAACCTCAGATTATTGGAACGAAAATGATCAAAAGGTGTATACACAAGCTGTCCTCATGTGTTCTTTGACTTTACTGTACCCTGAACCCAGTAATCTATGTACGCCGCGATATCATCACTATTCTTCTCTAACATAGAGTAGTGACCGTTCCCGCGGATTCCAATGTCTGGAAGATACGTGGCATTGACCTTCACCCCCGCTTGCTGCAGGAACTGGACTGTGCATTGATCATAGGTAAGGTGGATACTGGCCTCTGTCGTTAGATACAAGACTGGTGCTTTGGCAATGTTAACCAGTTTTCGAGGTGGCGGAGTATCCGCTTGCGCTATGCAGGGAAATTTCGACACAAGTCCGGCCGTGTACTCG
>JAABUS010003713.1_pt1 | contig 23974 bp, 23 predicted proteins | sample 5560161 | NCBI WGS metagenome assembly JAABUS01 (sample SAMN10711885, study PRJNA513376) | rock metagenome | isolation source: Antarctica rocks | place: Antarctica: Victoria Land, Trio Nunatak nord | collected 2016-01-04
CGGGGGACCGGGGGCGGCGGTGTCATGCTGGCCCACGAGGGGCAACCGACGCAGGCCGTCTCCCCGATCCTCACCGAGCGGCAGCACTCCTGCGAGCCACTGCCAACTGGAGGGTAGTCCAGTGACCGACCAGCCCCGACCCCCGTACGGCGAGCCCGCCGATCCCCGGCGCGCGGATTTCCAGGCCCCGGTCGTGCCGGGGGCCCCGGCCGCCGGCCCCAGCCGGGCGGACGATCCGGGCTCGTGGGACGACACCCGCACCTACGAGCCCGTGACCGCGCCGCGGACCGATTGGTCCAGCCGCGCCTGGTCCGACGCGTCGAGCTCCGCGCCCGCCTGGCAGCCGCCGATCGATCGGCCGCAGCCGGTCCGGGTCGAGCGGCCGCCGCGGCGCGGCTCCGTGGCGGGCCCGGTCCTCCTCGCGTCGATCCTGTCCGCGACTCTCGCGTCCGGCGGAACCCTGGCGGCCCTCACCGCAAGCGGGGCGCTCGATCGCGAGACGGCACCCGCACCGTCCGCCAGCGGCCAGACCGTCGCGGACCGCCAGCCGGTGGCGATCGAGGAGTCCTCGGCCGTGATCAGCGCGGCGGAGGCGGTGAGCCCGGCCGTGGTCCGGATCGAGGTCCAGGGGGCGGGCGGCAACGTCCTCGGCGGGGAGATCCCATCCAAGGGCGTCGGCTCGGGCGTGATCTATGACGCGAACGGCTGGATCGTCACCAACCGGCATGTCATCGAGGGCAGCGACGAGCTGAGCGTGGAGCTCAAGGATGGGCGCCAGTATCCGGGACGGGTCTACGGCGTCGACACCCTGACGGACCTGGCGATCGTCAAGATCGACGTTCGCGAGGAGGACGACGCCTTTCCCGCGGCCGAGATCGGCGACTCGAGCGAGCTCAAGGTGGGGCAGCTGGTCATCGCGATCGGCAGCCCGCTCGGCACGTACTCGAACAGCGTCACCAGCGGGATCGTGTCCGCCACCGGCCGGTGGATCACCGTCGAGGACGGCACCCGGCTCGACAACCTCATCCAGACGGACGCAGCGATCAACCCCGGCAACAGCGGCGGCCCGCTCATCGACGCGGCCGGCAACGTCATCGGGATCAACACCGCCGTGGCGACCGACAGCAACGGGATCGGGTTCGCGATCCCGATCAACATCGCGCGCCCGATCGCCCAGCAGGCGGTGGCCGGCAAAAAGCTGGCCCGGCCGTTCATCGGGATCAGCTACAAGGACGTGAACGTGCAGCTCGCGCAGAAGCTGGACCTGCCGGTCAAGGACGGCGCGTTCATCGCGATCGTCGACGACAACGGCGCGGTCACCGACGAGGACCCCGTCGTCGACGGGGGCCCGGCCGAGCAGGCCGGCATCGAGCCGCGCGACATCGTGGTCAGCATCGAGGGCCAGCCAATCGACGCCGAGCACCCGCTCAACGCGGTCCTGACCCAGTTCGCGCCCGGCCAGATGGTGACCCTGCAGATCCTTCGCGACGGGAACCGCCAGAACATCCAGCTGACGCTCGGCACGCGTCCGGCGGCCGAGTAGCCGGGCCCCACCCTCGTGGTATCGGCGCGCCGTGGGCCCCGGCGGCGCGCCGTGGGCCCCGGCGTCAGCCGGGGTCAGGCTCGCCGCTCGGGCGCCGGCGGCGGATCTCGACGCCCGCCCAGTCGAGGCGGCCGCCCAGCTGGACCTGCGGCTTGCGGACCCGGACGACGACCTCGTCGACGGCGGCGAACCGAGCGACCGCCGCCGCGCTGATGGTCTCGGCGAGCGTCTCCAGCAGGCGGAAGCTTTGGGTCTCCACGACCGCCTGCGTGAGCTCGAAGACCGCCCCGTAGTCGACCGACGCCGCGAGATCGTCTCGCGTGCCGGCCGGCTGCAGGTCGAGGTGCAGCTCGAGATCCACCTCGAACCGCTGCGGCTCGCGCCGTTCCTCCTCGTACCAGCCGTGACGGCCGTGGAAGACCATGTTGTTGAGGACGATCCGGTCGCTCAGGAGGGGCCTCCTTCGGTTGCGCCGCCTTCCGCGGCCGGGGGCCATGTCCCACGCAGGATCGCATCAGCGACGCGCGCGGCCCGCACGTTGGCACGGACGTCGTGGACCCGGACCATGTCCACGCCGGCGGCAACGCCGAGCGCCGTGGTGGCGATCGTCGCCTCCACGCGCTCGTCCGGCGGCAGGTCGAGGACGCGGCCGAGGGTCGACTTGCGCGACGTGCCCAGGAGAATCGGTCGATCGAGCACCGCGAGCGCCGCCAGACCGCGAAGGAGCGCGAGATTGTGCTCAGCTGTCTTCCCGAAGCCGAAGCCCGGGTCGACGAGGATCGCGTCCCGTGCCATGCCCACAGCGACGGCCCGCTCCACGGCCCGCCGCAGATCTGCCACCACCTCGGCGATGAGGTCGGCGTAGCGGGCCTCCTCGCGGTTGTGCATCAGCACGATCGGCACGCCTCGCGCCACGGCCAGGCGGACGAGCGCCGAATCCGGCCGCACCCCCCACACGTCGTTGATCAGGCCCGCGCCGGCATCCAGGGCGGCCGCCGCGACGACCGGCTTGGTCGTGTCGATGCTCAGCGGCACGTCCGGCAAGGCGGCGGCCAGGGCACGCACGACCGGCACGACGCGGCCCGCCTCCTCCGCCTCGCCGACCGGCTCGTGACCGGGCCGCGTCGACTCCCCGCCGACGTCGAGGATGTCGGCGCCGTCGGCGACCATGGTCCGGGCTCGCTCGACGGCGGCCGCGATCGGATCGCCCGGTGCCGCCAGCAGGCCGTCGCCGGAGAACGAGTCCGGGGTCACGTTGAGGATGCCCATCACGAACGTCCGCTCGCCCCACCGGAACGTGCGCGTGCCGATCCGGGTCGCGCCGAGGTTCCTCATCCGCCACCCTCCGGAACGGGATCGCGCAGGAGCGGGTCGTCGAACAGGCGGGCCCGCACCGCGCCGACGAGATAGAGCGATCCCGCGACGACGACCGCTCCCTTCGCCTGCTCCAGCGCGAGGTCGAGGGCGGTCATCGGGTCCCCTGAGACGAGGACCCGAGCCGGCACGTCCGTGGCTCGCCACAGGGCCGCAAGGTCCGCGGCCTCGAGGGCCCGGTTGGCGCCGACCCGTGTCGCGATCACCGTGGCGCCACGGAGCGCGGCCGATCGCGAGAGCGCAGCCACGATTCCGGCGACGTCCTTGTCCGCCATGGCGCCCATCACCAGGGTCACCGATCCGGGCGAGAGGTGGGGCCGCAGATCGTCGAGCGCCTGCGCCAGGGCGGCCGCGCCGGCCGGGTTGTGCGCTCCGTCGAGGAGCACGTCCCGGCCCCCCACGCCGAGCAGCTCCAGCCGGCCCGGCCACCGGGCGGCCGCGTAGCCGTCTCGCCGCTGCCGATCGTCCGTGGCCGCGAGGCCGGCGGCCGCCAGCGCATCCAGGGTCGCGTCCGCCACCGCCAGGTTGGCCGCCTGGTGGCGGCCGCGGAGGCCCACGATCACGTCACCGAGACGCGGCAGCCGAGCCACGATCCCGTCGCGGTCGTGGCGTACCAGGGGAGCCGGTGCGGCGACGGTCAGCGGCGCACCGACTCGCCGTGCGCGGCCACGGATGACGCTCAGCGCCTCCCCGGTCGCCCCGGTCACCGCGAGGTCGCCGCGCTCGATGATCGCCGCCTTCTCGCGCGCGATCTGGCGGATCGTGGTCCCCAGCCGGTCCGTGTGATCCAGGTCCACGTTCGTCACGACGGCCACCCCGCCGTCCCACGCGTGCGTCGCGTCGAGCCGTCCGCCCAGGCCCACCTCGACCAGGGCGACCTCGACGCCCTCGTCGGCGAACCAGCGGAAGAGCATCGCCGTCAGCAGCTCGAACTCCGTGGGCTCGCCATGGCGGCGCGCGACGCGATCGGCGAGGGGCAGCACGCGGGCGGCGAGCGCGGCGAAAGCGTCCGGTGCGATGGGCCGGCCATCGATCTGGAGGCGCTCCCGGTAGGTCACGAGGTGGGGCTTCGGGGTTTCACCGACGCGCAGCCCGGCGCCGCGCAGGACGCTCCCGCACAGGGCCAGGACACTGCCCTTGCCGTTCGTGCCGGCGACGAGCGCGCCACGCAGCTCGCGCTGCGGGTCACCGAGCTGCCGGAGCAGCGCCCGGGTGCGGCCGAGCCCCAGACGGACGCCGAACCGCCCTCGCTCGCCGAGCGCGCGTACCGCCTCCGCGTACGACAGCGTCGTGTCGCCCGTCACTCGCGCGTCAGCTCGTCCTCGTAGAACACGCACTGGTTGAACCGGGACGTCAGGCAGACGTCGTTCACGTAGCCCTGCTCGAGGTGGACGCCGCCGCGCAGCTGGCAGCGCGAGACGTTCTGGTCCTGGCGGATCAGCGCCTTGAGCAGGTGCGGCGCCTGGATCGGGATCGCCCCGCGCGTGCCCGTCATGTAGAAGTGGGCGCAGACGTTGCGCCGCAGGTTCGGGAGGCCGAACCGCGGCCGTCCCGGCACGAACGGGCCGGTCGGTCGCGGCTGCACCGCGGGCTCCACGCCGGGCAGTGCCGGCGCCCCGGCGGCCGCGGACCGCTCCACGAGCGGCGATGGCGTGACACGGGTGATCGGCCCCAGCCCGAACGTGGGCCGACCGTTCTCGGTGCTCGGCCGGCCGGCTCTCGGGTGGCGTGACTGCATCCATCCCTCGATTGGGCGCGCGGCTCACCGGCGACGCGCAGACCGGGCCAGAGTACACCGCTCCACCCTGCCCCACACGAGTGCTCCGAGCGGTCGGTCACACGCGCGGCGCCGTCTGCCGCCGGATCCCGGCTGCGTGCGACAATGTGGCTCGATGCACGACCGCCGCGAAGGACGCCCCTCCCACGTCCGACCGCGCACCCCCTCGACCGGTCGTCCAGCCCCCGTCAAGGCCGCGCCGCGGCCGGCAGCATCCGGTCGCGTGCCCACCTACCGCCGCGTCGAGCCGCCGAGGACGGAGCCCCGGATCTCGCGCGGCGTGCTGCTCCTTGCCATCGTGGCGCTGGCGGTCGCGGCGATGTTCACGATGAGCGGAACCGTGAGCAGAGCGGTGCTCGCCCTGACCAGAACGGTCGACGGGATGATTGACAGCATCTCCGCCACGCCCTCGCCGCGCCCCACGGTGGCCATCGTGGCCGACGCGCCGCTGATCCAGGCGCCGGAGGAGCCGTACACCGCGTACCCCTCGGTCGATCTGGTGGTGATCGTTCCGGCCGACGCGGTCGGCGATGCCCGGACCAAGGTGCGCGTCTACCGGACGTTGCCGGACGAGCGGCCGAAGGTCGTCCTCGACGTGCCCATCGGCGAGGTGCCGGAGCTCGTGGTCCCGGTCACGCTGGTCGACGGGCACAACCCGTTCAGCGCCACCCTCGTGGGACCGGGCGGCGAATCGGAACCCTCGCCGGTCGTGAACTGGGTCCTCGATCAGCTGGAGCCGAAGATCAAGATCTACGGCCCGCCGCCGGACGAGAAGATCAACCGGCAGGTGGCCACCGTCACCGGCAAGACCCAGAGCCGCGCCGCGCTGTCCGCGAAAAACGAGACGAACGGCGAGTCCGCAGCCGGCCGGGCGAAGGCGGACGGCACGTTCGAGATCCTCGTGCCGATCGTCGAGGGCCCCAACCGGATCGTGCTCACCTCCACGGACCCGGCCGGCAACAAGGGCGAGACGACGCTCGACGTGCTGGGCGGCGAAGGCAAGCTGACCGCCGAGCTGTCCGTCGAGCCGGATGAGCTCAGCATGGGCGATCTGCCAGCCGAGCTCAGGCTGCGGGTCGTGGTCAAGGACCCGGACGAGCGGCCGCTCGAGAACGCCGACGTCACGTTCAGCATCCAGGTGCCAGGGATCCCGGCCGTCCAGGCCCAGAGGGTCACCGACGCCAAAGGTGAGGCGGTCTACAGCGCGACCGTCCCCGAAGGCGCCACGGTCGGCGGCGGCCTCGCGACCGTGCTCATCCAGAGCGCCGAGTTCGGCGAGGTCAAAGGCAGCGCGCCGGTCACGATCGCCGAGTAGCGCCCTTGCCCCGCCCCGCGGCTGGGCGCCGCGGCTTGGCGCCGGCCCCGCCCGGGTCCTCAGCCGGGCGGCGGCGGGCAGGTCCCGAAGGGGTAGGACGCCGGGTCATAGACGAGCAGGTCGACCGGCGAGCCCACCGTCTGGCGGACACCCGGCGCGGGGTTCTGCGCGACCACCAGCGGCTCGTTCTCATCGGTCCAGGTGTAGCCCGGGGGCTCGCCGGTGACGACGCCGACCGTGAAGCCATCGGCCTCGATCGCCGAGCGCGCCTGGGCGAGGCTGACGCACCGGTAGTCGCCGACGTTGGCCTGGCCCGGCGTGGGGGTGGGAGCCGGTGTCGGTGTCGGTGTCGGTGTCGGTGTGGGGGTGGGGATGGGCGTCGGCGTGGGCTCCGGCGTGGGGGTGGGGGTGGGCTCCGGGGTCGGCGTGGGGGTGGGCTCCGGGGTCGGCGTGGGGGTGGGCGTGGGCGTGGGCTCCGGGCCCCTCGACACGACGTAGTCGATGGCCGTGTTGCGCGCGACGGCCGCCCCGGGGTCCTGGCTCTGGGCGGCGATCCGGCCGGCCGGCACGACCGGATCGAAGGCGTCCGAGCGCTGGCCGATGTCGAGCCCCGCGGCGACGATCTCGCGGAGGGCGTCCTGTTCCGGGGTGTTGATCAGGTTGGGAACGATGGCCTGGTCCTCGGCCCGCGCGACGGTCACCCGGACGGCCCCGCCGCGGTCGATGAACTGGCCGGCGGCCGGCTGCTGAGTGAGGATCTCGTCCGGCGGCTCGACGCTGACGACGGAGCCGGCGATCTCGATCGTGAAGCCGCCCTGCTGCGCCTCCAGCCGAGCCTGCTCGAGGCTCAGGCCTACCAGGCTTGGCACGGCGACCCGCTCCACGGCCGGCGGCGCGGTCAGGGCCCGCACGAGCAGGAAGCCCACGACGGCCAGGATCGCCAGGCCCAGCAGGGCAGCCAGCCAGACCCACGGGCTCGTGCCGCGGTCGCCGTCGTCCTCGCGCTCGTCGGGCGGATCGCGACGCCGGTTCCGGGCCGCGGCGAGGTCGCCGTCGTCGGCACCGGCGTAGGCCTCCGGCCCGTACGGCGCCCGGGTGGCATACGGGTTGGCGACGCCGGATGCGACGGTCGCAGGGCCCCGCTCAGCGCCGGTCGCCCGCCCGGCGCCGGCGGCGCCCGCCATGGCGACCGTCGCGGCGGACGTGGCACCGGCCAGCGCCGCGGGCGGAACCGCGGAAGTCACCCCGGTACCCTGGTCGACGAGCCATCCCTCGAGCGCCTCGGCGAGGCCGGCCCCGCTTGGATACCGGTCAGCGGGATCCGGCGCCATCGCCCGCTGCAGGATCGCCTCGAGGCCCGGCGGGACCCCCGGCCGCACCCTCGACGGGGACGGCGGCGGACCGCTCAGGCGGGCCATCGCCACAGCAGCGGCGCTGTCACCCTCCCACGGGCGGCGGCCGGTGAGCATCTCCCAGAGCACGATCCCGAGCGAGTAGACGTCCGAGGTGAACGTCGTGCTCTCGCCGCGCGCCTGTTCCGGGCTGAAGTAGTGGACCGAGCCGATGGTCGTCCCGGGGAGGGTCATCTGCGCCTCGGCGACCGCGCGCGCGATGCCGAAGTCCGCCACCTCGATCCGGCCGTCCCGGTCGACCATGACGTTGCCCGGCTTGACGTCCCGGTGGACGATCCCGCGCCGATGCGCCACCTCCAGGGCACGCGCGGCGTCGGCGGCGATGCGCGCGGCCTGGCGCGGCGGCATCGGGCCGGTCCGGCGGATCACGGAGGCGAGATCCTCCCCGTCGACCAGCTCCATGACGATGAACGGTCCGGCCGGGTCCTGCCCGTAGTCGTAGACCTGGACGATGTTGGGGTGGTTGAGGGAGGCCGCATTCTGGGCCTCCTGGCGGAACCGGGACAGGAAGTCCGGGTCGCGGCCGTACTCCGGGCGGAGGAGCTTGACGGCCACGTCCCGCTCCAGCTGGCTGTCGCGGGCGCGGTAGATCGTGGCCATGCCGCCCTGCCCGAGCAGCTCGATCAGCCGGTAGCGACCGCCGAGGACATTGCCGATCTCCGCCAAGCCCGCTCTCCTGTGCCGTCCGTTCGATGTGCCCGGGACACCCATCGGCGCGCCGGACAGCGCCGCGGCGATCCTACCGCACGAGTCTGAGAGCTCCCGTTCGGGCGAGCTCCGCCGCTAGAGCTCCAGGCCGGCCAGGTAGGCGCGGAACTCGCCGGCGAGGTCCGGCCGCTGCAGCGCCAGCTCGACGGACGCCTTGAGCCAGCCCATCGTCGTTCCCGCGTCGTAGCGAGTGCCTTCGAAGACGTAGCCGTAGACGGCCTGCTCCTGCATGAGCGCCTGGATCGCGTCGGTCAGCTGGATCTCGCCGCCGGCGCCGCGCGGGGTCTGCTCCAGCTTGTCGAAGATCTTCGGGGTCAGGACGTAGCGGCCGATGATCGCGAGGTTGGATGGGGCATCCTCGGGGCTCGGCTTCTCGACCAGCCCGGTGACCCGCCGCAGCCGGTCGTGGTTGATCGTCTCGTCGACGGGATCGCCGGCGATGACGCCGTAGCGGCGCGTCTCCTCCGCTGGGACCTCCATGACCGCGACGACCGAGCCGTGGGTCTGGTGGTAGGCGTGGATCAGCTGGCCGATGCATGGCCGGTCGGCAACGACCACGTCGTCCGGCAGGATGACCGCGAACGGCTCGTGGCCGATCAGGTCCTTGGCCATCAGGACCGCGTGTCCCAGGCCGAGCTGCTCCTTCTGGCGCACGTAGGCCAGCTGGGCGAGGTCGCTGATGTGGCGGACCTGCCGGAGCTTCTCGATCTCGCCCTTCTCCTCGAGCAGGTGCTCGAGCTCGTAGTTGAGGTCGAAGTGGTCCTCGATCGCGCCCTTGTGGCTCGAGGTGACGATGATGATCTGCTCGATGCCGGCGGCGACGGCTTCCTCGACCCCGTACTGGATGATCGGCTTGTCGACCAGCGGCAGCATCTCTTTCGGCTGGGCCTTGGTGGCGGGCAGGAAGCGGGTGCCCCAGCCAGCGGCCGGAAAAACGGCCTTGCGGACGCGCATGGATCCTCAGCAGGGAAAGGGGTGGGCTCGGGCGAGTATACGCCGGGGTCTCCAGACGCCCCGGCGGAGACCAGCCCGAGCCTACCGCTGTGGCGGCGGTTCGCGAGTGGCAGCGAGCCGGGAGTCGGTGCCCGCCACCTCGTGGGTGCCCGCCGGCGCGCCCGCCGGATCTGCTCCGGCTGAGCGCTGGAGCAGCAGCGCGGCCGCCAGCACCGCCGCCGCGCCGGCCAGCTGGACGGGCCGCAGCGCCTCGCCCAGCAGCACCGCCGCCAGCCCCACGCCGATGACCGGCTCCAGCAACATCAGGATGCCCGCCCGCGTTCCGCCGATCAGCCGGATGGCGGTCAGGAACAGGAGCGACGGAACGGCCGCCCCGGCGGCGCCCGCAGCGACGACGAGCGGCACCAGCGACGGATCACGCAGGGGAAGGGCGAGCTCCTGCCCCAGCCCGCCGATCAACCCGAGCGTCAGGCAGCCGAGCACCGTGCCGGCCAGGATCACGGCCGTCGCCTGCTCGGCCGGCACCCGGCTGTAGCCGTCGCGGCTGATCGTCACGAAGACCGTCTGCGTGGCCGCCGCGGCCAGCGACAGCAGGATCCCGAGCAGATCGACGCGAACACCTCCGGCCGGGTCGAGGCTGCCGGCGACGACGACGACCATGCCCACCAGGGCCAGAGCGAGCGCCAGGAGCACCGGCCCCGAGGCGCGCTCCCGTCCCAGCGCGATGGCCACCGCGGCGACCATCGCCGGGTACGTGTAGAAGCCGATCAGGGCGAGGGCCACGGTCACCCGGTCGAACGCGCCGAAGATCGACAGGTTGAGGCACAGCGCCATGAGCGCCGCGATCCCCAGCGCGGCGAGCTCCCGCGGCCGGAGATCGGCCGGCCTCATGATCGGCCGGCCGCGACGGCCGGCCAGCCAGACAACGACCATCAGCACGAGCGTCCCGATCGCCGCCCGCCAGGCGACGAACGGCAGGGGCTCCATCCCGGCCTCGTACGCCCAGCGCGACAGTGGCCCCAGCCAGGCGAAGAGCGACGCGGCCGCGACCGCGGAGGCATACCCGACCAGCGGAGAAGAGCCGCCCGCCGGTCGAGGGGCCGTCAAGCGCTGCGTGCCCCCGCCGGATCTCCGGCCCCGTCGCCGCCGCGCGCGGCCCCGTCGCCGCCGCGCGCGGCTCGGTCCACCGCCGCCGCCCGCGCCCGGCGCGCCACGCCCACGCGCACGGACGTGAACGGCACGCGGATCTCGCGGAACACCTCGACCGAGACGAGGAAGCCGGCGAACAGGAACACGACGCCCAGGAATTTGCCGACCTGGAACAGCTCCGTGGCGCCGAACCGGTTGAGCGAGTCCGTGACGGCGGGGATGAACGCGCCGATCGCGATCAGGATCGTCGCCGGGACCCGGCTGTGGAGACGGCCCGTCACGAGCGCTGCGAAAGCGCCCGGCAGCGAGGCTGCGAAGTTAACCGCGATCGCGACGGGCGCGATGAACAGGTTGAACAGGAACTCGTCACCCGGCTGGTTGGGGTCCAGCGAATAGACGAGGATCCGACGCTTGGGCATGAAGACGTAGGTCGAGAAGATCGCGCCCAGCACGAGCGCGAAGGCGCCCGTGATGTTCAGGAACGGGGTCAGCAGCCGGAGCTGCGGCGGAAACAGCGTGGCGACCGGCATGCCCGTGCGGGCGTCGAGCGCGTAGCCGGGCGGCTCGAGCTGAACCGTCAGCATCAGCAGCCCGGAGAGCAGCGTCGCGCCGACGACGGCGATTGCCGCCAGCACCGGCCAGCGCTCGTTCTGGAACCACGTCTCGACCGCGACCGCCAGCGCGAGCAGCCCCGCACCGATGAAGTACAGCAGTGGCACCGCTCCGGCTCCGGCGTATTCCGGCCGGTTGCGCACCAGGAACGTGAACAGCCCGGCGAGGAACAGGCACAACGCGAACGCGTAGCCGAACCGTGTCCGACCCAGCAGGAAGGCCGTCCCGAGACCCAGCCAGCCGGCCGTCCAGACCGCGCCGGTCAGGTACCAGACGCGGTACAGCCCCTCGTTCCAGCCACCGGCACCGGCGATCGACTCCGCCCCGGAGGCGATGCCGTAGAACAGCATCCCGAGCGCCCAGATCCCCTGGAAGCCGCCGCGCCGCTCTCGCCACTGGTCGAACAGGGAGACGGAGAACGCGAGCGCCAGCAGCGAGGTCAGCGCGGGCAGGATGACGAGCGGCGACACGGCAGTACAGCTCTCGAGGCGGGACGGGTCAGGCGGGCACGAGCTCGTGGTCGTCCCGGTGGATGCCGTCGCACAGGCCCCAGCGCTCCTCGTCGCCGGGCAGGGGGATCGGGCGCATGATGTCGCGGACGTCTCCCCTGCGGCAGAACAGGAAGCCGCGCTCGGCCATCCAGCGGCGGACGTGCGACGCGTCGGAGTGGAACTGGAACGGTCCGGGGTTGAGGGACGGGCTGGAGGTCCAGTCCGTGGGAAGCTCGGTGGCCACGACGTCGAGCACGTGGAGGCGCCAGGGCGTTCCGTCGATGACGTCGCGGCAGCCGTCGCAGCGGATCGCGACGTTCTCCTTGACGATCGTCGGGATCCGGATGCCCATGATCTCCATCGCCGCGATCGTAGCAGGGGCGATGAGCCGGCCCGGCGGCGCAGGAGCGGAGGCGGTGGTACCCCCAAGGGGATTCGAACCCCTGATCTCCACCTTGAAAGGGTGGCGTCCTAGGCCTCTAGACGATGGGGGCCGGGCCGGCCGAGTCTAGCAGAGGGCCCCGCGGCGCCGACCCGAGCGCGCCCGGCGATCGAGCCGGTCAGCCGCGCAGCACGAGGGCCAGGATCGCGCCGCCTGCGAAGCAGAAGAGGCCGATGACGATCGCGATCCCACCGCCGAGCGCGAGCAGCATCGCGTCCCGGTCGCGCCGCTCCCGACCGGCCCGGCTCATGCCGACCGCCCCCGCGATGCCGAGGAAGATGAACACGATCCCGAGGACGAAGGCACCGGAGATGAGCATCGGGATCGCGGACGTGTCCCGAACGACGATGAGCGCGTAGGCGAGGTAGCCCAGCGATCCCACCAGTGCGAGCAGCAGGAAGATCCGGGTGGCGGTGATGCGAAGCGGGCCAATCCCCGGGCCGGACCGCACACGCGTGCCGTCGTCTTCCTCGGGGTACGTCTGCCAGCGGTCGTCGAAGTCGGCGGGGGTTCGGCGGCTCATTGGCGGGCATTGTAGGCGGCGGTCCGGCGCCGGTCGTGGCTCAGGCCGGGGCTGGCTCGCCGCCCCGGCCGCGATGGTAGACGGCGACCTTGTACGAGAGTCGCGGTCGCTTGAGGCCCGCCGCCACCTCGCGGCCTTCCGATCCGAATGCAGAGCCGAGGACCTCACCGGCTTCCTCGAGCGACGCGAATGTCCACCAGCAGTGGAGCACCCGGACCCGGAAGCCGGCGCTCAGGAACGGCCCGTCGCGCCGGCTCCAGGTCCGGTGCTCCGGCTGGTCACCGCGCAGCCTCGAAACGTCGTCACGACCGTAGTCGTGCACGACCAGCAGCCGGCCGGACGGCCTCAGCAGGCGGTTCACGGCGGCCACGTCCGCCGGGTCGATGTCCCGGAAGGCTGACCATCCACCCACGACCACGTCGACCGACTCGGCCGGCAATGCCGCCGTCTCCGCGAGTCCGCCAACGACACGAACGCGCGCACCGAGCGCCCCGAGCTGCTGCTCGCGGAGCCGCGACCCGCTCTCGACCAGGAGCACGTCTCGCTCGGCGATGGGGCCGAGGGACTCGAGGGCGCGGGGGATCTTGCCCTCGACGTCGATCACGCGGGCGAGGCGCTCCTCATTCGGGGCGTCGAGCACTGGGGGATGGGCCACGGGGTCCGAAGTATACGGAGCGCTGCAGATGCGGAGCGCCGCCGACGGGCTCGTCCGACGCCCGCGGCGTCCTCAGCCGAGGCGCCAGATCCCGCCGGAGCGGGCGGGCAGCGGCACCCCGTGGCCACCTTCTGCTCCTCGCTCGAGCTCCGCCGGCTGCCAGCCAGGAAGCGGCAGCGGCTCCGCCCGGGCGCCACCCGCGTCGAGGTCCACCGGCAGCCAAACCGGTTCCTCGCCGGCGTTGAGCGCGACGAGCAGGCGCGACCTGTCGCACCGCCGCTCGAACGCGGCCGCCTCCCCCGCCGCGCCGGCGATCCGCCAGCCGCCCCGGCGCAGCGCGGGCTCCGCATGCCGGATCCGGAACGCGGCAGACACGAAGGCCAGCAGGTCGCGGTCCCACGTCGCCTCGGCCGGGAAGGCCCGCCGGCAATCGGGGTCGTTTCCACCCTCCAGGCCGATCTCGTCGCCGTAGTACACGCACGGGGCGCCGGGCAGCGTCGCCTGGAGCAGGACCGCCAGCCGATACGCAGCGCGGTCGCCGCCGACGAAGGTGTGGAAGCGCGGGCTGTCGTGGCTGTCGAGCAGGTTCAGCTGGACGGCGGTCACCTCTTCCGGCAGGGCGGACAGCACCCACTCGAGCCGCCGCGCGAAGGTGGGCCCGTCCTCGCGCCGGACGGCCGGCCCGTACTGGTCGTGCGCCCGGAGCACCGCGTGGTCGAGGTGCCCCGCGCCGGTGAACGACAGGATCGCCTCGGCGAGCGGGTAGTTCATGAGCGCGTCGAAGCGGTCGCCGGTCAGCCACTCGGGGGCGACTCGCCAGATCTCGCCGACGAGATAGGCCTCCGGGTTGGCGGCCCGCACCCGGCGCCGGAACTCCTGCCAGAACGACGGGTCGTTGATCTCCTCGGGAACGTCGAGGCGCCAGCCGTCGATCCCGAACCGGATCCAGTGCTCCGCCGCCGCCCAGAGATGCTCGCGAACGGCCGGATCGTCGGTGTTGAGCTTGGGCAATGCGGGCAGGTCCCACCACGCCCGGTAGCCGAGGCGCTCCAGGGTCGAGCGGCCGTCGTGGGCCGGTGCAGCCTGCCCGATCCGCGGCTCGTCCTCGCCCACGCCGCTCCGGAGGTGCGCCCCGGGATAGGCCAGGACCGGCCGCCCGGCGTCCAGCGCGGTTTTGTCGAAGTGGAACCAGTGGCGATACGGTGACGCGGCGCCGGTCTCGAGCACGTGGTGGAACGCCCAGAAGCCCCGGCCCGTGTGGTTGAAGACCCCGTCGAGGATCACCCGCATGCGGCGGCCGTGCGCCTCGTCCAGCAGCTCCCGCAGCGCCTCGTTCCCACCGAGCAGCGGATCGACCTGGAAGTAGTCGTACGTGTGGTAGCGGTGGTTCGAGGCAGACGAGAAGACGGGGGTCAGGTACAGGGCATTGACGCCCAGCGACTGGAGGTACGGGAGCCGCTCGGCGATGCCGCGCAGGTCGCCACCCTTGAAGCCTTGCGTCGTCGGTGGGCTGTCCCACGGCTCCAGCGGTCCCGGCTTCGGGACTCTGGCGCTGGCGGCGAAGCGGTCCGGAAAGATCTGGTAGAAGACGGCGTCGCGGACCCAGTCGGGCGTGTCGATCGGCACGGCGCGCTCCAGCGTCGGATGTGGGGTGGGCATGCCGAGTGTAGGGCGGCACGACGATAGACTCCGCGGATGCTGTGGCGCCGACCCCGCCGAGCCCTCTCGCTCCTCGCCACCGCCGCGTTGATCGCGGGCTCCCGAGGTCGGTCACGGCCAGGAGCAGACGCGCCGCTTCCTCGCCCTTCCGGCGCAGCTGCTGGTGGACCGTCGTGAGCCGTGGGTCCGTGTGCATGACCAGGTCGATGTCGTCGAAGCCCACGACGCTGACGTCACGCAGGACGGTAAAGTGCATCTCAGTCACCGCACGCACGGCGCTGATGGCCATCGCGTCGCTTCTCGCCGGCGAGCCGGTCGGGCGGAGGGACTGTAGGCAACGCGGTCGCGAGGTGTCAAGCCCGTCCCGGCGGTCCGGGCGCGATGGGATGACGCGTGGGCCGGCGTAGAATCCGGCGCCATGCTCGCCACCCTGCGCTCGATGCCCGGCGGCGTCCGCCTGTTCCTGCTGTACGCGCTCCTCATCCTTGGCGGCATCGGGATCGCCCTGCCGTACGTCGTCGCGCTGGCGGTCGGCGCGCCGCTCAGCTTTCCGGGCCTGATCGCGATGGTCCTCCTCGCGTACACGATCTTCACCACGACGCTCGTGCTCCAGCGCAAGCAGGCGGGGCGTGGTCTGGCCCTGGGGCTGGCCAGCCTGACGGTTCCGACCGCGCTCCTGCTCCTGGCCAGCCGGCTTCCGGTGCCCGCGCTCTTCGTGGCCACGCTGGCGATCCTGCTGTTCCGCGGCCTCCTGCGACCGGAGGTGCGCGGCTGGCTGCGGGAGTCCTGACGGCTGCGCGACCGGCCGGGGGGCGCTACCCTCTGCGGAGCGCGAGACCTGCCCGCGGCAGCGATGACCGGCAGTCCGCATCCCACCGACCGCACACGAGGCCCGACGTTGAGCAAGCCCTCACGCCGCGTACCCCGGAGCGCCGGCACCCCGACGGGCCGACCGACGACGCCCGGGCCCACGGGCTCCGGAACCACCGGGCCTGGCGGGATCCCCATCCGACGAACTGGCGTCGGCACGCCGCCCGGCGGAACACCCGGCAGTCGCGTCGGGCGGCGCGAGCGGCCGCGGACGGGGTATGCGAAGCGATCGTTCCTCGACCGGTACCGGACGCCGCTGATCGCGCTGGCGGTGATCGCCATCGTCGGCGTCATCGGGGCCTTCGCGCTCCAGTCCGCAACGGCGACCAACTACGTCTGCTCGACCGAGTGGTCGCCGGACGCGACGCCGTCACCGGATCCCAGCGCCTCCCCGGACCTCGGCTTCGTGCAGCCGAACATGGGTCAGGAGCATGGCATCGGCTCGTCGCAGCGCTACACCTACTGCCCCCCCGCGTCCGGCAACCACTTCAATCGCGCCGGACAGGGACCGATCGATCCCAAGCTGTACGGACCGGACGACGCGGTTGGGCCGCCCAACTGGGTCCACAACCTCGAGCACGGCGCGCTCGAGGTGCTCTACCGCTGCCGGGAGGGTGACACGGGCTGCGACGACGCCACGCAGGACCAGCTCGGCGACCTCGCCGAGAGCTTCCCGGAGAGTCCCATCTGCAAGTTCCCGCCGGGACAGATCGGGCCCGTCATGGCCCGGTTCGACGACATGGCCTGGCCATTCGCGGCCCTCGTCTGGGGCCGGGTGCTGCCGATGGACCAGCTCGACGCCCAGCTCGTCTATCGCTTCTGGGAGCTCGAGGGCGAGCGCACGAACCCGGAGCCAGGGTGCCAGCCGCCCTCGGCGTCACCGGCGCCGGCTGCATCGGGCTCGCCGGCTGCGAGTGGCGCGGCCTCGCCGGCCGCATCGGGCTCGCCGGCCGCATCCGGGTCGCCGGCCGCATCCGGGTCGGCAGCCGCGAGTGGCTCTCCGGCGGCCAGCGCCTCGCCGGCTTCTGCATCGCCCGGATCGAGCTGATCCGGGACACTGGCTGCCGGCCATCGATGAGCCCCTGGACTGGTACGCACCAGGCGCGGCCGCAGGCCGCTGTCAGGGGGCCGGATATGCTCCCCTGGACTGGTTGGCGCCATGGCCCGCCCCAGATGGTCCAATTGGGCAGCCAGCGTAGTCGCGACGAGCTATCTCCGAGCCGTGGTGCGTGCGATTCGTCGAGCCCGGCCGGCCTGGCAGTCCCTCCGGGCATATCTGGCCGCTCGGGCGTCTGACGTGCGGCTCTACAGCTACCGAGATGCCGACGGGTTGCGTGCCTCCGGCGTCATCGAGGGCGACAAGGTCGCCGGCCTCGGGACCGGGCTGGACGCCCTGTTCCGGAACGAGACGATCCTGGACCCCGAGTCGATCCGCGAGCAGGGGCGCTCGGCCCGCCGCATCGGCCTCGCCGGCCTGCTTCCGGCTCCTGCCATTGAGTCGCCCGGCAAGATCGTCTGCGTGGGGCTCAACTACCGCGAGCACGCGGCCGAGGGCGGTCGGGCCGCGCCGGAGCGGCCCCTGCTGTTCGCCAAGTTCGCCAATGCCGTCGTCGCGGACGGAGAGGCGATCGTCCGACCGGAGGGCACCCACGCGCTCGATCTGGAGGTCGAGCTCGGCGTCGTGATCGGCCGCCGGGCACGGCGCGTGGACGCGAAGGATGCGCTGGCCCACGTCGCCGGCTACGCCGTGGTCAACGACGTGAGCGCGCGAGACTGGCAGGGCAACCAGGCGGCGCTGCGGGAGGGCGAGAAGGGCGACGGTCAGTGGCTGCGCGCCAAGGGCAGCGACACCTTCCTCCCGATGGGCCCGGTCTTCGTGACCGCGGACGAGCTCGACCCGGCCGCCGGCCTTCGGCTCTGCAGCTGGCGGATCACCCCGGACGGCGAGGAGCAGCTCATGCAGGACGGCAACACCAGGGACATGATCTGGTCCGTGCCGGAGCTGGTCGCCCACATCTCCAACGCCATCACGCTCGAACCGGGCGACGTCATCGCGACGGGCACGCCGTCCGGTGTCGGCGTCTTCCGCGAGCCGCCGGTCTTCCTCGAGCCGGGCGATCGGGTGCGCTGCGAGATCGAGGGGATCGGCAGCGTGGAGAACCCGGTCGTCGACTGGACGGAGGACCCCCGCGACGGCGACTGACTCGATGCTTGCGCTGGTCAAGACGGCCGCCGGGCCGGGCCTCGAGCTGCGCGACGTCGCACGCCCGCAGATCGGCATCAATGACGTCCTCGTCCGCGTCCGCAGGACGGGCATCTGCGGCACGGACCTGCACATCGACTCGTGGGATCCGTGGGCGGCGAAGACCGTCACGCCCCCGCTCGTGGTCGGCCACGAGTTCGTCGGCGAGATCGTCGAGGTCGGCTCGAACGTCACCGACTTCCACCCGGGCGAGCTCGTCAGCGGCGAGGGTCACGTGACCTGCGGACGCTGCCGCCACTGCCTCGCCGGCCGCCGGCACCTGTGCGCGCACACGATCGGCCTCGGGGTGGGTCGCGACGGCGCCTTCGCCGAGTACGTCGCGCTGCCGATGTCCAACGTCTGGCACCACTGGCCCGGCGTCGACGAGGAGGTCGCGGCGATCTTCGACCCGCTCGGCAACGCCGTCCACACCGCGCTCGCCTTTCCGGTCCTCGGCGAGGACGTCCTGGTCAGCGGAGCGGGGCCGATCGGCCTGATGGCCACCGCCGTCGCGCGTCACGCCGGCGCCCGGTACGTGGTCGTCAGCGAGCCGAACGACTACCGCCGCCGGCTCGCCGAGCAGATGGGGGCCACGCTGGCGATCGACCCCGCGGCCCGTGACCTGGGCGACGTGCAGGGCGAGCTCGGGATGGTCGAGGGCTTCGACGTGGTCCTGGAGATGTCCGGCAATCCGACCGCCATCCGGACGGCGGTCGCGAACATGGCCCACGGCGGTCGGATGGCGATCCTGGGCATCCCGACCGAGGAGATCGCGCTCGACCTCAACGCCGTCGTGTTCAAGATGCTGACCCTGCGCGGCATCTACGGCCGCGAGATGTACGAGACCTGGTACCAGATGACGGTCATGCTCCAGTCCGGCCTCGACATCCGGCCGGTCATCACCCACCGGTTTCCGTTCCGCGACCACGAAAAGGCGTTCGAGGCCGCTCGATCCGGGGATTCCGGCAAGGTCATCATGGACTGGACAGCCTGAGCGGCGACACGGAGGCTCCACCGATGGCAACGACCGCGCGGCACGATCCGCTCCACTTCCTGGCCGACGAGCTGGCCGCTCTGCGGGAGCGCCATCTCTTCCGGCCGCTCCGGGTCATGTCCTCCGCCCAGGGCCCCATCGTGTCCGTCGACGACCGGCGCCTGATCAGCCTCTCCTCCAACGACTACCTGGGGCTCACCCACCATCCGCGCCTCCGGCAGGCGGCGCTGGACGCGGTCGGCCTCTACGGGGCGGGTTCCGGAGCGGTCCGCACGATCGCCGGCACGATGACCCTCCACGAGCAGCTCGAGGCGGACCTCGCCCGCTTCAAGGACGTCGAGGCCGTGCTGACCTTCCAGTCGGGCTTTGCGGCCAATACCGGGCTCATCCCGACGATCACCGGCGAGACGGACCTGATCGTGTCGGACGAGCTCAACCACGCCTCGATCATCGACGGGATGCGGCTCTCGAAGGCGCCGCGGAAGATCTATCCCCACGCCGATGTGGCGGCCCTCCGGGACACGCTCCGCGAGGCTCGCGAGCGCGGCCGCGATGGCACGGGCGAGCCCTACCGGCTGATCCTCGTCGTGACCGACGGCGTCTTCTCGATGGACGGCGACATTGCGCCGCTGCCCGCGATCGTGGAGGCGGCGGAGGAATTTGAGGCGGCCGTCATGGTCGACGACGCGCATGCCTCCGGCGTCCTCGGCCGGAGCGGGCGTGGCAGCGTCGACCATTTCGGGCTGCACGGCCGGGTCGCGATCCAGGTCGGTACGCTGTCGAAGGCCGTCGGCGTGCTGGGCGGCTACGTCGCCGGGTCGCAGGACCTGCGCGACATCCTGACCCAGCGTTCCCGGCCGTTCCTGTTCTCGACCAGCCACCCGCCGGCCGTGGCCGCCGCCTGTCGCGAGGCCATCCGGGTGATGGACGAGGAGCCGGAGCTCCTCGAGCGGCTCTGGACGAACACCAGACGGTTCAAGGCGGAGCTCGCGCGGCTCGGGTTCGACACCGGCCGATCGGAGACGCCGATCACGCCGATCATCCTGGGCGACACGGAGACGACGATCCGCTTCAGCCAGCGCCTGTTCGAGGAGGGCGTGTTCGCCACCTCGGTCGTCTTCCCGACCGTCGCCCTCGACCGGGCGCGGATCCGGACGATCGTGACCGCGGCCCACGGCGATGAGCTGCTCGACCGGGCGCTCTCGTCCTTCGACGCTGTGGGCCGGGAGCTCGGCGTCATCAGCGGGTGAGGGATGAGACGCCCCGGACGGCCGCGAAGACGCCGAGCCCGGCCGCGGAGACGCCGAGCCCGGCCGCGACGGCGCCGAGCCCGGCCGCCGTCGGCCAGGCACGCGACCTGCCCCTCGACAGCCACCTCCACACGGACCTCTCGCCGGACAGCGACGTCCCGATTGACGTCTACGCCGCACAGGCCGTCGAGCGCGGGATCGCGGAGCTGGCGATCACGGACCACGTCGACTTCCATCCGCGCGATCCGGCCTACGGCTACACGACGTTCGACCAGCGCGAACGCGTCGTGCGGGAGGCGGCCGAGCGCTGGGCCGATCGAGGCGTCGCGATCCGCTTCGGCGTGGAGCTGACTTACAACCGGCGCTGGGAGGCGGACGTCCGCGATCACCTGGCCCGGCATCGCTACGACTTCACGATCGGATCCGTCCACGACTGGCCGGGCTCCGCCTACCGCCACCCGGGACGGTTCGCGGCGTGGGCGGCCGGGCGGACCCTGGCGCAGATCGTGACGCCCTACTTCGAGGAGGTCCTGGCGGCCGCGCAGTCCGGTCTCTTCGATACGATCGGGCACCTCGACGTCGTCAAGCGCTACATCGGTGCCCGGGTCAGCCCGGCCGAGCTGGGCGCAGCCCCGGAGCTCTACGAGCCGATCCTGCGAGGGCTCATCGAGTCCGGCACCGGGCTGGAGGTCAACACCAGCGGCCTTCGGCAGGCGGTCGGCGAGACCTACCCGTCGGCCCCGATCGTCGCCCTCTATCACGAGCTGGGCGGACGCCACGTGACGGCCGGATCGGACGCCCATCGCGCAGATTCGTTCGCGTTCGGGCTCGAAGAGGGCTATCGTGTCGCCGGGGAAGCCGGCTTCGGGGAGCTGATGTTCCGTCGGGGAGGCGAGCGGATCTCCGTCGCCCTGCCAGGGCGGGTCCGCGACGCCCCGCGTCACACCTGACAGGCGAGCGGTCCATTGATTCTGCGCCTCGACGACGCCGCGATCGAGCGGCTGGTGGAGCAAGCTCGCGCCGGCGACCGCTGGGCGTTCGCGGGGCTGTTCGAGCACTTCCACGAGCCCGTCTACCGCTTCGTCATGAGCCGCGTCCAGCGCGAATCCGATGCGGAGGACCTGACCCAGCTCGTCTTCGTCAAGGCGTTGGAGGCGCTGCCGCGCTACGAGTCGCGCGGCATCCCGTTCGGCGGCTGGCTCTTCCGGCTGGCCAGGAATGCCGTCATCGACTTCGTCCGGGCGCGCCGGGAGCACGCGGACCTCGCGACGGCCGTCGAACGACCGGCGCCGGACGCGGGGCCGGCGGAGCTCGCCGCCACCCGAGCCGAGATCGCTGAGGTCGCCGCGGCGCTCGCAGTCCTGACCGCCGACCAGCGCGAGGTGATCGCCCTCCGGTTCTTCGCCGGTCTCTCGGCCCGGGACGCCGCCGCCGCGATGGGCCGGCAGGAGGGGACGATCCGGGGGCTCCAGTTCCGGGCCATCGGCACGCTGCGGCGCCAGCTTGGCATCGATGCCGAGGAGCGGATCGGATCGGCCGCCATCGGGGCCGGGTCGGTCAGCCACGGCGGCGCCGGGGGGCGACGCTGATGGCGCACGGCGGGATCCACTACGCGACCACGGGCGACGAGCTGGCCGGCCGGCTCGGGGCCTACGCCGCCCGGCGGCTGTCCCCGGACGCGGCGGCGGTCGCACGAATGCGGGCCCGGGTGATGCGCGAGGCGGAGTACCGGCTTGCAGGCCTCGCCGAGGGGTCGGCGCGCCTGGTCGCGGAGCGCCCGGTCGTCGAGGGCCCGGCACGCTCTTCCCGCCGGGTCGGGCGGCGTCGTCGCGCCGTCGGAGCCCTCATGGCGGCGACGGTCGCGGTCTCGGTCGTGGTCGGCTCGGCGTTGGCTGCGGCTCCGGGCGGTCCGCTCTACCCGCTCCGCCTGCTCGTCGAGACGGTGGGGCTCCCGGCGGATCCCGCCGCGCGCGCACAGGCGAACGCCGCGCGGCTCGACGCCCGGATGCACGAGGCGAGCGCGGGTCTGGCGCAGGCCAACCCCGGAGCGCTGGCGGCCGCGCTCGACGCGTATGCCCGGATCGTCGAGGAGGCGCTCCTGAACGCGGGCAGCGACCCGGCACGGCTGGCCGAGCTCGAGTCCGACCTCGCGCGCCACCGAAGCCTGCTCGAACGGCTGCTCGCGACGGTACCCGCGGACGGGCAGCTCGCGGTCGGCCAGGCGCTCCTGACGATGGACCAGGCGGATCGCCGGATCGACGAGACCCAGGCCGCGGGCGGCCATGAGCCCATCCCGGATCCCGCGCCCGCGCCCCAGCCGGATTCGACCGATCGACCCGAGTCAACGCCGGCGTCCTTCGATGCCCCGACGGCGACGCCGACGGATCTGCCAACGCCGACGCGCGCGCCCGACCCTGCTGCCACCTTGGCGCCGACTCCCCTGCCGCAGTCGAGTCAGGAACCTCGTCCGACGGAGAAGCCGCCGCGCGGCCAGGAGCCCGGTCCGACCGCTGAGCCAACTGCCACGGCGGAACCAACGCCGACGCCGCAGGCGTCGCCATCGCCGACGCCCCTCGAACCGGCGGCCTCCGAGCCGGCGCCCCGCAGCCCTCAGCCCCTGCCGCCACCGACCCCCTCCGGGTCGCCAGCAGTGCGCCCCACCCCACCTGCCGCTGGACCGGGCGTTTCGCCGACCGAGGGCACCGGGGCAGGGCGCGCGGGTGACCGCCGGCAACCTGCGAACCGCGCCCGGCCCTAGCAAGGGCCCAGCGTGGGCGTCGCGCGCGTGCCGGCGGTCCCGCACCGCGACGAGCCTCGCGATACCCTCCGGACGTGATTGTGGTCGTCCGATGCGGTTGACGGTGATCGGGGCTGGTCCGGCCTACACGGATCGACCCGGCGCCACTGGCGCGGCCTACCTGGTGCGCGAAGGCGACGACGCGCTCCTGCTGGACCTGGGGCAGGGATCGTTCCCCGCGCTGGCCGGCGCGATCGAGCCGAGCCGCCTCCTGGCGGTCGCGATCAGTCACCTTCACGCCGACCACTTCGTGGATCTCGTGCCGCTGCGCCACTACCTTCGCTACCAGTTCGAGCCGCCGCGGCGTCTCGCGGTGCACGGTCCGGCAGGCCTGGACGAGCGACTGGACGCGCTCCACGCGGAGCCGGGCTTCGCCGCGGCCACGTTCGACCTGTGTCCGCTGGAACCGGGCAGCCGACGGATTGGACCCTTCACCCTGGAAGCCACTCGGGTGACCCACACGGACCAGAGCTTCGCGTTCCGCGTGTCGCCCGCGGGTGAGGCAGGGCTGGTCTACACCGGCGACTGCGGGCGGGGGGACGACGTGGCGCCGCTGGTCCGCGAGGGCGACGTGCTGCTGACCGAGGTGTCCTTCGGCCCGGGACCCGTGCCTGCCGAAGTGCTGCATCTCGATGGTCCCGCGGTGGGCACCCTGGTGGCGCGGACCAAGCCCAGCCGCGTCCTGCTCACGCATCTGCAGATGGGCTTCGATCGCGAGGCGACGGTGGGGGCGGTCGAGGCCCGGTGGTCGGGGCCGGTCGAGCTCGTCGACCCGGGCTACGAGATCACGATCGGCGGCTGACGTCCGTCTCGGGACAAACGAAAGGGCCGGCAGCCCGAAGGCTGCCGGCCCGTCGGAGAGGCGTGGAGCGCCTCAGCGGCGGCGATTGGCCTTGGCCGGCGTCAGCACCAGGCTGCCGGCAAGAAGGGCGGCCATGCCCATGAGTACCAGCCGCCAGCCGTCCGTGGAAGGCGCCTGGGAGGCGCCACCCGGAAGCGAGTCGGTCGGCGGGAGCGTCGGCGCGCCGGTCGCACCACCCACGCCGCCAGCCGGGGTCGGCGTCGGGGTCGGAACCGGCGTGGCTGCCGGGGTCGGGGTGGCCTCAGGCGTCGGAGTGGCCTCCGGCGTCGGGGTCGGGGTGGCCTCAGGCGTCGGAGTGGCCTCCGGCGTCGGGGTCGGGGTGGCCTCAGGCGTCGGAGTGGCCTC
>JAABUS010003714.1_pt1 | contig 23968 bp, 23 predicted proteins | sample 5560161 | NCBI WGS metagenome assembly JAABUS01 (sample SAMN10711885, study PRJNA513376) | rock metagenome | isolation source: Antarctica rocks | place: Antarctica: Victoria Land, Trio Nunatak nord | collected 2016-01-04
TTCACGCCCGAGAACATGCGACCGTCCGCAGCGCGGACCGCCGCCCCCATGGTGTGCACCCCATCCTGGTCAGGATCAGCGTCCGTGTTGGCGTCGATCGTCGACCGTGCCAGCTCCACGAGCTGCCTATCGTCACCGGTCAGCTCACGGGAAGAAGCAGGCAACGTCATGACCCCACGATGGCATGCCAGGCGGCGAACGGTTGGAATTGCCCCGGTCCCGGTTGTCCTGATCGGTTTCAGTCGGGGATCCTGTTCCGCTCTCGGTTCCGTTCGAGTCCTGAAGCGACAGCTTGGAGGTTGGACACGTTCACGAAGTGTTGGCTTGCTGCGAGCGGCGCGTTGCGGGCACGGTGGTGTCATGGCCAAGATCGTCGACCGTGTCGTGGTGTTCACGCAGGAGAATCACACCACCGACAACTACTTCACCTCGCTGCGGGGGTGGGGCGCGAACGTGGCTACCGGCTGGCCGACCCAGCCGAACCCCCCCGCGCACGATCAGGCGCACAGCCGCGCGGCGTACGCGAAATGGCTGCACGCCCAAGCCAATGGCACCCCCACCTCCGCCGCGCACACCCAGCTCGACACCGACACGGTGCTGCCCTATTACGCGTGGCTGGCTAAGACCGGCGCGTTCCTGGAAAACCACTGCTCCGGGTTCGGCACCAACTCCACCCCGAACCACCTGCTGATCATCGGCGGCCAGAGCCCGACGCTGCGCAACCCACCACGCACTCACGCCGACCCCGTCTGGGACATGCCCTCACTGCCCGGGCACGCCGCCGACCATGGCCTGACCTGGAAGGCCTACACCGGCTCGTCTAGCTACCCGGTGAACTTCTACCGACAGCTCAAAGGCTCACCGAACATCGTCCGCTCCGACCGCATCGTCACCGACGCCAAGAACGCCACCCTGCCCGAGCTGGCGATGGTGTGGCACGACAGCCCCTACGACGAGCACCCCGTGGCCGACGTGACCAAGGGCCAGGACAAGATCTGGCAGGCCGTGGACGCCGTCGTCACCGCCGGGCTGTGGGACACCACGGTGTTCCTGCTCAGCTGGGATGACTGGGGTGGTTACGACGACCACGTCCTCACCCCGAACCTCGAACACACCCCCGACGGCGTCCAACTCGCCTACGGACCGCGGGTGCCGCTGCTGATGTTCGGTGGTCCCGTCAGGACCGGGATCGATTCGCGTTGGAACGGGCACACCACCATCGGCAAAACTGTGCTCGACCTGCTTGGCCTGCCGCCATTGGGCGTGCCCCGCCTCGACGACGCCCCGACCCTCGCCGACCTCGTGGACACCAAAGCGAAGCCGGCGGTGACACCGCCAGCGTATGGCAGCACGATCACCCAGCCCACGCCACCGTCACCAACACCCACCCCGACACCCGTCCCACCGCCACCGTCACCGGACTCGGCAGCGGTCGGCCCGGTGATACTGCGCGATGGCAGCACCCTCCCGCCGCCCAACGACCAGCCCGTCACCTGACCAGGCACCGTCCCGCGCGCCCAGCCCACAACCACCGCACCCCGACACCTAGCCGATTCCGGATGAAGGAACCCCGTCCCGGAACAGGATCCGGATTCGGCATGCCCCCCTCGTGCCGTTCGACCTGGCGCACCCCGCGTGTCGACCGGGGGTGGTTCACGACCGGGGTCGGACGTCCTGGGTCGTGAACTGGCGTCGGTACTCCGACGGCGAGGTCCGGAAGGCGGTCGCGAAGGCCTGGCGCAGGGTCACGGGGCTGCCGAAGCCGGACGCGGTCGCGACCTGGTCCACGGACCGGTTCGTGGTCTCCAGCAGGCGCCGGGCGAGGTCGAGGCGGCGGGAGCGGACCCAGGCCGCCGGGGTGGTGCCGGTCGAGGCCTGGAAGGCGCGGAGGAAGGTGCGGCGGCTCATGTGTGCCGCCGTAGCCAGCTCGGTCACGGTCAACGAGGCGTCGAGCCGCGACAGGGCCCACTCCTGCACGTCGGCGATCGGGTCGCGCTCCGTCGAGACGGGCAGTGGTCGTTCGATGTACTGCGCCTGGCCGCCCAGGCGGTGCGGGGCCACGACCAGGCTGCGAGCCACGGTGTTGGCCGCCGTCGCGCCGAGCCGGACCCGGACCAGGTGCAGACACGCGTCGAGGCCTGACGCGGTGCCCGCGGAGGTGAGGACGTCGCCGTGGTCGATGTAGAGCACCGAGGTGTCTAGGGCGACGTCGGGGTGGCGGTCGGTCATCGCGTCGAAGGCCTGCCAGTGGGTCACGGCGCTGCGACCGGAGAGCAGCCCGGTGTCGGCGACCGCCAGGGCCCCCAGGCACAGGCCGACGACGGTGGCGCCGCGGGCGTGGGCGGCGACGAGGAGGTCGCTGAGGGCCTGGGGGACGGGGCGACCGTCGTCGAACCACGAGGGAACGACGACGACGTCGGCGCCCTCCACGGCACCCGGTCCGGCGATCTCCCCGATCCGGTGGCCCTCCGCGGTGCGGATGCTGCCGGGTCGGTCGCCGAACAGCACGGTCTCCCACGGGCCCAGCCCCTGGCGGCGGACCTCGTTGAACACCATCTGGGGGACCGCGAGGTGGAACATCGTCACCCCGTCGAAGGCGTAGACGGCTGCGCGCACGACACTCCCCACCCGGTTGGCACAGAACCATCGAAACACTACCTTCGTGCCAATGGTGAGTCCGGCGTCCGAGGCCCAGAGTGGGGAACGACCCCGTCACCCCAGCTTTGGAGACCTCATGACCTCACCCCGCCGTGCCCTCATCGTGATCGACGTGCAGCAGCAGTACTTCGCTGGTCCCCTGGAGGTCCAGCACCCGCCGCACGCCCAGTCCCTGCCCCGGATCACCGCGGCTCTCGACGCCGCGAACGAGGCCGGGGTCCCGGTGGCCGCGTTCCAGCACACGGCCGGCGAGGGTGCACCGGTCTTCGACCCCACGACCCCGCAGTGGCAGCTGCACCCCGAGGTCGAGCAGCGCCTGCAGCCCGGGTCGTTCCGCTCCGAGAAGGAGTTCGGCACCGTGTTCGCCGGCACCGGGCTGAGGGAGTGGCTACGCGAGCGCGACATCGACACCCTCACCCTCGTCGGCTACATGACAAACAACTGCGTGCTCGCCTCGGCCGCCGAGGCCGAGACCCACGGGCTGTCGGTCGAGGTCCTCTCCGACGCCACCGGCGCCATCAACATCACCAACGAGGCCGGCTCCGTCGACGCCCGGACCGTGCACACCACGCTGCTCGCCCTGCTGCACTCCAACTGGGCCGCCGTCGCCGACACCGACCAGTGGGTCCAGGCGGTCGGTGCCGGGACCCCGTTGTCCGGGTCCAACCTGGTGGTCTCAGCGGTGCAGGGCGCGGCCCGCATAACCGGCTGACCGCACCGGCAGGGCAACCGTCCTGAGTCAGCCAAACAGAACCATGGCGCCGGCTCGCCACAACGCGATGTTGACCTTCCGGATGTCACCCACGGCCGGAGGCTAACGCGGGGTGCTCTCCGCACCCATCCGCGTTCCGGTAGCCGAACCCACCGTGGCGACGGCAGCGGGGCTTGGCAACTCCGCCACGACCGTCCACATGGGGATCGGCTTGCGGCGACGATTCCGACTCCTCAACCGAGGTGATCTTGTGTCACTTGTCGATCGGCGACCGGGCAAGATTCGTGTGCAGAGGTCTGGTCGCAACTCGTGGTGAGGTTGCGCCATTGAGGGCGGCATCTCAAGGAACCAGAGCAGGAGGAGTCGACGTTGGTCGGAGAGACCGACCTGGACACGCTGCTGCGCAGCCTGTCACCGCGGCTGAATGATGGCCGCTACGTCTACGCGCAGGTTGAGACCGGTGTGCCGGCTGGCGCCGATCCCATCGTCGTGGTTCGGGAGGCCGAGGGACTGACCCTCGTCCTCGCGCAGCAGCAGGCCGACGATCTGGATCTGGCCTACGACTTCGTCGCAGCCTGGATCACCTTGCAGGTCCATTCCGCCCTCGATGCCATGGGCCTGACAGCCGCAGTCAGCCGAGTTCTCACCGATGCCGGCATCAGCGCCAACGTCGTGGCGGCCTACACCCACGATCACGTCTTCGTTCCTCACGACCGTGCTAGCGACGCCATGGGTGCACTGGCCACGCTCGCCACCACTGGACGTTGAACCACCCGGGACGTTCAGCTGCGTGAGCACGGTGTGCCCACCTCGTTCCGAGCACCGCCGAGCTTGACCCGTCCCCGTGGGTTGGAAGGATCGGTGAGCGACCCGAGGGCCCCGGCAGCGCAACGAGCTAACGACACCAGGCATCGGGTCAGAGTTGTCGTGCGTCGGGTTGCTGCGTGCGCGCGGTGCCCCCTACTCGCGTGGCAGTAACCATGCCTGAGCCGTCTACGTGGGCTTCAGCGGTCAGCGCAGATGGGCGACCCATCGCTCTGCCTTGAGCAGTGCGCCAGATGTGCCAGCCGGGGTTAGGAACACCGAGGGCGAGATACGCGGCCAGAGCTGCGGCGGCGACTCCGGTCGCTGGGTCTTCGACGTAGCCGGCGCGACGCGGGAACTGCCGTGCGGCGAGGTCGGCGTCGTCGGCGTTGTGCGTGTACGGGTAGAAGCCGGTAACGCCGAGCTCGTCGCAGACCTGCCACAGCAGTTCGAAGTCAGGAGCGAGCGAGTCCAGCGCGGCCTCGGTTGGCAGCGGCACCATCAACTTCGGCCGCGACGCCGGCACCGAGCGCACGGGCCCGGTGATCGAACCCGGCGCGTTCCGCAGCGCCGAAGCCACCCGTGAGACGTCCGTGACCTCGGCACCGAAGATCGGCGCGAATTGGTCCACGACCGCCGCATCAGGGCCCCACGTGACGCCGAGCGGCCCCAATGGTGTTTCGACCCTTGCACGTCCCAGGGGCAGGAGCCCGGCGCGTCCCAGCAAGACGCTGGCCGCGATAGTGGCGTGCACGCACATCTCCATCTCGTGCGCCGGAACGAAGTACCGCAGCCGCACTTCACCGGTTGACCGCGGTGCCAGTACGAACACGGTCTCCGCGCCGAAGCCTGCCGCCTCGGCCTGTAGTTCTGCATCTGGCGCCCGTCTGCGTCGAAGACGACCGGGCACGGGTTACCACCGCCGGGGTCGTCGGCGAATACCGACGTCCACACCACACGCTGCGCCACGCGTCCGACTATGCCGTTTCCCAGGCGTCGGAGTCGACGTCCCGCCGTCACCGCGCGACCGAAGAGCCCGCACCCGACTGCCGGTCAGGGATCGGCAGCCGTCCAGTCGAGTCCCGTGGCCGCTGTCATCAGTCGGTTGCGGGACGGATCGTGGCGCCGTGGCTCATGGTGTGCGTCTGCTCCGGACCCTGGTCAGGGTGTTCGACGAGATCAGTGGTCAGCTGTCTGAGGTCCTACGGCAACTCCGCGATCGATAGGCGATCGTCGACCGGTCATGTATGCCGGTGATAGCATACGTTGGTGGCTATGAAGCGAACGACGGTGTTTGCCGACGAGAGTGACCTGGCGATCCTCAAGGATGCGGCCCGCCGCCAAGGTATCGCTGAGGCGGAACTTATTCGCGATGCTATCCACCTGGCAGCGATGGCCAATCGAACATGGGCTCGACCGTTCTTTACCCGTACTTATGTCGCCCAGAGCGAGTCACCCAGCCCGGACGAGGCTTTAGAAGACGCCTGGTCGGAAAGGGCCGAGGCCTACGAGCGGAGTAAGAGTACGGCCCCTTGATCGTTGTCGTGGCCGATACGTCGGGATTGCTGGCCGCTCTCGATGAGAGTCATCCGAACGGCGATGGCGCCCGCGAGATGCTGCGCACGGCTGGCACCTTGATCATTTCTCCGGTGCTACTCAGCGAACTCGACCACGTGGCGCGGCGTGTCCTCGGGCCCGACGCCGCCCACCAAGCGATCGACGACATCAGGCACTGGGTGCGGGCGGGCCGCGCAGTCCTGCCCGAGGTAACGCCCGACATCCTCGACACGGCGCAATCCGTTCGAACTCACTACCGCGATCTGGAACTCGATCTCGCCGACGCCGTGAATGTCGCCGTCGCCGCCGAATTCCGAACCAATGCCATCCTGACTCTCGACCGCAGAGACTTCCGCGCTATCCGACCACTCACCGATCACCACGCCTTCCGGCTACTACCCGACGACGCCTGACACCGCCGGTCAGCTTTGCCGCTTGATGCGGTCAGTCAGTGCCGCCCTGGCGACCCAGCGTGTATTTGTTGCTCATGGACGACTCCTGTACTGGCGGGGCATCACGGGAAGGACCAGCAAATATTCAGGCATCTGCACCGCGATCACCTCAACGCAACCGGGTGGCAGCCGCCGCGATGGCTGACCGGGCCTCCGCGCCCAACGCAGCAACCAGTTGCGCGGCCGGCAGCGGGCGGGCCAGGGCATGGGTCTGCCCAGCCCACAACGACACCGGGCCGTCGTCACCGGCGGCGGCGGCCGCTGCCCGCACCGATTTTCCCGCGTTGTTCAGCTGCGGGTACGCCGCCGGCGGGCGATCACCGCGCTCATCCAGGAAGGCGTTGCGCACACCGCGGGCGGGGCGCCCGGAGAAGGCGCGGGTGACGGCGGTCGCCCGGTCGGAGGAGACCGCCGCCCGGTGCAGTGCGGTGGTGCCCGCCTCCGGGCACAGCAGGAACGCGGTACCCAACTGGGCTGCACCGGCACCGGCAGCGAGCACCGCCGCCACATCGGCGCCGGTGATCAGCCCGCCGGCGGCCACCAACACCGGCCCGCGGCCGGCCAGTCCTGCGCTCACCTGCCGCAGCAGGGCCAGCAGGCCGGGGTGTTCGCTGACATGACCAGCCGGATCACTGTTGCCGAAGGTGCCGCGGTGCCCGCCGGCCTCAAACCCCTGCACCACCAGCGCATCGGCGCCTGCCTGAGCGGCCAGCACCGCGTCGTCCGGGGTGGTGACCGTGACCCACACCTCGCTGCCCACCCCCTGAACCGCGGCCACCACCTCGGCGGGCGGGCAGCCGAAGGTGCACGACACCACGGGCACCGGGTGCCTGAGCAACCAGTCCAGCTTCGCTGGATAGTCGTCGTCGTCCCAGCGTCCCTCGCCGCGACGCACGCCGTAGCGCGCCGCCCACCGATCCAGCGCCGCGAGGTGCTCGCTCAGGTCTGTGTCGACCCGCTCGGTGGGCAGGAACAGGTTCACCCCGAACACCCCGGCCGACCGCACGTGCGCCACCTGGTCGGCCAGCGCATCCACGCCGACCAGCGCACCCGCGAGGAAACCGAGCCCACCTGCTCCACCGACCGCGGTGACCAGCTCCGGGGTGCTGGGGCCACCGGCCATCGGCGCGGCCACGATCGGCACCGCCAACCCGGCAAGCACGTCGCTCATCGCTTCGGTTTGTCCCCGGCGGATTCCGAGGACAGTGCGGCCACGAACGCCTCCTGGGGGACCTCGACCCGCCCGATCGTCTTCATCCGCCTCTTGCCCTCCTTCTGCTTCTCCAGCAGCTTGCGTTTGCGGCTGATGTCACCGCCGTAGCACTTGGCGAGCACGTCCTTGCGGATGGCGCGGATGTTCTCCCGGGAGATGATCTTCGCCCCGATCGCGGCCTGGATGGGCACCTCGAACTGCTGGCGGGGGATGAGTTCGCGCAGCTTGCCGGTCATCCGGCCACCGTAGGAACCGGCGTTGTCCCGGTGCACGATGGAGGAGAACGCGTCCACCGCCTCCCCCTGCAGCAGGATGTCCACCTTCACCAGGTCCGCGACCTGATCGCCGGCCTCCTCGTAGTCCAAGCTGGCGTAGCCCTTGGTGCGGGACTTCAGCGCGTCGAAGAAGTCGAACATGATCTCGCCCATCGGCAGCGTGTAGCGCAGCTCCACCCGGGTTTCGGACAGATAGTCCATGCCGCCGAGCTCGCCGCGCCGGCTCTGGCACAGCTCCATGATCGCGCCGATGTACTCACTGGGCGCGATCACCGTGGTCTTGACCACCGGCTCGTGCACGGCCCGGACCTTGCCCTCCGGCCAGTAGGAGGGGTTGGTCACCACCGTCTCGGTGCCGTCCTCCAGCACCACCCTGTACACCACGTTCGGCGCGGTGGAGATCAGCTCCAGGCCGAACTCCCGCTCCAGGCGGTCCCGGGTGATTTCCATGTGCAGCAATCCCAGGAAACCGCAGCGGAACCCGAAACCCAATGCCACCGACGTCTCCGGCTCGTAGGCCAGGGCGGCGTCGTTGAGCCGCAGCTTGTCCAACGCGTCGCGCAGCACCGGGTAGTCGGAGCCGTCCATCGGGTAGAGCCCGGAGTAGACCATCGGCTTCGGGTCCCGGTAGCCCACCAGCGGCTCGGTGGCACCCTTGCGCGCCGACGTCACGGTGTCCCCCACCCGGGACTGGCGCACGTCCTTGACGCCGGTGATCAGGTACCCCACCTCGCCGACACCCAAGCCCTCGCTGGCCTGCGGCTCCGGGGAGATGATGCCCACCTCGAGCAGCTCGTGGGTGGTCCCGGTGGACATCATGGTGATCTTCTCCCGGGGCGTGATCCGCCCGTCCACCACCCGGACGTAGGTGATCACCCCGCGGTAGGCGTCATAGACCGAGTCGAAGATCATCGCGCGGGCGGGGCCTTCGGCGACACCCACCGGGGCGGGCACCAGGCGCACCACCTCGTCGAGGAGTTCCTTCACGCCCTGACCGGTCTTGCCCGAGACCCGCAGCACGTCGGCCGGCTCGCAGCCGGTGATGTGCGCGATTTCCTGCGCGTACCGGTCGGGGTCGGCGGCGGGCAGGTCGATCTTGTTCAGCACCGGGATGATGGTCAGGTCCTTCTCCATCGCCAGGTACAGGTTCGCCAAGGTCTGCGCTTCGATGCCTTGCGCCGCATCCACCAGCAGCACGGCGCCCTCACAGGCCTCCAACGCCCGGCTGACCTCGTAGGTGAAGTCGACGTGCCCGGGGGTGTCGATCAGGTGCAGCACGATCTCGGTGCCCTCCACCACCCAGGGCAGCCGGACGTTCTGGGCCTTGATGGTGATGCCGCGCTCCCGCTCGATGTCCATCCGGTCCAGGTACTGCGCGCGCATCTGCCGGGGGTCGACGACGCCGGTCAACTGCAGCATCCGGTCGGCCAGCGTGGACTTGCCGTGGTCGATGTGGGCGATGATGCAGAAGTTGCGGATGCGCTCCGGCGGGGTGAACGTCTGGTCGGCGAAGCTGGGCACTCGGCTCCCTGAGGTGAGGGCGGGTTGACCCCCATCGTCCCACGCGTCCGTACCCTGACCCGACGTGGCGATCGCGTGGAACTCCATCGGGCGGGCTCTGGGTCGGTTGGCGGTCCGCCAAGGTCCCCGGCTGATGCGGCAACTGCAGGCTGGCAGGGCGACGGCGTCCGCGACGGGCACCGGGCGCCCGGTGTCGTCTCGGACCCGACCCAGCGCCGAGCGTGCCCGGCGGGTGTCCTACGCCCCGGACCTGGACGGGCGGGCGGACCCGGGGGAAATCGTGTGGACGTGGGTGACCTACGAGGAGGATCCCAGCCGTGGCAAGGACCGTCCCGTGCTGGTCGTCGGTCGCGACGGCAGCGCGCTGCTGGGGTTGATGCTGTCCAGTCAGCGCTCGCGCGACGGGGACCGCGATTGGCTGGCGCTGGGCCCCGGGCAGTGGGACAGCGAACGGCGCCCCAGCTGGGTGCGCCTGGACCGGGTGCTGGACGTGCCCGAGGACGGCATCCGCCGCGAAGGGGCCGTGCTGGGCCGGGCGCGCTTCGACGCGGTCGCGGCCCGGTTGCGCGCCGAGCACGGCTGGAGCTGAGCGGCTGGAGTCGGTGACGGCTCAAGCCAGCCGGGTGATCTCCACCACCACGTCCAGGGCGGTGGACCCGCCGCCGGAATAGATGCCCTTCAAGGGCGGGACGTCGTGGTAGTCGCGGCCCACTCCCACGGTGACATGCTGCTCGTTGACGTCGACGTCGTTAGTGGGATCAAGGCCCCACCAACCACCCGTCCACACCTCCACCCAGGCGTGGCTCTGCCCGGCTACCGTCTCCCCCACGTCGGCCGAGCGCCGCGGGTGCAGGTAGCCCGAGACGTAACGCGACGGGATGCCCATGGCGCGGACCAGCAATAACGTCAGGTGGGCGTAGTCCTGGCACACCCCCTTGCGCTCCCCCCACGCCTGCACGGCCGAGGTGTGCACCCCGGTGGTACCCGGGACGTAGGACATCTCCTCGTGCACCCACCGCGCCGCCGCCCGCGCCGCCTGCTCGGGCGTGCACCCCTTGCGCAACTTGGCCGCCACCGCCCGCAACGGGCGGTGCATGGGGACGTACGCGCTGGTGCTGAGCACCTCGGTGAACCGGTCGGTGACCCGCTCGCCACACAGCTGCTCCCAGCTCACCTCCTCCTCGGGCAGCACCGACGCCTCGGTCTCCACCACCGAGGACCCCACCACCTCCAGGCCGGTGTGCGGGGCATGCAAGTCGAACGCGGTCACCACGGTTCCCCAGTAGTCGGTATACCGGTAGGACCTGGTGGAGGGGGTGGTCTCCACCCGGCTGAGCACCACGTTCTGCCGGGCGTCGTTGCGGGGAGTGAGTCGCGCTTCGTTGTAGGACGACGTCACCGGTGACGCATAGTCGTAGCCGGTGGTGTGCACCACCCGCATCCGCCAGCTCACAACTCCCCCCGCGCGTCGTCGAGGGGTTCCGGCCGCGCCCCGGCGTCGGACCACGCCACCCACGGTGCGGCGTGGAAATACTGCAAGGAGATGGCCTCACCGAGTTCCCGGCAGATCTCCTGCAGGGTCAACAACCGGTTCTGCAGGTCCTCCAGGACGTCGCCGGGGCGCAGGAACTCCAACTCGCTGCGGGCCCGGCCGAGCAGGCGCTGCGCCTCGGCACGGGAACCGACCCGGCTGGTGGGGCGATGGTCCAGGTCGTGCAGGCACTGCTCGGCCTGGCGTAGGGCGTGGAACACCGAGCGGGGGAACAACCGGTCCAGCAGCAGGAACTCCACCACCCGGTTGGCGTCCAGGGCCCCGCGGTAGGTGCGCAGGTACGTGTCGTGCGCCCCAGCCGACCGCAACACCGTCACCCAGGCCGGTGAGGACGTGCGGTCGCCGGCGCGGGACAGCAGCAACCGCACCGTCATGTCTACCCGCTCCACCGAGCGCCCCAGCAGCAGGAACCGGTAACCGTCGTCGCGGCTCATGGTGGAATCAGCCAACCCAGCGAACATCGCGGCGCGCTCCTCCACGAAGGCAAAGAACTCGTGCGGTCCGAGTCGGCTCGCGGCCCGCTGACGTTCGGGCAGCGCGTTGTAGGTGGTGTTCAGGCACTCCCACATCTCGCTGGAGGTGACCTCCCGCGCGCCGCGCGCGTTTTCCCTGGCGCTGGACACCGAGGCGACGATCGACCCACCGTGCTCGCGGCCGTAGGCCACCAACGCGGTGAGCGACCAGACGTCTAGCACGGAATCGGCTGGGGACTCGATACCCAGCACCCGCAGCAAGGTCCGGGAGGTGCGGTCGGGATCGACGGTGGCGTCCTCGAGCAGTTGGTGGACCGTGACGTCGAGGATTCGCGCGGTGTCATCGGCGCGTTCGACGTAGCGGCCGATCCAGTACAGCGATTCCGCGTTGCGGGCGAGCATCAACGCTCACCACCCTGCTGTTGTTGCTGCTGTTCCTGACTGGTGGTCAGCTCGGGGCCATGTTCGGCGCTCGACCCGGCGGGAACGTCGCTGACCAGCTCGGATCCCCCCAGCTCACGTTCCTGCGCCGAGCCGCGTGTACTGAGCACCCAGGTGTCCTTGCTGCCACCACCCTGGCTGGAATTGACCACCAGGCTGCCTTCGGGCAACGCCACCCTGGTCAGACCACCCGGCAGCACCCAGATGCCGTCCCCGTCGTTGACCGCGAACGGCCGAAGGTCCACGTGCCGCGGCGCCAGCTGGTCGCCGATCTTGGTGGGGACCGTAGACAGTTGCACCACGGGCTGCGCGATCCACCCGCGCGGGTCGTCCTTGATCTTGCGGCGGATGGCCTTGAGCTCGCGGGGCCCGGCGTCGGGTCCGAAGACGATCCCGTACCCACCGGAGCCCTCGACCGGCTTGATCACCAACTCCTCGAGGCGGTCGAGCACTTCGGCGCACTCGTCGTCCAACCAACACCGGAAGGTGTCCACATTGGCCAGCAACGGCTTCTCGCCCAGGTAGTAGTCGATCATCGTGGGGACGTAGGTGTACACCAGTTTGTCGTCGCCCACCCCGTTGCCAACCGCACTGGAGATGACCACGTTGCCGGCTCGTGCCGCGTTGATGATGCCGGCGACACCCAGCACCGACTGCGGACGAAAGTGCATCGGGTCGAGGTAGGAGTCGTCGATGCGGCGATACACCACGTCGACCTGACGCTCGCCCTCCGTGGTGCGCATGTAGACGGTGTTGTCCCGGCAGAACAGGTCGCGGCCCTCCACGAGTTCCACCCCCATCTGGCGGGCCAGCAGCGAGTGCTCGAAGTACGCGGCGTTCGCCACGCCGGGGGTCAGGACCACCACGGTGGGGTCGGCTTCGTTGCTGGCCGCGGCCGCCCGCAACGCCTGCAGCAGGTGGTTGGCGTAGTCGCCGACGGCGCGCACCTTGTGGCTGGCGAACAGGTCGGGAAACACCCGCGCCATCGTGCGGCGGTTTTCCATCACGTAAGACACCCCTGACGGGGAGCGCAGGTTGTCCTCCAGCACCCGGAACGTGCCCTGGGCGTCGCGGACCAGGTCGATGCCGGAGACGTGAATGCGCACCCCGTTGGGCGGCACGATCCCCGCCGCCTCCCGGTGAAAGTGCTCGCACGAGGTGATCAGCCGCTTGGGCAGTACCCCGTCGCGCAGAATCTCCTGTTCGCCATATACGTCGGCCAGGAACGCCTCCAGCGCCTGCACCCGTTGCACGATGCCCCGTTCCAGCCTGGTCCACTCGGCGGCGGCAATGACCCGGGGCACCAGGTCCAGCGGGAACGGCCGCTCCTGTCCGGACAGCGAGAAGGTGATCCCCTGGTCGACGAACGCCCGACCTAACGCATCTGCCCGCGCTTGCAGGTCCTCGGCGTCGGAGGGGGCCAACGCGGCGTGCAGCACCTTGTAGGCGGAGCGGACCGAGCCGTCCCGATGAAACATCTCGTCGTAGGCGCCGTCGTAGTGCCCGATGCGCTGGTAGCCCGCGAACAAATCACCTGAGCGCCGGGCGGCGGGGGCCAGGCGAGCGAAGGCCTGGACGGAGGGCAGCGGTCGGATCACACCGGCCATCCTGGCCGACGGCCGCGCCGTCGCCCAGCACAGGTCAACCGCGTCATGTGGACGTAACAAGCTGGATGACGAGCGAGGCTGCGAGCACCCCGGACAGGGCGAGGAATACCCGGCGAACGAACACCGACCCTCGTCGGATGGCGACCCGCGCGCCGAGCGTGGCACCGGCCATGTTGGCCACCGCCATGCTCGCGCCCACACCCCAGACCACGTAACCCGCCGGGACGAAGTAGGCCAACGCCCCCAGGTTGGTGGCGACGTTCACCAGCTTGGCTGTGGCCGAAGCAGGCAGGAACGCATAGCCGGCGATACCGACCAGCCAGAACACCAGGAACGACCCGGTACCGGGCCCGGCGAGCCCGTCGTAGGCGCCGATCAGCGCACCGCCGGCAACCATTACGCCCAGCCGCGTCCGCCACGGCAGTCGCGTGCTGGCCAGCAGGCCGAGGTCGCGCACCCGCAGGGTGTAGAACCCCACACCGAGCACGGCCACCAGCACCACCACCCGCAATGCCGTCGCCGGCAGCACGCCAGCGAAGACGGCCCCCGTCATCGAACCGGCGAATGCCGCCACTGCCATCAGCCCAGCCGCCCGCCAGTCCACGCGGGTACCCCTGGCGTAGGTCGCCGTGGCGGCGGTGGTGCCGACCACGGCGGCCAGCTTGTTGGTGGCCAACGCCAGCACCGGTGCGCCGGGCAGCAACAGCAGCAACGCCGGCAACTGCACCAGACCGCCACCACCCACCACGGCGTCCACCGCACCCGCGGCGAACGCCGCCAGCAACAGGATCACCAACGCCAGGAGGGTGACCTGCGCGAAGCCTGGCCAGCCCAACGGTGTCAGCATCAGCGCAGTTTGAGTGATCCCGGAGCACACTGCTAATCTTTGAGGTCGGCGCGGGTGCAGGCCAGCTGGCCCGGCACTGCGCGCGTCTCGTTCGACGAACTTTTCCCCGACCTACACGATCAGAGGGTGCACGCGTGGCCAACATCAAGTCCCAGGTGAAGCGGATCCGCACCAACGAGCGTCGCCGGCTGCGTAACCAGTCGGTGAAATCCGCGCTGCGGACCGCGATCCGGCAGTTCCGCGAAGCCGTCGCCGCCGGCGACAAGGAGAAGGCTGGCCTGACCCTGGTCGAAGCCAGCCGCAAGTTGGACAAGGCAGCCGGCAAGGGCGTCATCCACCGCAACCAGGCCGCGAACAAGAAGTCGGCCATGACATTGGCCGCCAACAACCTCTGAGGTCAGCCCGAGCGCAGGGCATTGGTGCCCGAGCGCAGGGCGACGATGTCGCTGACAGCGCGCTCCACGGCGTAACCTGGGTCAGCTGCGCCGCCCTTGACGTCGGCGTTCAGGATGGCGACAACCCGCAGCGCCGCGCCCACCGTGTCCGGAGACCACCCACGGGCTTGGGCCTGCGCCTTTTTGACCTTCCACGGTGGTAATCCAAGCTCGCCAGCCAGCCGGAACGGGTCACCCCGGCCCGCCGCACCCACCCGGGCGATGGTGCGCATCGCGTCGGCCAGCGCGTCAGCCACCAGCACGTCGGCAACTCCCCGGTGCACCGCCCACCGAAGCGTCTCCAGCGCCGCAGCCCGATCCCCGGACACCGCGGCATCTGCCACATCGAACCCACTGACCTGCGCTCTGCCCTGGTGGTAGCGGCGCACGGCGGCGACGTCCAGGTGTCCACCGGTGTCCGCCACCAGTTGGGCGCAGGCAGCGGCCAGTTCACGCAGATCCGAACCCACCGCGTCGATCAGCGCGAGCACGGCCTGCTCCGCTGAACGGGCGCCCGCGGCACGCAGTTCAGCGCGGACGAAGGCCGCCAGCTCCCCCGATCGCAACGAGCCAGCCGCGTGGGTGAGCGCCCCGGCGCTCCGCAGTGCGTCGAGCAGCGCCTTGTTCCTGGCGCCCCCCGAGTGCAGCACCACCAACGTCGCCCCGTCCGGGGGGTCGGCGGCCGCGGCGGCGAGCAACGCGGCCGCGTCCTTGCCCGCCTCGTGAGCGGCGGCCAGCACGACGACCCTGGCCTCGGCGAACAGCGACGGGCTGAGCACCTCGGCCAGTTCCGGTCCGGACATGTCGCCCGCTCGTCGGCGCTGCACGTCCGCGCCCGGAGCGGCGGTGCGCACGCCAGCGATCACCGACGCCACCGCCCGCTCCACCAGCAACTCCTCGTCGCCGATGACCAGGTGCAGGGCGGGGTTGTCGCGGGTCGGTGCAGGCACGTCTGCGATCGTGCCACGCCGGGCCGACACGTCGAGCCCGTCACGGCGGTGGCCGCGGATCCCCCCGCGCCACCACCACCGGGCCCTCGGAGCCCGCCGCCACCGCGACGTCGCCGGAGGTGTCGGTGCGATGCACGGTCACCCCCGCTGACTTCAGGCGCGCCAGCACACCGGGATTGGGGTGCCCGTAGGTGTTCCCGGCCCCGACGCTGATGACGGCCAGTCGCGGTGCGACGGCGTCGAGGAACTCCGGCACCGAGAACCGCGAACCGTGGTGGGGCACTTTGAGAACGTCGGCTCGCAGATCGATCCCACTGGCCAGCAGGGCGGCCTGCGCGGCAAGTTCCACGTCGCCCGACAGCAACACCCGACCGGCCGCGGTCTGCGCTGCCAGCACCACCGACGCCTCGTTCAGCTCGGTGCCCGGGTCGCTGCCCAGCGTGCGCGGTGGCGGACCACGCGGCGCCAGCACGTCCAGCGTCAACGCCGGCCACTGCAGCTGCTGACCCGCAGTGAGGTCCACCACCGGTACCCGCGCGGCCGTGGCGACGGCTTGCACGCGTGCCAGGCTCTCCGCGGGCAGGTGCAGCGGCCCGACCGCTACCGCGCCGACCTGCCGGCCGCGTAGCACCCCGGCGAGTCCACCGACGTGGTCGGCGTGCAGGTGGGTGAGGATCACCAAGGGCACCTCGCGCACCCCGAGCCGGTCCAGGCAGGCACCCACCGCGTCCGGTTCCAACCCGGTGTCCACCAGCACCGCCCGCCCGGCGCCCGCCGCCAAGGCAACGGCGTCGCCCTGACCGACGTCGCAGGCCACCATCACCCAGCCCGGTGCCGGCCACCCGGGGGTGACGACCCGGGTGGGCACCCACACCAACCCCACCCCCACCAGGACGGCTACCCCCACGCCCCGCACGGCCGCGCTGCGGGCCAGCACCAGTCCGAGCACCGTGACAGTCGCCAGGGCGAGAGCGCCTTCGACACCGGCGGGCACCTTCATCACCGCGCCGGGCAGGGCCGCAGCCCAGTGCCCGACCTGCACCAGCCACCACACCGGCGCCCCGGCCAACCGGATGAGCTGCACGCCGAGTGGCTCCCACACCGCCAACACCACGGTGGCAAGAACCCCCAGCACGGTGGCCGGCCCGACTGCGGGCGCAGCAAGCAGGTTAGCCAGCACGGCAACCAGGCTCAGCTGCCCGGACAGCCCGGCCACCACCGGCGCCGTGACCAGCTGTGCGGCCGCTGGCACCGCCAGCAGCTCGGCCATCCCGGCGGGGACACCGCGCCGACGCATCGCCGCCACCCACCCGGGGGCCGCCAGCACCAAGGCCCCGGTGGCCAGCACCGACAGCAGGAACCCCACGTCCAGGGCCAGCGCCGGACTGACCGCCAGCAGCACCAGCACCGCGCCGGCCAGTGCTGGCACCGCCTGCCTGCGGCGGGCGGTGATCAAGGCCAGCAGGGTGACGGTGCCCATCACCGCCGCGCGCAGGACGCTGGGCGAGGGCCGAGCCAGCACCACGAAACCCACCAGGGCGAACCCGGCCAGCACCGCCGACACCCGTGGGCCGGCGCCGAGCAGGCGCACCAGCAGCAGCACCGCCCCGATGACGATGGTGATATTCGTGCCCGAGACCGCACTGAGGTGCGTCAGCCCCGCCGAGCGGAAGCCCTGCTGCAGCGGGGCAGGTAGTGCCGAGGTGTCTCCCACCACCAGTGCAGGCAGCAGTCCCGCTGAGTCCGCACCCAGCGTTCGGGCGGCTGCGCCGCGCAGCCCATCCCGCAACGAACCCGCGGCACGTTGCGGGATGGGGGGCTGCCCCAGCAGCTCAGGGGCGCCCTTCGCGGTCAGTGCCGCGACGGACAGGTCCGGACGTTGGGCAGGCGCCACGGTGGCCCGCACCCGCACCCGCTGCCCAGGCAGCAACCCGGTCCAACCCTGCGCCGGGGCGAGCACGGTCACCGCACCACGCAGCCGAGCGTGCTGTGCGTCCGCCCGCAACTCACCGCGCACCAGCACCCGCTCGGACGCACCGGGCAGCACCGCACCGCGCAGCACTCTCGGGTCGTCGGTGAGGACCAGTTCGTATACCGCCGAGCCCGCCGTCGCGGCCGTCAAGGGATGGGTCGAGACGGCGTGAGTCCGCAACGCAGTAGCAGCGGCGAAACCGGCCAGCACCACCAGGACGGCGAGCAGGCCAGCCGCCCAACTGCGCTGGCGCCAGCGCGCGAACACCCACCCCGCCGCGACCCCAGCCACGGCCGACAACCCGGCGGCGACCTGCCAGCTGGTGAGCAATCCGAGCCCGACCGCCGCCCACGCGGCCAGCGCCGGCCCCACCAGACGAACGTCCGGCGGCGCCGGGTCCGCCCTCACACCCGCACCAGGTCCTTGAGCTGCGCGAAACGTGCGTCACCGATCCCGGACACGTCGTTGAGCTGTGCGACGTCGGTGAAGCCCCCGTTCTCGGTGCGCCAGTCCACGATGGCCTGCGCCATCACCGGGCCGACCCCGGGAAGCGTGTCCAGCTCCGCCACGGTGGCCTTGTTCAGGTTGATCACCCCGCCGGATGCACCTGGCCCAGACGCCGGCGCGGCCGCGACGCCGCCGACCGGGTTGCCACCGACCGGGTTGCCGCCGACCCCCACCAGCACCTGTTCACCGTCGGTCAGCCGCTGCGCCAGGTTCAACGCCAGCAGGTCGGTACCCGGCAATGCCCCGCCGGCGGCGGCGAGGGCGTCGGCTACCCGGGCTTCGGCTGGCACGGTGACCAGGCCGGGTTTCAGCACAGCACCGGCCACGCTGACGACGAGTTGCTGCGGAGGCGGTGCAGATTTGCCGGTGGTCGCCACCGCCACCACCGGCAACGCCGGAATCGGCTGGGGTATCGGGCGATCCCGCCAGACCCCGACGGCGGCCAGCACAGCCGCCGCGGCGGCAACCCCGGCCAACGCGATTGCCCCCCGCGGGCGGGGATCGGTGCGGGCGCCACGCCAGGACGCCGGTAGCCACCGTTGGCGCCAGCCCCGCGGGTGCGGTAGCGCTGGTTCGGCTGGTTCGACGACGACGGAGCCGGCAGCGGCGGCGGGGTCGGCGGCGGCGGCGGGGTCGACGGCGGCGGCGGGGTCGACGGCGGCGGCGGGGTCGACGGCGGCGGCGGGGTCGACGGCGGCGGCGGGGTCGACGGCGGCGGGTTCGGCGCGGGGCACAAGCGGTGACGTTAGGCACCGCCCGCACCAACCATGCCGGATCCGTAGCCCGCTGTGGACAGCTCAGCTCGGTGTGGATAACCCAGCCGGTTCGTGGTGCCCGCCACGGCACGGGCAGGCCGGCTCTACTACCGTTCCCGGGTTGCCGACGCGGCCGGGTCGGCTTCGCGTCGTACCTGCGCGACGACGGCGTCGGCGACCGCCCGGTGCGCTTGCCAACCCCAGTGCAGCCCATCGGGGTTGCCGTGCCCACCCAGGACGTGCTCACCAACCAGCGCCTTCAGGTCCACCATCGGCACCCCGGTGCGCGCCGACCACTCCCGCAACGCGCGCTCGGCTGCCGGTCGCCCAGAATGCACGCCGCCGTAGCTGGGGCTGCGGTGCACCGAGGGCAGCGTGGCGAGGACGGCAAGTTCCGGCCGCAGGGCGTGCAGCGCGGCCCGGCAGCGCTCCAGGTAGTGCACCGACAGCCGCGGCGGCAAAGCCACCGTCCAGCCCAGCCGCGCTAGCGTCGGCTGGGACCGCAGATAGACGCTGCGCACCGCTCGCCGCAGGGTAGGTGGCCGCAGGTAGCGCAACTCCTCGCGCAGCGCGGTGGGCAACGGCGAGGGCAGGGTGTCCATACCCCCGACGGCCAGGACCACCGCGCCGGTATGCGGGATCGCGGCCCACACCCGGGGGTCCTGGGTCATCGCCCACCAGGCGTCCCTGCTGGTCCACCCGATCCGGGCCACCAGTTCACAGCGCCACCCCAGCGCACCGGCGGCCAGCACCGGCCAGATGCGGGCATCGTCGGCGGGGTGGGCCCGTTCAGGGCCGTGGTGGGCGAGGCTGTCGGCGATGACGAGCAACACCGGCCGTTCGGTCACTGCGCCCGTCCTGGGTGGCCGGGCACGTTCCAGGCCGCGAGCCGCCAGCCGGGCCGTCCGTCGACCCGGCGGGCGACGAGCTCGGCCCAGGCCGTGTTGTGCAAGCCCCCGATCGTCGACCACCGGGAGACGGGCATCTCCAGCATTCGGGCGGTCAGCGCAGCGATCAGCCCGCCGTGTGCCACCACCAGCACGGTCCCGGGCTCTGCACCGAGTTCGGTGACCACCTCGAGTGCGCGGGTGGCCACCTCGACCTTGCTCTCTCCCCCCGGCGGGGTGTATTCCGCGTCCGACCGCCAGGCCGCGAGACCCGCCGGGTCGTGTTCGGTGACCTGGGCGCGGGTCAGACCCTGCCACTGCCCCAGGTGGGACTCGCGTAGCCGGACGTCGTAGCGCACCACCACCCCCGCGGTCTCGGCGATCACCGCCGCGGTGTCCGCGGCCCGGCGCAGGTCGGAGGAGATCACCATCCGGGGTTGCCGAGCGGCCAACACCGGGGCCACGGCGCGAGCTTGACGCCGGCCCCGGTCGTTGAGCGCCACGTCGAGCTGGCCCTGCATCCGCTGCCCGGCGTTGTGGTCGGTCTCCCCGTGGCGCAACAGCAGCAGCCGATAGCTCATCGGCTCGCGCTCATTGGCCTTTAAGCAGTTCGTTGAGCCGTTGCGTCTCGGTGAGGTCCCTGGTCTGCGCGTCGGAGCTGGCCGGCTGGTCGGCGGGGGTGTGGGCGGCGGCGTCGAACGCGATCACCGGGCAGTCCTTCCACAACCGCTCCAGGCCGTAAAAGCTGCGCTCCTGCTCATGCTGCACGTGCACCACCACGTCGACGAAGTCCAGTAGCACCCAGCGTCCCTCGCGGGTGCCCTCCCGCCGTACCGGCTTCACCCCGTGGGCCCGCATCTTCTCTTCGATCTCGTCGACGATCGCACCGACCTGGCGTTCGTTGGACGCTGAGGCGATGACGAAGCAGTCGGTAATCACCAGCTGCTCGGAGACGTCCAGGATGGTGACGGCGCTGGCGAGCTTCTCGGCGGCCGCGGCGGCAGCGACCAGCGCGGCCTCGCGGGCGGAGTCGGTAGCGGTCATGAGGTGGGCTCCTGATGCCGTGGTGCAGGGTCGGACGTGCGGACAGATCCGTCGGGCCGGGGGGCGTCGTGCGGACGGTAGAGGTTGCGCTTGGAGATGTACTGCACCACACCGTCGGGCACGAGGTACCACACGGGGCGGCCCTGCACGGCCCGGGTGCGGCAGTCGGTGGAGGAGATGGCCAGTGCGGGGATCTCGATCAGGTCCAGTGCCCCCGCGGGCAACTGGGCCAGGTGCGCGGAGTCGAGCTCAAAGCCCGGCCGGGTGACCCCCACGAACTGGGCAAGGTCGAACAGGTCCTGCACCCGATGCCAGGACAGGATCGCCGCCAGTGCGTCGGCCCCGGTGATGAAGTAGAGCTGAGCGCCGGGGTGCTGGGCATGCAGGTCGCGCAGGGTGTCCACGGTGTAGGTGGGCCCTACCCGGTCGATGTCCACCCGGCTGACCGAGAATTGCGGGTTGGAGGCGGTGGCGATCACCGTCATCAGGTAGCGGTCCTCGGCCGGGCTGACCAGGCGGGGTTGCTTCTGCCACGGCGTTCCGGTCGGTACGAAAACCACCTCGTCGAGGGCGAAGCGTTGGGCGACTTCGCTGGCGGCGACGAGGTGACCGTGGTGGATCGGGTCGAACGTGCCACCCATCACCCCGAGGCGGCGCTGACCTACCCGACTCATCACCGGACTAGGCTAGTGGCTGCGAACATGTCCCCCGGCCCGCGGCTCAGACCGGCAACAGGCGGGCGACGACGCCAGCGAGCTGCTCAGCATTGCGGCATTCGTGCATCGGCACCAACGCGGCGTACCGATCGGCCGCCGAGTCCCCGGTTCCCCACTGCCCCTGGGGTTCGGGGTTGAGCCAGTGGGTGTGGCGTGCGGTGGCCGAGAGCCGTCGCAGCACCGCCAGGTTGGGGTCGCGGTAATTGGTGCGCCCGTCCCCCAGCACCACCAGCGAACTCCGTGACGTCAGCGCCGCACCGAAGCTCTCCGCGAACGCCCCGAATGCGCTGCCGTAGTCGGAATGCCCGTCGAACGCCACCAGCCGGGCCTGCCGATTCATCGCGACCATGGCGTCGGCCAGATCGGCGCCGGGGGCGAAGAATTCGGTGACCTCGTCGGTGGTGTCCACGAAGGCGAAGACCCGCACCCGCGAGAACTGCTCGCGCAGCGCGCTGACCAGCAGCAGGGTGAAGTGACTGAATCCAGCCACCGAGCCGGAGACGTCGCAGAGGATGACCAGCTCCGGACGCCCCGGGCGTGGGCGGCGACGTTGCAGGTGCATCGGAACCCCACCGGTGGACATCGAAGCGCGCAGGCTACGACGTAAGTCGATCGACCCGCGGCGGCTGCGACGCCGGCGTGCGGCCAACCGGGCCGCCAGTCGCCGAGCCAGTGGCGCGACGGTGCGGCGCAGCTCGACCAGCTCGTCGGAGCGGGCCCGCAGGAAGTCGACCTGCTCGGCGATTCGTGGCACGGCTGAGGCAGCGACCTTGTTCCGGCCAAGGTGTTCCGCGGTGCGCCGGCGGACCTCGGCCTCGGTGTCGCGGCGGAACTCGGCGATCCGTTCCTGAGCGGTGCGTCGGGCGATCTCGATGTCGAAATCCGACGCGTGCTCGCCGTCGTCACCACCCCCGAGCAGCCCAGCCAGGAGCTGGGCCAGCAGGGTGTCGGGGGAAACGTCACGCAGCGCCTGATACGTCGAGTAGGACTCCCCCGACCGGGTGCGGTAGCGGCCGAGCTGGGCGGCGACGGCGGTGGCAAGTGCTTGCGTGAGCTCGCGGGCCTCGGGCGATCCGTCGGCCAGCAGGTCGGCGAGCAGTTCCCGGATAGCGTCGATGTCGACCTCACCGTCGGCGTCCCGCGGCAGTTCCGTGTCGGGCCCCGGTGTGCTGGCCTCGCCCAGGACCCGGGGGAACCACAGGTCGAACAGGGTGTCGTAGGTGCGGCGGTGGGTGGGGCGGCGCAGCAGGGCGGCGGCAAGGCCCTCCCGCACCGCCTCGCGGTCGAGCAGGTTGAGCACCGCCAGCACCCGCCCCGCGTCCACCGTCTCCGCTGGGCCGACGTTGATCCCCCGGGCGCGCAGCGCCGCCACGAAGTCGACGAGGTGGCCGGGGATGCCATGCGGGGCGTACATCAGCGCGCGCGCATCAGTTCAGCCGCAATTCGCCGGCGGCGCGCAGCTGGTCGCTCTGATGCTTGAGTACCACACCCAGCGTGGCCCGCACCGCGGAGTCGTCGAGGGTGTCAATGCCCAACGCCAGCAAGGTCCGGCCCCAGTCGATGGTCTCCGCGACCGAGGGCAGCTTCTTCAGCTGCATCCCCCGCAGCACCCGCATGGTGCGCACGAGCTGCTCGGCCAGAGCCTGCGGTAGGTCGGGAACTCGGCTGGCCAGGATCCGTCGCTCCAGTTCGGCATCGGGGAAGTCCAGGTGCAGGAACAGACAGCGGCGTTTAAGTGCCTCACTGAGCTCACGGGTCGCATTGGAGGTGAGCAGCACGAACGGCTTGCGGGTGGCCACGATGGTGCCCAGTTCCGGCACGGTCACCGCGAAGTCGCTGAGTACCTCGAGCAGCAACCCCTCGATCTCCACATCGGCTTTGTCGGTTTCGTCGATGAGCAGCACCGTGGGCTCCGTGCGGCGGATGGCGGTGAGCAGCGGGCGGGTCAGCAGGAACTCCTCGCTGAACACGTCCTGCTGGGTCTGCTCCCAGTCCGCCCCGCCGCCGTGGTTGCCGGCCTGGATGCGCAGCAGCTGTTTGGCGTGGTTCCACTCGTACAGCGCACGGGCCTCGTCGACGCCCTCGTAGCACTGCAACCGGATCAGGCCCGAGCCGGTGGCCTCGGCGACCGCCCGGGCCAGTTCGGTCTTGCCGACCCCCGCCGGACCCTCCACCAGCAGCGGCTTGCCGAGGCGGTCGGCGAGAAACACCGAGGTGGCGGTGGCCTTGTCGGCGAGGTAGCCAGTGCTGGCGAGCTTGTCCACCACGTCGCCAACGTTGGCGAACAGCGGTGGGGTGGTGGTCAGGGCACGATCCACGGGCTCACTCCTCGATGTGGTGAGCACTCATAATGCCGTGCCCACACGATCGGATCGGTATTGAGGTCGAGAACGGGCCCTGCTGCCCGGCCTCGTCTGGATTGTCTCTTGCGCCCGTTGCGGTTGCCCGTTACACTCGAACATACGTTCTGGGTATCTGCTTGAGTGAAGTAGCGTTGTCGGATGGTGAGTGGTGAGCATCCGCGGGCAGGGGTGGACTACCCGACGACGTACCAGGAGCTGTTGTTCTGGTTCCCGGACAACGCCGCGTGC
>JAABUS010003716.1_pt1 | contig 23956 bp, 18 predicted proteins | sample 5560161 | NCBI WGS metagenome assembly JAABUS01 (sample SAMN10711885, study PRJNA513376) | rock metagenome | isolation source: Antarctica rocks | place: Antarctica: Victoria Land, Trio Nunatak nord | collected 2016-01-04
CGATCGGTGCGGGGCTCGACCGGGTGACACCGGACCAGCTGCGGAACGGCTACCGCCATTGCGGCTACCACACGACCGCATCAGGACAACCTTTATGACCGTCGCTCTAGCTTCCCGCCAGGCCTGGATCCGTACCGGGTAGATGCGAATGAAGGTGTACGACGGCCGAAGCTGACGCGGGTCGAAGCCGGTCCTGATGGCGAAGGCGTCGCCGACCTCGTCCGGGAGCTCCCCATCGGCCAGCGTCCGCGCCGTTCCCTCGATGAGGACGAGGTCCCGGGTTGGGCCGATGCCGATCCGAACCCTGCCGTTCTCCCAGAGGTTCCGGCCGGTCACGCTGGAGGCTGGGGTCGCGATCAACAGGGAGTTGCCGTCCCAGAGGAAGGACAACGGCACCAGCCAGGGAGCTCCGCCCGCCTCACCGGCCGTAGCAACCCACGCGTCGACATCGTGCTCAAGTCGTTCCAGCGTGTCCCGCTTGCGTTGCTCAGATGTCCTGGCGAGTTCGGTCATCCTGAAACGATCCCCTCATCGGGTTCAGCGATCGGCTTCCCAACGGTCGATCAGGCCGGCTGGATCAGCCCGACGATGTTGCCGTCGGCATCCTTCACCGACGCGATGAGGCTGCCGCCACCGGCGTCGCTGGGCGCCTGATGGACCGTTGCCCCGGCATCGACGAGTTTCTGGAGCTTCGCCTCGATATCCTCGACCGTCCAGTAGGCGACCGGGCCCGTCAGGCCCTTGCTGTGGCCGTGCGGGTCCAGCCCGACGTTCAGATCACCCACGGTGAACCCGACGTAGTACGCCGCGTCCATCGAGGGCGCAACGCCCAGGAGCGTCCCGAACGCGGTCTTCGCCTGGGCCAGATCCCTGACCGGATAGATGATGGAAAAGAGACCCTGGGTCATGCCATGCTCCCCGTCTGCGGTTTGACGACGACCGCATTTCGGTCGTCATTGCTCTGACGGAACTGGACGGAGGATTGTGACAGATGGCTGAGCACGACCCAGTGGCGGACCGGTTCGAGACCCACCGGAGTCACCTCCGGGCCGTCGCCTACCGGATGCTCGGCTCCGTCAGCGAGGCCGACGACGCGGTGCAGGAAGCGTGGCTCCGGCTCAGCCGCTCCGACGTCAGCGACGTCGAGAACCTTGGCGGCTGGCTGACGACGGTGGTCTCGCGGGTCTGCCTCGACACCCTGCGGACGCGCACCTCCCGGCGAGAGGAACCGCTGTCCCCGGAACTGCCCGAGCCGGTCGCGGGCCGGACGGACGGGACCGACCCGGAGTACGAGGCGCTGCTGGCCGACTCGGTCGGGCCCGCACTGCTCCTGGTCCTCGACACCCTGACGCCGCCCGAGCGGCTCGCCTTCGTCCTGCATGACATCTTCGCGGTCCCGTTCGACGAGATCGCGGCGATCATCGACCGTCCCCCCGCCACGACCCGGCAACTGGCCAGCCGCGCCCGCCGCCGGGTGCGGGGAGCAACCACGCCGCTCGACGCCGACGCCTCCCGCCAGCGTGAGGTCGTCAGCGCGTTCCTCGCGGCGTCCCGGAATGGCGACTTCGACGCCCTCGTCGCGTTGCTCGACCCGGACGCCCTGCTCCGCGCCGACGAGGCCGCGGTCCGGATGGGATCGACCGCGGAGGAGCGGGGCGCCGCGGCGGTCGCCCGGATCTTCTCGGGTCGGGCCTCGGCCGCCGAGCTGGCGCTGATCGACGGCGTGGTTGGCGCCGCCTGGGCCCCCGGAGGAAAGCCCCGCGTCGTCTTCGCGTTCACCTTCTCCCACGACGGATCGATCGTTGACATCGACCTCCTCGCCGACCCGGTGCGCCACGGTCAGATGGCCCTGACCCTCCTCGGTCAGGAGTAATCGACACCAGCCGTTCCCATGCTCAGCGTCCTGGAACGAGGCGCACCCGGTTTCCGGATGCGCCTCGCCCGTCGACGGAGGGTCAGGCCTTCCATTCACCCGCAACCTGGCGGGTGGCGACGTTGAGCCGGTTCCAGACGTTGATCGACGCGATCGAGATCATCAGCGCCGCGAGGGCGGCCTCGTCGTAGTGGCGGCTCGCTTCCGCCCAGATGGCATCGGGGACCGGGTCCGGCCGGTCGCTCAGCCGGGTGACGGCCTCCGTGAGGGCCAGGGCGGCCCGCTCGGCGTCGGTGAAGTACGGTGACTCGCGCCAGGCCGCGACCGTGTCGATGCGCTCCACCGGCTCACCGCCCGCCCGCATATCCTCGGTGTGCAGCAGCACACAGACGCCGCAACCATTGATCTGGCTGGCCCGCAGGTTGACCATGTTGATGACCTCGTCCGGAACATGACCCGACGCGGATCGTGAGAAGGTGATCAGCGCGTTCATCGCGCCGGGGACGATCGTCGCTGGCTGGCTCATTCGTGACTGCATGACGGCACTCCTCGTATCTGGTCACATCGGACGGATCGCCTCCGTCAGTATCATGACGAGACGAAACAGGGAGATGTGACCGATGGGTGCGCGGATGGATGAGCAGGACCTGCTGGCCGGTCAGTTCGATGCCAACCGGACGCACCTGCGCTCGGTCGCCTACCGGATGCTCGGGTCGCTGAGTGACGCCGACGACGCGGTCCAGGAGGCGTGGCTCCGGCTAAGCCGCTCCGACACGGCCGCCGTCGACAACCTCGGCGGCTGGCTGACCAGGGTCATCTCGCGGATCTGCCTCGACATGCTGCGGTCCCGCAAGGCACGGAATGAGGAGCCGCTCGGGTTTCAGTTGCCCGACCCGATCGTCAACCGGGATGACGGGACCAACCCCGAGCACGAGGCGATCCTGGCCGATTCGGTCGGGCTGGCGCTGCTCGTCGTCCTCGATACGCTTGCCCCGGCCGAGCGGCTCGCCTTCGTCCTGCACGATGTCTTCGCCATGCCGTTCGACGAGATCGGCCCCATCGTCGGACGCACCCCGACTGCGGCCCGTCAGCTCGCGAGCCGCGCCCGTCGCCGCGTTCAGGGCGAGGCGGCGGTGCCGGACACCGGGCTCACCCGGCAGCGCGAGGTCGTCGATGCCTTTCTCGCGGCGTCACGCGACGGCGACTTCGGGGCGCTCGTCGCCGTGCTCGACCCGGACATCGTGCTCCGCGTCGATACCGGCTCGCTCCCCGCCGGCACCTCGCGGCTGGTCCGCGGCGCGGCGGCCGTCGCCAGGCAGGCACTGACGTTCTCGGCGATCGAGCGGGTCGTCGTGCCGGCCCTGGTCAACGGGACGGCCGGGATCGTCACGTTCGTCGCCGGTCAGCCGTTCGCGGTGATGAGCTTCACGGTCCGAGGTGGGCGGATCGCCGCGATCGACATTCTCGCCGACCGCGAGCGGCTCGCTCGGCTCGACCTGTCAGCGCTCGTTGACTAAGAACGTCTTTCAAGACCGGCACGAGTCCTGCGGGGTGGGCAGGAAGTGGATCGTGGCCAAGCCGCTGCTGCTGGACGAGTTGTGGGAGATCGTCGAACCGCTGTTGCCGCCCGCGCCGCCGAAACCGAAGGGCGGGCGTCCCCGCGTGCCGGATCGGGCCTGCCTGACCGGCTTCCTCTTCGTGCTGCGCAGCGGCATCCCCTGGGAGATGCTGCCACGCGAGCTCGGGTGTGGCAGCGGGGTGACGTGCTGGCGCCGCCTGCGCGATTGGCAAACGGACGGGGTCTGGGACCGAATCCACCGGGCGCTACCCGACCGTCTCGGCGAGGCCGACAAGATCGATTGGAGCCGGGCAGCGCTCGACGCGGCGAGCGTCCCGGCAAAAAGGGGGGCGTGGCGGTGGGACCGAACCCGACCGATCGCGGCAAAGGAGGCACCAGGCGCCACCTCGTCACCGATCGGCCGGGGATCCCGCTGGCGGTCCGCCTGACCGGGGCCAACCGCCACGAGTCGACGGTGTTTCGAAGAGCTGCTCGACGCCATCCCGCCGATCAAGCGCCCCTCCGGGCAGCGGTGCCGGCGCCCGGACAAGCTCCACGCCGACAAGGCGTACGATGTCCCCCGCTGCCGCCGGGCGCTCTCCCGTCGAGGGATCAAGGTCCGGATCGCCCGCAAGGGGATCGACCCCAAGGAGCGGTTGGGCCGCCACCGCTGGGTGGTCGAGCGCACGCTGGCGTGGCTCAACCGCGACCGCCGTTTAACGATCCGCTACGAACGCGACGACTAGATTCACCAGGCGTTCCTCACCGTCGGCTGCGGGCTGATCTGCTTCAACCACCTGCCTCGTGCGGATGGGGTATGAAAGGCACTCTTCGGTGGCATCCACGGCTGCGTTCAACGTAATCATCACGCGCAGCATAACCGGGATTTCGCCCTACAACGCCGCAACGGCACGCGCCGCTTCCGGCGCCGATTCACCGCTGTCGTAGCGGTATGGCCAGGGGTGGCGCTCGTGGGTGGACGTCGCGTCACGCACCGCCCGTTGCCGCCCCTCGATGTCGAAGCACGCCAGCTGATTGCCGCGAAGCAGGTGGGTTGCCCCGTCCATCGCCTGTCGCGTGGTCATGAAGCCATCAGCCACTTCTTCTTCAAGGGCCCTGGTGAGCCAGCGACGCATCTGCACGGCGTAGGCATAGGCCATTGAGGGCGTCGTCGTATCGTCGCCAAAGGCGAACAGTTTGTTCAGTGGGACGGCATGCAGGAACCGACGAACGAAGTCCTTGCTTGCAAACGGATTGAGTGCCCATGCCCAGCACAGATCTACATAGACGTTGCCGAAGTGCTTGGCCAGGGCAATCAGCTCGTCGCTGTACGGATAGGCGATGTGCAATAGGACGAAACGCGCGTCCGGATACTCCATCAGGAGTGGCGCGAGGTGCCCCGCTCGCAACCGGTCGACTGGCATGTACGTGCCGGATTGCCCCGTCTCCGCGAGATAGCCGGTATGGAGTTTGATCGGCAGCTGGTATGCGCTGGCCAGTTCCACCCCGCGTGCCAGGCACCAGTCGCCGAGGCACAGCCGAGCCTCCGATTGGGGGTCGTCGGTCCCCGGACCGTCCTCAAGTACCGCCTGCACCGCATGCTCGGCGTCGGCATCCGTTCGCTTGTGCCATGCCAGGGTGCGTACGTAGGCGTGCTGGGATTTCACCGCGATGGAGAGTGGAGCACATCGGGCGAACAATGCCTCTATCGACTGCTCCAGTGTGGCGAGATTCCGGACCGTCACGCCGGTCGCTGCTTCGATGAGCGGATCGTCGATCGTGCCGGAGGTGAACCGGAACAACGAGAGATCGCGGAGGAAGAACGCGGCGGACGTTCGGGAAAGGTCGCTCACGTCAAGCCCCAGATCCGTCTGGACATGATCGAGCTTCGCACGGTCGCGCAAGAGAGCGACACACCCACCCTTGCGCTGCAACGCCTGTAGCCGCTTCTGCCCCGCTCGAATGGTTGCCTCGCTCACCACCTCGATCTCATACAGATCACGAGCGGCGATGCGGACCGCCTCACCGTACCCGGTGAACTGGGCCATGGTCCAGGCGGCCGCGACATCGGCGAAGCGGCCTTCAAGATCCTCGTTGCTGCTGTCCTTGAGGCGGGCAACGGCGTCGAGCGAGGCACCAGCGATGATCAGGTCCGACGAGCTATACCATCCGAAGAGGTCGCTAAGGATGTCAGGTGCGTTCGGTCCCTCCCAGGCAGAATCGCCCGGCACATGGGTATGCGTATCGATCACTGACACGTTGGCAATGTGGTCGGCAATCTCGCTCGGCATCGGTCCTCCGTTTCACCGCTGCTTTGTCCCGTTGCTTTGTCCCGTGATCGTCGTCGCAGGCTGCGGCAGTAGTCCGACAATACGCTGACCCGAAACGTGGCCGCCCGGCCCGGCACACCCGCGCACCTATTTCCTGCGTTCTCGAAGGTAGCGCGGCCGCTCGCCGGCCCACAGTTCGTCGGGGAGGAGGGGGGTGCTCATGCCCTTGATCTACCACAGCGTCAACCGGTTTTGAAAGGCACTCTAACCGGTCAACGCAGATCGGCGGTGTGGAACGGGCGGGGCCGCTCTGGCCGCACCCGGATCGCTATCCCTCGGATCGCTATCCCTCGGCTCGCTATCCCTCGGATCGCTATCCCTCGGAGGCCGACGGGTCGTCGACGAGGTCGGCGTACTCCGGGTGCCGCCTGATGTAGGTGGCGATGAACGGGCAATTCGGTGCGACGTGCATCCCCTGGTGGCGGATGTCGTCGAGCGCGGCGCGGGCCAGCCTGCTCCCCAGGCCACGCCCCTCGAAGGCCGGGTCGACCTCGGTGTGCGGCATGGCGATGACGCCCGGCTGCGTCGTGTAGTCGGCGAACCCGGCCAGCTGGCCATCGACGTGGATCTCATACCGGCTCGCCGCCGAGTTGTTCGTGACACTCGGCGTGCTGGCCGCCGCCGTCTGGTCGTTTACTGACAATGGGTCTCCCTTTCGCCTGGGAAGCGGGATGCGATCGAACGTCGTGTCTCCGGATATCGTAGCGCCCCGTTAGGTCAGTTGAACTACTTGGCGGCGCGGCGGAGCGACGTCGCCAGCAGGACGACGACGGCCACCGGCATCAGCCACCACGCGGCGACATCCAACTGGGCAAGGATCAGCGTCGCGACGAGCGCGATCACGACACCGATGGCGACCGTCCAGTCGTCGCCGACGATGAAGTCGTACCAGAACCGGGCAAACGCCGTGAGATAGCGCATCGGACTCTCCTGCACTCGTTGGATCGTTGCGTCGAATGGTTACGTGGAGTGGGCCGCGGTCGCCGCGCCGATCTCCCGCGCCCGCTGGCCGCGCAGTATGGCGACCAGACCGAAGGAGACGGCGGCGACGAACGCGAGGATGCCGAGGATGGCGAGGTCCTCGCCCGGCCAGGCGATCCCGGACCCCTCGACCGTCCAGAAGATGCCGAAGGTCGTCAGCATCACGCCGACGGCGAACTTCATCGCGTTCTCCGGGACCCGGCTCAGCGGCGCATGAATGGCAACCCCAACCACGACGACGACGATCAGACCGAGCGCCGCGCCGAGCGCCGCCAGCGGGATGCTCCCCTGCGAACTTCCAAAGGTCAGCACGATGAACGCGACCTCCAGCCCCTCCAGGAACACGCCCTTGAAGGACAGCGTGAACGAATACCAGTCCATGCCAGCCCGAACCGTCCGCCCGGCCTGTCTGGCCTCGGACAGCTCCCGCTGATAGAGGGCCGCTTCGTCGCGCTGGGCCTTACAGCCGCTGGCGCGCAGGATCGCCTTGCGCAGCCACTGCAGGCCGAACACGAGCAGCAGCGCGCCGATGACGATGCGGAGGCTGTCGATCGGGACGACTGTCAGCGCCGGCCCGAGCGCCGCCACGACGACGGCCAGCGCCACGGTCGCCGCGCCGACCCCGATCAGGGCCGACCGCCAGCCACGCGTCACCCCGACCGCCAGCACGATCGTCAGCGCCTCGACCATCTCGACCGCGCAGGCGAGAAAGGTGGCGGATACAAGGAATACGGCACTCGTCGTCATGGCGGGACTCCCCTGCCAGCTCGTCCCGACCGGGTCGCTGCGCGACGGGCGGGACCCCAGCAGCCATCCTGATCGGATTGCTACAGCTGTAGCATAGCCATGTCTGTAGCAGTTGCAAGGGGCGATCGACCTGCGTCAGGACTGATGCCAAGGGGTTGACCACGGGCTCCATCGATCAGTGGTCCGTCTCAGGAATCCGTGTCATCGCGTCGTGGTCCACCGCTATCGGCCGCCTCACGCTCCTGTCCGGGCGAGGCCGGCAACCCATGGCGCGGCGCGCTGGGCACCGCCCGGGGAAAGGGCAGGGACGACGCGCCGGGACCCAGGTTCGTATCGCTATCGTCCCCGTTCAGCCGGTAGACGTCCTGCTCGAACTCGTCCAGCATGGTCTGGCACCGCTCGATCCACGTCTCGACCGCCTGACGCCCACCGGCTTCGAACCAGTCCCGATCCTCGATCCGCCGGAACCACCGCCGGATCTTCTCCAGATCCTGACCGATCTCCTCGGCTTCCTCGAACGTGTAGTTCGCCCGGAACCGCTCGAACTCGATCTCCTTGACGAACTTGGTCGCGCACTCCTCGACGATCTCGGCGTATTCCTTGTCACGCAGGGTCCGGAACGACGCGACGATCTTCGCCTCATCGGTTGCGGGCAGGGGCGGCAGGTCGAAGCGGGTGTACTCACCACCCATCGCGACCAGCTTGGCGATGATCCGGTCGATCTCATCGCAGACCTCATCGCGGCGAGGCAGGATGCAGACGCACTGCTGCAGGTACAGGGCGCCGAGCCGCTTGAGATCGCGCCAGATCGTGACCCGGCGACTGGCCGGCTCGGTCGGCACGCGATAGACGAGCAGGACCCATTCACGCTCGGACATGAGGACTCCACCTGAAGGGATCGACCGCTGAGTCGGCGAAACCCTCCGAGTATGGGTGGGCCGTCGAGACGCGTCAAACCCGCCACGAATCATATTCTCACCCAGGCGCACCGCGGGTCGAGCGCGACTCCGCCGGCGATCCGAACAGCAAATGAAAACCGGAAGCGGATACCATGTGCCGGCTCATGGGTTCACGATCCGATGGAACAGGACCGAACCGCCATGTCGTCGACCGCCCCGGCCGCCATCACCGTCGCGATCCTCTCCGACGTCCACGGCAACCACCTCGCCCTTCAGGCCGTGCTGGCCGACCTGGCGACGACGCCCCACGACCGGCTCGTCATCGCCGGCGACCATGTCTGGAACGGGGTCGAGCCCGCTGCGGCGCTGCGACGACTCCGGGAGACGGGCGCGCCGATGCTACTCGGCAACACCGACGAGTACCTCTGGCTGCCGCCGAAGTTCCCGGACATGCCGGTCATGATCGACTGGACCCGGCGGCAGATCGGCGACGAGGGCGTCGCGTTCCTGCGTGGTCTGCCGATCGCCTGGCGCGACACGCCTTCAGGCGGGACGTCACCGGACGACGATCTACTGGTCGTCCACGCCACCCCGACCGACGTCGACGCCGAGCTCATCCTGGAGACCGACGTCTTCGGCGCCCACACCGTCACCCCGGTCGAGGCGGCCCAGCTGCTGATCGGCGACGCCCGGGCCGAACTGATCGTCTCAGGCCATCTCCACTACGCGTCCGCCGCGACCATCGGCGGGCAGCGGCTGGCCTCGGTCGGCTCGGTCGGTGGGAGCATGGACGGCAATCCGGACGCCGCCTGGGCGCTGGCCCACTGGGACGGGACGGCATGGACGCTGGAGCACCGCCGGACGGCCTACGACGTCGAGGCCGCCGCGGCGGAGATCGAGCGGCGCCACCCGGTCCCGGCGCTGGGTCATGTGCTGGCCGAGCGGCTCCGGCAGGCCCGCTGGCTCCCATTCGCGTAGTCGCCGTCCGTTTCACCCTGGCGATTTACCTGGCGGGTCAGATGTATCAGCCGATCTGGAGTGCTGACGGGAGTTCCGGCACCGACCAGGTCGGGACCGGCCGCCAGTCCCGCCAGCTCCCGTCGAACGGCGGCCGCCCGGCAATGATATCCGCGACGACGCACTTACCCTCGCGCCGGATTTCCCGAGCGTCATCAGGGGTCAGGCGCCCGGCGGCGACCGCCTCCGCGAGTTCGTCCTCATCCTTCCACGCCCAGGCGCGATCGGCTTGAACGACGATATCAAGAAACTGGTCCGTCGCCTGGAACCCCTCGTCGGTCCAGACGGTCGGCTGCTGGAGATTGACATACCAGCGCTCCAAGACCCAATCAGGCGACCAGTTCAGCAGGATGGCGTGGGCAGCACCGGTCGGTGTCAGGAGCAATGACGGCCCGTGGGGCCAGACGCCGCTCGCCTGCCGGCCACCGAGGCAGCGGTCGGATTCGGGCGACATCACGCGCGGCAACGGGCCGCCGTCATCGTTGACGAGCACCGTGTAGGGAGTGCCATGCGGCCGGTAGAGGACGAGCAGGTCGGGGTCATCGACGACGACCGTCACGGCGATCGTGACCAGCGGCTGTCCCATGATCATCGACTGGTACAGGACCGGATCGCCCGGTTTCCACCATCGAGGCGTGCCTGACCAATCGTCATTCATGGACCGACCTTCTCTTCTCGTCATCGGCTCGATGAAGGCAGCCCGTTCGTAGGGGCGAAGTTTACGAGCCCGGCCGCCGCAGCGGTCTTCGCCGCAAGGCGAGACCGTGTCACGCAACCGGCAAGTGTCATACCCGGAACAGCGTACGCACCCGAGACCAATTGTGGGTCTCCGTGGACATCGTTGTTGCGGAGCCAGTCATCGCCTTGCGGGGCGATGGCCGCAGCGGCGGCCGGGCTCGCCAGCGAAGCGAGAGCGTCGCCCCTACGACACGGTCACCGTCAAGATCATTTCGAGGCGATCAACTCGGCAAACGCAACCGGTCCTCAGTGCGCCATGCTGTCCTGCTCGTCCGTCGCGCTGGCGACGTCGTGCGTGCTCCAGAAGCCGAGTGCCCAGAGCGGGTCGGTCTCCAGCATCGCCGTGACGATGTCGCCCGGCAGGGGACCACTGAAGTAGTAGCCCTGCCCCCGCTGGCAGCCGACCGCCCGGAGCTGCTGGATCTGCTCCTCCCGCTCGATCCCCTCGGCGCAGACATCGAGCCCCAGCGTCGTCGCGAAGGCCATCACGGCGTGGATCATGGCCGTGTCGCTGGGATTCGAGCCCAGCCCACCGATGTACGAGCGGTCGATCTTGATCGTGTCGATCGGGCACTCGCGCAGGTAGTTCAGCCCGGAGTAGCCCGTCCCGAAGTCGTCGATCGCCAGGCGGACGCCGAGCCCGCGCAGGGTGCGCATGGTCTGCGTCGTCGCGGAGAAGTCGTTCAGGGCGACGTTCTCGGTGATCTCCAGCCGGAGCAGGCTGGGCTCGAGGCCGGTCTCACGGAGGGCCTGTGTCACGTCGTCGAGCAGCGTCGGGTGGAGGAACTGCCGGGCCGACAGGTTGACGCTGATCATCAGTGGGTCCAGGCCGCGCTCCCGCCGCTGCCGGTTCCAGGTCTGAGCCATGGCACAGGCCTGCCCCAGCACGTACCGCCCGAGGGAGACGATCATGCCAGACTCTTCGGCGACGGCAATGAAGTCGTTCGGCGCGATCAGACCCCGAGTCGGGTGGTCCCAGCGGATCAACGCCTCGAACTCGGTGATCCGTCCGGTCGTGAGCTCGACCTGCGGCTGGTAGTGGACCCGGAACTGATCGAGCGAGATCGCCCGGCGCAGCTCCCTCTGCATCTGCATCCGCGCCCAGGCCCGAGAATTCATGTCGTCATCGTAGACGACGCGCTGGCCCTTGCCCCGCGCCTTGGCCTCGTACATCGCGATGTCCGCCTCGCGGAGCAGATCGTGGCCGGAGTCGTCGTCCGGCAACCCGATCGCGATCCCGAGGCACGGCGACACCAGCACCTCATGGCCGTTAATCGTGACCGGCTCCTGCAGGCGCCGGATGACGCGGTCGGCGAAGACCTCGGCGCTCGCCACGTCGTGGAGCTCCTCGATCAGGATGGTGAACTCGTCGCCACCCATCCGGGCGACGGTGTCGTCGCCCCGCGCGATGGCAGTGAGGCGATCCGCGAGGGTACGGAGCAACTGATCCCCGGCGATGTGGCCGAGCGTGTCGTTGATGACCTTGAAGTCGTCGAGGTCGAGGAAGATGACCGCGAACGACGTGTCGTTCCGCAGGGCTCGCCGACGCGCCTCGGCCAGCCGCTCGCTGAACAGCGCCCGGTTGGGCAGGCCCGTCAGCGGGTCGTGGAACGCCTGGTGGATGAGCTGCTGCTCCAGCGTCCGCCGCTCGGTCACGTCATGGGCGTTGATCACGATCCCGCGGACGTTGCTGTTGTCGAGCAGCGAGGTGGCGATGATCTGGAGGTCGCGCCACGAGCCGTCGGCGTGGCGAAACGCGATCACGATCGGACTGGATGGCCCGGACCGCTGCCGGCTCTGGGCCAGCAGGTCGTCGAACTGGGGCCGGTCGAGCCGGCTGATCCAGTCGAAGTCGGTCTTGCCCTCGATCTCCTCCGGGGCGTACCCCAGGATCCGCATGCTGGACGGCGTCACGAAGCTGACCGTCCCGTCGTCGCCGACGAGCATCGTCAGATCCGACCCGTGCTGGACCAGCGACCGGAATCGCTCCTCGCTCTCGCGCAACAGTCCCTCGGCCTGCTTGCGCCAGGTGACGTCCCGTGCGTTCAGGACCAGTCCACCGACGCTGGCATAGGACAGCAGGTTCGTGACCGTGATCTCCCACCACAGCCAGGTGTCGCTGCGGTGGCGGACCCGCGCCTCGAACGAGACGGCCTCGCTCGCGTTCTCCAGCGCCTGATCGAACCGGGCGATCACCATGCCGAAGTCGTCGGGGTGGAAGTTCAACTGAGCCTTGCGGTCGACGAAGCGGGTGATGGTGTCGCCGAGGGCGACCTCGACGCTGGGGCTCGCGAACAGGACGAAGCCATCGGGATCGAGCACCATCACGATGTCCGGCGCATGGCGGAACAGCGACCGGAAGCGGTCCTCGCTGTCGCGCAGGCGCTGCTCGGCCTCGCGATAGTCCGTCATGTCATGGGCATTGATCAGGTACCCGTGGATCCCGAGCGTCTCGGTATGGTTGGTCATGACCATCCTGATCCAGCGCCACTGACCGTCGGCCCGCCTGAGCTGCGCCTCGAACCGGGTCTCGGCGCCGGGGTATCCTTCGATTCGCTGGAGCTCGGCCATGAACAGCGCCTGGTCTTCTTCCCGGCGAAGGGTTGGCGAGATCGTAAGGTTGGTTGTCGCACCGCTCTCGCCAAGGAACGCCAGCGAGGACGGGCTGGCGTAGGTGATGACGTGGTCGGCGTTGATGACGGTGATGAAGTCGGCCGCGTGCCGGACCAGCGTCCCGAGGAGCGACTCACGGAACCGGAGGGACTCCTCGGCCAGCATCTGATCCGTCACGTCGCGGGCGGTGATGACGGTTCCGCCGATCTCGGGCAGGTCTTCCTTGTTGATTGCGGACACGTCCAGCCAGCGCCAACTCTGGTTGGCGTGCTGAACCTTGATCCGGATACCGCTGAAGCGATCCCCCGGCCGCGAATGGATCCGGCGCAACTCGGCGGTGAAGTCGGCCAGGTGATCCGGATGAACGACGTCGGCGAGCGTGATGTCCGGCCGGCTCTCGAACGAGAAGCCGAGCGTGGCCTCGAAGGCCTGGCTGACGAATGTGGGAACGCCGCGGTGATCCGTCACGATCAGGATATCGGCGGCCTGCTCGACGACGGAGCGCATCCGGACGTCCTGGGCGCGGGCCGCCGCCTCGGCGAGGCGCTGCTCGGTGATGTCGATCACGATCCCGCGCCAGGTCACCGTCCCGTCGGTCGATGGGGCGGCGTCGCGCTGGACCATGTTGCGGACCCAGCGGGTGCGTCCGGACTGATGGGTGATCCGGTAGGCGATGCTGGAGCGCCCGCCCTCGAGCGTCTCGGACGGCAGGTGAGCGAGGACGAGGTCCCGGTCGTCCGGATGGACGATCGGAAGGAACGGCGGCTGGGGCATCCTGGCGTCACCGGGTGGATACCCGGTCAGATCGGCGACCTGTGGGCCGAGGTAGGACGTCGTCGTCTCGCCCGTGGCCGGGTCGACCTGCTGGGTGTAGAGCGTCGCCGACGGCGACTGCTCGACCAGCAGCCGGAACCGTGCCTCCCGGTCCCGCAGGGCGGCCTCGGCCTCGCGCTGGGCCGTGATGTCGATCATGACGCCGTGCCAGCGCTCGACCTCCGTCCCGTCGTCCGACTGCTTCGGGATCGACTTGACGCGGTTGCGCAACCACCGGATCTGCCCGTCCGGCCGCACGATCCGGTACTCGTGCGCGTAGTCCGCGTGGCGATCGACGACCGCGGCGGCGGCGGATCGAACCCGCTCCAGGTCGTCCGGATGGACCAGAGTGTTGATGTTGAGATTGTCCTGGAGCCAGCGCTCAGACGAGATGCCCGTCAGGGCTTCGATCTCCGGATTGATGTAGGTGGTCCGCAGAGTGCCGAACCGCGGGTCGAACTCCCGGATGTAGGCGACGATCCCCGGCAGGTCGTCGACGAGGTAGCGATACCGGAGCTCGCTCTCCCGGAGGAGATCGACCGTGTGCCGCTGCTCCGTGATGTCGACGACGAGCGACGCGTTGATCAGGTCGCCGGCGGCGTCGCCGAAGACGACGGCGTCCTCCTGGAACAACCGCCAGGTCTCATCCCGCCGCTGGAACCGGTAGACCGCCTGGGAGCGCTGCCCCGGCTCCGGCGCCAGCGACGGCGCCGCGTGGGCGAGGGGGCGGTCGTCCGGATGGACGCGGGACGCCCAGAGGTCTGGATCCGCCAGCAGGTCCTCGACCGCGTACCCGCTCAGCAGGGTGATCCGGTCGCTCATGCCGCTCATCGGCCAGCGACCTGAGGTCGAGTCCCAGCGACGGGTCCGGAGGGCCTGGTCCGCCGATGGGACGGGCGACGGGACGAACGGTGCGCTGTCGCCGGCCGGGCCTGTCAACTCCCGCGTCAGCCGCTCGGCCAGTTGCGGCGACTGATCGTTCTCGCTCGGGCCGCGCACCGATCCTGCCTCATCCATCGATCGCGACGAGAGGGGCGTCGACAGCTCCGGGCCGCTTCGGCCGCCCGCCAGCGGTCCGGCGGACAGGGCGAGGCTCAGGCAGCCGGCGAGCGCCGCGACCCGGCCGAGGTCATCCACGGTGCCGCCGGCGGCGGTGGGCCACTCGACAGTCAGAATCCCGGCGATCCGCTCGCCCGGCCGCCAGCGGAACGGCGCGTGGATGGCCACGCGGGAATCCTCGGTCATCCAGGACACGCGATCCCGCTGGTCCACGCGGACGACCGCTCCGGAGTTCACCACCGTCCGCAGACCAGGGTCGGACAGCGGCCGTAGCAGATCGATCAGCCCGTACCCGGCGTGACTCGCGATCAGGAGCCGCTCACCGGAGACGATCCCCAGCGGCACCCGGGGACTGCCACTGACCTGACCGAGCCACTCGACCGCCAGCCGGAACGCCTGGTCCCGCGTCGTGCTTGCGGCCAGTTCCCGGTACGCATCGGCGAGCCAGATCGGCACGTCGTCGGCACTGGCGCCACTCTCCGCCCCGGCGGCGGATGGCGCCGCCTCGTCGCCCGGAACCGCCGTGACCGCACGCTCGGCCCCGACCGCCTGGAAGATGACCGCCGAGCCGTGGGCGGTCGGCGTGACGATGGTGTGGAAGGTCTCCTGGCTGAGGGGATCGACGATCGAGAGGACATCGGGCTGGCGCCCGGCCATCGCCGCCCGAAGGGCCGCGACGGCCCCATCCGGAATCCGTCCGTCGGTCAGATCCCAGAAGGACGCTCCGGCAACGGCCCACTCCCGCGCCTCGACGCCCGTGCCAACCGTCCACCGCTCGATCACCCAGCCGGCATCGACCAGGACCGTCGTCAGTTCAGGCCGCGGCACGAGTGACGATTCGTCTGTCGGCGGTGAAGGCGGGGACTGGGCGAGCATCGGAGAACCTCAACGTCGAGACCGGCCAACTCGCCGACCACCGGACCTGTCTGAACGCGCGGTCGGATCGTTGGCCGCTCGGCTCAACCTGGAGCAACCGAGCGATCTCGCAGCGCCGGCCGGCCCGGATGGATGCGCCATGCGATCGGTTACGACGGGCAATGGTTGGCAACGGAGATCATACCGTTCTTCCATGTATAGTCGATGTATAGTCGATCGAAGGTCACCGGGAAACCGTCAGACGACCGATATCTTCCAGGCAGGAGCAGTGGGCGTCATTCCTAACGCCGATCACAGGATCAATGGACATAGCAAAACGTGACGAATGTACTGGATCCGAGCGCGCCGGCGCGTGCGGGCGACGAACCGGTTCTGTCTGCGTGAAGTCGTTCCATCATACCGGTTCCTGATTCGATCTATGGTACTGTACGAGGCGGTAGCGTCGTGGCGTCCATCGCCCTTCGGGACTCGTCCAGGGCACGGTCGTGCCCGGACCGCCGCCCCACCAAGGTACCTTGCGCTGTGACCTCCATCACCCCAGAAACGGACCCGGCCATCGCTGATGCCGGGGTATCCTCCACGTCCGGAACGTTCAGCGACTACCCGCTCAGTCCTGTCCTGCTCGACGCCCTCGCCGAGCGCGGCATGCAGACACCCACGCCGATCCAGGCCGCCGCGATCCCGGCGCTCCTCGGTGGCCGCGACGTCGTCGGTCAGGCCCGGACAGGGTCGGGCAAGACGCTGGCGTTCAGCCTGCCGCTGCTCGAGGCGATCGATCCCAGCCGGGCATCGGTCCAGGCCCTGGTCCTCGCGCCGACGCGGGAACTGGCCTCGCAGGTCTCGGCGGTGATCGCCGATCTCGGGGCGACCAGGGGGATCGATGTCGCCCTCCTCTACGGCGGCACGTCCTCCGGCCCCCAGCGGTCGGCGCTGCGGCGCGGCGCCCAGGTCGCCGTCGGCACCCCCGGCCGCATCCTCGACCTGATCGGTCAGGGCGCCCTCTGGCTCGATCAGGCCCGGTTCGTCGTGCTGGACGAGGCCGACGAGATGTTCGACCAGGGGTTCGCCCAGGACGTCGAGCGGATCATGGACAAGACGTCGAACAGCCGCCAGACGGCCCTGTTCTCGGCGACCATGCCCGAGTGGGTCCGGCAGACCGCCGCCCGCTACCTCTACGACCCGGAGACGATCGCCGTCGACGCCGGCTCGGAGACAGCCAGCCTCGTCCCCCACATCGCGTACGTCGTCCCGAGCATCGACCGGGCGCCCAGCCGCGGCTACGGCCGGGGTCGAGACGACGCAGACATGCAGGCCAAGGTGGTCGCGCTGCGCGACCTGCTCGACCACCGGGGCGAGGGGTCGACGATCGTCTTCGGGCGGACCAAGCAGGGGGTCGACGCGCTCTCCCGGCAGCTCGACCGGGCCGGCTATCCAGTTGGCGCCCTCCAGGGGAACATGACCCAGGCCGAGCGGGACTTCGTGATGGCCTCGTTCCGCTCCGGCCGGATCGACGTCCTCGTCGCCACCAACGTCGCCGCCCGCGGGCTGGATCTGGTCGGCGTCAATCTCGTGATCAACATCGAGCTGCCGGAGTCCGCCGAGCTCCTCACCCACCGCGTCGGTCGGACCGGCCGGATGGGCCGTGGTGGCCAGGCGATCACGCTGCTGGCCGGCGCCGACCTCGCCCGCTGGCAGCTCCTGATCCGGGACGTCACGCTCCCGATCCTGCAATTGCCGTGGCCCGGCGCCGGCGCCGCCCTCGCTCTCGGCGACGATCAGCCGGCGCCAGCGACCGCGGCCGACGATCCGCACCCAACACCGGGCGAGTCCGCCCTGGCGCGTCCCAACTCCGACGATTCTCTCGCTCTCGACGCTCCCGTGGAAGAAGCATTCAGCATGGACGAATCCGAATCGTCGCCGGTCCCCGCACGCTCCGGCCAGCCGGATGACGGCGACGCGGCGGAGACGCGCCCCGAGCCAGGCCGATACGAGCGGCCGACCCGGCGCGCCAGCCGGCGCTCGGCGTCGACCACGCCCACTCCAGCCGAGCCAATCGGCCAGACCCCGCAACCCAATCCGCAACGGTCGCGTCCGGCTGGCGACGCATCGGACCTCATCGCCCGGGCACTGGCCAGCGTCGGAGCCACGAGCGGGGCGACGCCACCACCAGCCGTACGGACCACAGCGGCGCCATCGCCCGTGGAGAGCCCAGCTCCTCGCCCGGTGGCCGCTCCAGTTCCGGAGACTCCACCGACGCAGTCGCGGCGTGAGGACCGTCGGCCGGCCCAGACCACCGCTCCCCCCGTCGGCGTTGCGGCTATCAGCGTCCCCACCGGAGCCGTCGCCATTCGGGCATCCGTCCCGGAACCGCTCCGAGGCACCCCTCGGCCGGCATGGGTCCGGAGCGCGGCCGAACGGGTCGCCAGGTGGCAGATCGGGTTCCCGCGGCCAGCGTCCGTCACCGCGACGGCACCTGTGGTGACGCGACCCACACCCGTACCCGTGAGCGAGTCGCCAGTCGCGCAGGCCGTCGAGGCGAGCGCAGCGGCCCCGCTCCCCGAGCGACCGGAACCCGCCGTGCGACGGGAATCCGTCCGGGCCGGAGAGCCCGTTGCCCCAGAGCCACGGTCCTTTGCTTCGGCCACCCAGACAACCGCCCCGACTATCCCGACCACCCGGCCAGCAGCGGCCCCAACACCGCCGCAGGTCCGGCGCCGTGGTGCCACGCCGCTCGTCGCCCCGGTCACCGGTTCTGACCTCGCAGCGACGACGCCCGTCGATGAACCACCAGTGGTCCGCCCCTCCGAGCCGGCGCGGATTCCGACGGTGCGCGCCTCGCGGTCCCGGCCGGCAGCGCCACCAACGGTCGAGACGATCCAGATCGATGACGCGGCGACCGCTGAGCCGGTCTCCGTCGCCGCTCCGGAACCGATCTCGCCGCCGATCGTGGCCATGCCGGCGGATGATGCGGCGATTGACGCATCGATCCCCGAGGACGCCACCGACACGGTTGCGACGGACGCAGCCGAGCCGATCGCGCAGCCCGAGGCAACGACTGATGTGACGCCAGATGAGACACCGACCCCGCCGACCCCGCCGACCCCGCCGACCCCGCCGACCAGGCGCCGGAGCCGGACCAGCCGGACCGCGCCGCCGGAAACCACTGCGCTCGAGACGCCGGTCGTCACCGAAACGGTCACGGCAGAACCGGGCGCCGAGACACCGGCCCCTAAGCCGCGCCGAGCGTCCTCCCGCAAGGCCGCCGCGAAGCCGGCCGAAGCCGTCGTCACGCCCGAATCCGGTGCGACGGCAACGGTCGATCCGGCTGAGACAGCAGCCGCGAGCGTCAGTGCGAGTGACGAGTCTGCCGCCACACCGCCGGCTGACGAGTCGCCTGCCCCGTCGGCACGCAGCCGGCGGTCCGGTTCCGGTCGCGGACGCACCTCCTCGCCAGAGGGCGCTCCAACCGGGACACCCGAGCCCGCGGCGGTCGTCGCATCATACGAAGGCGACTCGACGGACCCGGAGGAGACGTCGGCACCCGAACCCGCTCCCAGGAAGGGGCGCGAGCGGAGTCGCCGGTCCGAGCCAGCGGAGACGACGGACCCGGCACCGGGCAACCGACGGCGAACCGGCGGCACCACTGATCAGACGACCGCGACAAACCGTGGTCGTTCCACCAGCACCGACGAACTGGCGGCTCCCGGTAACCGCCGGGCGCCCAGCCAGCGATCCTCCGGGACAGCCGGTGGCACTCAGGGCAGTGGTCGAGGTTCAGGAGCCGCCGCCGGTTCCGAACGGCTTAACCGGCCCAGCGGCGATGAGGACAACGCCGGCAACACGGGCGGCCCGGCCAATGGCAACAGCGTCCGGGCCCGGGCAACCCGCTCACCGTCAGGCGGGTCGGGCTCCTTCGGTGGGGTCGGGCCACGCCGGCGACCGATGGCGGCGGCGTCCGCCACCCGCTGCGCCGCCTGCGGCACCCCACAACCGAAGGGCAGCACGCGGAAATACTGCCCGGCCTGCGAGCGGGAACTGGCGGTCCGGAGCCAGGAATCCTGAGGCGGCAGTCCCTCGCCGGCACGGCAGGCGGCACGGTTGCCTGACCGGTGCGGGACGTCACGTATAGTTGCGCGGCTCCGGCGGGCGGACGTAACGATCCGGGCCCGTCGCCGTCTACGTCATCGGAACGGCTGTGGGTACGGAACGGGACGAGGCGGGAACGCTCTGTGACGAAGGTGTGGCGACCGCTCCTCGGCGTGGCGATCAGCGTGGTCTTCCTGGTGATCGCCTTCCGCGGCCAGGACTTCGGGCAGATCCGGGACGCGCTCCGGGCCGTCAATTACTGGTACCTGGCGCCGGCGCTCGCCCTCTATTTCGCCGGGGTGCTGGTCCGGGCCGTCCGCTGGAGCATCCTGCTGCGGCCCGCCGCAACCATCTCGGCCCGTCAGGCCTTCCCGATCATCGTGATCGGCTACACCGCCAACAACGTCCTGCCCCTCCGGACCGGCGAGCTCGTCCGCTCTTTCGTGCTGGGACAGAAGTACGGCGTGCGCAAGACGACGGCACTGGCGACGATCGCGATCGAGCGCCTGTTCGACGGGTTCACCATGATCGGCTTCATCCTGATCGCGACGGTTTTCGTCTCGTTCACCGCCGAGCTCCAGCACGTCGCCCTGCTCGCCTTCATCGTCTTCGCCGTCATCCTGATCGGCCTGTTCGTGCTGACGCTCGGCGGCTCGTTCCGCGACCGTCTGCTTCAGCTCGTGCTCGGCCCCCTCCCGACGCCGCTGGCCGACCGGGTCGAGCGGCTGATGGAGTCGTTCCTGTCCGGACTCGGGGTGCTGCGCAACCGGCGCGCTCTGGTGATGGTGGCGGGGACGTCGATCCTCGCCTGGGGGCTGGAGGCCGGGATGTACTGGACGATCGCCCGCGGCTTCGGCGGCGACCTCGGAAGCGTGATGACCTTCGCCGCCTCGCTGATGACGACCGGCGTCGCCAACCTCGCGACCCTGATCCCGTCGTCGCCAGGCTACGTTGGGCCGTTCGAGACCGCGACCGTGCTGGTCGTCAATGGGGCGCTGGACATCCCGCGGACCGTCGCGCTCTCCTACGCGATCGTCGTCCACGCCGCGCTCTGGGGACCGATCACGGTGCTGGGCGCGATCGAGTGGTCCCGGCAGCAAGTATCGATGGCCCGCGTCCGCCGGAGCGAGAAGGACGAGGCCGACGCGGCGGCTTCCATGTCCTAGGGGCGATCCCTTGTGGTCGCCCGGCCGCTGCGGCGGCCATCGCCGCAAGGCGATAACTGGCTCCGCACCAACCGATCCCTATTGAACGAACCTATCGGCAAGACCGTGGCACCGGACGAAGCGAGCAAGGCGAGCCATGTCCCTACGCCGGTCGTCGTCAGCGCTGACGACAACCGGCAGATCGTCGTCAGCCCTATGCGTTCGTCCCGTCGGCGGTGACGGGTTGCTGGGCGACAGCCAGGCCGAGTGGCGTCGCCCGCGGGTAGGCCTGAGCGCAGACCCAGGCGACCACCGCCGTCAGCGTCAGGGTCGCGATCGCGAAGACGCCCCAGACCTCGCCGACCGCCAGCGCGATGACCAGCGTCACCCCACCCGCTAGCAGCAACCCCCGGCTCATCAACAGGAGCGGGACGGCGCGTCGTGGCGCCATCGTATCCCACCAGCCCCGCCGCTCCAGTTCGGCGGTGATCGTCTGGCTGAAGCGACCACCGCGATGGGCCACCAGGGTCAACCCATGCCCATCGACGACATCGTCGACCGAGACCGTCGCCAACTCGTCCCAGGCGGCCCGGTCAATATCATCCACCGCCCGAGCCCGGTCGATCAACTGAACACGGTCCGGGAGGCGACTGGCGATCGCCGACCCCTGGACGGGCAGGATCGCCACGGCGCCCTGCCCGTCGAGATGCCGGACGGCGGCCAGCAGGACCGACTGGTCGATCTGGTTGGCTGCAAGCGCGGCTCGAAGGACCGGAGAACTGGGTTGGGACGGGTTGCACTGCGCACCGCCGGCCGGCCGGGGCCGGGGCCGTCCCCGCCAGATCGCCCCGATCACGATGGCCGCCAACAGGGCCAGCACGGCACTGACGATTGGCATGAGGTAGCGGACGAACGCGGCGGCGGTCCGCTCGGCCGTGGACGGGGACGGGGCGGATGGCAGGCCGAGGAGCAGACGCCGCTCGGTCGCGGCCAGGCTGAACTCGATCGTCGCCGCCAGCTCCCGCGAGCTGTCCACGCCGGTCGTCAGGCCCCGAACGCTCCCGGCGGAGATCCGCTCGGTCTCCCCGATCGGCAGGCGGTTGTCCTTGAGCCTGTCGCCGGGGATCAGGGCGACGTGGTCTGGATTGGCGTCGAGCCGGTCGACGTCAAGGAGCAACACCAGCCCATCAGCGGCGCCGGGTCCCGACTCGACGTCCCAGGACTGCATCAGCGCCCGGGCGTCGGACCGCGTGTCGTTGACGTCCGACCCGGCCGGCCGGATGTAGACCACGACGGGCACCCCGGATCGCTCGATCGCGGCGGCCCGGCGGTCCAGGGTCTTTAGATCGGAGGAGTTGAGCAGGCCGGTCTGATCGTAGATCCGCTGGCCGGGTACGCGGCTGCCGAAGTCGGCCGGGGCCGCGTCATCGTTCCGGGCCATGAGGATCAGCACGGCCACGAGGACGAGCACCAGCCCGAGGCAGCCCGCGAGCAGGCCGGTTAGTCCCGGCCAGCGCCGCGGCGCGATGCGGACCGATGGGTTCAGGGAGCGGTGAAGGCGCAGTCGCATTCGATTCGCCTCCGGACTCACTCCGTGTCGCCTAGGCGACGGTCGCGTGCTCACCGACCCACTCGATCAGGCTTGCCGCCAGGGACTCCTGGCTGGCCTCCTCCGCCGTGATCATGGTCGCCATCAGGACGCCGGACGCCTCCCGAAGGGAATCGTACGTCCCCTCGCGCCGCCCTTCGTAGACACCGAGGCGGCCGTTGAAGGCCAGTTCGGCGATGGCCCAGCCGTAGGCCGTTCGATCCATGAGCAGCAACCGGCTACCGGACTGCCAGACGAAGGGGATATAGCGGGGTCGGTGAGCGATCGGGTCGTCGATGAGTCCCGGACCGGGACAACACTCATCCTGCGAGGGGGAATACACCGGGGCTCCTGCGGGATCGCCGCCGGCAACGGCGGGAACAGCACGACGGACGAGCGGCCGGACGAGAACCCATCATGTGACGCCGACCGGGTCGAGACCGATGGATCGCCGTGACAGAAAAAAGACTAACAGGAGCGGGGCGACAATCGCAAAGATTCGTTCGATTGCGGCGGGATCCTCTGGTAACCAGCCCAATCCCGGCACGATCTTCCGGTCAGAACGACTCCTCGACCGTCACGGTCGATTCCTGGACGACCTGCCCGTCGACGGTGATGACGACGCCGTACTCCCCGTCGGGCCAGTCCTCGTCGCTCCGGGGAGCCGGCGTGCCGGAGTCGACGCGGTCCAGCCGGAAGGCGACCCAGGTATCGGTCGTCGCGGTCGATGCCGTCACCGCGGACGTCAGCGTGTCGAGCGGGACGCCGTTGTAGGACCAGCTGGCGCTGACGACCGAGCCAGCCGCGATACTGGTCAGCGGGAGAGCGGCGTAGATCTCCGCGACGTTGTCCGGAATGGTCTCGAGCGCCCCGGCCGGCGCCTGCGTCGCCGGGTCGACCTCGCTGGCCCAGACGATGGTCCCGATCGTGGTCCCGCCGACCGAGACTGGCCCGGCCCCCGGTGTCCCGTTGACCACCGATGGGTCAGCCGCCAGGCCAGCCGGACCGGCAGTATCGACGCTGGCCGTCGCGGTCGGCTGACCATTGCCGGCGGTGTCCGGCACGACGTCGTCACCGGCACCGTCGCCGGCCCGCTGGACGCTCCAGCCGACGACGATCAGCACGATGACGAGCACGCCGAGACCAACCGCCCACCAGATGGGCGGCACACCGGTCGATCTTCGGGATGGTGGGCGGCGGATGGGTCTGGTCACGATCGGAGAGTGTACCCGCGATGCCCCTTCGGCACATGACGTCGCTGCCGGATCCGTTGTCGAATCAGCCATCAGCGTCGCGAAGGGTTCTCCAACCATTCGCAAGACTCCCTGGTGGTCTGTCACGGGTCATTAGCTGACCCTGAGCAGTCCTCACCCCCGACCCCTCCCCGGCTCCCCGTCGCGCTCCGATCGACCCTTGCCGACCGTCGGCCGCGACCGGTCCCAGGGAGGGGAGAACGCACGCAACGCGATCGACCGGGCCGGCATGGCAATTGACGCGTGACGGACCACTAGTGGTGTGTCACGGCTGAATCATCAGTGGCAAGGCGGGTGCGGATGGACAGGAACGATCCGCCCGTCCGCCGCTGGAGTCCCGCCATGGCTGCTTCCTATCGCGTCGTCCTGACCGCCGAGCA
>JAABUS010003717.1_pt1 | contig 23941 bp, 26 predicted proteins | sample 5560161 | NCBI WGS metagenome assembly JAABUS01 (sample SAMN10711885, study PRJNA513376) | rock metagenome | isolation source: Antarctica rocks | place: Antarctica: Victoria Land, Trio Nunatak nord | collected 2016-01-04
TACTTCGGTAGTAGGCACTTTCTTTCGGACTAGATTGTTTACCTGAAGCACTTTAGCGAGCGATGTGAGCGTACCAATTGCTCTTCGGCGAAGCATTGAGACGGTGTTTTATCCATGTCCTGGTTCTTCCTTCATATTAGGATACATCTGAATCTTGGAGTGTTCCACGAGTAACGTATCTAATTAACTGTTATGGGGATTGGTTCTGTGTACGCTCCGTAGTCCGTACAGCTCTCACTGTGATTTCGCGCTAATCGCTTGTTGGCCCGGCGAAACCGGGCGGGCGAAACCAATCAACAAGTCTGATCTGTGATCTCTCTCACTGCACGCTGTGGAAATACACAGCAACAACAACGGCCACCACTATTCCATTCTCGCTCATTGGGGTGTTGAATCTGTGCCCGATGATCAGGTGAAGCTCTACAGCAAACATGATATGTTTATAACCCATTTATTATCTTTCGGGGACGTGTAGCACGTCGCGTGAGACCTTGCTCACTGCCCCTCCACCAACCCCAGACTTCGAGCACAGTCAACATTGTTACGCATGGCAGCAGTATCTATATCACCCGCAGTACACAGAATTGGAATGATGTCGAACCGAAGAGCCCCGTTGGCGAATAATCCAAATGCTGCCAATTCGCCGTATCGGGCTGTTGCAGCCGCAGCTCAGAAGCGCTCAAGAGAGCAAACTGACGCACAGGAAGATCTATCACATGACCAACTACCACTAGCAAAGAGACAGGCTGTTGAGGCTGACCGTCTCACCCTGCGTACGCCAACTACAAGACATGCATTGCAGCATTCGGAGGGTAGATTATTCAATAAAAGGCCCACAAATGGCCAGCCTACCGCTTTTGAGCGTAGGCTGTTAGCATCAAAGGGCAAACAGGTCGAGCCGAAGGACGAGATACAAGAGAAGGCGAATGAGTCACTCGACAACATCAGACAATGGCAAAGGCACTATCGAAAGGTGTTTCCCTGCTTCGTGTTCTATTTTGAGAGTATACCCGATGATGTTCGAGCAAAATGCTCAAAAGCTATCAGGACTCTCGGAGCGGTGAGTCTTTCTTCAGCTGTGGTTAGGCTTTGCTATCAATTTGGACTGATTCTCGAGGAACTGTAGAGGGAGGAGAAGTTCTTCTCCAAAGAAGTCACTCATGTAGTCACAACCAGAGTTATACCTGTGGAGAGCGGTACCAAAAGCCCAACTGAAACCATTGTGCCTCCAACCACTGCTACGGGCTTGAAGAATGCCAGCCAAAGTCGCACCATCAACCCTTCGCTGCTTGAACGCCAATTTGAAGCACAGTATCAAAGCCACTCACAGCAGCCTAGGAACAAGTTTGCATTTGAGCCGGCAGCAGGCCGAAAAACTACATTAGGCGGCGTTCGGGATGTCGAGCAAAGGAGGCATAATGGCTCCAGTGCTGATATTCTCTCCAAGGCTAGGGAGATGGGAATGAAGATTTGGCAACTGGAAAAACTACAGCGGGTGACGAACACTATGTTCGAGGCCCCTACCGAATCTCAGGCACAGCATGGGCACAACACCCGTAGCAATATGCCCGTCAAAGTATCTTCCAACATTCAAGGCCGAAACGCCGATTTATCTCACATGTTGCGAAATGAACGGCTCAACGGACCTTCGGACCTCGACTCTACAGTTACCACCAGCGAGATCGTACCATTCAAAGGTCCCTACATTTACATCCGGGATATGGACGAGAAAACTAAACCGATCCTGGTCAGGGAATACCCAAAGCCCCAGCACAAGGAAGATGGAGAATGGCCTCAGTTCAGGAGCGCGAGCCAAGGAAAATGTCCGTTTGTTGAGGATGGTAGACAGGAACTCGAAAGAGTCAAAGCTCGAGAGCAGGAACTGCTTGCACGAACCAAGGCAGAGACGCAGAAGGCTCCGCGCACCCGTGCTGCGGCCGCAGCTGAGACTTCCAAACCCGAATCGATTCGGACCGTCACAAGAAAGCAACCGCTCAGTGAAACGAAGAATGGTGTCAATCCAATGCTGCCAACTCCAGAAAAGCTCCTTACAAAGGGAATATGCCCACCACCTGCCACTACCAATATTAAAACAAGCAATCCCACAATGGAATACAAACATAATCCTACTACAGGCCCCCCAAGACTGTTCGGCGGTGAGCCTGCAGCTTCCGGCTTACAAGCGTCAAATATTACCTCTGCGATCCGCTCTCAAATGATCTCTTCCACAGCAGCAGCCCCAGGCGCTAAGGCTGGGATCAGCAAAGAGGTGCATGGACTGAAAAGGAAGGTATTGGAAAAGAACAGTGGCCCAGTACTCAGTAATATGCAGGCAAGTCAGCGAACAGCCGACCCAACAGTTGCTGCGAAGGCCGAAAGAAACATACCTGTTGCAAGGCAGACAAGGAGAAAGACCCAGGAGACGCTTGTTCACATTGACGAAGAGTCAACTCAATCCGAGGAAGAAGAGGACATTTGGACCGCCGAAGAAGTTGAGGTTGTTCTGAGCAAGCACACCGTTGTAAAGGATTCAAAGCCAGGCTATTGTGAGAATTGCCGCGAGAAATATGATGATTTCGATCAGGTCAGTCAAATTTTTCTCTAGCATACGCGTAATACTAACACAGAACCCAGCATACAATTGGACGAAAACATCGCAAATTCGCACTCACAACAGACAACTGGAAAGACCTTGATAGACTACTAGGACAACTGGGCCGCCACCTCAAGGAATTCAGCTCCGATGATTTCTGAGCGCAGTCTTTCACGCCCTCTTTATGTACACTAGCCGTAACCATGATCAAATCGCCTACTGTCACACAAAACCTAATCCCACCATTTCCAGCGCGGTCCCTGAGTTCCCCACCAACTCATTTCCTAGCATCTCCTGGCGCGGCGTTCTTAAAAAACGGTCCTTTTTGCTTTTAGCCCTTTGCTTCTGCTTCTACTATACCACCTTGTTTATTCGGCATGGCTGTTGTCTTTGTGCTGCGAGCGTGCTTACGTATATAGGGTTTTTGAGACGGTGCATCTACATGGCTGGAGAGGTACCTTTCTTTTCTTTTTTTTCTTTTTTTTCTTTTTTTGAAATGGGTTGGAGGGGGTAGCTGTAGAGCTTGAGGTTCAATGGGGTGTATGCGTCAGCAGCTATGAGCAGATCTGCCAGGTACAGCTCGCCAATTCATGGCACACTACCTACTCATCGTGCACAAGAGTCTCGAATACCTTACCGACCCATGATTTATTCATGCATCATTTTTTGCACGATCCACTTCATCAATATCCACATCCTCAACCCTCGCAGCATGACCCCAGCTTATAAGAGTAAATGTCTTCCATTGCCAGATAAATACAAACCCCCTCATGAATTGCTCCAATCTGATCCAAGAGATGCCCTCCCCCCACCACCCTTAGAACACCATATCAAACCCAACCTTCCGTTCCCAAATGTAAACTCCAAGCTTTCCAACGATTCTAGACTTCCATTTGTCCCGCTGGCTCCTCATCCCCAGACTCGAAGCTGCCGACCGAGCTCATCTCATCCTCGGACTCGCTGTCGTCGCCGGCTTCGTCTGCGGCGTCTTTGGTTGCATATTTGGAGACGTATTCTAGTGTCGTGTGTATCTTGTCAGCTTTTCTCTCGGACGGTAACTTCAGTGTATATGAAGTTTCTCTGACCTTTAACCTTGGCTTCGTACGTCTTAGCGTCGCGCATGAGCAAGGCTGCGGCTTCGCCATTGAGGGGATCGGTCGGGTTGGGGTATCGCAGGAGCTGGGGGAGGAAGACTTCAAAGATGTTGATCATGTCAAACATCGGGGACCAGGTTTGGTTGATGACGTCGAGGCAGACGGAGCCGGAGCTGTGGCAGTCAGCGTTGGTGCAGATATTCGACTGATGGGGTGGAGCGTACAGTTCGTCGATATTTGGGTGGAAGATTCGATTGACGAAGCCGATACTGGGACTCTTGTAAGGGTATTGGTCGGGGAGTTCGACGTGGATTTTCCATAGACCGCCTGTGAATGGAGCTGGGGAGAGGGAAAGTAAGCCGGTGCTAATGAGAGGAGATGTTATATATCTTACTTTCTTCGGGTCCCTTAAAACGGACGTAGAATTCTTGCCTTTATGACGATAAGCTTCAGAACCTTCCACTGAGAATACCAGAGGGTGGCAAATCTGATGGCGTACACTGTAGCATGGTTAGGACACCTGGAGCAAAAGTACGAAAACGGTTGTAAATGGGACTTACTGTTGTCATTGACCAGTGTCACCTCGTAATCGCTCATCAACCTAGATAGCTTCGAGTCAGATATGAAGCAGACTAGGTCGAAGTATTTGGTGTCTTTAAACTCCGGGATATCCATACATCCTGCAGACAGTCAGCAGGGAAGCTCAGGGCATACTTGTCTTCCAAGAACCTTACTTCATGACCTACACCAATAGCAGATTGTCCCATCAGCATCCTTTTTACTACTATTGCCAGATGACAACGTTTGTTCTACCCCACTTACATCCGTCTCGATCCTCCTCTTTGGGCTACTCATCTCGACGCCTGTTGTTGCTTATCTGTAGCCGGTATTTGACAGAGGCTCCACAGTATTTTGTTTTAATGATGCTTCGTGATGGTTCCGAGAGACCAAAAGCCTTGCAAACTGTCACTGTAGGGTAGGGTAAGGTGTCCCCGTTGCTTCATGAATCCCTACGATCGTAGAACAGGTAATTGTTCCCAACTTTATAGTCCCTCCACTAGGCAGTTACTGAAGTGAGTACAATCGTCAACATTCTTTGCTTGGAAGGACGAATGGTGATGGGATGGCTCTGGCCGGTTTATGGTTGCAGATGTTGGGTCAACTCCGAAGGTAGAGGCCAGGAGTGCGTGGGTAGGTCCAACACAGTCAAACAATCTTGCTCGTGACAAAGGGCGGGACGTGGCACTTTATCTACCTTACCTTAAGTGACTGGTCACTCGTCAGTTACGATTAGAACCTTGGTGCCATCAGCCCTACACAGATGACTAAAAAGGCACGTGATTCGAGGTCTATGTTCTCGAAGATTGTATGAGTACTCTGCCATTGACGATTGACTCTGTATATTAAAAAGCGAAATGGAAGTAAACACGACATGTGGTGTAATTACTCACTACCTACCTTACAGTGGTACTGTAGTCGTTGATCACCAGCCTCGGCCCAGAGGGTGCCCTAAACCCCAAACCAGCAACCCGAAGCATCAAACTAAACCCACCAGGAACAGTCCGGACTGTGATCCTTCCTTTCAAACCTCAGTATCCAAAATCCGCCGCACTCACCATCACGAACCAAGTCAGATTTATAAACTCAAGTCTCACCGCTCTTACAATGGATCCGTCATCCTCAGCATTCATCGCCCACTATCCCGCTCTATCTCCTACCATCATACCTTTTGCGAAGAAACCGGTCTAAGAGGATGGCTTCGCGCGCCGTGATATCAAAAACTTTCCGGACTGCTATTTCGTCGCAAAAGTCGCACTTACCTGCTGTTGCGGCTCACTGGATCGCAGTAGCGCAATGTCAGACGAGACATAGTTCGCATTCGCCAATTGGCACGCCATCGGCGACTTCGAGGAAGAAGGTAACGATCAATACGTTGCGCGCCCTTCATCAGAAGAAAGAACCTATTACCATGATTACGGCCCATGATTTTCCAAGTGCCCATGTCGCCGATGCGGCTGGTATGGAGATGATTTTGGTCGGAGATAGCTTAGCCATGGTGGCCCTCGGAATGGAAGACACAAGTGAGGTAGTTCTCGATGAGATGATCTTGCATTGCCGGAGTGTGTCACGGGCGACGAAGGGGGCTTTTACAGTAAGGCATCCCCATTATGACAAAGGTTAAGACAGACACTAATGGTCCACTTCAGGTCGGAGACCTCCCTATGGGCTCCTACGAAATAGCCCCTGAACAGGCCCTCGAATCCGCCATCCGTGTGATCAAAGAAGGACGAGTCCAAGCGGTCAAATTAGAAGGCGGAGCGGAAATGGCCCCTACGATTGAACGTATCACGAGAGCAGGTATTCCAGTGCTCGGTCACGTTGGCCTAACACCCCAACGGCAAAACGCTTTGGGCGGATTCAGGGTGCAGGGCAAAACCGCGACAGGAGCGCTGAAAGTTCTCAAAGACGCCCTAGCCGTGCAAGAAGCTGGATGTTTCGCTGTAGTTCTCGAGGCTATACCTCCGGAAGTAGCTACACTGGTGACCGAGAAGCTGAAAATTCCTACCATTGGTATTGGTGCCGGCAACGGCTGCTCCGGGCAGGTTCTGGTTCATATCGATATGTCTGGAAACTTTCCTCCTGGACGGTTTCTCCCAAAATTTGTCAAGAAGTATGGGGACGTTTGGGGGGAGAATCTAAAAGCTATCGAAGCTTATAAGAGTATGCTTGACCCCTTGAAGGTACATGATACAAACGTAGCTTACTGTACGACAGGCGAAGTAAAGAGCCGTGCCTATCCAGCTCCCCAGCATACTTACCCGGTCTCACCCGAAGAATACGTTCAGTTCGAGACTCTGGTCGAATCGAAACAGAGTTGATTTTCATGCGTTTTTCCTATGATATACCCACTACACCGCCTCTCAAACATGGAGGCTACGTCTTGTCCCTTTTGACTTTGCCCTGCATTTTCCTATATTGGTGCCTTTGGTTGAGAGGTAGATGAAATCTTAACGATCGAGTGTTTGGTTATCTGTCATAAGTCCTGATTACACAATAGATGAGCATAGAGTTTCAATGGATATAGAAGCCTTACCCATACATTGCTCCTTCCTCCCAATCTCGGTGGTCCGCGCATCCATTACTATCGTTTATCGACCTTCCCGTCTTCGACAGAAATCTTGCCATCGTCCAGCTCCATTAATAGCTCCTCATTGATAGCTCTTATTACCCTCTCCCCAACCACTCCGTCTTCCCAATCTCAACCAAAAGCAGGCGTCATAGAATAAGCCACAATGAGCTGCTCGTCCGTCTTGAAGCACTATACACCCTGTCAGCCTTTACTCCCTTCCCAAACCCACCCTCCTACCCCCTCTTCTTCCCCATATCTGCTTTCGAGTTCCCCCATACGCCCAGAAGACCACAATAAAGAAGGAAAGGCATAGAGAGATAGCTCACCCTCCACAAGCCCCCCACCCCTTCATCCAATCCAGGCGCGAACACGCTATTCACATAACAAAACGGAAAAGCCCCCTCCTTACCCCCAGCGCCCCCAGCGGCCGCAGCGCCGCCACGCTCCCGATCCAACTTTTTCTTCAAGAATGACACCACAGTCTCGAACCGGTTGCTCGAGGAAATCTTAAACACGAGTTGGCGGAGGCGCGGGGCGGAAGCTATAGGCTGGAAACGTATCGTTACTGTTGATACGCATCAGCAAAAATTAGGCGCCAGCGAGAGAGTATTTTGTAGAGAGGGTTCAGATCGATAATGTCCATACGTTAGAGGTGAAGGAGGAAACACAAACCCTTAGCAGGCACACCATCATTCCCCTCCTCCGCTTTCGCTAGTGCCAAAGTCGCATCCTTGGGCAGGGAGGTTAGAATGATGGATTGGGAGAGAGGGAGAGGGAGGGTAGCTTGATGGTTGTGATCATCATCCGGGGGGGATGGAGAAGGGGAGGATAAATTAGGCGGTTGGGTTGAGGAGGAGGAAGGACAATGTTGGGGAGCAATGGGTGAGGGTGGCATGAGGGTGGTTGTGGGAGGTTGGTTTGATGGATTGGGGGCGGTTGACGGTGACCCGGAATGGCGGGGAGACGGTGGGGGGTGGGACAGATGCGGAGTTGGATTGGAGGGAGTATTTGGTCTGTAACGGGGTTGGATTTGAGAACCTACGCTCTCGCTGAATCTAGGATTCTCTTGCGATTCTCATTTTGGAGCCCAGAAGGCCTGCAAGGCTGACCCCGTTGCCCAGTGCAACGCTTATGTCGGGAATGGGACAACAATTGCCGACGTCAGAGCTATCGCAACCAAGAAGCCATCATAAATTTCATGTGGGGATGCAGAATTAGGAATGCGCAACTTAAAGCACTACGACTCCCACATTCCAGTTGGAAATTATTCAAAACTTAAAACTCATGGCGGGTCCACCCCGCAAAGACACCAACCCCGACCGTCCTCGCAAAGCCTACACCAGACCCAGAACTGGAACAGATGATAAAGCGAAGACTTCTCCAGATGTTCGCGCCAAACGGACATCGAAACACAAGGATCAGAATCCGGAAAGGTCGCCTCCTAAAACATCAAGGGCAGCGAAGCACACCAGCTATTCGTCATCTGGCACAGAAAGATCCTCAAATGTTCTCAGTATCGATTCACTTGCGAAGCTTGATGCGCTGAACGAAAAGGTGACCGTAGTGACTAAGGAGCGGGAACGAAAGGCAGAAAAACAAAAAGAGAAAGAGAAGGTGGTCACTGGTCGCGTGGTCAAGGATAGAGGGAAGCACAGGCGGAAATCGGATAACAGAGAGAAGCGACGGGTAGTCAGCGGTCCATTAGCTGAAGAAGGTGGTGTGAGGAGGAGAAGAGGAGGGTATACTGAAGAGGATTCTGGGAAAAAAAGATTTGGGAGAAAATTCTGGTGGGGTATTGGCATTATAGTACTGCTGCTGGCGATAATCATCCCGGTTGCTATTGTTGTGTCAAAAAAGAGTTCTGGTAGTGGTGGAGGCAGTGGTAATGGTGGAGGAGGGGGTGGAGGTGCTACACAGGGGGGCGACCCACCGAATACCAATCTGAAGGGTATCGATCAGAATAGCATCCCAACTGCTTCAAAGAACACGATATTGGATCCATTCATATGGTATGATACGACAGATTTCAATCTTACTTATACAAATCAAATAGTTGGAGGCCTGCCAGTGATGGGTTTAAATTCCACATGGGATGATTCTACGAAGGCAAACCAATATGTTCCAGCGCTGAACGAGTCGTTCGCGTATGGGACAATGCCTATTCGAGGTGTTAATCTAGGAGGCTGGCTATCGATTGAACCGTTCATCACGCCGAGCTTATTCAACACCTACCAACCTAATCAGAACATCATAGATGAGTGGTCCTTGACGAAGCAGTTAGGAGCCACCGATGCGGCAAAGGTGTTGGAAAAGCATTATGCTCTTTTCATTAACGAGCAATCATTCAAAGATATCCAGGCGGCTGGATTCGACCACGTCAGGATTCCATATTCCTATTGGGCCGTTACGACCTATCCTGGAGATCCCTACGTCCCGAAAATCTCCTGGCGCTATCTCCTTCGCGGCATCGAATACGCGCGAAAATATGGCCTGCGAGTCAACCTAGACCTTCACGGTCTCCCAGGAAGCCAAAATGGCTGGAACCACAGCGGCCGTCAAGGTAATATTGGCTGGCTGAAAGGCAATGATGGCTCCCTGAATGGCCAACGTTCTTTAGACCTACACAACCAGCTCTCCACCTTCTTCGCTCAACCACGCTATAAGAACGCCGTCACTATCTATGGGCTTGTGAACGAGCCTAAAATGACAGAGCTCCAGGTCAACGATGTGATTACGTGGACGACCACAGCGGTTCAGAATATCAGGAAGAATGGCATGCAGCAAAATATCGCATTTGGAGATGGGTTCTTGGGACTGAATAAATGGCATGGGCAGTTACAAGGGGTCCAAGGCTTAATTTTGGATGCGCATCAATACATCATCTTCAACAAAGATCAGATTGCATACACGCATCAGAAGAAGATTCAATTTGCTTGCGCGGGCTGGTCAGGACAGATGAAAGCGAGTATCGATACATCCACTGGGTATGTCTACCTACCATCCCCTTCCTATTTTCCCGCTCACTAACCACGTCCAGCTTCGGTCCCACCCTCTGCGGCGAATGGTCCCAAGCAGACACTGACTGCACGACCTACCTCAACAACGTCAACGTCGGCTCCCGCTGGACGGGCACCCTCAACACACCCGACCCGGCCACCTCTGTCCTCACGCCCTCCTGTCCTCCCAATTCCGGCGCCTGTTCCTGCTCTGCCGCAAATGCCGACCCTTCTGGTTATAGCGACATTTACAAGCAATGGCTGATGATGAACGCGGAGGCGCAGATGGCGAGTTTCGAGGTCGGCTGGGGATGGTTCTATTGGACATGGGTGACAGAAAGTGCGGCGCAGTGGAGCTGGAAGGGGGGCATGGCGGCAGGCGTGCTGCCGAAGAAGGTGTGGGAAAGGGATTTTAATTGTACGCAGCAAATTCCTGATTTCAAGGCGCTGCCGGAAACGCAGTAGGAGTACTTGGGGGGAAGAAGGGGCGAGACTTGCGCATTAGGATATAAGGGCTGCATTGTGAGGCGTTTTATGTCTAGATTTTGATCGAGCAGATACCCCCCTTGTATTTGAGTCCGGCATTTGTACACATCCGGCGTCGCCTTGACCATGGTTCGAGACGGAGAAAGTGCAGGAGCGTGTCGGTCTGTACATATCATACGAAAAGATCTTTGAACCAGTTGAGATCTCCTAGGCGAATTGCTCCTCTTCCGTTCTTAGAATTCCATCCTCTGAGCTTCTTTTTCGGAATTCCTAATTGAATTAAACGTCAAATATGCCCTGTGAAGAGCCATAGGGAAATCTGGTAACACTCTTGCTGTAGACTTGTCTGATTTGATAGAGTGAGTGTTTCTTTTTTTGGCGGCCGAATTGAGTGGCTTTGAAATTGAATCATCCATAAGTCGATAGCTTCAAGAAGGGTTGCAGGCTCGGTGCGAATGCATAGTCATGCATGTTTCACTTCTGTAGTGACTGGCGAACCTAAACTTCCATGGTTCTACACGTTTAGACCTTCAATTTACTTCCGAGACCCTTCATCATGGAGGACCCAGCTGACGACGTCCACCACTGCTTGGTCAATGTTTTCGCAACGCTGGATACACCAGGCAAGCAGCGTAAAGCGCTAAACGGTCTTTTTGGAAGCCTTTCACACAGCCGGATTAGAGAGTCGGTTGCTTCATTAAGTTCTACGGTCTTCACCTACGACATTGTGGGGAACCTACCACTTGAGATCAATGTATTCATATTTCAACATCTACAGATCCGAAGGGTCTTCCAGGGTCGCCGCGTATCCCGAAAGTGGTTGGGTATTCTTTCCTCTCCAGCTTTACTCGATCCAATTTTACAGCAGTGGGATTCGCTGGGGCGAACGCCTTTACTCATCCTTGAAGGCCTTGAACCACAATCCATCGGGGCAGAGCATATCGACGCATATCGTAGGGGACTAGCTTTTAGCAAGGCTGATTATAACTGGGATATACAACCTACTTCGGATCCTGCAGGTATAGCCTATGCTGATGGCAGACTGGCCTGGGTCGGCAAGACGAGGCTAACCCTTGTGGTGGTCGACCTTGAGCGAGGAAAAAAATACTCCTTCATACCTCGAAATAGAGAACACATGATCGACATAGCAGTATCCAAGTATTTTGTCGCAGCCACCACTCTTTCGGGCCGATGCTACGTATGGGAGCTGCCTAATGGACGAGCTCATTCCTTCCGGCTCACCAGCTTGTCTGGGGATACTCTCGTTAGCTCAAGAATGACGTTAGCATTACTCAATCGCTCGGATACGTCTTCAGGAGATTATGTGACCACCTGGAATCTCGAAAGTCTGCAATCTTATCAATTCCCGGCAACGGCCTGCCAACATATAGCTCAAGACGTGGATGAACACGAGCCGCAAGGCGAAAAGAAGATCATGCTCAGTAACTCTGGACAGTCTGTCATCGTTTTCGAACGAGTTGCTGGCGATTCGGAGAAAATCTGTTTCAAACGCCTAAGCCTCGACGGCCGTATCCAAGCGTCAGGATCTCTCGACGTTTGTACCACTGTCGGATACGTCAAGTCTCCTGAGAACGCGCAGCCTCTAAGCTCTGCGCGGTTCCCTACCATTTGGTGCTATTCACCGCCTTGCAAGAGTCTAGCATCACGAAGCGTAAGAAGCAAGGACGGTGATGATGACACTCCAGATTTACTCCGTGTACTGTATGACCCGGAGCAAGAGTGTCTACGACTTGAGCATCACTCTCCCTGTATTTTCCAGAACATAATCCAAGACGCAAGCGTTTGCCAGGAAATATCACACGGCCAAGAGAAGAACTATATAAATGAATTATTTTTCTGGAAAGACGTTGCATATTATCGCGCCAATTGTTCGGAGGCAGGTCTAAAAGTAATTGACCTCACACATGATACATGCAGTGTGGCAGACATGGGTCGGTACACACCCCGGGGACTTGAACGGTTTAATTACTGCGAGGAGCAAAGAGACAGCGATGGGTGGCCGATTATGAAGCCTTTACTCTTCGGTGATGGAATATTTCTAGTGAACGTTTTTGCCGGCGGTTTTGTCGCCTGGTGCTTTGACAAGAATATCACCCTGGCCCTTGAAGATAAGGGTTACAGGCTATTCAGAGAGGGTGCTATCAAGGGAAGGATAAACACGAGGCTTGAACCCGCATTGAGACCCCCTAGGTGTTGATTCAATGGATTGTGGTCCGAACAATCTTCTAAATCGGGGCTGTTCGACAAGTCGAATGCAAGAAAACAGGACATACAGACACGAAACCCCGGGCGTTCTACACATACTGAAGGATTGTATCTACGAATCAGTAAGCACCCCAACGATATCCTAAAACAAAAGCTGCCCCCTGGATCAGCTCTTTTCCGCATTTGAGAAAAACCGCAATAACAACAATCAGCCCTTGAGCAGCAGCCAGCAATCCCAAAATGCTGCCGTTGTTAACACAGCGCCAGGATCTTTGCAGAAACACCATTACTGATGTACGTCTTCCGCCACAGCCCGCATGTGGAGAAAACAGCCAGAACCCCCCTAACTCTCAGATGGCAGGAGGTCTCAGCTATCCAGCAGCTTCCAACCTCCTGAGAGGTTATTTTTCTGACAGAAAGCACCTACCTGTAACATGTTTTTCAGAACTCCACGTCCCACGCTCTTCGCTCTGCTTTGGAATATTTTTTTTATTACCTCTTCTGTACGAAACATTATTCGAGGGTAATAAAAGAAGGAACTGTACTATGTAAGCATTGAAGAACTAGGATACCGAGAGAAAAATGACTGCGTAATCTTTTTCTAAATGGGAAAAACTTCGTTCCACGTTTTGCCGCATTTTATAACTGTCAATGCCGGTAGAGATTGCGTGTTCTAGATTCAAATCATCACCCATATCTGACTTCTGCCACGCCCCTCCCCCGGCTTCTATATTGCAAGAACCGTTGCTAATGGCCTTGATTATTGGCATCTAGCTGCACGTTATCATTACTCTCTGCTACTTACTACTATCTACCTACCTACTACCTACCTACCTACTTACTGCACTCCCACCACATAACCGCCTCTCCACCCCTAAATGCCTCAAGCAATCCCATATGTACACCCCAAGCTCTGAATGCGCTCGTATCTCCCCCCCCCTCGCAAACCCTTACCCGCCACCAGTGACCGACGCCACCCTCCAAGCCTCCACCAACGCCATGCACACATATCCGCCAAATCTCCAAAAAACCCTTATTTGATTGCCCACAAGTAGCTTTACAAAAGATCATAAATCCGCGCACTGACGTCGTGCTGCCTGTACAGAACACCACCGACTCGCTCGCCCGGAGAAAGAGCCAAGTTGATAAAGCCCTAGTCTTCCACTCCTGCCGCCGAGCCATTCCCCACCCACATCCTCCTCAGCAACCCTTCAACCCCACCCTCCCCTTCATCCTCTGCTTCTTCTTCATTATCACCATCCCTCGTCCCAATCTCAAACCTAACCCTCCCACTGCTCGACGGCCGACTCGGCGGTCTCGATCCCGCACCCGCATGCGCTTGCTCCTCCCCACCCCTAGCATCATCTCGCTCGCGCCCCCGTTTCTTCTTCTTCTTCTCAGCGCTGCGCTTGTCCAGCCGTGCAACGCCTTCGGCGAGCATGTCGTGGAAGCGGCGGCCGTTTCTGAACTCCAGCTCTGCTTGCTCCCACTGCCGGACGCGTCGTTCGGCGCTTCGTTCGGTGCCTAGGCCCGCGACGGCGTTGGCGCCATGCATCATTGCTAGGGGGGGTTGGACGGCTGGGGCATGTGCGGGCTCGCGGTTTGTGGAGATGCGTTGGAGGTCGAGCTTGAGTTGCGTAAGAGATTTGGCGGCTTCCCTGGGGTCGCGGGCGGATTCGAAGGGTGAGGCGCGAGTGTGGTTCGGTTGAGGGGCTTGCGGGGGTAAGGCTGAAGGCCCTGAGCCGTTGGTGAGACCCGGGTGTGAGAGGTTTGCGGCTGATTTCGCACGGCGGACAGCTTCAAGGTGGCCGTTAACGGGAGGGGAACCTTGTAGGGACTCGCAGTCATGCTGGTCGGTGTCGTGGGTGCGGTGGAAGTTGGCTAGGGTGGATTGGAGCTTGTCTACTGAAGCCGGGGTTGCGCTGCCAGAGGAGGAGCCTGTGGAGTGGAGGAAGCGAGATATGCCGTCTGCGGGCATACTGGGCTCATTGTTAGGAGTGGTGTCGTGACCGAAATTAAAAGAAGGAGAGCCATTGGATCCTGATGGAGTGACGGTGGCAGATATAGATGATATCCTTGGGGCTGCGCTGTGGGAGGCGTGACGGTTGAGGAGGCGTTTGGTCACGACCTCTGCATCTGGCGGGCAAGAATAGTGAGTGGAAGGGTTTTGCTGCTGTTCGTTCAACTCCTTGTCCTGGAGCACAGCACCATTGGTGGGTGGCGATTGGGGTGGGGAATGTGGGAGATTGGTTGGAGAACGAGCTGGTGGATCATCAGGCGACGGCGGATCCACCGATTGGCGTGGTTTTGAAAGACCGAGTGAACTCTGCCGAGTTGTGGCTGGTGACTGTGAACTGCTTGCTTCCGTCCATTCTTCGTCCTGACTTCCTACGGAAAACCTTGCTTTACTTTGCAATGGTACGTCATTGGCGCTATCATGCCGTAAATGTGAGAGCGGCTGAGATTTTGTTGGTTTCCCGAGTTTCGTCGAGGAGACGTTGCGTTTCTGCGAAAGGTTTGATGAGTTTCTCTTCACAGATACTTTGGACCCGGCTCTTGGTAGACTGCTACCAGAACTACTGCGTTTCATGTTCTGCGCTGGGGGGCTTGTTGCTAAAGTTTGGACTTTCGTACTGGAATGGTTGCTCGGACGCGCATGGCCATCGCCAGGACGTGCTGACGCCAATTTGGACAGCTTATTCAGGTTCTTTCCATACGATGGCACCCTGCCATGAGGATTGTGGCCATGGCCAACAGCATGGGTCTTGTGCGGCTTGTGCGAGGACCCTTTGTGCAATGTTGAGGTCGGAGACCCTCGCGAAAGAGATTGCGCAGACAAAGTCCGATCAGCCAATTGCGGCCGACCTGCAGGTGAAGGGGAATCGCGATAAGGCATGTCTGCCGGAGAAGGAGTAAGCTGATTCTCAGCTCCTAATGCACGCAGATGCTTGACCTCAGCGGGACAAAGGCGGTGAGCGCAACGGTCGTAACAATGTGTCGAACTCCAGTGCTGGGGAGGTTGTATTAGAAGTGTTGATCTGTATGACCAAGGGGAAGGTTTGTTGAAGTACAGAGTGACTCCCAAGGCGCTTTGAGTGAGCCAATGGATGGGGGCAGAGATGTGAAAGGGCAAATGTGGAGGTGAGCGCAAAATCATTGGCGGCCGTGAACAAACCAATCGCGTTAGGCCGACGGTATGCGCTTTCAGCACTACCGCCTTACCGCCTTACCGCCTTACGCATGTGAATCCCATGCTCTCTGATTCAGCAAACTACTGAAGTAGGTACCTCAAGGTAAGGTAGGTAGGCACCTTGGGCCCCCAGAAGGGAACACACCCAAGACAGACGAAGCGGCACTCGATTCCATCTATCTCTATATGCAACGCTAAAACGTCCAAAGCAGATGCTTCTCCAAAACTATCACTATCACCACGTTCAAACCATCTAGTAGACCTCAAGTACGTATCGGAGATCCTCTTTGAGTCTCTCGATCTCTTTCCTCGGATCCATCCTCTTCCCCAACGCCTTCGCGTCTGTGGCAATAGCGTCCTCGAGCACGTTCGTCACATCTGGAACTGGCCATGTAGGACCGCAGAGATAAAACGCGCCGTCCTTTTTGAGGTAGGCCTGGATGATGTCGTTCATGGTCTCCCTCATGCGGTCTTGGATGTAGATCTTCTGCGGCTGATCGCGCGAGAATGCCCGGCCAAGCAGAGTGATGACGCCTGCATCCTGGTATGCCTCCCACTCCTCTCCGTAACAGTATTCCTCTCGCTGGTGCCGGGAACCCATGTACAGCAACACAGCTCCAATCTCTTTACCCTGCGCTTTCTCCCAAGCACGGTGTTGAACGAAAGCTCGGAAAGGTGCCAGACCTGTGCCAAGACCAGCCATGATCAAGGGCTGGGTCGATTTTGGCGGTAGCTTCATTACGCTTGGCTTGACAGAGACAGTAACGGGCACTCCGGGTTTGAGCTTGTTGAGAAATCGCGTAGCTTGACCAGATCTGTCTCGGCCTTTTGGGTCTACCCATCCGACTACAACAATCATCAGAGCGACGCTGTTGGGTGTGACTTTCTGGCAAGATGCGATGGAGTACTCTCTTCGCTTCATTGGGCTGACAATGCGGACAATATCGTGGAAACTCGGATGAGCTGAAGGAAACTCCAGGAGGATGTCAGCATAGGTTAATGTATCAACCTCGGCCCTTCGCTTGAATTCTGTTGCTCCTTCCGGACCGCCAAGAGTCAAAAGCTGTTTTCGTTCGTTGGGGTCGTCTGCGAAATCTGCCAATGCCTCGTAGAATCGTTTAGGAGGTCGACCAAAGATATCCACGTTCTGCATCAACGCCTGGTAGACTGTCCGGTTTTCAAGCACCGTCGGATCCTCTCTGCTCGAAACTTCAACGATCTCGTCGGAGTTGAGTTCGTAGAACTTAATAAAGTCTTCAACCTCATATTCGTCATTCTCCGCATGAATGCCAAGAGCTTCACCGATCTCATAGGTCAGGCCAGAGCCCCCAAGGTCAAATTCAATATGAAATATATTCCTGTCATAGCTTGGAGGCGTGAGTCTGCGATTCTCCTGCACGTGGACGGTGTGCGTCTTGATAGAGAGATCAGGACGAAGGGCAGATTTTGTGCCGTAAGCTTCCTTAAAGGCCAACACTTTAGCTGCTGTCTCCCAGTTCTTGAGATATGTTGGCGGTTCGGTCTCGAATTTGTCGAACCCAGAGAAACTGTTTACATTAATGTCAGATGGTAAAGCAGGGCTAGCAGTCTCCTTGTCCGCCTCGGCCCATTGCCCTGGAATTTCGATTTTTCGCAAGGCAACCTCCAAAGACTTGGCCATATCGTCGAGAACATCGACGCTCCCGTTAATAGAGGCTAGTTTCTGTTTACCAATGCTCTCTTGCGTAGGAAGACCAACACGGAGAAATGCAATTTGGATTAGATAAGTCTCTTTTGAGGGGTCGTTTGCGATCGCTTCCACTGTCAACGGGTCGAGGATATACAGCTGAGCTGCCCTGTCGATAAGAGCTTTCCGGAAATGTACGGGCAGTTTCTGCTCGACTTCGTCATCTTTTACGCCTGTCAATTTTAGGATAAGCTTTCCACCGGCCTTGAGACCAGTCAAAACATCGAAAGACTTGAGTAAATTGACTTCGCCCACGAAAACCACGTCTGCGGCGTCGATCGAGTATGGTGCATCAATGAACATCTTAGATTTTCGAATCTCCGTCTTGACTACTCCTCCCTCAATTAGGTTATCATGTCCAGCTTTGACGGTGACATTGCTCGCAGAATCTTTTGACAAAGCTTGCCCGAGTATAACAGAAGCATTGGCCGAAGGTGAGTCGTTCACATACCAGAATGTATATTGTTGAACGGTTGCCGGATCAATTAATTGTAGAGGCGAAACCGGTTCATGGTCTTCTGTTGAGATCTCACCCGATTGCAAGACGGGCTTGTTGACCAAAAGCTGGAAAGCCGCGGCGATTGAAACTGGCGTCCACCTTTGCTCTCTGGGATATTTGATATCGATGACAGCTGGAGGGGTCAACCAGTTGTCAGAGAAAGTCACAGCAGCTATCACGTCTCCGTGTAAGTTAGATCGAACGTTTGGATCGGATACAGCTTGTGTATCTTGCACCTGACCAAGCACCCCAATGGTCTTGACTGAATCCGGAAGAGCTTTGAGAAATGCTTCCTCCACGAAAGGCCGGTATACCCTCACATTCAAGACGCCCACCCTCGCACCATCTCTTTCTAGAGACAATGCTACCTGGGATACCAATGATGATTCCACGGTACCGAAAACCACCAATACGGAATCTGGCATAGCATGGCCTTGGTACTCGAAGAGTCCGTACGTGGTTCCGAGTTCATCATTGAAAGCCCTCAGTAAGCGTGCAATCTTTGTATCAACGTCCACAGTTTTCTTCCCCGGTCCCGATGTTTCGTGCAGAATTGACTTGTACGTATTGGCGAGGCCCGTTTGATCCAACACATCAACAATTCTGGTGGTCTCGCGCCCAACGTTTACACCGTCATATATGTGTATTGTCGGAACCACACTTGCCAATAGCGTTGAAAACAGAGACATGTGTTGCGCTTCGTAAGCGGAGAAGCTCGATACCAGGCCGAAGCCCAACTCCTCAGCAAGGGTTAGCGCTGAGACATAATCGGTGACTAGGGAGGACGAGGCTCCAGCATAGTCGACGGCCGCGATATGTGCAACGAAGGGGCTCGCAATAGCGTAGAGAAGAGACAGCTGGTCCAACGCCGCACGGAGGTATTGTAGAGCTGACGATGATGCGAGGATCGACTGGGGGATGTAACGTTTTTTCAGATCGAAATCTTTGGAGAAGATGTATCCCAAAGCAACCGACGCCGCCCCCTGTCGGATCTGCATGGACTCAACATTCGTAGGATAGCCATGAGAGTTGCGAGCACCCTCTTGAAACCAAGATTTGACGGCGACGTCGAGGTCGAAGGTCTCAGGTGAATATGTCCATATTCTGTCGGACAGAGCATAGGCGACTTGCTGAACGAGAGTTTGTGGGGTTAGATATGTAGGTCCACCGACAGATTTGAAAGGAATAGATTGTCCGAAGGGCAAACTTGACGATTGGTGTCGAAATCCTTTCAATTGCTTCTCAGGTCCTTCATGGGGGTTGCTTTCTGGCCCAGCTGGGCCAGTGGACTCGGGCGTTTGTAGATGCATGATGGAGATTCTGACGCCTACAAGGTGCTGAAGGAATGCTGAAAGACAAGAACAAAGAAAAGTCCTCGACCAGATGCCAAATCCATTGAGGAAACATCATGACCGAGATTTGTCGCGCCACTCAATAAACTCGTTCTAGCTGAGCACGCAATCATTAATCTGGAATGGCGTGCTCCAGGCAAGTATTTTAAGGTTATCAGATTACAGTAGCACGGGTAGATTATGCAGGAGCGGATCTCGGACCAATTAGGGTGGTGGGGGTGAAAGATTGATGATGTCGCTGTCGGCAGTTGTCTGAAGTACCTTACCTTCAACATCTGTGTTGAACAATTGCATGTCCTCCATGGCAGAAAAAACAACTTCTGCAGTTCTTGTGGGCTGCACAGGCTTGGTTGTACGTTCACTCAAACCCTACAACTTCCTAGTAGGACTCAGCTCACCGTAGATCTATAGGGTTCGCACATTCTCAACCCTTTGCTCTCCCTTGCATCACATCTTACGGTACATGCTATCGCTCGAAAAAGTCTCTCTACAGAATCGTCAAATTTGAAGCCCATCATACAACCAGACTCCTCCACCTGGGCCAAAAGTATATTATCACTCTCACCCACGCCAGATATCTTTTTCCCTGCTCTTGGAACCACCAAAGCTGCGGCAGGCTCTTTAGAAGCTCAACGCGCTATCGACTATGACCTCAATCTGGCACTCGCACGCGCTGCCAAAGAGGCTGGCGTGAAAGTCTGTGTTCTTATCTCTTCTGCAGGCGTCTCCAAGTCTTCAGTATTCCCTTATTCAAAGATGAAGGGCGAGCTAGAGGAATCTGTAAGGGATATAGGGTTCCCTTACACTGTTATAGTGAAGCCAGGACTATTGCTTGGAAAACGAACAGACAGTCGGCCGGCTGAGGCTGTACTGAGAGTTATAGCGCAGGCGCTAGGACTGATTAGCAAGAGATGGTTGACAGATTGGTGGGCCCAGGATGTGGAAACCATCGGTAATGCTACAGTCGTCGCCGGTGTTCAGTGTCTGGAGGGGAAGAAAGAAAAGGGCGTGTGGGAAGTCGGGATGAGCGACATTATCAGGATGGGAAGGGCTGAATGGAAAGAGGGAAAAGGGCATTGACACCATGCGTCGAGGATATGCTTTCTTGTCAGATATGTAAGAGGTTTTTTTCTATAATGCGCCCTCGGCCCATCAGCGTAGCAGATAATGTACCTAAAGTAAGGTACCTATATACGGAGTACAGCATCTAGCTTCCTACTATAGGGCCGTGACTTGACGTGACAACCTTAGCCGAGGATTATGACGTGTGAGTGATGCGACTCGTTGACATCACATTGAGCAGTTCTGCGAGCTACATAGGTACTTGCACAAAATAGACAATTTGCGAACCTACAGCAAAGATTGATATCCTTCCTGTGCTACCACTTATTTCAGGTAATTGTCAATATACACCAACCCAAGTCCTGACCGTAATCCCACGGTCTTCACTCTGACGGTGCTGCAGACGAAGGGCAAGAGGGCGCGACATAGACTTTACTTCCATTGAGCAATTAAACCCCTACTTCAAAATGCAAGGCACAAGATCAAGCCATCTTGTCTCCAACATTGCAAGGGCACACGGTCTGCGTCAAACTGTCCCAACACATACTCGTATTTCTCTCAACCGACAATTGCGGCATTCTCGACCTCAATCATTCACCCCATATGCCCAGAGGCAATTCTCGCAATCCTCATGGCTGGATTATCCGAGAAAGGACTCGCAAGACAAAGACAGCATCAATAGAGAGCCAACGGAATACAGCAAGAGTGGGACGGATGACGGGGCTGCAGGACAGGAGGAGGCGGCATTTGATCCTAGTGTCACCGACCCGGGTGAGGAGAAAGAGAAGGCAGGTGAGGGAAAACCGGTAAGTCTACTTTATGCGCTGGCAAGATATCGAAAGCTAGTGGTCCATTTAAAGGCATGAGTAGGACGCCTGTTGCTCAGAGGCTGTGTTCCTTTCCATGCCCTTCTGCTTGTGTTTGGATACAACTGGAATTGCGAAGCTTCATCAAGTCAGTACTGACACGTTATCAACTCAAGGCATCGGATAATCCATTAGACGTCAGTCCCGCAAATCCAGATGTCAGCCAACAGAGGGACACAACAGAGGGTGGATCCGAGAGCTCGAGCAGTAGCTCTAACACCACAAGTGACAGGCAGAGGTCTAGTGGAGGCTCAAGTCCGCGGAAAGGAAGTAAAGTTGCTTGAGGCGAGGAGGGCTTTGTCCATCATAATTGTTAAAATGTTTACGAAACATTCGGCTTGTGCGGCAGCATCAACCCCTGAGCAACAAATTGAGGTTGGTATTATTGGGAGACGAAACCTCATGTGCTGGGCCACACCGTACCGTCCGACTGATTGGCTGGTCAAATGCTCAATTATTGCCTTGTCAGGTTTCAGGGTTTAATGGTTCTGGAGTCGCAGGAACTATCTTTCCCGCAAGTGAGCTTTTTTGGCTTTTAAAAAACGTCAGCAGATGCGGGCGATTTTAGTTACACTTTAGTATTGGGTCATCCACGAGCACATCGTATGCGCCTGTGGCAGTCAGACCAATATGCTACAAACATGTTCGGATTATCCTTTTCGCTTCATATTCTCTATTCTGTCCTCGAAGCAAGCATCGGAAACCTGGTGAGTCAAAACGTACAGGGTAGACACAAGACCCTCATTATGGTTTTCACTCTAGAGAGCATGTCATTCACTCTAAAACCTCCTTCAGTCGCGTGACCTGATTGGTCTTCCGAGTGTCTCTGTATTCAGTCTTCGAATAAATTGAAAACCTATAGACAAAAAGAGCTTTACGGTGAATCCTTCATCTCTTCATATCGGAGGTGGGTTCAAGCCACGAGTCGCGCTACTACAGACAACCGTTGGATTTTCAGATTGACTTGGCGCCCTTGAATCATCCGGAACTCGTTCCAGAGTTGGACAGATCACGTGCACCTATAATTGGCAAAGTAAAATAGATTCAGGGGTAGAACTTTAAGTGATGCTGATTAGATAGACGTCTATGGGCCCCAGTAATTAACCTTAGTCCTATCACACCCTAAACCGCTTTGCCCGCGACTCATTATTCACTACGGAATAGCTATCAACTTCCTAAATGTTATAACTTGAAGATCTCGAAATCTGAAAGTACCAAGCACTCAAGCACCTCTATTAGACATCCCTCAACCCATCTCCGCCTCCACATCCTTCTACCCCCCACATCAACCAGCACCATGCCAGGTGTTCGTACGTCCTTCTCCTCCTCACCCCAAACCTCCCCTCTACAGCTTCACTAACCCCTTCTCCCTTCCTAATACATAGCACCCGACGCCCTCGCCCAAGTCAAAAAAGGCCTCCGCGGTCTCTTTGGCCGCAAAAAAGCCAACCACAACCAGCCCCAAGCTTCGCAGCCTCCGCAACAGCAGGGGACGCCTACGACCCACGCGCCTACGAGTACGACTAGTGCCGCTGCGCCGGCGGCCGCTGCCGGGGCGGGCGTGGGTGTGATGGGTGATAGGTATGAGGGTGATGGAGGTATGTCACTCCCTCTATTCCTCTCACGCACTTATACTTCGCTCCTCTCATAACCCCCTTCTAACAACCACAAAAGCAGCCCTCCCAGCTCCAGCTCCAGCTCCAGCTCCAGCCCCAGCCCCAGCCCCCGCAATTACTGCCGACCCCACCCCTTCATCTTCGCAAATCCCCCCCTCAACCACCCTCGCTGAAGCAAAAAACGTCGATCTGAATCCCTCTTCCACCAACAATCCCGCTCTAGCCGCAACTGCAGGCACTACTGAAAAGAGAACGGAAACGGGCGGTATGAGCGCTACGAGCGGGCCGCTGGACGATGGGATCGCGCACGGGTTTGGCGGGGGGGAGGCGGAGGCGGAGGCGGGGGCCGGCGCGGGGAGGACGGCGGTGGAGAGGGAGGGTGGGGCCTAGGATCCCTCGGGTGTTGGGTCTTGGTTTCTTGGGATGATATCAAAGGGTTTGGAAAGCGTGCTTCGGGTTCCGATCCCACGGCAGCGAAGGTCCTGTTTACGCTGGCCAGCCGCGGTGTTTCTTACTTCCTTCTAGTTCCTTTTTTCATTTACATATGTAGCTGATCTAATACCCCTAAGAGCGAGCATTCCTTCATTCGAATCAGTCACGATATCAGTCGCCTGGCTATACATTTCTCATTGTACGCATTCTCTTGCTTTCAATCGAATTCCTCACATTGCCTTTGCCCGGAACGAGTCATTCGAAACTGTTCTTCGCTGATCCAACGATCTCGTTTCGGCTTCTGAAACGCTTTCTAAAATGCGTGCTTGCGGATTCCGCTTACAAACTAACAAATCTTCCTTTTCTCTCCCCCCTTTACATACCTCCGCCAACATCCCCAAAGAGCATGTGTATGCTTTCATCCCCCTTACCAAACCCCCCCCAAAAAAACCCAATCACGCGCGGCAGTCCGTCCGAATTCCTTTCAAATCATAAAAATTCCCGTCTTGCAATTATATCTTTTTTTCAAAAAGCAGACCGAGATTTCGAAGATTGCGAAGGGCTGCGATGAAGTAATTGCTAAGAGAGAGATATATGGGGGGGATTGAGGCGTTGCTGGAAATTGGTTGTGTTGGGGTTGTTGTTAGGTGCTTTGGCTGGAATGGTCTTGGCT
>JAABUS010003720.1_pt1 | contig 23909 bp, 35 predicted proteins | sample 5560161 | NCBI WGS metagenome assembly JAABUS01 (sample SAMN10711885, study PRJNA513376) | rock metagenome | isolation source: Antarctica rocks | place: Antarctica: Victoria Land, Trio Nunatak nord | collected 2016-01-04
GGTACACAATTACCATCCTGACAAGGTGCTAGCTTTCACGCTAACTCAGTACGTACCGTAATGACTTCTTGCAGACTAATTGCTTTCAGTCTCGGTTAATCTCATTGAAAGTTCGATAACCATCGCGAAAGAAACAGAGATGCGCATGAAGTTCAAGCAGTTTTATGGCTGGCTATTGCTTCTCAATTGCGCCACCACTAACGCCACAATCACACGCTTGCACAAGGTGAGCCCACCGTGCAGATCATGTTATCCCAAAGCAAGCTTCAGTGTGTGTAATTTTTCTTTTTGCGTTGTGGTTGGCCGTGAACGTTCCTGAACTCCATGAGGAAGATGCAGGGTGTTGAGGATGACTGCAGCGACCAACTCGCATCATCCGCGAATCTGTCTTGCCTCCTCACTAGCGTGAAACTTCCATGCGATCAACGCGTGTGTAACCCTTATATAGATGGCACCTTCAGGGCGAGCATGTTTCGCATGAACCACCAACATGTGCAAGCTGCCAGGCTGCTAACGCACACATACGGCGCAACTATCCCAGCGGAAGCTTGTGTGAGCGAGGAGCACTGGATCGCGGAACATGACCTTGGTCGTCTGAATCAAGTAGAAGCTGCTGTGGCGAGTATGTCTCACACCGCACGAGCAGGGAAGGTGTTTCCCATCATGATTACCAAGGTACCTTGCACAGCATGGGGATGCTGTGCGCTTCCTTACGAAATTCGAACAAACTCTACAGACCTTCTGTCGGCGATAAACTTTTTCGTGAAAGGAGAATACAGGATACTGCTGGATTTGCAAGGCCTGAAACCTAAGCACATTCTAGACGTTGGGGGCGTAGGCATGAGTGCCATTTGGTTAGCATTGCTCTATCCTGATGCTGTCATATATCGCTTGGACCCACATCCAGACAATTTCTTGGCTGGAGCATATAACGGCTGGGGTGTCAGCAATGTGCGCCAGATAAATATTGGTCTTTGGGATAAAACCACTGTGCTACAGATGTGTGATCGGACTGATATAAACTGGGGAACTGGGTGGCCGTTTGCAGGTTCACAACAGCAGGCTTGGTATGCCAGGGAGCCGGAAGATCCTCCTTGTGCAAAAGTTGCGGTAGACGGGGTTCATGTCACCACTCTTTCGAAAATAATGGACATGTACTCCATACCTTCGTTTGACATCATTAAAGCTGACATGGAAGGCGCTGAACTGCAGGTGTTTCGGCACCACGACACCATTGCCATTATGAAACAGGTTTCAGTGTTCATAGGGGAGTTGCACAACCGATTCGTGCCTGGGTCAGGAGATAAGGTGGTTGAGATGTTCGAAAAACTAGGTGGATACAGATACTTTCATGACGATGAGAATGATGTCTGGATCAGCAACAAACTATTTCAGGCCGGTTGCGACTGGGAGAATACATAGTCACTTGTTTGTCAGCTTATAGAACAGTTTTGAAACAGTCCCACAGGTTTGAAAGACGCCAAAACACCTCAACAAAACCTATAGCCCAATCCTTTAGTTTTAGCTCTTTTGGGCGTACTTTGCCCATTTTCTTAAAAATGAAATGAGACGAACACTTGCTTAAATTACCTTATTTCACGACCCCAACAGTAAATTAGCAGTAATTGCACCATTTCTCTTCGGGGAGAAACTGAAATTAAAGGACCCAAACCGGTACGGAAAACAAATGCAAAATAGTTGCAAAGTGCCCGAAAAGAGCCATAGCTGAGCAGACTATTCAGTAATGATTGATGAAAGACAATTTGCACACCCCTAGTTGTGAACGTCGCAACAAGATACGGCTGCAAAGATCTGCACCAAAACAGGCGGGAATGGAAGCTGCATACAGACAAGTATACCTTGTACATCTGCGACCAAAGGTCAGCCGGTTCCGGTGTGTCTTGTGTCAGTCAGTGACAGAGACTCGGAGTCCCTTGTTCAATGTCCAGGTCTGCAAAGCTGGTACTTCCTTAAATGAGTGCTTGTCATGCTGCCGGTCGGCTTCTTTCTGCATCAGTGCTCAACGGCATTCCACAGAAAAGGTGTTCCACCTATTCAGTATGACGACATTTGTCACATAGTCGCATTACGTGGCCGCCGCGCCTGCACATGGCTTCCCGCACTCGCCACGGCCTCACCCGTGCCGCGTCCAACAGACGTATCCAAACGCACACAAAAAACACTCGTACCGCCGCAATAACAATCCAGGGAGGCAACTGGGGGTGGACAAATGCAGTACTTAAGGCTTGTATGAAGTGGACAATTGGTTTCACTTGTCCACAACCTTGCTTGAACTGTCCAACATCGATGAACAAATCGATGTGTGTGATTGATTGATTCAGTGCGGGATTGTTTACGTTTCGAAAAAAGCTGGCAAGTTACGCGTAATTAATAATTAATAATTAATTAACGCTCCTCGATCTGATCCAGCGCTGTGAACTGTCCCGGTGGTCGGACATTAAATGACTGCTGGCTATTGAGTGAACGGTCCCGGTGGTCGGACATTAACTGACTGCTGGCTATTGAGTGAACGGTCCCGGTGGTTGGACATTAAATGACTGCTGGCTATTGAGTGAACGGTCTCGGGCTGAAACCCTAGGTCTGTAGACATTGACTTCTGCCTATTTCTCTCTAGTCGAACGTCGGGCCCCGTCGGGCCCCAGCGTTATTTCTCATCGGCCGATGGCCGAAGCCGTCGTCGATACACTCAACTCAGAGCTCAACGTTAGTCAGGTTACGCAAATAGTTACATCACATAACACCATATATGACAAATGATAGAAGCCGCCGGCCACGAGCCGTTTGCCTGCCATTAGATGCATGACACTGCGGCTTCGTTTGGCATCAAAGTCATGCAACACTTCAGCGCGGAAAATCTTGATAAGGATTGCAGACATGAGCTGTGTATGAGCTTGTGAAGCACCCTTCTGCACGTCCGAACGCCAAGCTTGTGCAGATAGAACCTGCTCGCGAAGGGCATGTCGAGGGCTGTGCAAGACGCTGCTGGTTGATCTCTGACATTACTTCACTTGCATTGCTACAGGTCCAATTGAAGGCTTCTGTTAGCGAAAAGTATGCTGAAGTTCAATCAAAAGCAAACTGCGCATCAAACATTTCTGCGGCTTCTTGTCAGGTGCAGTCCACGCCAAGCCGGCTGTGCTGAATATCAAAGCTTTGCTGCCGCACGTGGTGGGTGAACGATATGCAGGCTACAAAACAACAAGAGCCGGAGTGACAGCGGACATGAGCTCACAGGCAAACAACACCAAGTGACAACGTGGGTAGCACAAAAGGACCACGATGCAGCGACCTGAGTATTGTACGAGGGACTCGAAGAGGTCGCGCCTTCGCCGCCCTTGGGCGGAGCTGAAGTGCAAGTGCTGCGAAGCTTTTCTGTGACAGTCTTCTAGCAACCCCAGCAGATTTGCTAAGCAGATTTGCTAGTACTGATAGTAGGTATACACATTTGCATGTTATATAGTAGTGTTGGACTTGCATGCTGCTGTCTGCAAGTAATACATGCTGTCTGCAAGTAATACATGCTGTCTGCAAGTAACACAACCTGGGTTCCAACATTGCTGCTTAGTCTTCTATGCAATGACGCATGCATCCGACGAACATTTTGTTACAGTAGGACCCATAAGTAACGGCTCGACTCGCGACATGTGCGAGCTCCGACACTAATGTCAAGCGCAACTCTGTGTTTCAGCGGCGGTCCTTCCGAACACAGCAAGTCAACCAGCTCGCCTTTCTGTGTACAGCTTCACTGGCGCAGAAAGCGCTTGTAGCACATGTGTGGCGTGGTAAAAGCAACAGGTCTGTGACAGTGAAACAAGGCTGACAGCAGGGCCCCAACTTGACAGCTGTGTGGCAAGCGAAAGAAATACACAACGATAGCCTGTGACACCCTGGGTGTTCGGTAAAACTAGCCAGCTTTGACTTGTGGTATCCAGTTTTCTCAGTCAAGCAGCAGGCATAGAACAAGAGCGTTTGCACAAGAAGGTCCAGAGGCTTGCTGACTGAACAGGCTCTCCTTCTGTCAAAGGAAAGCTTGTTCAAGCAGCAAGCCTTTGTTTTCAGTGAAGTAACTTGCATATGCACAACACAGCTGTTTACTTACCAGCTCCAAAAAAATTGCCAGAGTTTGGCCCTCCCCTTGACTCTGACTCTGACTCTGACTCTGACTCTGACTCTGACTCTGACTCTGACTCTGACTCTGACTCTCTGCTTGCTTTGTTTCATTTGTTTAGTTTGCACATTTCTGTATGTTGTGTGCTGATATGCACAGTTTGCGCTGCATATACAGCCTATGCATTTCCTGTGTGATGTCAGTCATGCTACCTCGTTTCTCTTTGATTTGATAGCTGAGCCAGATACAAGTGACATGCATGTAGGATGCATGCTGTGTATTGCAATGCATTTACCTGCATCAGTAACTACTTGCTTTGGGACTTGACACTATTGCCCTGGGCGTTTTGGGTTTTGCCCTATTGCAATGCGACCTTTCTGTGCTATTCAAGTTACAGGCGGCTTCTTCACACACAGACTGAGAACTCAAGCACGTACAGACAGCCAGCAGGAACAACTTCAGCACGCCGGTCACGAGCCTGTCTGCCTTGTGCCTGGTTCTGTGGACCGGTACCTGCCTGTGCCTGATTGCACTCTTCAACAGAGCCTCGACACACACTCTGAGGGGTTTTTACTCTGTTGATATATATATAAACACTGCTTCATCCTGCGAGAAACCCACATGCTTTGTGCCTGAGCTTGTGGCCGGCGGCTTCAGTTTGACCTAGGCTCAGCCTCAGATCCCTTTACAGCTGACAGCTTGCAGTATGTCAGCACTCAGCCAGCCCCTGCTGTAACACAACACTTCCGACATGCATATGAAACCCCTACATGCCTATCGACACATTTTGCAGTGACTCTCTCTACGTACACACCGATCCCGACAGTTTACCGAGCTTTGTTGAAGAGTGCAGTTTCGGGATCTGGTCATCGGATTCACACCACCAAGAAAAAACGGCTTAATCACAATTTGTGCTGCATGCCATTCCACAGAGTCACTCAACTTCTTGCATAGCTTAGTCACAAGATCAGCTTTGCTTGTATGCTTGGTGAATCGTGAGTTCGCGGCCATATGGCTGCGCATGCATGTGCAGCACATGCCCATGCCCAAAACATGAATCCAGTTTCCACTCCTAATTGCGCTGCCACAACCCCCTGAACGAATGCTTGTTTCAGCGTCAGCTACACCTCATGATCATGCATGCAGTCTATCCTGACAAGGTTCTTGATATGTTGTCAGAAAGAGGCCTCGAAGGTCAGTACTTGAGGTCCGTACATGAGGTCCATTCACCACAGGCACATGATCAGTGTCCGTTGCTGACATTGCAGCAAGTCTCTGCATTCCTGCCTGCTCTACTGTCCTGACTCAGGACTCCTGAGCTGAGCTAAATTAGGTCTTGTTGAATGTCTACACAGCATGTAGACAGCATGTCATTGACACATAAGAATGTCCTATTGGCGCTGTAACAGCCATGTGCATGGTGTATTTCAGTGGTGGCACCTCACATTGTTGTGCAGCCTGATCGTTGACATGCCTGCCGAAGCCCTTACAAAGAACAGCCCGCGGATTGTTGATCTGCAAGCATAGTGCAGCCATGTCATCCAGCAAAGACTTCCCACACTTGTGGTGGCCCAAGTTCGAGAACCTGTACGAAGGACTGAGAGAGGCTTCTACTTCAGCTTCATCGGTGGCGCATGCAAATCTTGCCCATGTGCTGCAAGATGTCCAAGTCTGGCTGCAGATGGGCCTGCAAGGCTTTCAGCCACCTGCAGACGACGCTCGGTCATTTCTAGAAAAGGAATCTCATTTGTTCGTAGCCAACGGCAAGAAGGTGCCAATCAAAGCGGAGCTACGATCGGCTGCAGTCTTGTTGAGCAACCACCTGGTAAAACATAGATTTTGACGTTACCTGTGGCACTGCTGCTCACCTTTGGATTCATTTTTTGACATAAGTTCTGATGATGCACAGGGGCTGAATGAGCTTCAGGCTTACCTGCTGTTGTACCGATCACCAGCACTGCAGCAGGCAGGCAGCACGCAAGCGCTGTCCCTTGAGCAGCTGCAAGATCTGCAAAACGCCTACTTCCTGCAGCGCAACTACTTACTGAGCAGCATTTACGAGCTGCTGTCACAGCACGACACAGCTGAAACCCTGTATCAGCACTCAGCAACCACTGCATTAAGTCACGCACTGGATGCAGGACTTGACAAAAGCCTTTGTAGGGCGCTAGCAATTAATCTTGCAGAGGGCAGATCTGATACATCCCATGACACAGCTGCAATAGCTGCTGACATGTCGAGCGCCTTGATACTGTCAAACAGTCAGCATACTGAGACACAGAGCCAGCAGGGCAAGCAGCAGCTGCTTTTTGAGCAAGAGATGCTGCTGAGCACCCTGCTGTGCCTGTTCGCGGACTGGAAGCCATGCACGCCAGATTGCTTCCAACAGCTCATGCATGCAATGCATCAGCATATGTTCATGTTATGGCACACAGACAAGGTGTCAGAAGCGATTACAAGCAGAGCACTGCAGCTGGTGAGTGTCATACAGCAGCATTTGAGCTGTGGTAGTTGCAAAGACCATAAAACTGGCACTGGGCATTTTGCATAAATTGTATTCCTCCAGCGACCACCAATGGTCTCTTGGGACAGAGCAAAGCGCCTGAATGTGTGTGACACAAATGCGCCTGCTACCAGCTGCTTCGCTGTTAAAGCAAAGACTGTCTGGCTTCTCACTTGCAGATGCAAACTTTGTCGGTGCAATTTGTGACCATTCCAAGCTTGTTGAGCGCTCTAGGCCAGGGTAGTCTGCCATTTTCAGACAAGGCTCCATTGCTTGTGTCTGGGCAAGACAGCCTCTGCCAAGTCTTCACGACCTGGCTGGACAGTGCCAGGCAGGCTGAGCATGGAGCAACAGGGCTGACTGCTGGCCATGGCCCTGCTATGCTAGCTTTTGCTGCTGCTGCTGCCTTACTGAAGGACATGCCGGACTTCTCAGGTAGGCCTATGTTGTTGTGCTGTTGTCATGACAGACCTGTTGTCAAACAGATTTTCCAAAAACCAACCTGGTGATAGCCACGCCTCAACTGAAGTTGCATACACAGGCTGGTGAGGTCATGCTTGTTGCACTATGCAATGCTGGAAAGCGCTTGCATAACACCCATAGACTTAGTCAGACTAGTTTGACAGCTCACGCCCTGAGCGGCATAATCTGTACTGGTGCATGTGTGTAACCCAACAGCATACGGTTGTGGCCCTTCAGGGCCATTGGCTGACATTGACCCAACAGCCTTTGCCAACAAGGCTGCACAGCTGGAGGTGTTGCCAACGCTGGCAGAGCTGACAAGCAGTGGGCAACTGAGTCAGGCCAGCCGCATCACTCTGCTAAGCCTGATGTGTGCTGCAATTGCTGCATTTGACCTGTCGCCCTACACACTGTCAGCCAGCCAGCTGCAAGCTGTCATAGACACCCTGGCAAATCTATATGAAGGTAAGGCTCTTGCTATGTAGATATCAATGGGCAAAGCAGAGCTGTGACATGACTGCTGTTGCAAGGTTTGCAGACAGGCGCTGGATGTACAGATTGAGTTACAGCAAAGTAGCAGTCCTGCTGGTCAAGCATGCTTACTTAAGGACAACATGCATGTACAAGCCGCTTGTCATGACATTGGTAGTGTCATTGTTATAGGCCTGGCTTCTTTTGATTGCATACATAACCCGGAGTGCATCTACCACTTTGATCTGGCAGATGTCTTCATCACGCTGCAGCAACCTGCAATGCCTGTGTGGACAGGCCCTAGCCTGGCAATGAGATGAACAGAACACACAGCTGGTGACATGCAGGCCAGGAAGAGTTATGCGCTGCCTTTCATGATGTAAGCAAGCCCGACCACTTCTGGCATGCGCCTGTCAGGCAGTTCTATCAGCAGACCCTGGAGTTGTTGTTTGAGGATCCTAAGCCAGTGCTGCGCTTGTGGTACAGCCTAGCATGTGGCCTTCAAAGCTCAGGTCTGCTCAGCTGTGCCATGTATACATGGTGTTTTTCACTTTCTTGAGCTGTGTCTGACTGCATCTCGACTGCTTTCATCAGTCTGTGCATCCATACTCGAGACCCTGTGTTGCTGCAGTCCTGCCTGTCATTCCTGCAGATGCGGTGGCAAACATGCTGGAGAATTATGTCCCCCCCGTCATGCGAGCTACTGGCTCAGAAAAGCTGTCTTGGCTTGATGAAAACCAGAATACGGTGCAAGCTATGGAAGACATGGCTATCCCCAACTCTGCGGGTCTCACAGTCTCCAAGGTATGTCGTGGTGAGCATCCAGAAAATACCAAAGGCTGGTTACTGTACCTTGTGTGTTTCTGGATGATTTTCTTTGCAAGTCAACTGATGTTACAGCCATCAGTGCACTTTGGTACAGTGGCATCTGTGTGTCATGTTTGGACTAAGCATGCACGTGACATGCTGATGCATGCAGAAAATGGTGCAGTACATCAGGCCTGCAAGACAGCTCCCCAGCAGCTTTTGCACCAACTTTGCTACTTGCTGCTACTGCAGGGCACAACAGGCCGGTTCCTGCAAAAGGCTCAGTACCTTGTAGAGAAGGAACATGCCAAGCATGTCAAGATCCATCCTCTGCTTGCATCAGAATCTACCATCCTTGTCCTGTGGCTTCCAAGTACACATCAGCGGCAACCCAAGCAGAAGAGGAGGGTCAGATCTGGGGATATTGAGGACAGACACTTGCGACCAGGCAATGACATTCTGCTTGAACAAGCATGGGCGTGTTTGCATCAAATCCAACAGGTACTGTACGGCGTTTGAGAGCTGGCTTTGTGATCCAAGCAGTTTGGCAGTCCCCAATAGCTGTTTTGCCACAATGCCTTTGCTGCATCATGTGCCTCTGCGACATTATCATTTTGTTTGGCTTTGTTATAAAAATACGCAGTTTGTTAGTCCAGGGATCAAGTTGCTGCTGTTCACCAAGCTGGATAATGTGCAGGCAGCAGAGAGTGGCTTACAATGCACCGAGGCCTTGACAGAGCTGTTGTTAGTCATCAAGCTGTTTGTGAGGTTAGCTGAGTCCAGAGCTAGCATTGGGCATGATCTGATGAGAGTCAAGCAAGTCGGGGAGCAGTGTGAAGCACATGCAGCGGCAGATGCCCTAGACCTGGCGTGTCAAGTCACAGACGCCCTCTGCTGCATGCAAAGACCCTCTGTGGAGCTCTTAGGTAGGGCTTATGTGCTGCCAAGGCTGCGCTCATGTCAGCAGGATCTGGCTCATCCTTGATACTTGCTTGTAAACTGAAAGCAGCCTTTGTTTGTGTTCCCAGCATACAAGCACTGCCTTTGATGTTGCCTCACATTCAAACATGTCAGTGTGACTTGTTGGGCAATGCTCACCTTGATTAAGCATGAATCAGGTTAACACACGGGAGGCATGGCATATTTGCTGCTCAACTGAGTCATATCAGTTGATGCTGTAACGTAGGTGCCTGCATTGGGCTAATGTCAGCCCTAGCCAGGGCCTTTCCAGGCTATGCAGCTACCCTGGCGTCCAAGACGTACCTGCTGGGAGTTGGTGGTGGCAGGAGTCACAAAGCAGGGCCCCATCATGCCCCTCCCACCTCTCACAGTCTGCCCATGTTGGAGCACGTTCAGAGGGTGTGGGAAGGAGCTCAAGGCGCATACCCTGTCACTCTAGCCTTCCTGGGTCTGACAGAGACTCTACTCATTGCTGGGGTGAATGAAGCCTGCGTGAAGGTATTTTCATTGCTGCTTGCTCTCAAATCTACTGATCTGACCTGTGTTGTCTCATGTGCGTGCTTGCTAAGGCAACTCCCAGAAGTTGTCCTGTTCCAAAGCAATAGCCAGCCTTTGCCATTGCTTGGCATGTCTGCTTTGGGCCATTCAAGCTATGAGACGGTGTGTTGCAGTCATATGTGGGCTTCACGCTCAGTCACATCCTCAGCAGCTGTCACAGCTGGCGCTATGCCAAGCGCAGCCAGAGATGGGACATCGCGGCAGCAGCTCTCCAGGTCCTGCAGGCCGCCATGACCAGCCCTCTCATACCACAGGGCAGGCTGAACAGCAACGATCAGACACAGCCTGACTGGAGTGTGGCCCAGACTGTGGCTGAGGCAGTCAGCAAGCCTGGTCACCCTGCTGCTTACCTTTTCATGAATTTGCCACCTCATGCAGGTCAGCACCACCAAGCTGGATGTTGCTGTTGTCACTGCATTTCTGCATTGTCCAGACAGCACCTGCTCAGATCATCATTGCTCTTGTATGCTGCCTCAATAGCAGGCTATCAATTATGCCTGTGCAGCACTAGCATCATGAGCCCAAGCTGACGTCTGTGCATCCACTTTAAGCATCCTTATCAGCAATTCTTGGCAAGGCCAAATCAGTCATGACAATTCTCTGCAGAATGCTGACTCTGTGCATCGGATATGCCTGCCTTGTCTGTCACAAAGGTGGTAGGCATGCTGACTGATGCTATGTTAACATACATCAGAACATCGGCTAGTGCTTTCACACTGCCTGCTGTATACAGATTTTCTTGACACCCTGTTGAAGCGGCAAGGGAGAGAAGCAGAAGCTGCATCCCTGGAGAGAATGACTGCACAATGGTTATTACTCACGCCCTTGCTGGTTCAAGCGTGTAAACAACTTCCTCACCCCTCAGCACTCCTGCAAGACCTCTTCCAGGTCAGCCACTGCGTGCATTGCTCACGGAAGCGCTATGCAAAACAAAATGCAGCAGCTCTTGACAGCCTTGTTGACTTGTGTACCCGCAGAGACATGACCACTCTTGGCAGCCTGTTCAGCACAAGGCAAACAAAGATGCCGTAAAAAGGTGTTTGTGCACCAGCTGTCCAAAGTACTTAAGCGTAGTTAGTCCCAGGCAATGATCCAGCTCTTCATGCAGCTTCACTAGCTCACAAGCTTGCTGTCATGTGTCATGTTGATTTCTGACAGTGTGATGCCCCTCATTGCTCAACACTCAAATAATGCACCTTTCACTGTTTGGCCTGAACAGGCTCTGCAAGGGACTCATAATGCTGCACAAGACCGACTTCATGTGCGTATGGGCAAGAGGACTTTTGATTATTGCAGGTCACAGGCTTGCAAAACAGGTTAAGTTGTAATGACTGCAGGCGCGTGCAGAAGGCAAACCGTCTGCTGCAAACATTCTGGCATCCTACATAGCTTATCAATTTGAGGAAGTTGAAGGCAAATCCATGGGCGCCATAGCTATGGAGGCAGGGCAAGCTCTGGCAGTGGCCGCCTCAGCTGTGTCTCAGGGCCAGGTCTCCCTTGCTCGATGCCTCCTGCAAGGATCAGCAGGTGCTGTCCTTACTGCGGCGTGTGCAGGCACTGTGCAAACAGCCATTATACCAGTAATTTGAAAGACAGTGTACTTACGTCTTTACAGCCATGTCAGGCAAAATATGATGACCAGGGACACAACCGTTGCGTGTCCAGGGTTCATCATGTCCTTCCAACATCATGCTTGTTGGGTTTCTGCAACTTGTTTGTTCAGATGCACACTGCAGTGCTACTATTGAGAGCAATTCGTGCATTTCAAATGACACAAGGCAATGCAGCTGTGATGTAGCAGTGCTGGCTGTGGCTGTGCAGGTGATGCAGCCTCATGCCCTGTGTTGGAAGCTCTGGCGCGATGCTTTCAGTATGGTCAAGCCGTGGACAATCCGCTGGCGTTCTCAGCTGCAGCAGAGCTACTTATTACTGCGTTCACAGCACCACATCCCAGTCTGTTGATGCTGCTGATGACAGACAGTTCTGTTGGCAAAGCAACTGATAAGGTAAGCCTATGTTGAGCAACACGCCCACCTGCTGCATACAGCTATGCCTGAGCTATGATAGGTACCCACGCAACTATTTGCATCAAGGCAAAGCACGCAGGTACTGCGCGACATACTGCGGGCCAATGGCATCATCAAGCAAGCACAAGAGTGCCTCGTGTCGCTTGTTGTTTACCTCGAGTTTATTGTATATACAGGAGAACTCCTCGCAGCTTGGCAACCTTGCTGCTGGCGCCACCAAGGCTCTCCCACCCCCCAAGAAGGCCTCAAAGAAGGACAGCAGGCCAAAATGCCTGGATGGGTTGTGGGAGATATTACAGCATGCCGAGGAGTTGCTGCAAAGTCAGCCTGATGTCATGGCACACACCTTGCGCCTGCTGGCTGTCATGTGGCAGGTGCTGTTCCCAGTGCCACCTTACCAGCAGCATATCTGTGCCAGAGTCATCACCATCAGTTGCATCATTTGTGTATAAGACTCATTACATCTGCGCTTGACTCAAGCTTCAGCATCTGCAGCCTTTGACGATACATGCATTGTGACATACCACAAGGACCTGATGCTGCCTTGTTGGCATGACCTGCCTTGCACCATTCCACCTGAATGCCTGCATGTTTTGCAGTCAGGGGAGGTTGCGGCCTTGCCCATTGCCATGCTACGCAGCCAGCCAGACTTTCTTACATGTGTGGCTGCCTGCATCCAGCAGTCTGGCCCCAAAGGGCCTGATATGACATCTGACACTACTAAATCTGATGGAGAACGGGTGAATGATTTGGTGGATGTATGGCAGCAGAATGTGTCTATGGCTTGGCGCCTGGTTGCTGAGTCTCATGCTCTGACAATTGTGGCAGATGAGGCCTTTGCCCAGCCAAGACAGCAAGGTGCGTGAATGCTGTTACTGCCTGCAGCGCCTGGCATGTTCAACAATGACACCAAGGTGTGCCTCACAGTGTCAGCTTGCACTCACGGAATGGAAGCGATCTTGCACATGGGCTTTCTGCAGCATCTTCATTGGCCAGAATGAACATTGCTTGCAGCAGGTGCAGCCTCACAGGCAGATGTATGGACACTTTTAGACAAGTGGGCCAGCAACAAGGATGCCAAGGGACTGCTGGCCGCAACCCTGGAGCGCTATACTGCGCCTCTGTGGGGTCCTGTGACAGGCCAGGCTCCGGAGCTGTACCAAGCAAGCATCCTGAGCCAGGAGCTATATCTGGAGGCAGAGACCAAGCTAGTCTTCATGTTTGCATTCATGGCTCACTGTAAGAAGATGAACAGACTTCCTGCCTGGTCTACCAGTCATGAGGCTCTGAGCATGCGGACAGCTGTGGATGTTGTTGCTACAGCTATGCAGCCACGCCTTGTACCTGCCCCTAGGCTCAGCATACATGCTTGTGCATCAGCAGCTTGCAAACAGCTTTCAACATCACTTTTTGGTTGCTGCATAGCATATCATAATGTTGCCTGGTCATGCAACGCCCTGTCAGCTCAGTGCACATCAAAATCCCTGCGATGCAGTTGAGGCAGACGATCTGGCCAAGCACACCTCAGGTCACACCTTGCTGACAGCCCTGTGGCAGAAGGTGTCACCCCTGCTGGTGGCGCATTGCCAGAACCAAGGCCTGGACCCTGCAGTCAGCATGGAGGCTGTCTTGGAAGACTTGGGGCAGGCTCTGGTCAAAAGGGAGCCCAGCAGTGCTAACTGGAAAGAGCTGGAAGCTTCAGCTTGCCAGTATAGGGATCTTGTTTCTTCAGGGGAAGATGCACAGCTGAGCTTTCATGGAGATGCACAATTGGTGACAATGCTGTTGATCTCATCTGTCTGTTTTGTGGCTGCACACTGCACCCACAGACCTTGCGTTGACCCGTGCAACCACTGCTGATGCTTCATTGTTGTGCGCTTGTGTGTCTTGTTTTGCAGAATCCCTACAAAAGTTGACCTGTTTCTGGTTGGCATCAATGCCTGTTTTCCCGTGCAACACGCCTCATGTGTTTTCATTGCAATGGCGTTGCAAATATGCAGGTCTTGCTGCTGCATGACATTTGCCAGCTGCACCTCACAGACGCTCTCCTTCAAGCAGGAATTGCACACCATTGCTCCACCCTGTCAAGGTCAGTGGGTGAAGCGTTCATAGTTGAGCTTGACAATGAGCCCACCTTGAAGGCAGCCATTGATGTGCACTGATTTTGCTGCTGCTGCCGCTGCTCAGATGCTTTGGCATCTTTTTGTACGGCATTTGTAGTTGTAGTATGTGTAGTACAGCTATAGTATCTGTAACAGGCTTGTGTCTGCAATGATGAAAAGTAAAGTGCTTGTCTATATGTCCAACTTGTCACCACTGCAACTCTGGTATCTGAGCTGTAGCAAGCACATGATCTGATCTGTGCTGCCTCTGACCGTTCTGTCCTTGCAGGGTGTATGGAGACAACTACTTGTATGATGAGGCACAATTTGAAGACCTAGTGGGGGAGCTCATGGTGCAGAGGACAAGCACAGGAACACTCCAAAGCATGCTCAGGTGCTGCTCAGGAACACATGCATGTCTGTGCACCCAGAGATGGTGAATTTGGATGTATGACAATTCCTAGGCGTTAATCTGTCGTGCTTCTGCTAAGGGCTCAGGGTGAGCTCATCACTGCTGTTCAGGTGCCAAAGAGGTCACACATTGGCAGGTCTTATCCTCTGCAACCTGCCACTATCGTTATTGTGCTGTGACACTGGCTTGCCAATAAGCAGAATTGCTTGTGACTGGCAAATTGTGAAGCAGAAATAAATGTTCACAACACATGGGAGCTGCTTGAGACCTGATGTGGGTTGTAAGGCAGCTTGCCCCTGGCTTGCAGGTGGCATCACTGGCCATGTTGTTCATGGTGGCTGGCAACTGCAGCCTCAAACTCAGAACCATGACAAGTCATGGCTACAGATTCTATCATTGTAACATAGTTTTGCTGCAGGGCATGCAGCGTGATGGCCTCTGTGCAAGATGCCCAGGTGCATGCAATGCAAGCCTTGAGCGCGCTTTCAAATATCATGGCCAGATCAACCCCTGCTGTGCACCCCCCAGCACTACCCACCTCTGATGCCTCTCACACCTTGACCTGCCTGGAGCAAGCTCTAAGTCCTTTGTTGGTTGCTGCAACCGGAATGGACAACGGAGCAACGCTATGGGCGGCTCCAGGTCTAGACACAAGGGCTGCTCACTACGCCATTGCCCAGTCAACAGCTCAGGTGCTTCTTGCTGTGTGCAGTCCATGATCCATGTGAACACCTTGTTTTGGCACATGGCATGTATCTTGCTTGAAATGCCTAAAATGTGATGCAGGCAAGACTTCATTGCTCATCCAGGCATCGTTGTCTTGCTGGCATGTTCCTGTGCCACAGTTGCACGACTGTTTATTAACCGTTACCATGTCTCCACAAAGTTGACATACATGCCATGCAGATCATGCACAGCCAGTTGCGGCACTGGAAGCCCAAGCAGGCACCCTCCCAGCCACCACCGCCAGCCTCAGGCGTGACCCCTGACATGCGTCAGAGGCCTCCCAAACCAAAGCCTGCACCATCACGTCTGGCACAAGTGAGCCTCCTCATGCCTGACCAATATCACCACACAGGCAGTGCTACACTACACATGCATGATTTGACTCTGACTTGAGCATGTTATCTGTCTACCCGCATATGTGAAGTGGGTGTTGTACACTTGACAACCTTGCTGCCTGCAGATGTCTAGTGCCTCTAGTGGTGATAGCCACGAAGATGGCGGACGGCCAACTCAGTTGGCTATGGCAGAGCAGCTTCTGAGCATTGCAAGGTGCTCACAGTCTGACTTGGGGCTCTGCATGCTGCCAGCATGAGCACATCATGCTATAAGCTGTTTTAGTACATTGTGACTCACCAAGCTGACCTTGTTGCTCGCTCTGTCTGCAGTGCTGTTGTCATGTGTCGATTTCAAGTCTTTGCACATCAACGGATCAAGGCAAGCGCCCCTGTGAGCAATGATGTTTGCTTGCATCTGCTTGCTGCCTGCCTTGCCGTACAGTACTGCCTTCAGCCTGGGCAAGGCTCCACTGGCCTTCATTTTGCTTCTGCAGGTCTTGGCTGGTGTATCAGCGCACTGTAGCTCCAGTATCTTTAGAAACCATGTCTAGTGAGCCCATCACCCAGAGCTTGCTGTCAAGCCTGCTCCTAGTGCTGCGGCGCATTGGGCTGACCAGCCCATCCCCCTATGCACCTGCCCATCAGCAGGCTGTATATGCAGCTGCACGCAGCCTGCTGCCTGAGCTTTGCCAAATGGCTGCTTCTCAGGGCTGTCATGCAGGCCTGGCAGCATCACTGATCCCTGTGATGATGAGGTCATGCCACCTGTCACCTTCAGGCTCCCTGCCAGTTGTCTCCAAGCATCTGCACCTGGTGCAAGCCATGTATCATGCATTTCATGTCAGGTCTGTGGCTCTCAGAGAAAATCACAGCCAAGCACAGCAGGCACAGGGCGCCTCTGATGCCACACCAGGTGCAATGGCTGAGAATTTTGAGTCTGCCAATGCTGACCTGGAGGGCACTTTGGAGGGCTCTTTGCTAGCGCTGGCCCTCCATCTGGCTCAAAGTGCCTCTGGGGCTCAGATGCTGCTGGATCAGGGGGTGGCGGACTTCATCCCTGCTCTCGCCAAATGGCTGCTCGGCCCAGCCGGTGGTGGTCAGTCCTTCCCCTGTCTGCATGTGGATGGTCTGCAGGTTGAGGGTCTGCATGTTGGAGCTGATGCCTGCTGTCTTTGCCACTCCACTGGCTGACACTCTGACAGTGCAACAAATGTGTCAATTACAGCACAGATCACGTGCAGGATGAAGTACAACATAGGTTCTTGGCTGCCAGTTGCAATGGCCATGCCATGGATGCCAACCACACATGTTCCACTGGGCATCTTGATACCCTTACACCACTTCTCCACACAATGGGAAAGGCCCTCAAAGCACACAGGCTGCTCTGACAAGCAGTGAATGTGTTGATGACATGGCTGTGACCGGTTGCAGATTTGGTGGCAGCAGCTGTGATTGTACGACAGGATGCAGCACACGAGTTTGGCGCAGTGAGTGGCAGGTGTGGATGTGCAGAGCTGGCAGGCATGTATGACAGACATGGTCACCGCTCATCTGCTCACCAGCAATGGTGTGCTCTGCTCAGTCTCTCAGGTGAGCATGCCGTCTTTGGCACACTTTGCAAACTTGCTGTGCACTCTGTTACCAAGAGTCAGTCAGCAAGGCATTGGTCCCACCAGACAACACTTGCTGTGCCATACATATAGGCGGCCCAAAATTTGCATGTGGTCGTCCGGTGTACTTGTCCAATCTTAGTCAAAATGTTCTGTATGCTGACCTGGATGATGAAAAACAGCATTTTGCGCTGTACAGGAGCATTAGTCAGAAGCATTGAGAGGGATGACAGACTAGACAAAGCAGTTGTCACTCTTTTGGTGGTCGCGCAAGAGCGCATGTTGACTGTCCTGACTCCCCCAGACTCTGCTGCTCAGCGGCCCCTCACCCTAGCCTTGCTCCAGGTCCGCTCACTGCTGCACTCATGTCAATTTGTACATGAGAACACGACACTCTTCAACAATCTGCTGTTGCATCCTATATATGTGCCATGATCGACATAGCTCCCTCTGCTGCTGCTCAGCCCTGCTGCTGAGACTCAGCTGTTGAGGACACTGTTTCACAGCTTCCAGATGCAAAGTGGTCACAGTCAGCATGACCAAATGTGCATGATGAAAGTCACTGTTGTTGCAGGAGGTGGAGAAGGTGCTGTTCCTTGCCAGCTCTGTGCCTCATTTGAGAGGGCAATGGCAGATGGCCTCCCAAGGGCCCTCACAGGGGCCTGGTCCGGTAAGCATTGGGCCCCCCCTGGCCATGCGTCAAGCCAGCTGCGTGTTTCTGGAGTTTGCTGCTTTGGCTGTGAATCACCACCACCAGCCTCCTTGCTGTCCCCCCATCTCACCATATGAAAAGGTAGGTTATCAGATGTGTACTATCAGCAATGGTGCGCTTTACTTGCCTACGTCATTGTGACAGTCTTGACACATGAGTGTCAAAATAGTTTGTTGGTGAATCCTGAGTTCTGCAAATTTGTGGTGGATGTTGTGCAGAGTCAGGTCCAAGTTTTTCTAAGTTTAGGTTCACTGCCTGTTGTTTGCAGAGCTTGGCCAGTACAAGTCCTCAGCTGCCAATAGCAGAGGCCTGGTTCAAGGCCACTGCAGTGGGCAGTGCCCCTCCAGAGCAGCCGCTGCTGCAACAGGACCCGCATGGCAGCATGGACCAGGCAGCTGTGTCTGCCACTGATTACTCATGCCAGGTATGCACTAATCTCTGCGTACCCATGCTACATGCCATGTACAGGTTATATGAAAATTTCCCTTTGGACTGTGTTGTTGGCAATGCTAAGAAAAGATGAGATCAACAGCTGTGTTGAACGCTGGTAAATTGCAGGTGGCTGAGACAATGTACAGCTGTGTCATGCTGGCCCTGAAGCTGCTGAAAGCATTCTGCCCGGAGGCAGGTCCCCATCAGTTCAGCCAGATAGGGCTTGGCTGGCCCAACCCTGCTGTGCTGAAGGCTCTGCAGGTCAGGTTCATGTTTTGCACCTGACCTTGCCATTTTCCTATGCATCAATTGATTCAGCTAGTTGTGTTAGCCTCCATTTGGCAGTGACAGACCATATGGCTCGCCTGTACAGTCTGGATTGTTGACTGTTTCATTCCCACTGTGTACAGAATGTTAATATACCATGGCTTTTGAAAGAGCGTACTGGCAGACTAACTTCACAGCCGCAGGGGAACTGTTTTTTATTGACTAATGCAGAAGGCAATAGGCAGTGACAATCTTGATATACCTGCTGCAGAGACAATGCCATGCCATGGCACACAGTCATATTCCAGAGGGCTCAAGAAGAGCCATCAGCTTGGTCCACAGCATTCAGGCTTCTCTTAAGTTATCATGGTTTCTTCTGAGAATGTTGCCGGCTCGAATTGAAGATAATGAGCAGAAAGACTACAGTGTGACGTCTCATAAACTCCAGTCTATGTTGGACAAGCAGTGACAGAACCTTACAACTGCAGATTGTAAATGGTTCTCTGTCAATTATGTGCCTGAGTAAGGGTTTTTGCCCAACACTTAGCCACACCTTCAGAGAGCTCCTGTTTTGCTGATCTAGACACAGCTACTGATCTGTCGCGTGGTTTGCTGCCTGAGGCATGCTTTGTTAGCTAGCTTCACAAGAGCAACCAGGACTCCAAGAACGATTCCAGCGATGGCTCCAGACCCAACACCACTCTTGCTGGTGGAGACGGTCGGACTGTTGCCACTGAAGCAGCACAAAACTCGCTTTCAATGATCAGGGCGTTTGCGAAGGAGCAGAAAGCGCCAACATTGGTTGGCACACAGATGCGTCGGTGGCAGGACGCAATAGCAACGGCTAAGGAAGCACGTGTACGCAGCTCTGTGCACCAGCTGCTGAACCCTGGCAAGAAGTTTTCCTGACGCAGCATTTTCAACTACAGCAGATGCACCGGGCAACTATCCAGAAAGTTCAGTCTCGCATGAGTCAAAACTCTGAAAGACATAGGCAGCATGACACACTGCACAATCTGCATGGTGGCAAGGGGAGGTGACTACTGATGTGGCACTTTACCTGTCTGTGGCAACTCCATTCACAGTGGTGGCTGGCTGAGTGACAGCTGGTGCAAGGGCAACAGTCGCAGCAGGCGTAGCTGCAACAGTGGGAGCAGCAGTTGGCGCGGGGGTTGCTGCTGGCGTTGCTGTGGGGGTAGGAGTAGGTGATGGGCTGGGCACGACATCAGTGCTGTTCAGGAGGCTGTCACAGACGTCCAGGTAGCTGAAGGAGCTGTTGCCGCAATTTGCTATTATGCCATTACCCTGCAACAGCACCAGAGCTGTCTAACCTTCACTCCACAAAGATTGCATGACACTTAGTGCATGTCATACACACGAAAAGATACACTCCTCAACCTGACCAATAAACATTGGAGCCAACACCACCACTGGGCTAAAGCAGGGGGGGGGGGGCTGATAGTCAGATCTGTTACTGCCAATAAACCACATGGAGGGCAAAGTGGCTAGTTGCAGAAAGACAAAGAGCCTTACCACCAGAGAAACGCCTTGTTTGGTGTAAGACGGGACCTTGGAGCTGGCCAGGAAGGATGGTACTGAGCCAGTCAGATTGTTGTGGGAAACATTAAATACCTGAATCAAAGCTGTGGTGGGAGAGATCAACACAGCACCCTGCAGCAAACACAGGTTGACAACACTTGTTAATCCACAGCATGTGTGCATGCATTGCTCAGGCACACCAGTCAGCAGGGCCACAGTATGCATTGCACACACCCAGGCAATACTTGCATGATGAGCTCAGGTATGCCAGTCAGCAGGTCACAGACTGATACCATGTCGTTACGAGTAGATGTGAGCACGATAACTGTGAAGAAAATTCTTTCTGGTGCACAGCACATATCTGTATACAAGCTCCCTGGGTGCTATGCCCAGTAAGCAGCACTTCATGCAGGGCTTACCAGAGACACATTGAAGAGGCCAGCGGTGTTGAATGTAGCCGGAATAGAGCCAGTGAGGTTGTTGTAGGCTACATTGAGCACCCGGGTCTGAGGGAAGACATGGCTGGCATTTGGTAAGGAGCCACTGCACGTCAAATATTTACATTGTATAACACGCAACACAGCAGCCATCCAGTCGCTCTGCTCCAAACACTATTGTTGCTCAAACAGCAAGTAAACCACACACAGTACGCAGAATGTAAGAAAACTCTATCATGTGGACATAGATTTCATCTCAAGTTTTACCAGCATATGCGCCTGAGGTAAAGCAATTAGGTGCAAAAAGAGTGAGTAGGGTGTCTTACACCTTACCACGTCAAGCTCGCAACATACCTTAAATTATTGTTGTTGGCATAAAAGAGCAACAGGTCTGGGAAGGCTGCCACAGCTGCAGGGAACGGGCTCTGCAGGCATGCACAGAACGTGCAACAGACAGCAGAATACAAGCTCTGTGCCGTGCTCTTGCAATGATATACAGGAATGATCTGTACCTGGCACGACTGTGCACCACACAAAACTTGTGCATTGTTAATGTGCTGCAGTACAGCATCAACATGACCAGCAGGAAACATTGCATACAGCATATATCCTATGAAACACATGGTGATCCACAAAATTCAGAAAACTTGCCACGCTGCCATCCCTGGCAATGAGAAACGTCACACACAGCTCATGACCTCACAAAGACAGCAGTGCATTGACATTGGCCACTTGAAAACCACTTTGCCTGAACAATGTGCATGAACTGACAACACTGCAACTAATTTACCTGCAGACGAAGCCAAATGTTCATTGAAAGGGTCGACAGCAGAAAGCATACCTGGATCTGATTTTGTTCAAGGAAGATATTGACAAAGCTGGACTGAGTCGCATTGGTGAAACCATTAGTCCACTCAGCTGGCAGGGCTGTAAGCTGATTGTCACTCACATCCAGGTAGTTGGCGCTGATGGAGGTAGCCAATGGACTGGGCAACGTGCCTACATACAGTCAGCCAGCTGTGTCACTCACAGCCGTATGGCAACTGAGTAGTAACAATTGCACATTGCTATCCCAGTTCAATGCTGCCAAAGAAGCCACGTCGCTCCATTGCTGTTGCAGCAAAGCATAGTTTGCTAAAATGCAACTCACATCTTAGCCTTGCAAAAGTTACAAAGAAGACAGTATCAAAAGAGGGCGCCAGACAGCATCCTGATCATCCCTCAAAGCTTGGTCAGACGGCCAAGATATGTTGTGATCTAAACACAGCACAGTTGCAGGCGAACAAGAATGCCTTGCTTACCAGTGAGGTTGTTGTCAGACAGAAGCACTGCTTGCAGCATGTACATCCCGGCACCAAAGTCATCTGGGATGCTGCCTGCAAGCTTATTTGAATACAGCTCCAGACTGCTGAGGAGCCGGGCATTCACCAGTGTGGCTGGAATGCTTCCTGTCAGATTGTTGTTGTCTAGCACCAAGGAGTGTAGGGAGGTGTTGGTGGGGATGACATCAGGGATGGTGCCAGTCAGGTTATTGCTGAACAAGCCAATCTGGGACAGGGTACCAGGGGCACTCAGCAGGCAGCTGGGTAGGCTGCCTGTCAGGTCCATGTTGCTGAAGTCCAGATACTGCAGCCCATTCTGCAGTCCAGAATCCATCATGTCAAGCCTGTGCACAGACAGCGGAGCACCAGCCGCAGTGTTCTTGTGCAGCATGGACAGTGTACACAACACTTTTCATATGCTGCCGGTCAAGCCAAGTTGGCATTTACTGTGGTATTTTGTAATGTACTTGTGGAGCCTTGCCACCTGCTGATCATGCATCACTGAAGTGATTGAAAAATGCATTGCATACCTGAATGACTGAGCACAGGCCTGAAGAGGTGGAAGGGCTAGAGTCTGCTAGAGGGCCAGAGATGCCAGTATTGCCCTTCAAATCCAAATGCTGCAGGGATTGCATATTACCCATCACTGACATCATTGAGCCCAGATTTGTCTGCAGCAAAATGTGGGGAAACATTAAATGTTTGACCATGGCAGGCCATGCAAGACACCATACTGTTGGGTCTACTGCATGTCACAAGCATAGCATAGAGCTCACAACAGGTGCTGTTACACCAGAGAGGGACAGCCCAGATTGCTGCTGACAGCGGCTTGTGCCTCGCATGATGTAAAAATGCCACCCAGATGCTGTGACTGAAGTATGACACCCTTTCCTGACATGGAAGTGGTGGGACTGAGCAAGAGGGCAGTCAGTCTCAATGGAGCCAAATGAGGCATGCTGTGAGGCAACAGGCACTGAACACTTTCAGAAGACTGATTACTAATTTAGTGCACCAGCTGCCAGATTGAAAAAGAGCAGCACTGAGAACATCTGATACAGTTTGGCTGACAGGTACAACTTACAGTGACATTAGGGTTGCTGGACAGGATGAGGGTCTGCATAGAGGGGAATAGATCCAGTGACGATATGGGGAAGGCGCAGTTCATGTTGTATGACGTCAAGTCTAGCTGCTGAAGATGGCCTGCAGCACAGCACATGCATGCTCAATACACAGGGGATCATCAAGGGAGGTACCAGATGCTGCAACTTCTACTTTTACATTGGCACAGGTAAGTACTGCTGGTGCAGTGGTGACATGCAAGCACTCCTTGCAATGAAGAGGTTCTCTGCATGCATCATGACAGACATAGGAATAAGAGGCAGATGGCTTGTTGGCAGCTACTTCTGGCTGTACATGACAAACCATGCATCACTTCTGAACCTTAAAAAATATCCAGGCAAAGCTAGGATCACACCTTGTGACAGCAAGCCGAGCAACCACACAGCATATCATGCCGTCCAGACAACAGATTCACCAAACAACTCTATACCAGTGTATGGTACAAGGCTCAGCACACGTGCATTTGATCTGGTGCAAATGAACACATCTGCAAGCATCCGCTCATATATGCACACAAGTCAATGGCACCTGATGCAGTGCAGTACTGCCCCTCAAATTGGCAGAAGTTGGTGCACAAGGCCTCCCCAAGCTGCGTCGTCTTGGCTTTCCATGCTGAACAAGAAGCTGCGCCAGAGCAACAGCTGCATCACCCAGCTCGCAGCTTTACGGTTGCCTAACATACTTGTTACACATACATACTACACATGCATAAGGACATGCTGAGTCATGCGCAATTCTAGCATGCAGCATATCCAGCTGAAAAAGGCTCATCATCTCAATACTAAGCTGTGCTCCATAAATTGGAATGCTCTACAAAGCAAGCATACTCTCAGCATTTACTAGAATGCAGCTGTGGAGGTTGCGATTCACCACCTTAAGCTGTTGTACACAATAGTTCTGCAACTATTCCAAATTTGCAGCCCACCTTTCATATATGGTGGTCAGGCCCTCGACTTCTGAAGGTAACAGCGTGTTATTG
>JAABUS010003722.1_pt1 | contig 23904 bp, 19 predicted proteins | sample 5560161 | NCBI WGS metagenome assembly JAABUS01 (sample SAMN10711885, study PRJNA513376) | rock metagenome | isolation source: Antarctica rocks | place: Antarctica: Victoria Land, Trio Nunatak nord | collected 2016-01-04
CGAGGAGCCGGGTGATTCCGGCTCCTCGCCCCCCTATCGATCGAACGGCTACTGGAAATCAGGAGTCGCAGAGCGCCATCTATTCCTAGGGTCCGGCGTCACAGTTGGCGGCGTCGGTGAAGCAGTTCCCGCCGCAGGCGGAGAACTGATCGTTGCATTCCTGGGCCGTGCCATCGAAGCCGCCGCTGCATGGTTCGCAGGCGAAATCCGACCACTTCCAGCACATCCCACGCTCCCCGAGGTTGCCAACGGGGTCCGTAAAGCATGCGTTGTAGCAATTCAGCGGGTTTGCGTCGGGACAATCGTCGATGAAGAGGCTGGCCGCTCCAAACGTCGGGGCCAGATCCTCGTTCTGCTGACGCCTCGCGGCGAAGTCGAGGCCTCCCTCGTAGTCGCTCAGGATGTTGACGCCGTAGGTGATCGTGCCAGCGTCCGCGTCGTAGCCAGGATCGATCAACTCGACGACGAGGATGTCCTCGTTGCCATCGGCGTCATTGGTAACCAGCGCCGCATTGGGCGGATCGCTGATGTCGAAACCGAGACCGTCGAGGAAGCGCCGCGTCGGCGCTTCGCCGAAGATGCGCTCCGGCCGATCCGAGAAGTAGACGGTACTGCCGGTGTGCCCCTCGAGGGTGAGCAGGTAATCGGCCCCACCTCCCGGCGCAGGGGTGCTGTCGACCGTCGGCGTACCCGCATCGCGGTTGGGCGAGAAGGTGCCGGAGGTCGCGGACTGGACGAAGAGGAACATCGCGTCATCGGACAGCGGATCAGGCGTCGCATCCTGAGCTGTGGCCACGCGCGACGTGGTGGCCATGACGCCGGCAGCCAGTCCAAGGCCTGAGGCCTGGAGGGCGGCGCGGCGAGAGAGACGGGACGAGACTGACCGTGTGAGCGACTGGAAGCGTCCTGGCTCCATAGTGCCTCCTGATGACCTCCGATACGACCAATCGGGGCGGCAAGGGTCCCCGTCGCAGTCTATGGGGCGGACGCCATCAAGGCATCCGTAGAGTTACGGAGACAGCGGAGAGGAGAAGGCCTATCACCCCAGTTCGACTGCCGGGAGTCGGACGGCCATCCTGGAGCGACAGGCGGAGAGCTGGACGGTCGTGGGAACGCTCAAGGGAACCGGACGGGAAGATGCCCGACGACCGACTCGCGCAGTACGGTGGTCGTTGGGGACGCCTCAATATCTTCACGGCCCCGAGACCTCGCTATTGTTCCAGCCGAATCCGGAGTTCCACCGAGCCCCCGGCCAAATTCATTCGGCCGGGGGCTCGGTGCCTGGGTCGTGATCCATCTGTCGGATCAGCGGTCATTGATAGGGGTGAAGTGCAGGTCGGTGGGGCCGACGAATTCGGACTGTGGGCGGATCAGGCGGTTGTTGGCGACCTGCTCCAGGACGTGGGCGGTGTAGCCAGCGGTCCGGGCGACGGCGAAGGTCGGGGTGAACATGTCACCCGGCAGGCCGACCGCGGCCAGGACGGCGGCGCTGTAGAACTCGACGTTGGTGTAGAGCCGCCGCCCAGGCTTGCGCTCCTCTAGCATTTCCAGGGCGCGCTGCTCAGTGGTGTAGGACAGATTGAAGAACTCTGGGTCGCTGGCCCGGCGGGCAAGGTCGCGGAGGATCTCGGCTCGCGGGTCCTCAGCTTTGTAGACGCGGTGGCCGAAACCCATCAGCCGGTCGCCGCGGTCCATGGCCGACGTGAGCCACGACTCGACGTTGGCGGCCGAGCCGATCTCGTTCAGCATGTCAAGGACCTTGGACGGCGCACCGCCGTGCAGGGGGCCCTTGAGCGCGCCGATCGCGCCCGTCAGCGCCGAGCAGATGTCGGAACCGGTGGAGGCGATCACGCGGGCTGTAAAGGTCGAGGCGTTCAGGCCGTGGTCCGCGAGCAGGATCAGGTAAGTCTCGAGCGGCTGCCAGTGGTCCTCGCGTGGCTCCTCGCCGCTCAACTGGTAGAGGTAGCTCTGGGCGGTATTCAGGTCCTCGCGCGGAGCGATGGGGACCAATCCTTGGCGATACCGATGGAACGTCGCGAGGATGGACGGCACCATTCCGAGGAGCAGCAGCGCCTCATCCAGGTCCGGCTCCTCGTCGATCTCGGCGGTGAGGAAGTTGCCGATCGCCGAGATGCCGGTCCGGAGGGCGTCCATTGGCGCGGTGTCGACCGGCAGACCATGGATGAGCTGGATCACCCCATCGGGTAGGCGGCGTCGCGCGTTGAGCCGGTGCTGGAAGTCGTGGAGCTCATCGGCCTGGGGAAGATGGCCGTGATGGAGGAGGAAGGCCACCTCCTCGAACGACGCTCGCCCGGCCAGTTCGTGGATCTCGTACCCACGATAGACCAGCCGACCTTCCTCCCCGAAGACGTGACTCAGTGCGGTCGATGCGGCGACGATTCCCTCCAGGCCACGTGGCTTCGGCATCTGTGCCGAGGTGTCGGTGGCAGTCGCGCTGGACATGGGTTCCTTCCCGTTGGGTGTTCGGTACCTGGCGCCGTCGGGCCACATCGCCGTCTCGCGTGTGGTGCTGGGATCATCGCTCCATCACCAGAATCGACGGACGCCGGACGGGTGATGCGTGTTGCGGAGCGCCCAACCAGACGTCCCCCAATTGGGGTAGATCGTACCATGCATCCGATGGCGCGACGCCGACTTTGTCGACCGGAATCTCGCGACCTGGCGGCGATCCGGGCAGAGCTTCGGATCCCGGCACCGGGTCGATGGCGAACAGGAATCGTCCAGCGCGGCGTCGGGCTGTTTCCAATACGGAACGACGCGGATAGCCTGCCGGGGAGGCGAGCCGTAACGATCACACGGACGAGCAACCCGGACACTCCCAGGCACAACCAGAACGGGCACGCAAGGCTGCGTCAGCCGTGGGAGGTCTATGCGCGGAGCGGGATCCGGTAGACGTTGATCGAGCAGGGGGCCAGTTCCAGGATGAGCTGGTGGCCGACGAGTTGGAGCGCGTGCTCCGTGACACCGACGTTGTCCGGGGATTCGAACGAGTTCTGGACGGCGGGGTCGGAGCCCGTGACGACCGAGAGCTGCGTCGTTCCGGTCGCCTCACCGTGGACGAGGTCGAGAGGTACGGAGACCGCCGAGTCCGGCGAACGATTGACGACGGTCAGCGTGAGGCTCCGGCCATCCTCGGACCGGGTGGCGGCGGCGTGAACGCTGGTGAACGGTCCCCGATCGCGCACCTTCGCCAGGCCGTTGGCCGCCCGCAACGCCGCCTCGATCTGACGGTGCTCGCGCTCGTCCCCTTCGACGTGGCAGTCGAGGGCGACCGTGCCAGTGTGCTCGGCGTAGAGGCGCAAAGGGTGGAAGGTCGTCTGGAGGAAAAGCCCATCGGGACGGGTGAAGATCGGCGCGATGACGTTGACCATCTGGGCAAGGTTCGCGACTTTCACGCTATCGGCGTGATGCAGGAAGATGTTCAGGAACGTCGCGACCGCGAGCGCATCGGACAGCGTGTACCGCTCCTCGGCCGGCGCGCGCTTCTCCCGGAACCAGACGTTCCATTCGTCGTAGGCGATGCTTACCTCATGGGCGATGTTCTGCCGGAACCGGGTTCGCTCGATGTGGCTCCTGGTCATCCGGATCGCGCGGTCGGCCTGCTCGGCTTCGATGACGTTCGTCCAGTGGTCATGGCTGCCGGTGTACAGGTGGATGCTGTGATAGCGAACGTATCTCGCCAGTCCCTCGATGACGATCGCATCCCAATCCTGCCAACCCTCCTGGCCGCAGCTGACCAGTTCGATAGTCGGATCGACCCAGTGCAGGATCTTGGCGAACTCGGAGGCGAAGCGGACGTACTCATCGGCGGTCTTGGCGCCGATCTGCCAGTGGCCGTACATCTCGTTGCCGAGACCCCAGTACTTGACGGCGAAGGGTGCGTCGAACCCGTGAGACCGCCTGAGGTTGGCCCAGTGGGTGTTACCCGTGCCGTTGCAGTATTCGACCCAGGCGGCCGCTTCGTCCGGGGTGCCGGTGCCGAGGTTGAGGCAGATGTATGGCTCGGTGCCGAGGGCCCGGCAGTACTGGATGAACTCGACGGTTCCAAAGCGGTTCGATTCCTCGCCACGCCAGGCAAGTTCGATCCGGCGCGGCCGCTCGTCCTTCGGACCGATCCCGTCTTCCCAGTGGTAGCCGCTGACGAAGTTGCCGCCCGGCCAGCGCAGGATCGGCGCTTTCAATTCCCCGGCGACCTTGAGCACATCCGTCCGGAAGCCATGCTCGTCGCTGAGCGGCGAGCCCTCGTCGTAGATTCCCCCGTAGATGCAGCGTCCGAGGTGCTCGATGAACTGGCCGAAGATACGCGGGTCGACGGTGCCGACCGGTCGCTGGAGGTCTACGGTAATCCGTGACATCGCGTGTCTGATCTCCCTGCGGCAACGCAGCTTTGGGTGACCCCAGGCGCGTCCGCGCACACTTTGGACTCATCACCGGAACGGTGTCCGCGAGACCCTATCGCCAAGCGAAACCGACCGCAAGGGGTCAACCAGGAGGCGGGATCTGGAAAGGCCATCCAGACGCGAAGCTCCGGGTGGCCGGGAGCGGGTAGGACCAGAATTCCTGGGCATCACTCAGCCGTTGCCCGTCCGGGCTGGCAGCCACCATGCGTCGGTAGACTGGCGAGTCGATGCGAAGGGATGTTGATCATGGTGGGTAACGGACGACGCGAGGACGGGCAGGCCGGCGAAGAGGCGTTCCTCGGGGCGCTGATGGGCATGGCGATCGGCGACGCGCTCGGTATGCCGCGTGGCAATGGACCGGCTGATCCGGCTCTGCCGTCGATTGCCGGGTATCAACCGTTGACTCTGCCCAACGGGACGGTCATCGAGGCGGGGGAGTTTACCGACGAGACGGAGATGGTGCTCTCGATCGTCGAGGTCGCGACGACCGGCCGCGGGCAACTGGACTCGGACCTGATCGGGCCCCGGCTGGTTCGGCTAGCACAGGGTGAGTCCGGCCACTGGCAGGACGCGGTGACGCACGCGGCCCTTCAGCGTTCGGCGGGTTCGCTGGAGTTCGATGTGCCGCTCGACGAGGACGGCCCGGTCTCGTCGGGTGTCGCTGTCCGGGGAGTACCGGTCGGGCTGCTTGCGTCGGTCGGAACACTCGATCCCGCGGCGCTGCGGCGAGACAGCGAGCTCGTCAGTCGACTCACGCACGGTAGCCCGGCTCAGGCCAGCGCCAGCGCGGCGGTTGCCGTCCTCACCCAACTGGCCGCCCGGCGGACCGTGCCGCCAGAGGAATGGGCGGAGCGGACGGCTGAGATGCTCGGTGCCGGCGCGATGCATGACGCACTGACCGGGCTCGTACGGTCAGCCGACCTCGACGGGCAGATCCGGGGGCTGGCAACCGGGACTTCGGAGCAGCAGGTGGTGGCGGGATTGCTCGCTGTGGTGGGTGGGGCATCGTTCGAGGATGCCGTCTTCACCGCCGTCAACGCCGGCGGCCCAGCCGACGCGATCGGTGCCATCGCTGGCGCACTGGCCGGCGCCTATCACGGCATTGGCGCGATCCCGCAGTGGCTGATCGATGGACTGGGCGGGCGGATCTACGTCTCGCTCGCCGCTCCGTGGTTTCGGCGAGCAGCGCTGTACCGGGCGGGCGCGGTGGTCGACCTGCCAATGGATGGGGGACCGCCACCACCGCGTCCCACGTTGCCCCCTCGGCGCTGAGCCGTAGCATTGCCGACCAATGCGGACGGTCAGCCGTCGCCGCGTCCATGAGGATCGTTCCTCGTTCCCGGGGCTGGCTGGGTTGTCATAACCGCAGCGGACCCAGGACCCTGGCCAGTCAAATGACCGAAATCGGACCTGGTCCTTGCACTATGGCGTGCTGGCAAGTTCGATGAGCAAGTCGGTCAGACGGCCCGCCGCGTCGGGATTGCCCTGAGCGCGGGCGGCAGCCGACATGGCCTCGAGCCGGGATCTATCGGAAATGAGACTGACGAGCGTGTCGCGCAGCCGCTCGGGCGTCGCCTCATCCTGCCGGATGACGACCGCCGCGCCGCGCCGAACCAGCAGATCGGCGTTGCGCGACTGCTCGTTTCCACCGGCGTGCGGCAATGGGATGAGCACGGAAGGAAGGCCGAGGCCAGCCAGTTCCGCGACGGTGCCGGCCCCAGCCCGGGCCAGGACCAGACTGGACGCGGCGTAGAGATCGGCGAGCTCGTTCTGGATGAATTCCCGAACGACGTACCTGCGTTGTACCGTCTCCGGCCAGGTGCCCCTGAGGTGCTCGAGTTGGCTGGCATCGTCGTTGGCGTCGGACGGTCCGGTCTGATGGACGATTTGGACGTGGTCGAGGAGTGCCGGCAGCATGTCCCGAACTCGATGGTTGATCGGTGAAGCACCGCGCGCGCCGCCCATCACCGTCAGGACCGGCAGGTCGGACGAGAGCCCGAACGTCGACCGGCCCCGCTCAGCGTCGCCACTCTGAAGCGAGGCCCGGATGGGGTTGCCAGTCACCTCCACCCGCTGCGACGGGCGACGAACCAGCGTCTTCGTCTCCGGGTAGGAAACCGCCAGGGTGCAGCCGAATCGGAGGTTGATCCGTGTCGCGAGACCAAGGATTGCCGTCTGTTCGTGGGTGACGATCGGGACGGATCGTCGGGCCCCGATGACCGTCGGGACGCTGACGAAGCCACCGGTTGACAGGATGACATCCGGTCGGAACGCCCGGACCGCCCGAGCCGCCTGTACCACGCCAATGGGAATGCGAGCCGCATCGCGGACATTCTGGAGATCGAGGTAGCGACGGAGCTTGCCGGTCGCGATCGACTGGAACGCGATGCCGGCGGCCGTGGCGGCGCGGTGCTCGGTACTGCCCGGCGAACCGAGCCAGAGCGCGTCGAGCGCAACCTGCCGGGACGCCAGTTCCTCGAGGACGGCGATGGCCGGCAGGACGTGGCCGCCGGTGCCGCCGCCAGCGATCACGAGCCGAAGCGGACGGTGCGCCGTCCACGGCCGTCGGTTCGGCTCGTGATCGATCGAAGCCGCTGGAGGTGGCATCGCGGTTCGGGTCATGGACGGTCCTCTCGATTCCGGATGTCGTCGAGCCTCCGGACAGGGCCGTCAGTGCGGTCGCTGAGTATACGGCGTCCGTCCGCCCGGGACGTTGCGGTCCCGGGCGTGCGTTGCGTGGGCAAGGTACAGTCAGCCGCACGGATGGCGGATGGATCGGAAACCCTGGGGAGCATTGGAACGACGATGGACGACACATTGATGCGGAAGCTTCGCGGCGATCTCGAACGCCGTCGAGTGGATCTGGTGAGTCAGTTGGACAGCCTCTCGGGCGAGTTCCGGACCCTGACCGTCGATGAGGAGTCCGAAGGCAGCGGAATGAGCAATCATCTCGCGGACACCGGTTCGGACGTCGCCGAGCAGGAGCGTCTCGCCACGGTGTCCAGCGACTTCAGCGACAGCGTCGCCCAGATCGACAGCGCGCTCAAGCGAATGGACGATGGCACCTATGGGATCTGTCAGCGCTGTGGCAAGCCGATCGACCCCGAGCGGCTCGAAGCCTTCCCGTGGGTGGAGTTCGATGTGGAGTGCCAGGCGATCGTCGAGCGGAGCCGATCGGGACTCGCGAACGTCTAAGGTCCTCCCTTCAACCGCGATGCAGTGAACGACGTGAACAGGACGACCGACGCACAGCGGGGAATGGTCGACGAGATGACCAGGTGGTTGGTCCCGCTCGCCATCGCCGTCGTGGTCGCGGCCCTCGACCGGCTGTCCAAGACGCTGATCCGGGAGTGGCTGCCGGCCCGCTCCTCCGGATCGCGTCACGATCTCGTCGGCAACTGGCTGGGTCTTGACTACGTCGAGAATCGGGGAGCTGCCTTCGGGACACTCAGTGAGTATGGCGGCCTGTTGACGCTTCTGGCGCTGCTGGTCGTGCTCGGAATGGTCGCGCTCTACCGGCGGGTACCGTCGCCTTCGATCTGGCTTCGATTGGGCCTCGGCTTACTCGTCGGCGGAGCGACCGGCAACGTCGTGGACCGGCTGGTCTACGGGTACGTCGTGGACTTCGTGGCGGTGGGCCCCTGGCCCCGGTTCAACCTCGCCGACAGCTCGATCACCATCGGGGTACTCTTGCTTGCCTGGAGACTGAGTGGAGATGCCGCCGCAGCGGGGGAGCGCACGGCCTCGGAACTCGACGAGAAATCAACGGCTCGTGCCTCGGTCGACGATGGCACGCCCCGGCCCGGCCAAACAGGAAGCACGCACGAATGAGCGACACATCGTCCACGACCAATCTGCGACGTCGGATCGCCTCCCGTAAGCGGCGGCTCGACGTTCGCAATCCCTACACGATTCCACCGGTCGAGGCGGAGCGTCCCGAGGACGCGGTAGACCATGCCGCGGTGAGCGGACGCGAAGTCACGGTCGACGGTGAAGTCGAAGCTGTCCTCTTCGATCTCGACGCGGTCGGCGACGAGGACGAGGCGGTCGATGACGACGATCGGCTTGCATCCATCGCGGTCACGCCCGTTGCCGCCGAAGGGCGAGTCGTCGAGCTGCATCCCGAGCGGGCTGACATCGGCATGCGACTGGACAAGTACATGGCGCGCGAGATGGGTGATCTTAGCCGCTCCTATCTCCAGCAGTTGATCGACGAGGAGCGAGTCAAGGTCGACGGGCAGTCGCGGCGGGCGGCGTTCAAGTTGACCCCCGGGGAGGTCATCGTCGTCAGCGTGCCCGCGCCGACGGTCGACGAGTTGCTGCCCGAGGCGATGGATCTAAACATCGTCTACGAGGACGAGGACGTCATCGTGATCGACAAGCCGGCCGGGCTGGTCGTTCACCCCGCTCCGGGTCACGCCTCCGGCACACTGGTCAACGGTCTGATCCATCACGCGCCGGGCATGACGGTTGGCGGCTCGCTTCGGCCAGGTATCGTTCACCGGCTCGACAAGGACACATCAGGCCTGATCGTCGCGGCCAAGAACGACCGGGCCCGTAATAGTCTCGTCGCGCAGTGGGAAGCCCGGACCGTGGAGAAGCGGTACATCGCGCTGATCCATGGTTTGCTCGAGGAGGACGCCGTCACGATCGATGCGCCGATCGGGCGCGACCCGATGCAGCGCCAACGGATGGCGGTCATCCCGGCCGGCCGGAACGCGGTCACGCACCTGCGGGCGGTCGAGCGGTTTCGGAACGCGGACCTGACGCTGGTCGATGCGGAGATCGAGACCGGTCGGACCCACCAGATCCGTGTCCATGCGTCGTTCATCAAACACCCGATCCTCGGGGATGAGGTCTATGGCCGCCCGCGAGCGGACGGCAAGCGGACCGACAGCCGAGTCCGGCGCCAGTTCCTCCACGCCGCGGCCCTGGCCTTCGACCTGCCGGATGGGACCCGGGCCCGGTTCGAATCTCCGCTGCCGGATGATCTCTCGAAGGCGTTGGGGCGCATCCGGCAGGACGACCAACGCCCGAACCCTGGTCGTCGGTGATCCCGGAACCCGATCTGGTCCCGGTGGAGTACCGGGAGGCTCATCGGCTCATCGCCCACCTCTTCGACATCGGACTCGGCGCGGTCGACCCAATCGCCTCCACAGAGCGAGCGATGCACCGGGAGGGCGATCGGATCACGATCGGCCCGAACACCGTCCGGGCTCGGGGACGCGTCGTGGTCGTCGGGATGGGCAAGGCCGCGACGGCCATGGCGGTCGGCGCGGAACGGGCCCTCCAAGAGATCATCTCGACCGGACTGGTGGTCACGAAGGATGGCCATCGCCGGGAACCGTTGCCTCGTCGCATCGAAGTCGTCGAGGCCGCCCATCCATTGCCCGACGAGCGGTCGCTGGAAGCCGGAGAGCGACTCCTTGGCGTCGTCAGTGCGACGACGCCGGACGACGTGGTGGTCGCCCTGATCTCCGGTGGTGGTTCGGCACTCGCCGAATGTCTCCTTCCGTCGCTCACCCTCCCGGATCTGCGGGCCGTGACCGACGTGCTGCTGCGGGCTGGGGCGACGATTGGTGAGCTCAACACCGTTCGCCGGGCGTTGAGCCAGTTCAAGGCCGGAGGACTGCTGGCGCGAAGCGCCGCACCGCTCTACCCGTTGATCCTGTCCGACGTGATCGGGAACGACCTCGGGACGATCGCCAGTGGTGCCGTAATCCCCGGTCCGCCACTAGTCGAGCGGGCCGTGGCAGCGCTCGAGGTGCTTGCCCGGTACGAACTCGGCGATCGCACGCCGGAATCGATCACGCGGCTTCTGGAGACGATCGCCGCGGAGCTGGAGCCAGAGACGCCAGCCGACGGTCGGGAGCCCGTCTTCGTCGGCGATAATGCTCGGGCGGTCGAGGCGATCGGGCGGTGGGCGGAGGCTCACGGTCTGGTCGTCGGGCGGCCGGAGGAATGGCAGGGACGTGAGGGCGAGGCGGCTGAGCTGGGCCGGGCGTTCGTTCAGAGTTGCCGCGCGATCGAACCGGGCGTCGATATCGTCGTTGGTGGCGGCGAGGCGACGGTCACGGTGCGGGGCCGCGGGGTTGGTGGCCGAAATACGGAATTCGCGCTCGCGGCCGCGGTCGCCCTCGCGGCCTCGGCAACCTCTGACTGGGTAATCGCCAGCCTGGCCACGGATGGTCAGGACGGTCCGACGGGCGTAGCCGGCGCGGCCGCCGACGGCGACACCGTCCGCCGGTCGCGCCAGGGCGGCTCCGATCCGGGCCGGCTGCTGCGGGAGAACGACAGTCTCCGGGCGTTCACCGTGGCCGGCGGGCTCGTGGTTCCCGGTCCGACTGGAACCAACGTCAATGACCTCTACATCGGTGTTCGGGTTCGGCCCGAGCCAGAGCGGATGTCTGCCGCGGAGAGAATGCATGACGACACCTGTGTCGCGCGGCCTGCCGGTGATCCTCGACGTCGACACCGGGATCGATGACGCGCTGGCACTCGCGTACGCGGTCGGTGCCAGGGAAATCGACCTGGTGGCGGTCACGACCGTAGCCGGGAACGTCGATGTCTACAAGGCGACGACCAACACCCGGAACGTGCTGTCGTTCCTTGGCCGAGCGGACGTTCCAGTCCATCGTGGCGCCACGCGCCCGCTGGCGCGCGCCCACCGGGCGGCGACTCACGTCCACGGCAGCGATGGGCTGGGCGGCGCTGACCTCCCTGCGAGCGCCCGGGAGCCGGATGTGGTCCCCGGCCCGGCGACGATCGTCCGGCTGGCCCGGGAGCGCCCGGGTGAGATGACGTTGATCGCGGTGGGGCCGTTGACCAACCTGGCCATCGCGCTGAACGTCGAGCCGCGGCTCGTCGAGCTCATCCCAAGGGTCGTGATCATGGGCGGCGCCTACCATGTTCCCGGTAACGTCACGCCGCACGCGGAGTTCAATACCTGGGAGGATCCCGAGGCCGCCGCCCAGATCTTCGCCGCCAGGTTCAGCGACCTGACGCTGATCGGTCTCGACGTCACGATGCGGGTCGGTCTTGAGCGTCTCGACTGGGCCGGGATGAGCCGGGCACCGGGTCGGTCGCTCTCCGCCGAACTCGCTTCCCGGGTCGCGCGGTGGTCCTTCGAGGAGCAGGGCCTGCGGCAGATGTACCTGCACGATCCTCTGGCGGTGGCCGTCGCTCTCGACCCGTCGCTAGTCTCGACCGAGCTGACGACGGTTGACGTGACGACGGCCGGACCGGAGGATGGGCGGACCCGACCGGTCGGACCGGGATCGTCGAAGGTCGCCCGCACGGTAGATGCCGATCGGTTCCTCGCGAGCTTTCGCGGCGCTTTGGGCATTGTCGCTAAAACAGGGTAGCTACGAAATCGCCACAGCCATGACACGTCCTGGCGGTATCACGTTCCTGACGCCGGAGTCGCCGGGTGACCGGGACCGGCCGGGAAAGAGGAGAACACTTCCAGTGAATGATCGACTTGCCAACCGTGCCCATCGGCTTCGCCTGGCGGCCGTCGGCGCCGGCCTCGCGCTGACGCTCCTATCGCCCATCGTCTCGGCACAGGAGCCAAGCCCGTCCCCCGACGTTCCGGGTGCCAGCGAGTGCAGCGTCCAGCCGGTCGAGATCGCCGCCCTGCTCGGCGCGACCGGTGCCGCCGACCCGAACAGCCCCCTGTTCGCTACCCAGCCAGTTACGGAGAACAGTCTTCCGGACGGCCCGGCGGTCACCGACGAGGAGTTGGCGGCGATCACCGGCACGGTCCGGCAACTCGTCGCCTGTGCCAATGCGTTCGACCCGTTCCGGATCCTGGCTCTGATCAGCGACAAGTACATCGGACAACTGGCCAGCGCGGCGCTGGCGGCTCAGGACCAGCCGGAGCTGGCCCAGCAACTCCTGCTTCGGTTCCCGGTGCCCCTCGGTGCGGTCGACGGTGGGGCACCGGTGGCGATGATTCCAGTTCGCGATGCCAGGTTGCTGCCCGATGGACGGATTGGCGCCATTCTGGAAGCGTCGATAGCGAGCGCGACGGGCGACGACACGTTGGCGTTGTTCTACGTGTCCTTCGTCGACCAGGACGGTCGCTGGCTGGTCGATGAGGTCACTCCCGTGGCGAGCGATCTCTTTGGGACCCCGGCCGCGACACCTGTCGCAATCACCAGGGGCTGACGACTTACGGCACGTGTAGGGATCGCGGTGCGGGTGAGAAGTGACCAGCGCCGCGTTCACTATTTGTTGGGTTCGTCGGCCGCTTAGGCGGACCGGTCGAGAACGAGATCCGCGATCTGGACCAGATACCGCTGGGTCTGGAGATCGGGAACCACGCCAAGGTGCGACTTGGCGGCCTCGACGTAATCGCGGGCAATCTCGGTGGCTTCGTCGAGGGCTCCTGATCGCCGGATACGTGAGACGACATCATCGATGATCTCGTCGTCCGTCAGATCCCCGTTTGCGATCGCGATTAGCAGTGCCTGCTCAGGCGAGCCGGGCGTCAGTCCGGCTCGGTAACGCATGATCGGCAGCGTGACCGTTCCCTCGCGCAGATCGTGGCCAGCCGGTTTGCCAATCGAGCCGGTCTGCTCCCGGAGGTCGAGCACATCGTCCATGATCTGGAATGCGATCCCGAGTTCCCGGCCGTACGCGCGAAGCTCGGCAATGGTTCCGTCATCGGCGCCACCAAGGATCGCGCCCATCTCGGCCGCGCCGGCGAACAGGGAGCCGGTCTTCCCGTAGATCCGCTCCTCGTACTGCGCGAACGTCTGGTCAAGGCGGTGCGACTCCAGCATCTCCCGAATCTGGCCCTTGCACAGATCGGCGAGCGTGGACGCAAAGACGGAAACGACGCGGGTGCTCTCGGTCGAGGCGGCCAGGATCGCTGACTGGGCGAAGAGGTAGTCGCCGATCAGGATCGCGGTGACCGAACTGACCTGGGTGCTGAGCGTCGGGCGGCCGCGGCGAAGGGCCGAGTGGTCGATGTCGTCGTCATGGACCAGCGAGGCCGTGTGAAGCAGTTCGATCCCGGCCGCGGCGCTGATCAGCGCGCGATGATCGGCCGCGAAGGACCGGCCCGCCAGCAACAGGATCGTCGGTCGGATCCGCTTGCCGCCGGATGTGATGACTCCCCGGACGAGTTCGTTGACCTGGGGGATGCCAATGTCGACGGTTTCCCCGATCCGCGCGTCCATCTCATCGAGTTCGCGGTGGAGAAGGTCGAAGACATCGAGCGATGTCGCGGTGCTCATCGAGCGGGGGTCCTGACGGTAAGGCTTTAGCCCGGCGACCGATTGTGAAATTCGGAACGAACCGTTCCATTATCCTGACTGCGAATGGACAGTGTCAAATGACGACGTGGACGACCGCTTTCCTATGCCAGACTGCAATCACATGGCTTCAGACGCATGAATACTGCCCGCCCTTTCCACGGTCGACGGACCTCCAGGGTGGATTGGGAACGGCGGCCGGACTACCACGGCCAGTGACTCTGATCGCGGTCCTTGAGCCTGGATTACGCGGGAGTTTGCACCGATCGCCGACTACCTCTGTCTGAAGATCTATCTCTCATATTTCGCCGAGGGAAACGCCCAGTCAACCTCACGACAGCCGAACGTCCAACCGGGCGAGACGATTACCAAGCGCATTGAGCGGGTGGCCGATCCTGACCCGGGCTCGGTCCACAAGTTCCGGCCCTGGCTGCAGGACTCCGCTCACCCGCTCGACAGCTTCTCGGAGTACGGCCCGGGGGACGTGCGAGACCAGATCGACGCGGCGGAAGCATTCGGCGGCAAAGGCTGGATGATTTGGAAGACGAACGATGAACCCTCCTTTGAGGCGCGGAAGTGGAGCCTCGAAGCCCTCGTGGCTCCGGACCAGAGCCTGGATCATTAGCCGAGGCTGATGGCCTCGGCGGGGGGTGAGCAGCCGCTGATCGGGAACGAGAGTTGCGCACGGGGTACCATCTCACTATCCGATACGACCGTGACCTCACCGTTCGCAGACCAGGATCCCGATGAGCAAGCAGCGGCCGGACCTTCGCCCCCCTTCCGATCCGACCTTCGAGCGCAGCCCCGTCACCACCCAGCGACTGGCCGCCCCTGGAACAGGGGGCACCACCTGGCTGGGCATGACGGCGCCAGTTGGCACCCGCGGTATTCCGTTCCATCTGCTCCGCGCGATGCGTCCCCACCAGTGGACGAAGAACGCCTTCGTGTTCGCCGCGCTGGTCTTCGACCGGAAGTTCTTCGAGTTCGGTCCCGTGGCGAACGCGATCCTGGCCTTCGCCGCCTTTTGCCTGGCCAGCAGCGCCACCTACCTCATCAACGACATCCGTGATATCGCCAACGACCGGGCTCATCCGCGCAAGCGATTCCGGCCGCTGGCTTCCGGGGACCTCTCGGTTCCCATCGCCGCCGTCGCGTCGGCCGTTCTGGTCGTCGTCTCGTTGACGATCGCGTGGCTGGTACGACCAGAGTTCGCCGGCGTCATCGTCGCCTACCTTGCACTGATGGCGGCCTACAACCTGGGGCTCAAGCTGCTTGCTGTCCTCGACGTCATGATCATCGCGATTGGCTTCGTGCTTCGAGCAGCCGGCGGCGCGGTCGCGATCGACGTGCCGATCTCTCCCTGGCTGTACGTCTGCACGGCCCTGCTCTCGATGTTCCTCGGCTTCGCGAAGCGACGGAGCGAACTCGCCACCCTAGGGGCCAATGCCGACGCGCACCGCGCCAACCTCGCCGACTACACAATTCCCATGCTCGACCAGCTCATCACCATGGTGGGGGCGGCGACGATCATGGCCTACGCGCTCTACACCTTCGACGCCCCTTCGGTCCCCAGCAATTACTCGATGATGCTGACCCTGCCTTTCGTCGTCTTCGCCATCTTTCGCTACCTCGTGCTGATCCACCAGAATCGGATGACCGGATCGCCGGAACTCCTGCTCTTCCGGGATCGTCCCCTGTTCGCCGCAATCCTGGGTTGGGGCGTCGCCGCGATTTTGGTCCTTTACTATCTTCAATAGGTTTCCGGGATGCGGATGGCATGCGCTTCTGAACGCTGGTCATCCACTCGAACGCCTGCCGTTACACCCTCGCCCGGTCGCTGTGGCTGTCACGGAACTCGTCGTTGCGAGACCTCCCGTCTGCGCGGCCAGCGGGCTCCAACGTTGAGATTTGACGGTGCACCACCGGCCCTGCATACTGCGCCAGGTTCGTTTGGTGGCGTCGAACGGTCTGACGGCGGGTGGCTTTCGAGCTTGCCGGGAGGCCGCGTCCCCGCCCTGAATCAGCTGCCGGTGTCGATGTCGACGCCGTCCGGAACTGACGACGGTCAGTCTGCTTTCTTCGCTGTCAGGAGGAACATCATGATGAAGGTCTGGACACGACGTGGTGCGGTCAAGGTCGGTCTCGGTGGTGTAGCCGCGGCGTCGTTCGGTCTGCGGATTCCAATGATCGCTGGTGCGCAAGCGCCGCCTCTCGCTCAGAAGGACACTTACGTCATCGGCTATCCACAGACGGATGAGAACAACCCCTGGCGGATCGCCCAGACCAATAGCGTCAAGACCGAGATCGCCAACCGCGGTTGGACGGTCGAGTACCGAAACGCTCAGGAGTCGACTCAGCAGCAGCTCGCCGACGTCGCTTCGCTGATCGCGGCCAAGGTCGATGCGATCTTCCTGCCGCCCCGCGAGGAGACACCGCTCGCCCAGGCCGTCCTGCAGGCGTATCAGGCCGGGATCCCGGTCTTCTGCCTGGACCGGAACGTCGACCAGAACATCGTTCAGGCCGGCAACCAATACGTCTGCTTCATCGGGTCCGACTTCTATCAGGAAGGTGCCCGCGCGGCAGCATGGCTCGCTAGCACGATGGGGGGCCAGGCGCAGATCATCGAGCTGTTCGGGACGACCGGCGCGACGGCGGCCATCGATCGTAACCGCGGCTTCGTGGACTACCTGGCTGGGACCTACACCCCCGCCAATCCGGATTCGGCCACTGCCGCGACGCCCGCGCCGGTGGCGGCTGGGTTCCCGAACATGACGATCATCGCCAGCCAGACCGGGAACTTCACTCGCGACGAGGGGCGGCAGGTCTTCGAGACGCTCTATCAGGCCAACCCGCAGGCCACGGCTGTCTACACGCATAACGATGAGATGGCGCTTGGTGCGATCGCCGCGCTGGAGTCTCAGGGCAAGGTGCCGGGTCAGGACATCACCATCGTCTCGGTCGACGGCAGTCGGGATGCGCTCCAGGCCATCATCGACGGCAAGCTCGGCGCAACCGTCGAATGCAGCCCGTTCTTCGGGCCCGTGGCCTGCGATACGCTGGTCGCCTACGCCGCCGGTCAACCGATTCCGGCGAAGATCATCAATACCGACCGCTTCTACGATGCGAGCAACGCGGCCGAGTTCATCGGCAGCTCCTACTAGGCCACATAGCCGCCGGTCGGCGGTGAGCCTCTCGGCTGATCCGGTCAGCGGCGGGTCCACCGGTGGACCCGCCGCTGACCGACTTCGTCGCCTTTCCAGTCTGGCTCCACTGAGGGATGCCTGTGCTTGTCGCGAGTGATCGGTCAACGGCACGCCAGTCGACGTTGCCAGTGCTCGTCGACATGACGGGCATTGCTAAGGTATTCGCTGGCGTCCGGGCCCTCGACGGAGCGTCGCTTCGGATCGGCCGGGGGGAGGTCCATGCCCTGATCGGGCAGAATGGCGCCGGCAAGAGCACCATGGTGCGGATCCTGACCGGCGCGCACCGACGCGACGCCGGCGAGGTCGTGTTCGACGGCCAGCCAGTCGACTTCCGCACGCCGATCGCGGCGCAGCGGGCCGGCGTGAGCACGATCTACCAGGAGATCAATCTCGTTCCGTACCGCACGGTGGCGGAGAACATCTATCTGGGACGCGAGCCCCGACGGCTGGGCGTCCTCGATCGAGGGGCGATGGATCGTAATGCCCGGGCGCTACTCCAGCGGCTCGGCATCGTCCTCGACGTCAATCGGCCACTCTATGAACTCAACATCGCGCTTCAGCAGATGGTCGCTCTGGCCCGGGCGCTGTCATTCGAGAGCAAGCTCGTCGTCCTCGATGAGCCAACCTCCTCGCTCGACGAGCGTGAGGTCCAGACGCTGTTCGAGGTCATCCAGTCCCTCAAACGCGATGGTGTCTCGGTCCTGTTCATCACCCACCGTCTCGACGAGCTCTACGCCGTCTGCGACCGGGTCACGATCATGCGCGATGGTCGAACGGTCGCCGAGGAGGCGATGGCCGACATTGGCAAGCTCGACCTCGTCGCGCGCATGTTGGGCAAGGAACTCGGCGATGTCCGACGCGAGGGCCAGACTGGCTTCGACGAGTCACGCCGAGAAACGATCAACGACGCCGCACCGTTGCTGGAGACCAGCCACCTGCGGCGCGAGCCAGGACTGCACGATGCCAGCCTGACGGTCCGTCCGGGCGAGACGGTCGGTCTGGCCGGTCTGCTGGGGGCCGGTCGGACCGAGGTTGCCCGGGCCGTCTTTGCCGCCGACCAGGCGGAGGGAGGCGAGGTCCGTTTCGATGGGCATCCGGTCTCGTTCCAGGGACCAAGGGACGCCATTCGCGCGGGGATGGGCTTCTGTAGCGAAGACCGCAAAGGCGAGGGGATCATTCCCGACCTCTCCGTTCGGGAGAATCTCACGCTCGCGGCACTGCCGACGCTCTCGCGAGCCGGGATCGTCGATGGGGCCAAGCAGCGCGAGATCGTCGACCGGTTCATCGACCGCCTCGGGATCAAGACCGCCGGACCCAACCAGAAGATCCGCGAATTGTCGGGCGGCAACCAGCAGAAGGTACTGCTGGCCCGGTGGCTCTGTCTCAACCCCAGGCTGCTGATCCTCGACGAGCCAACCCGCGGGATCGACGTCGGCGCCAAGGCGGAGATCCAGAGATTGATCGACGAGCTTGCCGGGCAGGGGCTGAGCGTCCTGATGATCTCTTCCGAGATCGAGGAATTGGTGGAAGGGGCCGACCGCGTCACCGTGTTGCGCGATGGCGAGACGGTCGCGACCATGACCCATCATGACGTGACGCAGGACCGCTTGCTCTCGGCGATGGCCCATGGCGAGGAAGGCGGGATCGCCGTCGCGTCGACCAGGGAGGTCGCCGGCGACCGAGCTGTCTCGGCAGACGCTCCGGGGACTTCGCATGGCGCAGAGTGACTCGGTCCGGCCGTCGCTGACCGCGGCGGCTCCAGGCGCCGGGTGGGCAGCGTTGCGGTCGGGCGCGGGTACCTATGGTGGGCTCGTCGCGCTGCTGCTGCTGATCGCCTACAACGGGCTGTTCAACGCCGACGCCTTCTTCACCGTCTCCGCCTTGCGGGTCAACCTGACCCAGGTGGCCGAGATCGTCATCGTCGCGGTCGGAATGACGTTCGTCATCGCCACCGGCGGAATCGACCTGTCGGTCGGGTCGTTGATGGCCATCTCCGGCTCGATCGCACCGCTGATCCTGCTCAGCACGGTAGCGCCCTGGGACGTGCCCTGGTTCGGGGGCGTGCTCGCCTACGTCATTCCGGTCCTGGTAGTCGGCGTCTTTGGAGCCGCCAACGGGTTCCTCGTCGCGAACCTGCGCATCCAGCCGATCATCGCGACGCTGATCCTGTACATCTCGGGTCGCGGGATCGCGCAGGTCATCGCCGGTGGCCGGTTGAAGAGCTTCGACGAACCGAACTGGCAGCTGATCGGGCAGGGGCGAATCCTCGGGATTCCGGTCCAGGCCATCATCATGGTCATCGTCGTCGTAGTCGCCGCCTGGGTGCTGCGGCGAACCGTGTTCGGTCGATACGTCCTGGCGACAGGCGGCAACCAGGAGGCGGCACGGCTGGCCGGTGTCCCGGTCGTCCGGGTGAAGTACGCGGTCTACATCGTCTCCGCTATGCTGGCCGGCGTTGCCGGTCTGATCTCGATCTCCATCAACTCGGCCTCGGATCCGGCGAACATCGGCGAGAACATGGAACTCAACGCCATCGCGGCCGTCGCTGTCGGCGGCACGTCGCTTCTAGGCGGTCGCGCGACGATCTGGGGTACCTTCGTCGGAGCCCTCATCATTCAACTCACCCGGTACACCTTGCTCACGGAGGGTCTGACCGACGCGACGGTCCGGATCGTGACCGCGGCGGCAATCCTCGGCGCGGTGCTGCTCCAGCGCCGATCGGGCCGCTAGCCGATGGGTGCCAACCCGAGCCGGATCCGCGCGGGCGGCGATGGAGGACAGACATGACCGCCCTGACTCAGTCCGCTCCCGCCGCGATCGACCGACGCCTCCGGTTGGCGACGATCATTCAGCGACAGGGTGCGCTCGTCGCGCTCGTCCTGACGCTCGTCCTGGGTCAGGTCTTCTATGGAGACAAGGGGTTCCTCGGCGAGTTCAACATCACCAACCTCCTGCGCTTCAATTCCATGATCGCCCTGCTTGCCCTGGGGATGACGTTCGTCATCATGACTGGCGGGATCGACCTGTCGGTTGGCTCCGTCACGGTCCTGGCGAGTGTCGTAGCAGCGAATGTCAGTGGTGACGGGCCCTGGGTGGCGGTCGGGGCGGCCGTGCTGGTCGGAGCCGCGGTCGGGCTCTTCAATGGATCGATCATCGCGCTTTTCGGAATCCAGCCGTTCATCGTAACCCTCGCTACGCTCCTTGCCGGGCGCGGTCTCGCGCTGCGCCTGGCCGACAATTCCGTCGCGCAACTCGCGACGTCGGCTTTCACGAACGGGTTCACGGACCTCAACAACCGGGAGCTGTTTGGTTACACCTTCGATCTCGGCGAGGAGACCTACGGACTGACCGTGACCCTGCCCGTCGGGATCGTGATCGTCGCCTTCATCCTTGGATCGTTCCTGCTCAACTTCACGCGGTTCGGCCGGTCGGTGCTGGCGATTGGCGGCAATGAGGAGGCCTCGCGGCTCGCGGGCGTCCCGGTTCCCCTGACGAAGATTCTCGTCTATGTACTGTCAGGCTCGTTGGCCGGGCTGGCCGGAGCGATCCTCGCCGCCCAGACGTTCGCCGGTAACCCCAACGAGGCGATTGGCTGGGAGCTGAGTGCGATCGCGGCCGTCGTCGTTGGCGGGACGCTGCTGACCGGTGGACTCGGATCGGTCGCTTCGACACTGGTCGGCGTGTTGTTGCTAGGTTTCATCATCAATCTGCTTGGGGCGGCAAGCCTGAACCCCTATTGGCAACAGGTCATTCGGGGGCTGTTCCTGCTCGTCGTCGTGACGCTCCAGGCCCGACTGGTCGGCCTTGGTCGCCGCCGATGATCTCCCCGTTGCATGCCGTCGATCGGAGCCAGTCACCAGGTGGTGACCCGTTCGAGTAGCGCATCCCATGGTCGATTCCGGACAATGTCGCCAGTCGCGGCCGGGTCTCGACCGTCGACTCACTCCTGGGTCAAGGCGGATCCTCGACGGTGAACCGACCCAGAGGGAGCTCGTCGAATCTCGGCTCGACAAGCTGATTTCCAATGGATGCGTCGATTCGCCGCACCCGATGGGTAACGCCAGCGGAGCGTTTCTCTTGCGCTGTCAGGCCCGGTTCTGGCTGGGAGCGACACAACCTGCCCAACGGTTTCTTCTCCTGCAGCATCGTTGGCCCTGCTCCTACCCGAACGATTAGTTGATACGATCTGTGGCAACTTACCGATTGATAGTGTAGACTCTCTGTATCGCTTCCGGGGGAGCCGGTCATTCGACCCGATCCCACTGCCGGCCCCGAACGAGCGACGCCTTCGGGCTGGACGCAAACACGGAGCGAGGCGAGGCACAACTCCCGCATCTCCTCACTGTCGATCACCGTCCTTCGCGGCCAGCCGGGACGAGAACGCTTTGGATCGACGCACAACAGGAACAGGTTGACGATGACACACATTGACGACGATACCCGTCGCGACGAGCCGGATGAGCAGGACCCGGAGAACGTCATCGACCAGGACGAGATCGCCGTCGAGACGGAAACCCCGCTCGACGCGGAGGACACGGTTGAGGTCATCGCCGAAAGCGCGACGACCGACGAGTCGGACGAGCCGGAGATCTTCGAGGTCCCACTGCTCCCGCTTCGCAACACCGTCGTCTTCCCCATGACGGTCGTCCCCCTGGCCGCGGCTCAGCCACGCTCGCTTCGGCTGATCGACCACGTCATGTCCGGCGACCGGACGGTGGCGCTCGTCCTTCAGCACGACGGGGAACTCGAGAACGCCGGGCCAGACGACGTGGTTCGGATCGGAACCCTCGCCACGATCCATCAGATGATGCGCGTCCCGGACGGCAGCGTCAGACTGGCGGTCCAGGGCGTCGAGCGGATTCGCGTGCTGGAGTTCACGGGCGAGGCTCCGTTCCTCAAGGCCCGGGTGCAGAAGATCCCCGAGGCTCCCGACGACTCCGTCGAGATCCAGGCGCTCATGCGCAACACCATGGAGATGAGCCAGCGACTGGCTTCGCTGATCTCCAATGTGCCCGATGAGTTGATGACCGCGGTCCTTAACATCGATGACCCGCGCCATCTCGTCTACATGATCGCCTCGTCGCTTCGAATCGAGCCCGAGGAGCGCCAGGCGCTGCTCGAGGAGGATTCGGTCCGCGAGAAGCTGACTCGGCTCAACGCCTTCCTGGCGAAGGAACTCGATGTCCTCGAGCTGGGCAAGAAGATCCAGTCCAACGTCCAGGAAGAGTTGAGCAAGAACCAGCGCGAGTTCTATCTCCGCGAGCAACTCAAGGCGATCCGCAAGGAACTGGGCGAGGACAGCGAGTCCGAGGCCGAGGCGACCGAACTCCAGGGCAAGATCGACGAGTCCGGGATGCCGGACGAAGCCCGCAAGGAGGCGCAGCGCGAGCTGGACCGGCTCCAAAAGCTTCCGCCCGCCGCCGCTGAGTACGGGGTCATCAAGACGTACCTCGACTGGCTGACATCGCTTCCCTGGAACAAGAGCACCGAGGGTGAGATCAACATCTCCGAGGCGCGCCGGATCCTGAACGAGGATCACTGGGGTCTCGACAAGATCAAGGACCGCATCCTCGAGTACCTCGCGGTGCGGAAGCTCAAGCAGCAGATCGAGGCCAGGGCGAGCGAGGACGGAGAGCCGGTTAGCACACCGAACCGCGAACCAATCCTCTGCTTCGTCGGCCCTCCGGGTGTTGGCAAGACCAGCCTCGCCCAGTCCATCGCCCGCGCCCTCGGCCGGGAGATGACCCGAATGAGCCTTGGCGGCGTTCGCGACGAGTCCGAGATCCGGGGCCACCGGCGCACGTACGTCGGCGCCATGCCGGGCCGGATCGTCCAGGCAATCCGCCGGGCGGGCACGAACGACCCCGTCTTCGTTCTCGATGAAGTCGACAAGCTTGGCAATGACTGGCGCGGCGATCCGTCGTCGGCGCTGCTCGAGGTCCTCGATCCGGAGCAGAACGACAGCTTCCGCGATCACTACCTCGACGTCGCGTTCGACCTCTCGAAGGTCATGTTCATCGCGACGGCCAACGTGCTGGACACCATCCCAGCTCCGCTCCGCGACCGGATGGAGATCATCGATCTCAGCGGCTATACGGATGCCGACAAGCTGAACATCGCCAAGCGGTACCTGGTGCCGAAGCAGATCGCGGCCAACGGTCTGGGCGATCACGGCGTTACCTACACCGATGACGCCTTGAACGCGCTGATTCAGCACTACACCCGTGAGGCGGGCGTCCGCAACCTCGAGCGCGAGATCGGGAGTGTCGGCCGCAAGCTGGCGACCCGGGTCGCCGAGGGACAGGAGTTGCCCAAGGAGGTCGATCGGGCGCTAATTCGGGAGTACCTCGGCCGGCCACGCTTCTTCTACGAGGAGGCCGCGGCTCGCACCGCCCAGCCAGGCGTCTCGATCGGTGTCGGTGTCAATGCCTTCGGCGGCGACATCATGTTCATCGAGGCGACCAGGATGGACGGCAAGGGGTCGATGACCGTAACCGGTCAGCTTGGTGACGTGATGAAGGAGTCGGCCCAGGCGGCCCTCTCCTACGTCCGCTCCCGTGCCTCGGACCTGAACGTCGACCCAGACTTCTTCAAGTCGGCTGACATTCACGTCCACGTCCCAGCGGGGGCAACCCCCAAGGATGGCCCATCGGCCGGTACCGCGATGACCACCGCTCTCATCTCCCTGCTGAGCGGTGTGCCGGTCCGTGACGACGTCGGGATGACCGGCGAGATTACCCTGCGCGGTCAGGTCCTGCCAATCGGTGGCGTCAAGGAGAAGGCACTGGCGATCGACCGGGCTGGCCTGAAGACCTTCATCCTGCCGAAGCGCAACGAGGCTGACCTCGACGACCTGCCGCAGGAGCTCAAGGACTCGCTCACGTTCGTCCTCGCGTCGACGATGGACGATGTCATCCGGGCCGCCTTCCCTGCTGGCTCGGTCACCCGGGCGGCGAACCTCGAAGCGGCTGTGCTCGAGTCGCGACACGGCGTGCACGCGGAACCCGTCGTCGCGTAACG
>JAABUS010003723.1_pt1 | contig 23902 bp, 22 predicted proteins | sample 5560161 | NCBI WGS metagenome assembly JAABUS01 (sample SAMN10711885, study PRJNA513376) | rock metagenome | isolation source: Antarctica rocks | place: Antarctica: Victoria Land, Trio Nunatak nord | collected 2016-01-04
CACCAGCCCGTCGGTGCGCGCCGCGGTGATCACGTCCAACGACCGCTGGTAGCGGAAGCCCGGGCGAATGCGCTTGAAGATCCGCGGCACCGTCTCCACGTTGTGCGCCAACACCTCCGGGCGCGAAGAGAACACCTCGGCCAGTTGCTTTGGCTCGTTGTTGAAGTCCGGGATGAGCAACTCGACGCCGGTGCCCGGGTTGAGGGCGTGGATGCGGCGCACGGTCTCCGCGTAGAGCCACGCACCCCCGTCGTCGAGGTCGTCGCGCGCCACCCCGGTCACGGTGGAGTAGCGCAGGCCCATGGCTTGAACGCTCTCCGCGACGCGCCGGGGCTCGTCGCGGTCCAGCTCGGCCGGCTTGCCGGTGTCGATCTGGCAGAAGTCGCAGCGGCGGGTGCACTGCTCACCGCCGATGAGGAACGTGGCCTCGCGGTCTTCCCAGCACTCGTAGATGTTGGGACAACCCGCCTCCTCGCACACCGTGTGCAGGCCCTCGCGCTTGACCAGCGCCTTGAGCTCGGTGAATTGCGGGCCCATCTTGGCCTTGGTGCGGATCCAGCCGGGCTTGCGCTCGATCGGCGTCTCGGCGTTACGGGTCTCGATGCGAAGCAGCTTGCGTCCCTCGGGTGCCACGGTCACAGCGTCGATCCTACGCGGGGCGAGGAACGGCGCCCTCGTTGTGATCGGAGCGGGCTTGGAACGGGCGCGAAAGCGTGGCCGGTCCATTGTGTACTTGGATCTATATCAGTACTGTGTGGTTCGATCAGGGCTGCGGGTTGGCCGCGACGGAACCACACAGTGACGGAGCGATCATGACCTCGTCGTCAGGGCCGACGCCCCCGTCCGACCCCTTCGGCGCTCCGCCACCGGGTTACGGGAGTGCTCCCGCGGGTTACGGCAACCCCACCGGCGGCGCGCCCCGCAATGGACTCGGTGTAGGCGCGCTCATCGTCGGAATTATCGCGCTGGTCACCACTGTGACGTTCTTCGGTGCGTTCGTCGGCTGGCTGCTGGGGATTATCGCGGTCGTGCTCGGCTTCCTCGGGCGCTCTCGTGCCAAGAAGGGGGAAGCCGACAACGGCGGTATGGCGCTGGCCGGCATCATCACCGGGGCAATCGCCTTCGTGCTGTCTGTCATCTTCGTGGTGATCATCGTCGCCTTCGTCTGGACCTTCGGCAGCAGCACCAACAACTACCTTGACTGCGTCAGTAACGCGAATGGAGACCAGACCGCCATCAACCAGTGTGGCAGCGAGTTCAACAACTGAAGACTGCGGCCCGGCTCAGGTGTGCAGGTGTAAGGCCACTCCTGCAGCCGATGCCGGGTCCCGGACCAGCGACCGGTCGGTAACCGGCAGGCGGCCGTCCAGGGCGTCCACAACGCAGGCGGTGACCACCTCGCGCACCTCCTCCACCGTCACCTCGCGCGCCATCTCCCGGCTCAGCGAGGTCACCCCTGCATCGGTGATGCCGCAAGGAATGATGGTGTCGAAGCCGGCGAGGTCGGGGTTGCAGTTGAGCGCGAACCCGTGCAGCGTCACGCCCCGCTGCACCCGAACCCCGATGGCTGCGATCTTGCGCTCGGGTCGACCGTCGGAGGCGGGCAACCACACCCCGGAGCGTCCGTCGACCCGTCCCGTGGCCACCCCCAGGGTGTCGCACACCGTGATGAGCGCCTGCTCCAGCCGACGGACGTAGTCCACGACGTCCATGGGTTGGGCAAGGCCGACGATGGGGTAGCCGACGAGCTGACCCGGCCCGTGCCAGGTGATCTTGCCGCCGCGGTCGACGTTGATAACCGGAGTGCCGTCGGTGGGGCGCTCGGCGTCAGTGGTGCGCCTGCCCGCGGTGTAGACGGCCGGGTGCTCCAGCAGCATCAGCGTGTCCGGCTCGGTGCCCTCCGCCCTGGCGTGAGCGTGGCCCCGTTGGATGGCCCACGCCTGCGCGTAGTCGAGTACACCGTGCTCGGCGACGCGTACCGGCTCGCGACTGGCACGCGCTGAACCATCCATGTTCTGCACGCTACGCCCGCGTCGTCACGCGACCGCCGCGCGCACGGCGTCGCCCACAGTGCAATGACGGAAGGTGAAGCCGGCCTCCTGCAGCACGGTAGGCACGGCGCGCTGCCCCGCCAAGACACCCTCTTGCCCGAACTCGCCGATCAACGCCGTGATCGCGAAGCCGGGCACCACCCACGGTGCCGGTCGGTGCAGCGCAGCAGCCAGAGCGCGATTGAACTCACCGTTGGTCACCGGCGCGGGCCCGGTGAGGTTCACCGGTCCGGCGACCTCGGGGTGCTGCAGCAGAAATATGATCGCGCCCACCTCGTCCTCGAGGGAGATCCACGGGTAGTACTGCTGCCCGTCACCCAGCCGTCCGCCCAACCCCAAGCGGTACAACGGCTTCAACTTGCTCAGCAGTCCACCAGTGGGCGAGAGCACCAGCCCGGTGCGCAGCAGCACCACCCGCGCACCTGTTGCGGCGCCCGTCGCCGCCTCCCAGTCGGTGCACACCTCGGCAAGAAACCCGGTTCCCGGGCCCGACGCTTCGGTGACCTCATGCGCACCGGTGTCGCCGTAGTAGCCAACCGCGCTGGCGCTGAGGAAGCTGGGCACGCCGTGGCGCGCCACCGCGGCGGCCAGCACCTCGGTGGGGGCTATTCGAGAGTCGCGCACCTGTTGCTTGTACGACCCCGACCAGCGGTGGTCGCCGATACCCACCCCGCCTAAATTCACCACGGCATCGGCCCCGCTCAGCACGGTGTCCTCGAGCGACCCAGCCGCCGGGTCCCACTGGCGCTCGTCCTGCGCCGTAGGTGGGCGCCGAACCAGACGCAGCACCTCATGGTCTTTCGCGCGCAACGCCGACACCAGCGCCGTTCCGATCAGGCCGGAGGCTCCAGCCACGACAACCCGCACCTCGGGCTACAGCCCGAGGTCGGCAGCGAACGCCGCTTCCTGAAGCCGCTGTTTCACGGTGGTCAGGAAGCGTCCGGCGTCGGCACCGTCGATGAGCCGGTGATCGTAGGTCAGCGGCAGGTAGCACATCGAGCGGATAGCCAGCGAGTCGCTACCGAGCTCGTCGGTGACCACCACGGGTCGCTTGACGATGGCCCCGGTGCCCAACATGGCAGCCTGGGGCGGCACCAGGATCGGGGTGTCGAACAACGCGCCCTGGCTGCCGATGTTGGTCAGGGTGAACGTGCCACCGGACAGCTCGTCCGGCTTCAGCTTGTTGTTGCGGGTGCGGTCGGCGAGATCGGCGATCGCCCGGGCCAGGCCCGCCAAGGACAGGTCGCCGGCGTTGTGGATGACCGGCGAGAGGAGCCCCTGCGGAGTGTCCACGGCGATGGCTAGGTGCGCGGCGCCGTGGTAGGTGATCTCTTTGGACTCCTCGTTGTAGGAGGCGTTGACGTTGGGGTGCGCCTTGAGCGCCTCGACCACAGCTTTGGCGAAGAACGGCAGGAAGGTCAGGTTCACACCCTCTTGACTGGCGAAGGACGACTTGGCCCTGGTGCGTAGCGCCGCGATGCGGGACATGTCGACCTCGAAGGTCTGCGTGAGCTGCGCCGAATTCTGCAGCGACTCGCGCGTCTTGGTCGCCGTGATCTGGCGGATCCTGCTGGCCTTCTGCGTCGTTCCACGCAGCGCCGCCAGCTCGGGGCGAACGCCGGCCGCTGGGCCGGTCCCGGGCGCCGACGGCGGTGCGACATTCTCGGCTGCGGCGGTTTTGGCCTCGGTCGCCTGCGATTCGGCGGCGGCCAACACGTCTTGCTTGCGGATGCGTCCGCCGACACCGGTGCCGGTGATGGCGTCCAGATCAACGCCCTTTTGGCCGGCGAGCTTGCGCACCAGTGGTGTCACGTAAGGCGCGGCGCTCGCCGCAGACTCAGCCTCACGATTGCGGTGCTTACCCTGCTGGGCCGGGCTTGGGGAGGACGAGGCCGCTTTCGGTGCGGGCTTCTCCTTGCCGTCGGGCTCCTGCGCGGGCGCGGGCGCGGCCTCGGAGTCGGTGGATTCCTTCTCCGCTGCTTGCTCGCGGGCCTGCTCGTCCTTGTTGGCTTCTTCCTCCAACGGGGTCTCGCCCTCGTCAGAGTCTGAACCGGATGGCTCGTTGGCCGCATCCTCAGCTGCACCGATCTTGGCCAGCACTCCACCGACCTCGACGGTGTCGTCCTCGGCGGCCGACTGTTCGAGCAGCGTGCCTGCAACCGGGGACGGGATTTCGGTGTCGACCTTGTCGGTGGAGACCTCCAGCAGGGGCTCGTCCACCTCGACCTCGTCGCCGACCTGTTTGAGCCAACGGGTGACGGTGCCCTCGGTGACGCTCTCGCCGAGCTCGGGCATCGTGACCTCGGTGCCGCCGCTGCTCTTCTTCGGCTTGGCGTCAGCGCTCGGTGCCTTCTCCTCCACGGGGGCCTCGGGTTCCGGCTCCGGCTCATCCGTGTGCTCGTCGGCGTCGGCGGACTCGTCGGTGGACTCGCTGTCGCCGCCGTCTCCGTCCGCTTCGTCTCCGATCACGGCCAGCTCGGCGCCGATCTCGACGGTATCGTCCTCTGCCGCCACAATCTTCTGCAGCACACCGGCGGCCGGGGAGGGGATCTCGGTGTCCACCTTGTCGGTGGACACCTCCAGCAAGGGCTCGTCGACGGCGACGGTGTCACCCTCCTGCTTGAGCCATCGGGTGACGGTGCCCTCGGTGACGCTCTCACCAAGTTCGGGCATCTGGACGGAGAAGGCCATGTCGTCTGACTCCTCGTCAGTCGTAGCGGATCGGAGCGAAAGGGTCTAGCCGTGCGCGTGCAGAGGTTTGCCGGCCAGGGCCAGGGTGGCCTCGCCGAAAGCCTCCGTCTGCGTGGGGTGGGCATGGATCAGCTGGGCGACGTCGTCGGCGTAGGCCTCCCAGTTGTAGACCAGCTGCGCCTCCCCGACCAGCTCGCCGACGCGCTCACCGACCATGTGGATTCCGACGACCGGACCTTGTTCGTCCTTGCCGCCGACCCGCACCAACTTGATGCCACCGGCGGTCTTGAGGATCTGGCTCTTGCCGTTTCCCGCGAGGTCGTAGACCACGGTGCTGACCTCGCCGTGCTTTTCCTTTGCCTGTGCCTCGGTGAGCCCGACCGAAGCGATCTCGGGGTTGCAGTAGGTGACCTTCGGGATGCCCGTTTCGTCGATCGGCGGTGGGTTCAAGCCGGCCAGCTGCTCGGCCAGGAAGATGCCCTGGGCGAACCCGCGATGCGCAAGCTGCAGCCCGGGAACAATGTCACCGACGGCGTAGACACCGTCCACATTGGTCTGCAGCTGCTCGTCGGTGAGCACGAACCCGCGGTCCATCTCGATACCGGCTTCCTCGAAGCCGACGTCGGTGGTGCGCGGGCCGCGGCCGACCGCGACGAGCAGCAGATCCGCCTCGATCGGGTCACCCTGCTCCAGGATGACCTTCACCCCCGAGTCGGTCTGCTCGACCCCGGAGAACTTGATGCCGGTCTTGAAGGTGATGCCGCGCTTACGGAAGGCCCGCTCGAGCTGCTTGGAGGACCACTCGTCTTCCAGCGGGGCCAACCGTGGCAGTGCCTCGACAATGGTGACCTCGGCCCCGAAGGAGCGCCAGACGCTGGCGAACTCGACGCCGATCACCCCGCCGCCGAGGACGACGACCCGCTCGGGGACATAATCCAAGGTCAGCGCTTGGTCGCTGGTGATGACTCGGCCGCCGATCTCCAGGTCCGGCAGCGAGCGGGCGTAGGAGCCGGTGGCCAGCACGACCGCTTTGCTCGCCGTGTAGCGCTCGCCGTCGACCTCCACCGTCTTGTCGCCGACAAGACGGCCGGTGCCCTCGACAACGGTGATCTTGCGGGACTTGACCAGGCCCTGCAGTCCCTTGTAGAGCTTGGCGACGACGCCGTCCTTATACTTGTTGACGCCGTTCATGTCGATGCCTGCCAGCGTGCTGTTAACGCCGATGCTCTCGCCGTCGCGCGCCGAGTCGGCAACCTCGGCGGCATGCAGCAGTGCCTTGGTGGGAATGCAGCCATAGTGCAGGCAGGTACCGCCCACCTTGTCGTTCTCGATCATCGTGACGGTCAGGCCCAGCTGCGCGGCACGCAGTGCGCACGCATATCCGCCGGAACCGCCGCCGAGGATTACCAGGTCGGTGGTTTCGCTCAACGTCATCTCCTCTTCATCGTCGCTGTCGATCGGGCTGCTCGCGCACTGGATGGGTGCGGCTTGCCGCCGACGAGACGTGTCACTCAGCAGGTCTTTGGTCATCCTTCCACTTCTCGGTGACCATCGGGTGCTGAGGGTCACCCGAGTCGGTAGCGACGCGAGCCACTCCGACGCAGTGGCACCATCGACGGCGTCATGTCACGACGTGCAGGGAGCGACCACCGTGGGGCTTGTCAACCGGTTCACGCGACGTCCGAAGGCGGGCAACGTACGCGTTGCGAGCTCCGACGATGCGCGCCACCTCCGGGATTGGACGGCGGCGCGTCGCGGCGTAGAGGCCTACGTGGAGCCGCCGACCGTGGTCACCGGGCTGACGGTGGTGCTGGTGGCGCACGACGGGGAGTGGACCCGGCGCCGGATCGACGGCGAGCGTGGCGCCCGTCGGCTGGGCAAGGATTTGGAGATCCCGGTGTACGACGTGCACGGGGTGGGTTATCCGCAGCGGATGCGCGACCACGATGCCCGCACCCGCATCCTTCGCGACCGGGAACGTCGCTCGGGCTTGTAACCCAGCCAAGGCGTTTGGTGATCTAAACGCCGTCGGCGGGCGTGAAAATGGGCGCTTGGTGACCCCAACGCCGGTGGGCCGAACGGAATCAGCCGTGGGCGGCGATGTCCTCGAGCGCGGCGAGCATCGTGCGCACGGGTACCCCGGTCCCGCCTTTGCCGGTATAGCCGTGCGGCGAGCCGGTGTTGTACGCGGGCCCAGCCACGTCGATGTGCGCCCACTGCACGCCCTCGGCGACAAACTCCTGCAGGAACACCGCGGCCGCGAGCATCCCCGCCCACCGGTTGCCAGTGATGTTCGCCAGGTCCGCGATGGGGGAGTCGAGATCGGCCCGGAGCTCCTCTGGCAGCGGCATGGGCCAGCCGCCCTCACCGACGGACTGGGACAGGGCGGCCACTCGATCGCGGAAGGCGTCGGTACCCATTACCCCTGGCGTGCGGTTGCCCAGCGCCACAATTTGCGCGCCGGTGAGGGTGGCTGTGTCGATCAGGTAGTCCGGTGCGTCCTCGCACGCGCGCACGATGGCGTCGGCCAGAATCAGCCGGCCCTCGGCGTCGGTGTTCAGCACCTCGACGGTGGTGCCGCCGTACTGAGTGAGCACGTCGCCGGGGCGCTGGGCAGTTCCCGACGGCATGTTCTCCGCCATAGGGACGGTTGCGGTGACGCTGACCGGCAGCTTCAGTGTGGCCGCGAGCACCACGGTGGCCACCACGGCGGCGGCGCCGGCCATGTCGGAGGTCATCGCCTCCATGCCCGCCGCTGGCTTGATCGAGATGCCGCCGGTGTCGAAGGTGACGCCCTTCCCGACCAGCGCCACCGAGTTCTTCGCTTTATCGGCGACATAGGTCATCCGGACCAGCCGTGGTGGGCGCGTGGACCCCAGGCCAACGCCGAGTATGCCGCCGTAGCCGCCCTTGGCCAGCGCCTTCTCGTCCAACACCTCGACTTTGACGCCTGCCGCTTTGCCCAGCGCGGTGGCCCGCTCGGCGAAGGAGGCAGGGAACAGGTCGTTGGGCGGCGTATTCACCAGTTCCCGCGCCGTAGCCACCGCCGTGCCGATGGCGACTGATCGGTTCAACGCGCCTCGGGCAGCGGAGGACCTGGCATCGGGTACGAGCAGGTCCATCCGGGTAAGCGGCGTCTTACCTGCTGACGACTTGTAGGTGGTGAAGGCGTAGCTGCCGAGCATGGTGCCCTCCACGGTGGCCGCCAGGTCCACAGTGGACAAGGTGGTGGCGGCGTGCCCGGTTCCGGCCAGCGCGCGGGCGGCCGTGCCTGCGGCCCGTCGTACCTGCTCGCCGGTGGGAGCACTACCTTCCGTAGCGCCGACCCCGACGCCCAGCACCGTGCCTGCACCCAGCGCACCATGGGTGAGCACCTTGGTCACCTCGCCCGCCGCCCCGGTCGCCCCGAGGGAGCTCAGCCCGGCAAACAGGTCCGTTCCGGCAAGGACGTCGTCACCGATCAGCACCGGCCCATCGGGTCCCTTCACGACGCCGACCACGAGTGCCTCGACGGCACCGGATACCGCGTCGGCGAGGCTCAGCTCGGGGTGGTCGGGGGTGATCCTGGCTGGCTGCGCACTCACGACGTTGACTCCCACGGTTGTCGGCTCGATCTGGTTCTCGATGCTATCGGCTCGGTGGCAGGGACTTCCGCGATACCGTCGGGAGGTGACCGCACCGTCGAACGAGTTACGTCAAAGTCCAATGCGCAACCGACATGACGCCCTCGGCGCCACCTTTGCCTCTTTCGGCGGCTGGGAGATGCCGGTGTCCTACACCGGGGTCATCGCCGAGCACACCAGCGTTCGCGAGAGCGTCGGGATCTTCGACGTCAGCCACCTGGGCAAGGCCACCGTGACCGGGCCCGGCGCCGCGGAGTTCGTCAATCGCTGTCTGAGCAACGACCTCGAGCGCATCGCCCCTGGCCAGGCCCAGTACACCCTGTGCTGTGCGCCCGACGGGGGCGTGATCGACGACCTCATCGCCTACCTGGTGTCCCCGGGCGAGGTGTTCCTGGTGCCCAACGCGGCCAACACCGCTGTGGTGTGCGCCGCGCTGGCGGCAGCCGCGCCGACCGGGGTGCGCGTGCACGAGCGCCACACCGACTTCGGGGTGCTCGCGGTGCAGGGCCCGCGCTCGGCCCAGCTGATGGCCGACCTGGGTCTGCCGCATGAGATGGACTACATGGCGTTTGCCGACGCCACCTGGCATGGTCGATCGGTCCGGGTGTGCCGCACCGGCTACACCGGCGAGCACGGTTACGAGTTGTTGCCGCATTGGGACGACGCCGACGCGTTGTTCGGTGCGCTACTCGCGGCGGCGGAGACCTTGGGGGGGCAGGCGTGCGGACTGGGGGCGCGGGACACGCTGCGTACCGAGATGGGTTACCCGCTGCATGGCCATGAGCTGTCGGCCGAGATCACCCCGGTGCAGGCCCGCGCCGGCTGGGCGGTGGGCTGGCGCAAACCCGAGTTCTGGGGCAAGGATCCGTTGGCCGCCGAGAAGACGGCCGGATCGGCGCGGCGGCTCTGGGGCCTGCGCGCGCTCGATCGTGGGGTGCCGAGGGCGGGCATGCCGGTGGTGCGCGACGGTGCGGTGATCGGAATGACGACGTCGGGCACCTTCTCGCCGACGCTAAAGACCGGGATTGCGTTGGCCATGCTGGACACTTCGGTCGAGGTGGTTGCTGGTGCGGAACTCTCGGTCGACGTCCGTGGGCGCGGCCTGCGCTGTGTGGTGGTGGCGCCTCCGTTCGTGCCGGCCCACACGCGCTGAGCGTGCGCGTACTACCGTGCAGGTATGAGTGAGCAGGTCGTCTTCGCCCGCGTTCCGCACCCGGCACCCGCGCCAGACACGGCACGCGTGCAGGTGCTGGCCAACCCTGGGTTCGGCAAGTACTTCACCGACCACATGGTGAGCATCAGCTACACAGTGGACAGCGGGTGGCACGACGCGCAGGTGCTGCCGTACTCGCCGATCCAGCTCGACCCCTCGGCCATGGTGCTGCACTACGGCCAGGCGATCTTCGAAGGACTCAAGGCATACCGGCACGCGGATGGCTCGATCAACTCCTTCCGCGCCACTGCCAACGCCGAACGCTTCCGGACCTCGGCCCGCCGCCTGGCGATGCCGGAACTGCCAGACCAGCTGTTCCTCGGCTCGATCCGTGCGCTGCTCGACGTCGATGAGGCGTGGGTGCCTGCGGCGGGCGGTGAGGACTCGCTGTACCTGCGACCGTTTCTGTTCGCCACCGAAGACGGCCTCGGAGTACGGCCGGCTAAGGAATACCGCTACCTGCTGATTGCTTCGCCGGCCGGGGCCTACTTCACCGGTGGAGTGCAGCCGGTGAGTGTCTGGCTCTCCACGGAGTATGTGCGGGCGGCGCCCGGGGGTACGGGAGCGGCGAAGTTCGCGGGTAACTATGCCGCCTCCCTGGTTGCCCAGGCCCAGGCCGCCGAGCAAGGCTGCGACCAGGTGGTGTGGTTGGACGCCGTGGAGCGTCGCTGGGTGGAGGAGATGGGCGGGATGAACCTGTTCTTCGTCTTCGGCTCGGGGGACAACGCCCAGGTCGTGACACCCGAGCTGTCCGGCTCGCTGCTGCCGGGCATCACCAGGGACTCGTTGCTGCAGCTGGCGCGCGAGCGAGGACTGGAGGTGACTGAGCGGCGGATCTCTACCGACGAGTGGGAGAAGAAGGCCGGCTCGGGGGAGATCGCTGAGGTGTTCGCCTGCGGCACCGCCGCGGTGATCACTCCGGTGGGCAAGGTGAAACACGCCGATGGCGAATTCCTCATCGCCGGTGGTGAGCCCGGACCGGTGACCATGCAGCTGCGCGCCACCCTGACCGGTATTCAGCGCGGCGACGTCGTGGACACCCACGGGTGGATGCAGACCCTGCACGGCTGAGTGCTCACCAGTAGCGCCTCAGCCGAATGCGAGGACCACCACGGCCCCGGTCACGGCAAGCTCGGAGCACGCACCGAGCACATCACCGGTGACCCCCCCGAAGCGGCGCGCCGTGTGCCAGGACAACGCCCCGGTGACCGCCGCCGCAACCAGCACGGCCACCGGCCCCTGCCACCAGCGTCCCGCCACCGCCACCGCCGCGCCAGCGAGCAGCACCAGACCCCAGACCGCGGGTAGCAGCGCCGGCTGAGAGCCTGCCACCAGCGCACCAAGCCCTTCCGGACGCGCTGCGCCAATCCCTCGTCGACACGCCCAACCCACCGCCACGCGTCCCGCGGTCACCGCCAGGACCACCGCCAACCACCGGCCGCTGGCCCCGAGCTGAGCCAATCCGACAGCTTGCAGTCCGACCACCAGCACCAGCGCAACCACCGCGAACGGTCCAGTACCGCCATCACGCATCACCGCCAGCGCCCTCGTCGGGCCGCCGTAACAACCAAGCCCGTCCACCGTGTCGGCGAGGCCGTCCAGGTGCATACCCCGGGTGGCCAGCGCGAGTAAAGCGACCACAAGTATCCCAGCGAGCAGCGGTGGTGCCTGCAGCTGCAGGAGCGCCCACAGCGCGCCCGCAGCAAGCGCACCCAACCCGGCGCCGACGATGGGGGCCAGCGCGATGGCGCGGCCCGCCACCGGGCGGTCGACCACAGCTGGGCCGGGCACGGGAGCAATGGTCAGCCAGGAGATGGCGAGGCGCAGCGCGTTCACTCCGCTCCGGTCACCCCGGCGCCCTCGAACGTCGCCATCTCGGCGAGGATCCGCACCGCGGCGTGCACCAGCGGCAGGGCCATCACCGCGCCAGAGCCCTCACCCAACCGCATCTGCAGGTCGATCAGCGGCGCGAGTCCCAGCCGCGTCAGCGCAAGGTCGTGGGCGGGCTCCACCGAGCGATGCCCCGCTACCCACCACTGCCGCGCGCCAGGCGCCAGGTCGTCGGCAATGAGGGCGGCGGCGGAGATGACCACACCGTCCAGGATCACCGGCGTGCGACGCAATGCCGCCTGCGCGAGGAAGCCGACCATCGCGGCCAGGTCGGCGCCACCGACGGTCCACAGCAGGGCACCCGGCTGGCTGAGCACCGCCATCGCCCGCCGCCGGGCGTCGCGGACCACCGCCGCCTTGCACATCCAGCCGTCGTCGTCGATACCGGTGCCCCGGCCGATCACGGCGATGGGCTCGACCCCGGTGATCGCGGAGATGACGACTGCGGACGGGGTGGTGTTGCCGATGCCCATGTCCCCGGCGATGAGCAGGTCGGCCCCGGCGTCCACCTCCTCGTCGGCGATGGCGCGACCTGCGGCGATGGCGTCGAGACACTCCTGCTCGGTCATCGCGTCCTCGACATCGATGCGTCCGGAGCTACGCCGGATCTTATGGGCGGAAACCAGGTCGGGGGTGTCTCCATCCACGGACACGTCCACGACGCGGACCGTGGCGCCAGCGACTCCGGCGAGCACGTTGACGGCGGCACCGCCGGCGAGGATGTTGTCCACCATCTGGCGGGTGACCTCGCTGGGGTACGCCGAAACGCCTTGGGCGGCCACCCCATGGTCGCCGGCGAAAACCACGACGCGGGCCCTGACGATGGGCCGGGGCGGGCAGACGCCTTGACACGCGGCGACCCAGACGCCGAGTTCCTCCAGGCGGCCCAGGGACCCGGCCGGTTTGGTCAGCTGCAGGTGGCGGGCCACGGCCTCGCGGTGCGCCTCGGTGTCCGGCTGGGTGACGACGTCGAACTCGATACTCACTGTGGGCCTTTCAGTGTCAGGGGAATGCCGGCCACGACGAGGTACACCTCGTCGCACTCGGTGGCGATGGCGGCGTTGAGTGCGCCGATTTCGTCGCGGAACAATCGTCCGGACGGCGAGGCGGGAACGATTCCCATGCCGACTTCTGGCGAGACCAGGACCAGCCGGGCGGTGCTCGCCGCGACCGCCCGCACCAGCGCGGAGCAGCGTGGAGCAATGGCCCCCCTGGGTTGCTCCCAAGCCTGGGCGGCGTCGAGCTCAGCGGTGAGCCAGGTGCCGAGATCGTCGACCAGCAGCGGAACACCGTCGGGCGGGGCACCGAGCAGGCCCACGAGGTCCGGGCTCTCCAAGGTCTGCCAGTCCCGAGGGCGACGGGCACGGTGGGCGTCGATGCGAGCGGTCCAGTCGGCGTCGGTGGGATTGCGCGTGGCGGTGGCCACGTACCGCACCGGGCCAGTGGCCAGCAGTGCTTCGCCGTGCGCCGATTTGCCCGAGCGGGCTCCGCCTAGCACCAATGTGCGCACGGCGGCAGACGCTACCGTGCTCGCAGAGGAGCCCCGAGTAGAGAGGCAGCATCATGACCCACCACTGGCGTTACGAGGATTTCGACGGAACCGTGCTTTCGGGTCCCGACACGGTGTTTGCCGATGCCGCCGAGGCCGAAGGCTGGTTCGGTGACCACTGGGAGGAACTCGCCGCCGAAGGTGTCGCTCAAGTCGTGCTGCTCGATGGCGAGGACGTGGTTTACGGGCCGATGGGGCTTGGATCGGCTTGAGTCGGGGATCGGCTTGAGTCGGGGACCGGCTTGCGGCTCAGACCGGGTCGCCGGGCTTCACGCGCGGTCGCGGCGCGCGCAGCTTGCGGATCTGTGACGCGCGGATGAAGGCGTACCAGCCCAGCTTGAGAGTGCTGGAGGGATCGTCCGGGAAGCGCTCGTGTACCCGGCCGCTGACCAGCCGGGCAAGGAAAATCCCCTCCACGGCCATCACCAACATCATCGCAAACATCGCCAACGCCACGGTGCTCTGCAGGGCCGGCACCAGGAACGACAGCACGACAATCAACGCCAGCGGCATGAACAGTCCCGTGATGTTGCGCCGACCGTCGACGACGTCTCGGGCCAGCGCGCGCGCCGGGCCCTTGTCGCGCGGCAGCACGTAGCGGTCGTCGCCGGCCATCATGCGTTCGCGGCGCTCCGAGTTGGACTTGCGTCGGTCGATCTTCGGCGCCTGGGTTGCCTTGGAGCGCTTGTAGGCCTGGCGCTGGGTGGTGGGAGGCGGCGCTACCGGGCCGCGGCGGCGGGCTTCGGCGTCGCGACGCTTGGGTGTCGGCCGGCCTTTACCGGTCGCCTTTACCAGGGCCGACTCCTCGGCGCTCGGAGCGGTCTCGGCTGTGCGGCGGCGAAGGAGTTTCACGTCTCCAGGGTAGGGGAGTGCAGAAGCGCCTGCGTTACCCGTCGCTACGTCCGGGAATGTCGGCGGGCGGAGTACCGTTACGGGAGGCAAGGCCATCAGCACAAGGTGAGGGAGACCCATGACCGTCCAGGACGAGACCGCGACCACCCACGAGACCGCGACCACCCATGGCGTGATCATGACCGAAGCTGCCGCGGCCAAGGCCAAAGCACTGCTGGAGCAGGAAGGTCGGGACGACCTCGCGCTACGCATCGCCGTGCAGCCCGGTGGCTGTGCCGGTCTGCGCTATCAGTTGTTCTTCGATGACCGCTCCCTCGACGGTGACCTCATCAAGAGCTTCGCTGGCATCAACCTTGCGGTGGATCGGATGAGCGCGCCCTACGTCGAGGGCGCCTCCATCGACTTCGTGGACACCATCGAAAAGCAGGGATTCACCATCGACAACCCCAACGCAGGCGGATCCTGCGCGTGCGGGGACTCGTTCAACTGAGGTAATCACCGACCCGACCGAAGACCGTCATCCGTACCGGATGGCGGTCTTCGTGCGTGAGTGGGCTGAGCGCCCCGTACGGTAGGCGGGTTCGCCGTCCACTCATCGAAAGGTCTTTCTCACCGTGACGATTGCAGTCGCCGGCTCCATCGCTACCGATCATCTGATGCACTTCCCGGGCCGCTTCTCCGAGCAGCTGGTCGCTGATCGACTGGACCGGATCTCGCTGAGCTTCCTGGTGGACGACCTGGTGGTCCGTCGCGGTGGCGTGGCCGGGAACATCTGCTTCGCCATGGGAGTGCTCGGTGGCTCGCCGCTGCTGGTCGGTGCCGTCGGGGCCGATTTCGCGGACTACCGTGCGTGGCTGGAGCGGCACGGGGTGAACTGCTCGGCGGTGCACGTGTCCGAGACGGCCCACACGGCACGCTTCGTTTGCACCACCGACGTCGACATGGCGCAGATCGCGTCGTTCTACTCCGGTGCGATGGCGGAAGCGCGGGAGATCGAACTGGCGCCGTTGGTGGCCGAGCACGGCGAGTTGGAGTTGGTACTCATCGGCGCCGATGACCCCGACGCCATGTTGCGACACAGCGAGGGCTGCCGGGCGCTGGGCATCCCCTTTGCGGCCGACCCCTCCCAGCAACTGGCCCGACTGGACGGCGAACAGGCAGCGAAGCTGATCGCCGGGGCGAAGTACCTGTTCACCAACGACTACGAGTGGGACCTGCTACTGCGCAAGACCGGCCTGTCCGAGGCAGAGGTGCTGGCCCAGGTCGGCTTGCGGGTCACCACGCTCGGCCACAAGGGCGTGGAGATCGTGGGTGCCGACGGCACCGCGCTGCACGTTCCGGTGGTGCCCGAGGTCGCCAAGACCGACCCGACCGGGGTCGGCGACGCCTTCCGGGGGGGCTTCCTCACCGCGCTGAGCGGCGGCTTCAGCCTCGAGCGTGCCGCCCAGCTGGGCTCGTTCGTCGCCGTGTTGGTGCTGGAAACGACGGGTACGCAAGAGTGGACGTTAGACCGCGATAGCGCGCTACACCGCCTTCGGGACGCCTACGGCGACGCTGCCGCCGACGAGCTGGCCACGCTGCTACCGGGCTGACCGCAGGGCCGGCGTGCGGTAGCTGCCCGCCCTCGAACGGCGCCACCCCCATGGTCAAAGCCGCGTGTGGTGCTCGTTGTCCTGCTGGAACTCGGCCAAGATGTCGCGAGTCAGGGTGGGACGGGTGTCGGCGATGGCCGCAAGGTAGTCCTCGGTGCCCGCCGGCCTCCCCTGGTGATGGAGAACCTCACGTTCGAATGCGGCTTGAGCGCCTTTGCGGGCGGCGAACTCGATATCGGCTGGGGTGAACAACTCGCTCGATCGCACGAGCCGATCCGCGTCGACCTCGCTGCCGGCGGCTCCGAGGTAACGCTCCCAAATGACCCGTCGGGCCGGTGCATCCGGTGGCCCGATCGGTATGACGTAGTCGAAACGTCCGGGGCGCAGGAAGGCTGAGTCCAACGATCGCACGGAGTTGGTCGCACACACCAGCAGCCTGCGGTCTTCCTCCCGGAAGGACGGGATCAGCTTGAGCAACTCGTTGGTCACCCCGTGCGCTGTGCTGGTCGCCGATCCGGTGCGTGCCCCGGCGATCTCCTCGACCTCGTCGATGAACAACACCACCTCGTCGAGGCCGGCCAGCTCGGCGAAGACCTCCCGCAGGGAGGCAGCCAGTCCGCCGGTCGCGGCGGCGGCCAGACGGGACGGGAACAACTCCACGAACGGCCACGCCAACCGAGAGGCGACGGCCTTGGCGAAGGTGGTCTTGCCGGTGCCGGGCGGCCCGAAGAGAATCACCGCTTTGGGCGGCTGGACCCCGTACCTCCCGGCTACCTCAGGGTGTGCCAACGGCAGCACGATCCGGCGTTCGATCGCTTGCTTCTCGCGTTCCATGCCCGCCATGGCCTCCCAGAGACCGCCGGACAGCAATCGGCCACCGAGCTCGGCGAGCCGGCTCGTTTGGTCCGGCCCCAGGGAGTCGAGCAACTCGTAGTAGACCAACCCGTCACGACGGGTGTAGCCGGAGTTCTCGAACGCCGCCGAACCGGTAGCCCCTTCGGGTAGCGCCGTGCAGATCCGGCGAATCCCCGCCGACCGCAACCGCCGCTCCAAGTTCGCGAGCAACGCGCTGCCGATCCCCCGGCCGCGCCAGCGGGAACCCAGAGCCACCAGCAGCACCCAGGCGCGGTCGCCCTGCGTCTGGGCCACCGCCATCCCGACCAACTCGTCACCGACCGCGGCTACCACCGCGGGCTGTCCCGCCCGGGCCGCCGCCATCACTTCCGCAACGGAGAACACCGGTTCGGCGTACTCCGGTGCCCGGCTCTGATCCCAGATTTGGACCGCCTGGTCCAGGTCGTCATCGTGGAAGTCACGGAAGCGCCACGCCGGCATTGGCACCCACCTCTGGTCCGCCCGCTCGCCAGTACACACCTCAACGGGTTCTGGGGAAGGCAGGCAGCCTGGCGGCCTAGATCAACACCGGGTAGTGCTCCTCGGAGATCTTCGGGTTGATGCGCTGCTCGACGAAGATCCCGTGCCAGAGCATGAACACCAGGATGGTCCAGATCCGGCGGCTGTGGTCGGTGACGCCCGCCTTGTGCTCATCGAGCATCCGCAGCGCCGCCGCCTTGTCGAGCAGGTGATCGGTTTGCGAGGCGGTGATGATGTCGCGCGCCCAGGCGTTCAACTCGATGCCCCGCAGCCAGTGCTTCAATGGTACCGGGAAGCCCAGCTTGCGCCGCTCCAAGACATGGGCGGGCACGATGTCGCGCAGCGCCCGGCGCAGCGCGTACTTGGTGGTGTTGGGGGACACCTTCTGCTCGTAGGGCAGCTTGGCGGCGACCCGGAACACCTCGTTGTCCAGAAACGGCACCCGCAGTTCCAGCGAGTTGGCCATGGTCACCTTGTCCGCCTTGACCAGGATGTCGCCGCGCAACCAGGTGAACATGTCCAGGTACTGCATTCGGCTCACCGGGTCCCAGCCAGCCGTGCGGGCATAGATCGGTGCGGTCACGTCGGTGTGGCCCCACTCGGGGTGGTGCTCGCGCAGTACGGTCTGCAGCTCGTCGTCGCGGAAGTTGCGGGCGTTGCCGTAGTAGCGCTCTTCCAACGTCAGTGCACCGCGACGCAGCAGGTCCTTGCCCCGACGGCCGTCCGGGATGCGCTTGGACAGCTGCCCCAGGCCCCGCCGCATGCCGAGGGGTATCCGCTCGAACGGTTTGAGGGACAGGGGTTCGCGGTAAATGGTGTAGCCACCGAACAGCTCGTCGGCGCCCTCGCCGGACAGTACGACCTTGACGTGTTTGCGGGCCTCTTTGGCCACGAACCACAGCGGCACCAGCGCGGGGTCGGCCACCGGGTCGTCGAGGTACCAGACGATCTCCGGTAGCGCGGCCGCGAACTCCTCAGGACCCACTGTGCGGACGACGTGGCGCACCCCGATGGCTGCTGCGGACTCGGCCGCGACGTCGACCTCGGAGTAGCCCTCGCGCTCGAAACCGGTGGTGAAGGTGATCAGGTCAGGATTGTGCCGCTTGGCCAGCGCCGCGATGGCGGTGGAGTCGATGCCGCCGGACAGGAACGCCCCCACCGTGACGTCGGCCCGCATGTGCTTGGCCACCGAGTCCGCCACGACATCGGAGATCTCGTCGTAGCGGCTCTGGGCACTCGCCTCGGTGAACGGCTGCACCGTGAACTGCGCATGGAAGTACCGGCTGATCACCGGTGCCTTGCCGGGACGCACCACCGCGGAGCAACCCGACTCCAGACGTGTGATGGCCGCGTGCAGGGTCTCCGGCTCGGGGACGTACTGCAACACCAGATAGTGCTGCAAGGCACGGGCGTCCAGCTCGGTACCCAGATGCAACGACGGCGCCAGCTCCAGCAGGCTTTTCTTCTCCGTGCTGAACGCGGTGCCTACGGCCGACGTCGCCAGGAACAACGGCTTGATGCCGAAGGGATCTCGCGCGAGGAACAGTTCCTTGGTCTGGGTGTCCCAGATGCCGAAGGCGAACATGCCACGAAGCCTGCGCACCGCGGCCGCGCCCCAGCAGTGGAAGGCGGCAATGATCACCTCGGTGTCGCCCTGGGTGCTGAACTCCACGCCGTGCTCACGTCCGAGCTCCGCACGCAACTCCAGGTAGTTGTAGATCTCGCCGTTAAACGTGATGGCGTAACGGTTGGGCTGCCCGGTCGGACCCCACCGCAGCGGCTGGTGCGAGTGCTCGATGTCGATGATGGAGAGCCGGTTGAAGCCCAGCGCCAGATCATCGTCGTGCCAACTACCCAGCTCGTCCGGGCCCCGGTGGCGCTGGCAGTGCATCGCCGCCTCGACGGCGTCCACATGGTCGGCGGCATCCGCCGCGGCAGTGAGAAGTCCTAGCAGTCCGCACACGCTGGGGGAGCACCTCAATCAAGTCCGGCGGGGGATCGCTCGCGCGATCTGCGACGTACCCAGTATGCCGCGTGGCCCGGACAACACCGGCAATCAACGGCGCGCGGACACGGCAGGCGAGCACCGCAACCCACGGCGCGCCACGGTGCGGTGCTGCGATACTCTTCAGCGCACCTGGGCAGATCTGCCGAGGCAGTAACGAGGAGGGCGTGAACGTGGCGCAGAGTGGGATCACGCAGTGTGGGATCACACGGGGCCGCACCAGCCGGCGTCGGACCATTCGACGAGGTGGTCTCGCGGCGCTGCTCGCGTTGACCACGGTGCTCGTGTCCGGCTGCTCCTCCGAGGAAGTGCTGCGATTCGGTTGGCCGCAGGGGATCACCCCGCAGGCGGAGAGCATGCGGCAGCTCTGGACCTGGTCGGTCGTCGCGGCACTGGCGGTCGGGCTCGGGGTGTGGGGGCTGATGTTCTGGACCGTCACCTTCCACCGCAAGAAGGCAGGCTCGGCGGAGTTTCCCCGCCAGACGCAGTACAACCTGCCGCTCGAGGTGATCTACACCGTCGTCCCGTTCATTGCTATCGCGGTCCTGTTCTACTTCACCGTCATCACCCAGAACAAGGTGACCGAGATCAAGGCAAATCCGGACGTCAAGGTGGATGTCACGGCGTTTCAGTGGAACTGGGAGTTTCAATACCCCGATGTGAAGGCGCCCACTGGTCAGCCGGTCTCGACGATCGGTTCCAGCACCGAGGTGCCTGTGCTGGTGCTGCCTACCGGCAAGCGCGTGCAGTTCAGCCTCTCGTCGAAGGACGTCATCCATAGCTTCTGGGTGCCGGAGTTCCTGTTCAAGCGGGACGTGTTCCCCTACCCGGACAAGAACGACACCCAAAAGGTGTTCCAGATCTCGAGCATCGATCGCTCCGGCGCCTTCGTCGGACGGTGCGCGGAGATGTGCGGCACCTACCACTCGGCGATGAATTTTGAGATCCGCGCGGTGAGCCCGGCGCTCTATCAGTCATATACCGCGCTGCGTCAGAAGGTGAACCCGGCGAGTGGTGCGCCCTACTCGACGGCGGACGCGCTGAGTGAACTGGGCAAGACCAACCCGAGCTGTGGTGAGCTGTGCAGCCCGGTGTCCACGTCGACCATCCCGTTCAACACCAAGCGCGACTCGCGGCAAGCGACCGTCGCCGGCGGCAACTGACCAGAAGGACGTGGCCTGACCATGCGGATCGAAGCGCGTATCTTCGAGTTGCTCACCGTCTTCTTTCTCGTCGTCGCCGTGATCTACGGCATCTTCTCCCATGAACCGGTCGGTACCACTGCCTTGGCGCTCAGTGGTGGCCTCGCGCTGATCGTCGGCACCTACTTCCGCTTCGTTGCCCGGCGGCTGTCGCTGCGCCCGGAGGACTACGGCGACGCCGAGGTTAGTGACGGCGCCGGCGACCTGGGATTCTTCAGCCCGGGCAGCTACTGGCCGATCGCCCTCGCCGCGGGTGCCGGCCTGGCGGCGATCGCTCTGGCCTTCTTCCACGTCTGGATGGTCGTCGTCGCCGGCGTCGTGATTGTGGCCCTGGCTGCCGGTCTGGTCTTCGAGTACCACGTGGGCCCAGAAAGCCACTGACCTCTAGGCGCCTGGTCGTGCTTGGGGCGGGTGGCAGGTCGTAAAGCCAATTCGGCCAAATGAGTGTTCTGCACCGACTCAGAGCCCCCCTTTGGCCGGTTTCGAGCATCGGGGACGGCGCCACACCAGCGGCGCATAGTGAACCGGCAGTATTTGTGCGACCTGACACCACAAGCCCTGTCGGATCTGCGTGTCGATACGACCGGGTCCCATTGTGGTGGGACGGGGTTGGCCCCGGGGGCACCAATGGCTTGCCCCGCGGGGTTCGGGCCATGAGTGCCGCTCGGCTGGTTGATGGAGGGAAAGGTCCAACCGCAGAGCGGCCCGACAACCAGAGGAGGTTGTCGGGCCGCATGTGCCGGTGGCGTGGTCAGTCTCGCTGGTCGCTCGGAGTCCCCGCGTCGGGCTTACCGGCCAGGGCACGCAGCTGCTCTCGATGCGACTCGTGGTCGGCCTCGTCCAGTGCTGCTGTCTCCTCGGCGGTATCGGGCCGGAACCACCCACCGCGTCCGGCCTTACCCGCTGAGCCGAGCTTGTTCATCTTCTTTGGTACTGCGGTGCCCTGGTACTCCAGTGGCAACGCGTGCCCGTGTTCGTCAAGGCCGCCCAGCGGCTGGTGCATCTCGATGAACTCGCCATGTGGAAGCCGCTTGATCATGCCGGTTTCCACCCCATGCTCGAGCACCTCCCGGTCGGAGCGCTGCAAACCGATGCAGAAGCGGTAGGTGAGCCAGTACACGATCGGCGGCAGCACCAGAATGGTGATTCGGCCGATCCAGGTCATCGCGTTCAAGGAGATGTCGAAGTGGAACGCGATGATGTCATTACCACCGGATATTGTCAGCACCACGTAGAAGGCGATGGCCATGGCGCCTATCGAGGTGCGCACCGGGGCGTCGCGCGGTCGCTGCAGCAAGTTGTGGGGGGCGTCGTCCTTGATCAGCTTGCGTTCGATGAACGGGTACATGATGAGGGCGGTGAAGATGATGCCGCCCCCCAAGGCTGCGGGTACGAAGACGCCGGGAATGGTGTGGCTGCCGATGTAGAACTCCCAGGCGGGCCAGAGGCGGGTGGCGCCGTCGAGGAAGCCCATGTACCAGTCCGGCTGGGAACCGGCAGAGACCTGCGAGGGGTCATACGGCCCAAGATTCCAGATCGGGTTGATCTGGAACAGTCCGCTGAGCAGCGCGATCACCCCGAAGGTGACGGCGAAGAACCCGCCGCCCTTCAGTGCGAACAACGGCATGATCCGGATCCCGACGACGTTCTGCTCGGTGCGACCGGCACCCGGGAACTGCGTGTGCTTCTGATACCACACCAGCGCCAGGTGCGCGGCGATGAGCGCGAGCAGGATGCCGGGGATGAGTAGCACGTGCGCGATGTAGAAGCGACCAATGATCAGGTCACCGGGGAACTCACCGCCGAACACCAGCCAATGCACCCAGGTACCGACCACCGGGACGGACAACATGATGGCCGAGGCGATACGCAGGCCGGTACCCGAGAGCAGGTCGTCGGGCAGGGAGTAGCCCGCAAATCCTTCCACGATACCGAGGATCAGTAGCAGCGCGCCCAGTACCCAGTTGACCTCGCGGGGCTTGCGAAAGGCGCCGGTGAAGAACACCCGCGCCAGGTGGGTGATCATGGCGGCGAGGAAGAGCAGGGCCGCCCAGTGGTGGATCTGGCGGACGAACAGACCGCCTCGCACCTCGAAGGAGATGTTCAGCGTCGACTCGTATGCCCGGGACATTTCCACGCCACGCAGGTTCTGGAACACCCCGTTGTAGGTGGTCTCGGCCATTGAGGGGTCGAAAAACAGGGTCAGGTACACACCCGAGACGATCAGAATGATGAAGCTGTACAGCGCCATTTCGCCGAGCAGGAACGACCAGTGGGTGGGGAAGACCTTGTTGATCTGGCGACGCATGCCGCCGGCCAGGTGATACCGGTCGTCAGCCCACGTCGCGGCGGACTCGCCGACCTGCTCGCCCTTGCTCTTGGGGGCGGTGGTGGTTGCGGTCATGACTTGCGCTCCCAGAAGGCGGGTCCGACCGACTCGATGAAGTTGCCCTTGGCGATGAGGTATCCCCGGTCGTCGACCGTGATGGGAAGCTGGGGCAGCGCACGAGCGGCGGGACCGAAGATCGGCTTGGCGTAGGTCAACATGTCGAACTGCGACTGGTGACACGGGCACAGCAGCCGGTTGCTCTGGGTCTCATACAGCGACGCCGGGCAGCCTGCATGGGTGCAGATCTTGGAGTAGGCGTAATACGCGCCGTAGTTGAAATCCTCCTGGCCCGAACGCTTGACCACCTTGGCGGCGTCCTCCGGCCGAAGCCGGATGAGCATCACGGGGTTGTCCGAACGACGCAGTGCCGCGCTCAGTGCTTCATCGTCGCCACGTTCGGACTCGCGGAACGGGAAGACCGTCTCGATCCCGCCCGCGGCGAGGTCTTCGGAGCGGATCAGCTCGACGTCGTGCGAGCGGCCCGTCGAGCGACGGAGGTAAATCGTCTCGTTGTTGGCCGGCGTCCAGCCCGTGGTCCACAGCGCGGCGTCCGGACCGCCCTTCCACGGGTTCTTGATGAGACCACCGAGCGGCATGATGGCCATCAGACCGAGTGCCCCGGCGCCGAAGCCGAGGCTGCGCTTGATCAGGCTGCGCCTGCCGATGCCCACGGTGTCCGCGGAGTCCTGGAGCAGGGCCACCGTGGTCTTCTTGTCCAGCTCCGGTGAGCCACCCATGTGGCGCTGCTGAACGGCGGTCTCGTCAGGGATGAACTTTTTGGCGTAGGCAATGACGCCGACACCGAGCCCTAAGATGCCCAGGCCCATGGTGAGGCCGAGCAAGGGGGTGTACAGCGTGTACATCAGGTTGCGGTCGCTGCCCAGCGGCTCGTACTCCCATGGCCAGAACAGGTAGATCCCCACGAACGCCAGGGAGGCAATGCCGGCCAGGGCGAACCACGCGGCCACGGAGCGCTCGGCACGCTTTTCTGCCTTTGTGCCCTGGACGGGCCACCGCTCGCGCCGGTAGGCGAGCTCGACATCGTCCTCCTTGAGGCCGAGGGTTACCAGCTCTTCGCGGCTCATGCCGGCCAGTTCCTCGTCGGTGGGCTGTGCGCCCTTCCCGCCGCTCACTGCTGAACCCCCACGTCGCTTCGCTCGCTCATGCTCGCGCTCCGATCCACATCGCCGCTCCGATGAGGCCGGCGATCCCGACAATCCAGATGAACAATCCTTCGGAGACCGGTCCGATACCGCCTAGTCCGTAACCGCCCTGGCTCTTGGTGTCCGTGGCCTGCTTGACGTAGGCGATGATGTCGGTCTTCTCCTGCGATGACAGCTGGCGATCGGAGAACTTGGGCATGTTTGCCGGGCCGGAGATCATCGCGGTGTAGATCTGCTGCTCGCTGGCGGCCTCCAGTGGGGGGGCATACCGACCGGAGGACAGCGCACCGCCTTTACCGGTGAAGTTG
>JAABUS010003724.1_pt1 | contig 23900 bp, 26 predicted proteins | sample 5560161 | NCBI WGS metagenome assembly JAABUS01 (sample SAMN10711885, study PRJNA513376) | rock metagenome | isolation source: Antarctica rocks | place: Antarctica: Victoria Land, Trio Nunatak nord | collected 2016-01-04
TGAGAGGTGCGTGGAGATGCTGAGGGAGGGGTATAGGCGGGCTTGTGAGGAGGAGGGGGAGGAGGAGGTGGTGGTGAGGGAGTTGCGGGAGGAGGTTAGGGCGTTGAGGAAGGTGGTGGGGGAGGGGGGTGGAAGGGGGAGAGGTGCGGAGGGAGGCGGGGGGTGAGTGAAGGGGGTGGACGGTCTAATGGGCTGTGGGTGGTGATGAAGGGGGGGGGTGGGGGTTTGGCATAGCGAGGCGTTTGGATGGGAGAATGATACCCCAGGTGGAAGCATACTTGGGTTTTGCCGCATCGCGGTAGAAGCATATATTATGGGAGCATGGCCGTTTGACTGTTCAAAGTCTGACAATGGGCCGATTATACATGTCATCGAACTTGGAGCGGTAGCCACAATGGAATTCAGCTCGACCCAATCGCTTTTGTTCCGATGATTGTTTTGCAATGTTCATAGTCACCTTCTCACTCAGTAGAGGACCTCGATATATGCAGGTACAGCCAGTACCACTGCCTCGCTTCTTGCAACGAGTTCATCTCCTGGACAGCTGCGGCTGCAACTAGTATCGAGAGGGACAATCCATCTGAATCAGACCGCGCCTTAAAGCAGCGACCCATGCAAAGTACGATGCCACAACCACCCATCCATGCATTCACGAGTGCTTGCAGACCGAAACAACCACACGCCGTTGAAAGCCTAGGGTCTTCTCGCCAGAAATGGGCAACCCTCCCTTAACTGCCACGGTAGGCCAAGGCGCTGACATCAGCAATATTCCGTGCTTCTTCGACTTAGCGGACCGAAGAAGCGGATGGCATCGAACGTGTCGCCGCTGACACCGAGATTGTGCTATGGTCTTGGGCTTTGGATTGAAAGGGGTAGGAACGACGACTGGGCCGAGGAATTCAAAAGGGCTTGCTGCGCTCGTTGAGATGGTCGCTGAGCCTGGGGTGGGGTTGCGGGTTGAGATGGCTGAAGGAATAGCATTGACCGTATCGCCACTTTCACCACGGTCGTCTATGGTTTCCGGCTGTGTTTTGGAAAGGGCCGGAAACGACGACTCAATCTGGGGACTTTGCGCTGCTCTGGGCCTGGGACTTCGGTTGACGTGGCTGGGAGACGGTGGCTTAACGAAGGGCATAGAACGTATCGCCGCTTTCACCGAGGTCGTTCACAGTTTCCGATTGGGAGTCGAGATGGCTGGGGTTTCCGTCAAGGTCCACCGAAGCTACCGTTCAAATACTCCACGAACGCGCTCCTGATCCTCACCTTCGGAACCTGCGTCTGTCGATTCATCGCGGTGAACTGTCTTCTGATCCTCTGCAACTGCGGCAAGGACACCGCACTGGTCGGCAACTCTATCGTCTCCTTTCCGATGGCTATCTCCTGGCCGCCTTCCCCAGGATGGTCTTTCTGCCACTCGAGGATGGAATTCACCACTCCTTGCGTGATCTTGTCCAGTTCGTAGAGGTAATCTGATTCGGTGGCTGGTTGCTATTATGTTCTTAGTACTTGTACGCATCTACAAAGCAAGGGATGAGAGGGCGTTTGGACAAGGACATACCAAAACCGTAGCCGTATTCGGCTTCACAACCTTCGCCTTCCCATCCGACCCAATCATCGCCTCCCAGATCGCTTCATAAGGGGGTTCGGCATCATCGAAGGGGACAGTGAAAAGCGGACGGTCCCATCTGGTCATGCCATTCGGCTCTTCGTATCGATAGACCAAATTCTCGAAGACTTCCGTCTCATACCCACCTTCAGCCGCGGGGTCTTCGAGCAGTCTGCTGTTGATGTCACGGCATTGCGGGATCGGCGTTCCTACGTGCACCTCTTGACTATCAGCCTCTTGCTTCCGCATTTATCCACTTTTCGAGGGAACAACCTACAACGCAGTTCGTCGTGCTCAACCCCTTCGCCTCACAATACAACTGATATCTATAACCCTTAATGTAATTCAGCCCATCTGCCACAACAATCGTATCCCTTCCCAGCGCCCTCTTCACAGCGCTGTAGAACGCCCCTCGAGCCTCCTTCTCGGTCCGGGCCTCGCGATAGGCAGAGCGCGGGGTGTCAAGGGTTTGATCGTTGATATGGGTGACTTGGAGGCGGGAGACAGGAGGAATGGTGGAGTCGGAGATGCGGGATTGGAGATAGGTGAGGATTTGGTGGGCGCGGTGGGTTTTGCCGGAGGAAGGGTAGCCCGTCAAAAGGATTAGCTGGGGCAAGAGTCAGTCATTGCGGATGAAATGAGGGTTTAGTGTCTGGCATACTGGCATGGTCACCGAGGTTGTAACGGAGTTGCGTTGAAGGTTCTTTTGCTGGTACCTCAGAGTTTGGTGATTGCGGGCTCTTGGCGCATCATATCTCTTGGCGTCCGATCCCCCTTCACCGGCTCAAAGTCCAAATACATACACCCCACTCCTTCTCCCACGATGACAGTCACCTCAACCCTCAAAGAAGACGTCGGCATGGAGGAAAATCCCTCGAGTAAGCCCCTGCCCCACTCAATGCTCCCCTCCCCCATCCCTCCCCCATCTCCTCCCCCATCTCCTCCCCCAATGGCCCCCCGTTTCCACTGCACGATACTCCGATCGATTGACACCTTGCTAACAATCTCGCTCACTGTGCCAGACCCCCCCGCCTCCCGCGAAGCCATGTCCGCCGCCCGTCTCCCCCTCCAATACCGCGACAGCTGCGCCCACCTCCTCATCCCGCTGAACCAATGCCGCTTTCGGGAGTTCTACCTGCCATGGAGATGCGAGGTAAGATGCTCCCTTTGCGCCCCGCCACCCGAGCCCCGCAACTCAACTCGGGAGTTCGTTAACGGCGATGATGTCGTGAGCGAAGAGCTGGAATATTCGAGGCGTGAGCGGGAGGAGCAATTAAGGGTGGGGGAGAGGAGAGGAATCTTCTATTTGCGGTGGCTGATGTGTACGTGGACAGGATGAGCGACATTCGTATGAGAAATGCCAGTATGTCGAGTTCAAGAAGCGGGTTGCGAAGATGGACGAGATCCGGGCGGCGAAGGGTGGGGAGCGGAGTAACTAGAAGGGTTAGGGGGTGGAGGGAAGTACTGTACATACAGGGTTGACGGGGACTACGTTTGGAAGTCAAGAGGAAGGGTGTGCAAGACCGGATGGCTAGAAGCGTGCTCCTTGGGAATGACGACGTTGAATTGTTGTGGTCGGGCTGCAGTCCATGGGATCACCGAGGCTGACATAGGTCACAAATGGCCGTGATTGTATTGAGCTACAGCTACAGCTTTCCATGCTCATCTCTTTTTCTCCATTGGAATAAAATTACTAGAAATACATCCATTTCGTCTTCGAAAGTGCGCCGTATTCTACTGCAGATTCTAGCCACCCATGTTCTCCAGACGCAGGAAACAGATCTAAGGGCATTTACACGTCAGCCATCATATTGTCGCCCAACGCCAGCGGCGACTCTACTCGTGGAGCTTCCCCATGGAGCTGCCACGCTCGAGCATAACCCTCTACCAGTGACAAATCCCTCCCGCATCCTCATCGACGGCCCACGTCCCGGCCAACCCCACAATCTCCGTTGCCCCATCCTTGTGTTCTTCCATTTTGCCCAAGGCCGCAAAGTTCGCTCCGCCGGCAGCGGGACCATTGCTCAGTATCCGTCTCGCCCAGGCATCGATCGCCGGTTCGCCCGTCTCATCTCTAGCTTGTTTCAAGAATGGTATCAGCGCCGTCCCACCCGTACCCCTTAGCTTCTTGCTCCCAGCACGAGGATCTTGCGATATTGCTTTGGACGCCGTGGCGAGATTCTGCATCTTCGGCGCTTCGCGCGGGCTGAGGGAGCGGGAGTGAGAGCGGGATTCGCGGGATTTGACAATAATGTAGCGGGATACCAACTGGATATGCTTATCGCGCAAGGAACGCAGCATGGCCAGACACGCGTCGTAAGCGATGCTGAGGGCGCGATTTGACTTGTGAGATTCGACATATTCGCGGATGTTGGCGATGCGGGAGACGTGTTCTAGGAAGCGGCGGTGCGGGCCCGGCATGTAGGAGCGCATGTCGTGGATAAAGTTGTGGCGAGGAGGCGAAAAGGTGGTTTCTTGTTCGCTTTCGGAGCTGGTGCTATGGTCGCCGGGGCGCTGAGTCCCGGTGGGTCGGTGCTCGACGCCTAGAACGATGTCGAAGAATTGGATGAGAGAGCTTTGTGCATTGCTACCTCCGCCATATTGGCGGTAAGATTCTGACCCACTATCATCCTCATAGATAACGCCATTCGGGAGACCGGCTTCAGCCATATTCTTACTGCCTGCCAGGAAAGGCCGGATTCGATGATAGAAGACATGGGGGTCGCAATTCTCGTACATGCGAGTAAGTAATGACCCGAGCTCGTCGAGCGTTTCAGCGAAGTCGTGTAGGCTTTCGATTACTGTTCTGCTGTCGCCCTGCTGTGCAGCTGCTATAGCGTTGAGCATAAGTGGCAGCAATGGAGCACCTCGAGCTTCAATGGCCACAGACACCAAGTAGAACCATGACTCATCTAGGGAGCCAGTAAAGGTCATAAGTGTGGATAAATTTTCCAAAGTATCCATGGGCTCGTCGTTGAAGATGGGTTTGAAGTTCCACAGGCACACGCCGGCGTATGTTGCGACAGGCGGTAGCTCGAGATGATTGCAGATCTTGAGGAAGGGGATAGAGATTGGCGGCGGTACCCTCTAATTTACAAATCAGCGATGAACACAGGATTCTGGCAAGGTTGCAAACCTCTTCGGGTCTGTCCCCACCCCAGATGTAGGCATGTGTCATGAATGCAAAAAGCATATAAGCACGACGCCATTCCGCCGGATGCTGTAGCCTGGATGTCGACAGGACTGGTAGCCCCTTAATGACCCCTCTCAGACGTCGGCTCAGGATCAAGGCATGCAGATTGGCTGCAATGGCCTCCCATCGGCTGTAGTATGGATCTGGCAGCACTTCCAGAGGTAGCTCCATTGGGAGGAAGCCATAGCGAGGCGATATGCCGTACTCTTCTAGTATGGGCGCTGGAGGGATCATGATCTAGTTCGCCCCTCAACCAGCGAAGGGATGTACCACTCGATGTAGAATGTGTATTTCAAATATATCTCAACGGACGGCGAAAGGAAAGTTTTCGGAAGTGTGGAAGCGGATGTTCGGTGTGGCGCTTTCGAGGACGTTGCTCGCGTGCCTCCCAACGGTTTGTTCAGCAATCAAAGCCGGTGATAACAACAGTACTGAACAAGAGCCAGAGATCTATCCGCAGAATATGTACAGAAAGGATAGAGATGGAAGACGGAGATATGATAATGAGGACGGAGTGTTGGAACGATTAATCAGCCGGAGTAGTAATCAACCACGGCATCGTGGAAGTGGGCGGGTGCTGTGAATAAGGACGCTAAGAAAGGGTTTTTGGACAAAGAATCAACTGTTGGCGCCTGGTGGTCTGAGAGAGGAACAAGGCCCTCGTCGAAGACTCGACGGATGGAAATATTCGAGAGATCCATGGGCCTAAAAATGACGCGACCTTGCGACCGAGATCGGTGGACTGTCGAGAGAAAGTCTCCGGAGAAAAGGGACTTAGAGATGGTAGAGCGGCGTGCGGAGGTCATGGGCATCGTTTTCAAGTGCCGTCTCTGAACTGCTTGGTCTCGCATCCGGATTGTCATCATGTTTTCTGTAGCTGGTCACCGAGAGATGAAAGTAAGCAGCCGCAGATGCAGTTCCGGAATAGGTCCCTTGCACACATTTCTCCGAAGGCACACTCGTCATTGATCACGTGATTGCGAGGGACCTCGAATAAAATCCTAACCATCCACTCTCCTCAACAACAAACGCTCTCAAATCTACACCTGAGACACTGCGCCCCTTCCTAGCAGCCCATTAAACAGACTTCGTCTGGTTGTCAACTGTGGGCTCTAGAGCAAAGAGGGGGAAAGAGTGCACACCCATCAGTCGAGCCGAACCACGACCGATCCAGCGAGAAGGAAGTGCATAGAATCAGAAGCGCCAGTCTGGGTATGAGCTGATTCTACAAAGCGCACCACGAACCACCGTCTTCGTCACGATTGCGAGGTAACACATGCGAATAAAGAGAGACTTATCGTTCCAAAGACATCGCCCTCAACCGCTAAGCCCAATGTCTGTCCCATTACAGTCGGAGCGAGTCTGTTGCTAACTCAAGATCTTATGAGGATCAGTCAACGCTGGAGATTGTCGTTGTAATCGACAGAGCAAGAGCTGCTGTCAGAATGGATCTCTCTCTTTTTCTGTGTTCCTGTCATCTTTGTCCGGCTCTACATTAAAGAATGTTGACATCAAGGTCGACTCAGCAGCTATGCACTGTCCATCTCCTACTGTAGTAGCATGATTGTCACTTCGCAAGTCCGTGGAAGCTCACGATCTCGATGCTTTCGCGTGTAATAGAGTAAACGGGTTATTCTACAGCTTTTGTATATATAGGCCTTCTCTTATCAACAACGTAGAATGTTATGCCCAACATTATCCTCGCTCTTCACGCTTGCGATCGCCTGATAGTAGCCTCACTGCTTGAGTCCTACTTGTATTTCATATACGCTCACCCACGTGCTTATCCTCGATGACGGAATACAACAAATGCCAAGAACGGGTTAAGTAATGTTTCCTGCTATCATTACCTTTCTTACTCGCTCACTTCTATCTTAGCAACACCCAAGACGCAATACGTCAAAGCAACAAGTCAACCATGTAGGTACCTCCCGTTAAATACTCCAACACGCTTTCCAAAGCCGCGTTCTCCTCTATTATCAAACTAATAACTACACGTAATATATGGTAACATTCAGTCCCAAGTCGAAAAAACACCTCAGAGCACGATTGTCCCAGCAAAGAGCCGGTTGGTCTCACAATACCACGGACAATCTTCTTCCCTCGAACTCCGCAACTATAAATTCACACCAGTGAAACCTCTTGCCTACAACGTACCCCATAGACATCTACAATCCTAATATCTCATCCTTCGCTCCTCTTCATCACCCTTCGCAATTACAACCGATCTTCATATCTTCTCAGATCTTTCAATTTGCCAGTAGTATCTAATTTGGTACAGCATCTCCAGCCAGAACATTACTCTCTTCAGTATCTTTTATCTATTCAAGCTCACTACAGACCCCAGCCGTCGCCACTCCCATATCTTCACCCACATTACCAGCCAAGTTATCAACAGCCCTCTCAGCTACAGCATATCTATTTTTCTCAACATCCATATCCTCAACATTACCCTTATATTATATCGCCCGCTCAGTATCACCAGCCGATACATCAGATCTACCCCTTATACCAGCAAGCACGTGTTCACTTTAAACCTCAATTCTCACATCTCGATCAACCTCACTATACTATTTGCTGCTACATTATCATGGACAGACGTACTCTCCTCACCTCCCTTCTCGACCGCTATACACTCCCCACTTTCCATCTCGGCTGTTCAGGTTCTTCATTAAGCCTTGGTCTAAGAGAAACAAGCAAATCTCCTCGACCGAGCTACGAGATCTACAGGCCAATAATCAATATACCTTGCACAGCAATATCTTGCCCGTGTTAAGATAGACAAAGCCAAATCATCTGTCCAAGGAACCACTTCCCACGGCCTACAATCCGCCTGCCGTTAACAGCATTATGAAACAAGACTTAGCACGATTAAATATCGCAAGACGTAATCTTCTCACAATCGGCATTATTCCTATCACGCTTGACATTCTTAGTTCTTTCCAAAATCTTTACAGTAAGCCAACGTTCCAGCTTCTTCGACAGACCACGTCTATTATCAGTAAACACAAGATTTTTCTTGATAATAATCGCTCCGAGCGACTTGATCTTCTGGTCTCTCTTGAGCACGTCTGCTTTATAAAGTATCAGCCAGAAAGAGAGGTTGATAGACACTGGGTCTGCGTCCGAGTCAATCTTAAGCTTGATCATATGCTCTACGTCGGTTCTCTCGGCAGACCGGAATTCTATACTATCTGATTACTGGATACCCTCGACGCCGTCGAGGTCTATCTTCGTCGATGTAAGATCCGATATGCATTTCGACACCATATTTGTAGCTTCGTTGATCGCCCAGAATAATGGTATCAGCTGTGGGCCGCTGACGTGGTATAAAGTCGAAATCGCCTGTGGTCTTAGCGCACAGAAAAGCGATATTCGGTCCATTCGACTTGGCCATCTCGAACAAGTTGTCACCCAACTCCTCTTGATCGGCCATGATTCACCTTTGCCTAGGGTGCGGGTGCCCGAGGCTCCTGATCCCTCTATGTTAGAGGTGCTGGAGGGTTCTCCTCTACCAAACGGTACCCGCGGGCGTCCGGCAATTCCGACGGCTACCTTTCACCCAGTCCTGACGGATTCTAAGAAGCGTTCTCGCCCAATCGCCCCTGTCGCCAGTCCGTCGCGCTCCCTTGTCCAAGCTCTGTCCGAGGAGTTGGAGGCAAACGACTCGGTTCAAGATCCTCCCTTGCGGTTCCCTCGGCGGCAATCTGCTAAGAGACAGCGAACGAGTACAATGTCCGTCCAAGATCGATCAATAAGCCCTAACCCCGACGCCGAGTCCAGCATAGAGAAGCATCCTTCGGATAACCCCTCACTGCCATCGAGACTAGACTTGTTCAACCGTATCGACCAAAGAATCGTTCAACATATGACTGCTGTCAGGTCACTTAGGGATTGCAGAAAACGCAAAAGACTTGTTCGTTCTTGCAAAAATATCCATTGTTTAGTGTCGAAGAGGATTGCCTCTTGTGGGTGTGACCACCTCACGGTTCAGTCGTCCCAACAGTGCAGAGTTATAATGGCTCTCCGATCTCCATGCATCTTGATCGCCCAATACGTGTCTTTCAGCAAAGATGGACAAGCCTGCGAGAACTTCTGCTTGACATGCAGATCGATGCCATGCTCCCATTTCGCTAATAATAACTGATCAGGTTAGAGAAACCATCAAAATTGGTCAAATGTCAGGTTTATGTCCTGCAACTATCACTCAACATCTATCCCATCCCTTCGACCAAACAGCTCTCAAGGAAATTTGCAGGCTGTTTGAGGACAAGTCAACAATAATTCCTTTGAGTGGCAACAAAGTCTGGTTATCCACATAACTTACGCAAAATATTTTATAATATATACATCTTATAAGTATCTCTAATCTAGTTCGTTTATATAAGCTATCTGTACCACTATTTCTTGGACAACACATCCGAGTACGCAAATAGTATCGTCTCGATTGGTAGACAGACTGAACCCTTGTCTTACGGTCTTCAACTCGCGTGGACGCACCCAGGTCAAGTCCCATGATCTGACACCTATCATGAAGATAGAATACCTTGTTGTTGGTGGCGTCTACTTCGTCGTGGACCCGGCCCGAAGCATCATCAACTTCAACCCCTGTTGGGGCATGAGGTCACATCTCCCTACAAACCAGCTGAAGAGCATGCACGAATGCAAATTCTGGTAAGTACTCATTTGTTAGCACTTCGACACTGGTGATGGAACAGAAGAGGAAAAGGGTTCCAAGGGAAAAGGAATGGATCCAGTAGAAGAAGTCAAGAAGGACGCAAAGAAGGATCCAGTGAGGGAAATCAAGAAGAAGGGTCCCAAGAAAGGGCTCGAGGAGGAGCCCAAGCGGATTCAGAAGCGGAAGGCAAAGTCCAGTGCGAAGAAGAAGGCAAAGGATAAGAAACTGGAAAGCAACAAGGAATCCTCTGACGAGGGTGAGATCAACCAGAAAGCGAGAACCAAGGAAGTAGCGGAAAAGCTTAGGACAAAAGACACTACTCTGCTAATTCTACAACTTATAAAGGTTTGTCGATACTTCGCATCGCCCGAAAAACCATTTGGCGCACATTCAATCTTCTAGCTGGTTTCCAAGAGACGAGCTAGATGTTATGAGGGGATTGTGGACTCCTATCGGAAACGCCCGTCGGTTTCTGATGCTTATGCCCCAATGGTCGGACCAGTTAGACCAATTTCTCTTGTACGATGATTCGAAGCAACTGCGGGATTTGTTCGTGGATGCCCCACGACCGTTTCTGGATGACAGTCAACTGTTAGTTTGTCCCCTGTGCCCGAAGGGCTTCGAAAGCAAACTCGACTTCAATCTACATGTTAGCCTTCATGAATTCGATCACTGTCATATCGCTGATTGCTGCCTGCGATCCTCCCTTTCCCGCGCTGTTCACAAGCATCATTATTCTCTTGGTGCCGGCCTCAAGGGAATCTCCTTTGGCGATCGTCCTTCTCTCCGGGGTAGCCTCACATCAATATGGGATGCAGCACGACGCGCCGATCCAGACAGAACATCTGGCTTTGACAAGGGCGGCTTTCACGAATGGACCCTCGTTGTGCAAATTGCCAGGTATAGCCTCGATTCTAACCGGAAGACTCTTGATAGACAGCAGATCGCCTACAAGTCCGCACATGCCGGCCTTCGCACAGTCTATGCGAGAGCATTCGATCCTGTTGTGGGTCATCTTGCCAGAATGCCACTTTCTGGGTCTTGCCGATCAAGTCGGTATCCTTGGTACAACAAGCCTAGAAGTCATTGGGTTCTGACAGCGACTCCGGATCCCTCGTCCAGGGCACAGTCCCCGCAAATAGAGCTTGAGGAAGAAGACCATGCCTGGTCCTCACGCCCAAGCTGTCCAGGCTCAGTGTTGAACCAGCTACCACCCAAAGCAAGAGTTCTCTTTCTTTGTCAGAGCTTGGAAGGGCTGAGCACTAACTTGATCTTCCTTGTTCGCTTGAGCCGAGATCTTGATGACTACGATGCCTGGCTCGGAATCAAGTTCGGCTCGGAGAAAGTAACGGTCCAAATGGGCCAATTCCAGCGAGGTTCTCATACATGGGCCTTCTACAGATTCAGCCGGCTCCGCGACTGCATCGTAGGCTCCGTTCACGATCCTGCGTATGAAACCGTGGTTCTCTTATTCAGAAGACCAAGCAGGCCTACGCCAACTCGCTTTCTGGAACCAGGATCCCGCGTCTAGGAGGTCCTGGCAGAAACAATTATAACCCAGTTGTCCCGATCGATTTGGGACTGTTGGACGCAGACGCAGACGGCGAGTCTAATAACGAGTATAGCAACGATGAATGCGACGAGGCGGAGTAGTAAGAATCTACGGATATGGCGTGATGTGGTGCCAGGTGGATTCTGAGACTGGGGATCTGGTCTGGTCCTTTTCAAGGGCATAGTATTGCTGTGCGAAATCTATTGATGATTCGCCTATACGTTCCGCAGCTTGGACGTGGCCATTTGCCCGGTAGTCTGGGGCCATGGCTTGCTGAAGGGTCTGAACGGCCGGGGTGGGTGGGAATGCTGCGACGGCACAATAGCGCTGTGAGAATGTGCAAGATGTGACGACCAAGATTCGTAGTAAGCCTGGACGTGCGAAAGATACTGGTGAGAAGTAGATTCTAACTGTAGATACTGTAACAAAGAAGTACTACTAGCAAATTGAGGAAATTGGCATAACACCAGATATTGTTGAAATTGTAAGAGAAAGTTGGGTAACAATAACGCAGGTAAAGAATAAATCAATAGAAATTGTTGTAACTACAATTGATATTCGAAGATCGAAGAACGATACAAAGAAGCGAAGAGTAAAATACTAGAAACTCTAGAATTGTGAACATTCATTGAGTTTGTCGAGAGCAAATAATTCTATTGGTGGAGCCTATAGATGAATTCGAAAGCAGAAAGATTGTTCGTGTTGTTGCTAGACTATTCAGCTCTTTGTTGAAACAAGTGTACTCCAGGATGCTTCTTCGACTTCGGACTGCTAAGGGGGATCGATACATAGTACACACATGAAATAGTACGGATGGGCCAAAAGAGAATAACGCCATGGGCTGTGATGTATTGCTAATGTGTTTAATAGGAAATGTCTCGGAAAAGTCTCGCTTTAGCAACTGAACAGGAACGATGCCTGTAGTATGGAAGGCGTCTCGACGTGCATGTGAGACAAAGCAGAGAAGTAGGTACCTGGTGGGAAGTCAAGTGTCAGAAAAGGACTTAGTGACGGCGAAATAAAGTACTTCAAGTTCGACTATAGAAGAAGCAGGTGAAACAAAAGTGAGGGTGGAGCAAGGTGATCAGGGATGAGAAAATTAAGAGCGACTAGCATTAGAGAATGAATGGAGGAGAGCAGCAAACAAGAGCAGTCGAGCTCCATCGCTTTGGGCAATGAGAGGCTAATGATCGCTCGCGAGCTCTTGATCAGAAGTACAACCTGCCGTAGGATGGATCTTCGGATCATGATTATCAGTCAAGCACAAAGGAAGGAAGGTTTCCGTGCATTTGGCAAGAACTAAAATACATGCCTGCTGACGCAACGTCTGCACCGCTTCTGCTGAATCCACACCATCATGTCGTCGTGAAATGGGCTTGTTCCTCTCGATCAATGCTGGCTCCACTCGATACTGTCGAGTGCGACGCCTTCCTGCACCAGCTCCCACAAAGGGCTAAGCTCACGAAGAAAGCTGACTCTCTCCTTCACCGCCTTCAGCACATAGTCGATCTCGCCCTCAGTCGTAAACCGTCCGATACCGAAGCGGATGCTGCTGTGAGCGCTCTCGTCGCTATTGCCAAGCGCTCGGAGGACGTAGCTGGGTTCGAGCGAAGCTGAGGTGCACGCGCTGCCGGAGGATAGTGCGATGTCTTTCAAGGCCATCAACAGTGATTCGCCCTCAACGTAGGCGAAGGACACATTGACGCATCCAGGGTAGAATCGTTCCGGATCTCCGTTCTGGGACGTGTGCTCAAGCGAGAGTAGGCCTTTTAGGAGACGATCTGACAGGTATTTGATCCGCTCTGTGTCATACTAGAAGGGACAGAAGTCAGTATCCGGGGTTTTGCACCATGCGGAGCGTCGAGCTTACAGCCATCTCCTCTTTCGCTATCCGACATGCTTCACCAAAGCCGACTACCAGGGCCGGAGCAAGTGTCCCGCTTCTTAGACCTCGCTCTTGACCTCCTCCACTGATAATGGGATCGATTCTCACCCTCGGTCTTCGTCGGACATAGCAAGCTCCCATGCCTTTTGGACCATAAATCTTGTGCGCTGAGATTGACATCAAATCTACGTTCCATTTGTTGACGTCAATCGGCATCTTGCCAACTGCCTGAGCTCCGTCGGTATGGAAGAATATCTTTTTCGATCTGCACAATCGTCCAATCTCCTCCATTGGCTGAATCACCCCTATCTCATTATTGACGGTCATGATACTGACAAGTGCAGTGTCCGGGCGCATGGCAGCCTCAAGCTCGCTCAGATCGATGAGGCCGCTATTTTTTACTGGTAGATAGGTAACCTCGAAGCCTTCATCTTGCAAATGCCTCGCGCTGTCCAGCACGCACTTGTGTTCCGTCTGCGTTGTGATAATGTGCCTCTTCTTTCCCGACCGGCCAAAGAACCTTGCCACACCCTTTAAGCTCATGTTGTTGCTTTCCGTAGCCCCGCTGGTGAAGATAATCTCTTTCGAATCAGCACCAATGAGGTTCGCCACATGTTCCCTCGCCTGTTCCGCCGCTTTCTCGGTCTCCCAACCGTAGGCATGCGTTCTCGAGTGAGGGTTGCCGTAGAGGCCTGTGAGGAAGGGGAGCATTGCATCAAGCACTCGAGGATCTGTAGGGGTGGTCGCTTGCATGTCGAGATATATGGGTCGCATGCCTTGATCCATCACCGTTGCCTGTTTCAAGATGCCGGCGGTAGGGCTCATCATAGCATCAGCGGACATTCCCGTAGCTGGCATCTTGGCCTGCTCAGGCAGGATGCCGGTCTGCGCGGTGAAAGCATGTTGATCTGCTCGGATGGTTGTGTCGATGTTGACCTCGGCCTTGTTTGGTTTGGTCTCTGAAACATATGTTCTGTGTGAGGCTCTATTAAAGCCATTTGCTGAGGCTCGAACCTGAGTTGCCAGTCTCAGTCGAGGATGCGAGGAGAATGGTCTTCTAGAAGCTGATCTCAGCGCCTGACGAAGGGCAATGGGTGTTGCATTCGACATCTCGGGCCTAAAGAGATATATTCTGACTCGTATTCGGTATGAAGCAGAATGAAATCCTGACGGCAAAGTGAGGAGGCGAGGAGGCAAATAGATTAGGTAACCCTAAACAGATGCGCTAGAACATCGGCGCTTACTGGCGCTAGTTGGCGTGAATCCCAGAGCCGTAGTCATTCCTAATCGGCAAGCTCAGCTTTGCCTATTGTACAACCTCAAACGCCTCGATTGTCGTTGAAAGGCAGTGAAACGTACCTGTGAACCATTTTTCATGGTGCAGCCTCGGAACTTTGGATTGGATCGCCTCGGTAACTGACGATCGGCTATACCATGCATGCGGCTTGGTAGCCCAGGTCCTGGAGTATTCGTCATCGGGCGAGGATACCTTTGCTTTCTTGACGACATACACAGGCAGATCGCTGGGGTCCTTGGAGCGGACTCGGAAAGAGCCGCTTGCAGTGGGGAAAGCAGCAGGGCAATACTGCACAGCGTCCACACCGCCATAGGCTTCGTGGGGGAACCGCAATGAGTCTGAAGGGCTTTGGCAAAGCTGCTGTTAGGGTACATTTTGTGCAGCGCAATACCTTCGATTCTGCACTGTTACTGATACAAGTCTGGACAGGCGCCGCAAACTTTCAAGCAAAGATTCAACATTGTAGGCAGCATGCACGATTGAATATACCCCACGACCATTCGAGGAAAGCCTAACAGAAGCTGCTGATAGGGGGAGCATACCAAAGATGCAGTATACATTGACGCAGAGCGACGGTTTGAGGAGCTGGAAAAGGTAAGACTCCCTTGCTGCTTACATTGGGAGAGTTCAGTATTCACGGTTTCTCTCGGGACTAGGAAACGAAGAAGCTTCATGATGAGTCCAAGAAGTAGGTCCTACCAGCTATTGCTTGATATATGATTGTGAGACTGACGATTTTAGGTACTTCGATGCCATCAATGGTCCGTCGACCATACCAAAGTCTCATTTCTGCAAGTTGCAGGGACTGACTGCACGATTCAGGCATGTTAAACCATCAAATCGAGTTTTCGAAAGCCATAGCGGAGATATACAAGCCCATCTCTGGTCGAGTCTCAGACCCCGATTCTATAATCTCGGAAGGTAACCCTGAAGGCATTCAAGCGTGCGAAGAATACGAGAACATTGTCCGCGAACTCCAAGCCACACTCCAGCCGGAGCTAGAAATGATTCAAGCCCGTGTCATAGGACCAGCGGATGAACTCCTCACCGTAATCAAAGTGGTCCAAAAAGCAACCCTCAAGCGCTCCCACAAACAGCTGGATTACGATCGCAAACGTGCCACGCTCAAGAAGTTGCAGGACAAGAAAGAAAAGTCCCTCAAGGACGAGAAAGCCCTCTACAAAGCCGAAAGCGAAGTGGAGCAAGCAACGCAAGACTTCAACTACTTCAACGACCTCCTCAAGGACGAACTTCCTGCCCTGTTCAAGCTTCAACGCGAATTCATCCAGCCCCTTTTCCAATCCTTTTACTACATGCAACTTAATGTCTTCTACACCTTGCACGAGAACATGCAGAACATCGACATCGGTTATTTCAATCTGACTCTCGAAATCGGAGACGCCTTCGAAGCCAAACGCGGCGACATACGTGAACAAACCGAAGCACTTTCCATCGTCCGGTACAAAACCACGGGCGGCAAGAACAAGCCCATGTCCAAATATGGCCGCAGTAATCAGCGTCTTCTGGAAGGCCCTCGAAAACCCACTGACGCTTCGTCCCGCCTCGCCATCGAAGGTCGCAGATCGGCCGACACGCCGCCATCGCGACGGATGACACATGATTTCACAGAGAACCCACCACCGCCTTACTCATCCCCTCTCCTTAACGGCGATACCACCGTCGCCCGCGCCAACAGCACAGGTAGCTCATGGGGCGCCGCCGCCAAAGCGAAGGGTGCTGCGCCGCCTCCCCCGAAGCCGAAGCCATCGGCCCTGCGGAGTAATCCGATGAGTCCGCAGATCCCAACCGCGGTTGCACTGTATGATTACGAAGCGCAGGCCGCAGGAGATCTGAGTTTCATGACGGGAGATGTCATTGAAGTGATGCAAAAGGGAGCGACAGAGAATGAGTGGTGGACGGGCTCGCTGAATGGAAAGCAAGGGCAATTTCCTGGTGAGCTGGCTCGCTTGTCAATGAGTGGAGCCTTCCTAACGCGATCAAGGAAACTACGTACGAATGGAATGAATAGAGTCCGATTGTGCCAGATATTAGGAGTATAGAAATAGGTGGGGTAATAAGAGTACCGGTGTTGCTAATGAGCTGCAGACTTTGTACATACTTCTAGCGTCTATCTGCCACTCTTACAGTGAACCCAAGACGTTGTCTCCTCTGCAGTATTACGCCATTGAAGTACTTTAAGCGCCTGGCGCGGCTTCCGAGGCTTTAGGTTAGCGTATGAGTGACGTCAATGACTCTCTCAATCGCACATTTGCTCGTCTCTTTACTTTATATTTGATGGGCATCGGTTCTTGCATACCCACTATCCGGCATCATGTCTTCCACAAAAGCACCTTGGGGGCTCCGATGGCGCTCTTCTACTCTCTTCATCACCTCCACGGTGGGCATTGGCCTCTTCACCGACCTGTTTCTGTACGGTCTTGTTGTTCCAATCCTGCCTTTTATGCTGCGTGATCGGATCGATCTGCCCCAAGCCCAGATTCAATCCTATGTCTCGGCCCTCCTTGCTGCCTATGCAGGGGCCTCGGTACTTTCCTCTTTACCAGCGGGGATTCTAGCCGACAGAACGTCGACACGACAATTACCCTTCTTAGCAGGGCTCGTTGCTCAACTAGTAGCAACCCTCATGCTACTTCTGGGCCAAAACATACCTGTTCTGGTCATAGCGAGGATGCTCCAAGGAGTTAGTGCGGCTGTCGTATGGACAATCGGGTTGGCGCTGGTGCTGGACACGGTTGGGCCGGAGAACTTAGGAAAGACGATCGGCAGTGTATGTCTCGCTCTAGGCTTCCAACTACACACAGAAGTTTTCTACGGCACTTATAGAAAACTAGATTTTTGGCTTCATCTCCATTGGCGAGCTCGCAGCGCCAGTTCTCGGTGGCGTCGTATATGGAAAGTCCGGTTATGGAGGCGTTTTCAGTCTCGGATCTGCTATACTTGCTCTCGATTTCATCATGCGCTTGCTGCTTATCGAGAAAAAAACTGCGGCCAAGTACACGAAATATATGAACTTCCAAGAGGACGACGTACAACAGCAGAATCAACAAGCCGAAGACGAAGGCAATGACCAAGCAGACGAGGAAACGCACCTGCTACGTGAGCGCGAAGATGAGGAACACAAGATACCTCCAGATCAGCCGAGACCCATACGCATTTTTCCTCTTCTCTACTGCCTTTCGGACCCGCGGCTCCTCGTTGCACTCCTTCTCGCTTTCGTCCAAGCAACCCTCTTGTCCTCCTTTGATGCCACAGTACCCACTATCGCCACCTCGTACTTTGACTTCGACTCTCTCTCCTCGGGCCTCCTCTTCATCGCTCTTGTCCTACCCTATCTTCTGCTTGGTCCCATCGCTGGCTGGGCCGTCGATCGCTACGGTACGAAACCTGCAAGTGTACTTGGTTTTGGGTATTTGGTGCCTGTACTAATCTTGCTGCGCCTCACTGCCCATGGCGGGACTTCCGAAGTGGTCAAGTATTGTGCGCTGTTGGCACTTTGCGGCGTGGGATTAGCGGTTATCAGCAGTCCGAGTATAGTGGAAGCAAGTACAGTGGTAGAAATGTATGAGAAGGCCAATCCGGATTTCTTCGGGGCGAATGGGCCGTATGCACAGCTTTACGGTATCAACAGTATGGTGTTTAGCTCTGGATTGACGCTAGGACCTCTTGTGGCTGGAGGCTTGAAAGATACGATTGGTTATGGTGATATGAACGCTGTAATTGCGGTGCTTTGTGGGCTCACCGCAGCCTTGAGCTTTGTATTTGTCGGAGGTAAACCTCGATGGTTGAAAAGAGCGCGGAAGTGAGGCCGTACGACAAGCGGTATCCCATATACTGGTGAGGGTACCTTAGCACTGCTTGAAACTACGTACTGACGAATTGACGATAGACTCATCGACCAAGGGTGATCCATAGTAAAAGAAGGAGATTTTTACTCCATTTCTGCACCATACTTCACAATTTGATGCAAGCGAGGCAAGAGGCATGAGATCGTCTATTCGTGGAAGCCTAAGTCTTTTGCTGGATCCAACATTCTTGACATACCTCAGTACCAACGGTAGGCAGCAAACACTGTGTGCTGGACAATGCTATGTAAGTCAACTTCTCCGTTCAGAATTGCTTTCGGAGGCTCGGATTTGGATCTTAATCCTGGTATCACTCTGGTTGAGCAGACTTTATGTACTCCAATTGATGCTTACTCAGGGACGGGGGGGGGTCGTCTCTCATTCTGAAGTTCCTCACCTGCCCTACGATTGATGGTATTACACGGTGAAGGTCGATTCTTTGTCAGGCCGTTGCAGACGAATACTTTCGGCTTGTGGGACCAGGATCGTTGAACGAGCACATTTAAGGCAGTTAGTCTCCTGTGATTGGCCGCAATGCGGAATTTTACAAGTCGATCTTGTTAGCTCCGGCGCTCTCCTCAGACATTGCTCTTGACGAGAGGTACGGTTCAGGACTCAGGAGGGCGCAACAATCGGTGCCAAGGTCTACGTAATGCGATGAGGCTGAATCCTCCCGCATTTCGCTTCCACGTTTCATAAGCTACTATTTAAGTCTCTGAAACATGGCGCAAGAGTCGCAAAGGCTCACCGAGCCGCGCAGAGTCAATTAGAACGACTGGTCGCTTATCGATACTGCTATATCAGATTTGGCCGTGTCCTAGTAACCGATGCGAGGCTCAACCGTCACACAGCCGCCGTCATTCGATGTCTGAGCATTGATGCACAGCCCACTAGATTCAAAACGGGCAGACTTCATCTACAAGAGATGAGCTCCCTTGATTGTGAAGTGTCAAGCACCTTCAGTCGGCATTGCCAACAGACGCAGTCTTCGACATGGGTTTATTCGCTCGTCAGATACGGACTTTAGTGTACAAAACCCTATTAGTCGCAGCTATTCGACGCCCAATTGGGACGACAATCCGAGCGCTTGTCATACCTTTGCTAATCGCTCTAATCTTATCTTATGCACAGTATTTCCTGAATCCTGCGCAGCAATTTGGGGTCGGCCGCGCTACCCCGGTCTACTCACTGTCGACTGCCATCTCAAAGGCGTCATCTGGACGAAACACAGTTATCTTTGTGGACAACGGTCTGACTGGAGGTGACGTTGGGGCTGTGATCGATGAGGTGGCCGCGCCGTTCCGGTCGGCGGGTAAGCACGTTGTTAGCCTACACAACGAATCCGAAACACAGTTGGTCTGTCAGACATCGCAAAAGGGATCGTCAAAATGCTTCGGTGCAATCGTGTTCACTTCTAGCATTACCCAGCCAACGATAGGTGGCACATGGAACTACACCCTGAGAGGCTGATAGCTCCCTTGGTACTGCAGTCAATGTGAATTCACCCGACAACGATGCTCAAATATACCTTTTACCTCTCCAGAGAGCCGTGGACACAGCTATAGCCAGACACAGTCAAGATGGCAGACCGGACGCGCTTCGTAGAGTCGATCAGTATCCTTATACCGTCGATTCAGAGCAATCAAGAAGAGCCAACACGCGCCAGAGCTACCTCGACAGTGGCATTTCCTACTTTGGCGTTGTTTTCTTCTTTGCCATGGTCGGCGTTGTCTACCACCTGACTGGTTTCATGGCTGCTGAACGTGAACGGGGACTGTCGCAGCTTGTGGACGCCATGATGCCCAATGTCGCTCGTTGGCAGCACGACTTCTAGCTTGCCACTGCGCCTTCTCTATCATCTACTTTCCGAGCTGGCTAGCTACGGGAATCATTCTTTCAGCAGTGGTTTTCATACGCAGCAATGCGGCCATAATAGTCTTCTACCACATCACCATTGGTCTGGCACTTACGTCATACGCCATTGTTGGTGCGGCCTTTTTCAAGAAAGAACAGGTAAGCGGGATCATAATGGCTCTAATTGCTGTGATCCTAGCTGTTGTGCCTCAAGTTCTCGATCCTATGAAGCAGACCAATACTACAGTGCTTGCCCTTAGCCTCATATTTCCTTCGTCAAACTATGTGTACTTCTCAACCTTTGTTTCATACTGGGAGGCAGCGGAGCTACCCGTCACCTTGACCAAGCCAGCTCCTGCAACCGATGGTGCAATGCCGCCCTGGACGATACATGGTGCTACCCTGTGGTGCTTTCTCATTATCCAAATCATAATGTATCCGTTGGCTGGTGGTATGATCGAAAGATTGCTGTTCAGCACTCACTCTTCCGCTCGGAAGATGAATGCGGAGGACGAAAAAGCTGGTGTGGGGCCTACCTTGCGCATGGGAAATTTTAGCAAAGTGTAAGATCGCGCCATAGAATCGAGTCTGGAACACTGTGTTACTGACGTTTCGAACAGGTATAAGCAGAACGTTTTCAAGCGCACTTTCTGGAAGAAAAAGGCTGATGTCCATGCCGTCAAAAACCTGAGTTTGGACGCTCGAAAGGGCGAAATTCTTATGTTGCTTGGACCTAACGGGAGCGGAAAATCGACGACGTTAGATGCCGTTGCTGGCCTTAGTAAAATCAGCAGCGGTAGTATCGATATCGACGGCAAAGATGGTATTGGAATTGCGCCGCAAAAGAACGTCTTGTGGGACGACTTGACAGTTGAAGAGCATGTCCGCATCTTATACTCGGTCAAAACTGCTCGAACCCAAAACTCGAAGAGCGATATTGTAGCTCTGATAAATTCGTGCGATTTGGCGCACAAGGCGAAGGATCGGTCGAAAACCCTTTCGGGGGGCCAAAAGCGGAAATTGCAGCTAGCAATGATGTTTGCAGGAGGTAGTGCGGTTTGCTGCATCGACGAAGTGAGCAGCGGACTCGATCCTCTATCTCGACGGAAGATTTGGGATATTCTTCTTGCCGAGAGAAGCGACCGAACGATAGTTATGACTACTCACTTCTTGGATGAAGCCGACTTACTTGCCGATCACATCGTCATCCTGTCTAAAGGCACTCTTATGGCAGAAGGCTCATCTGCTGGACTTAAGCAACGTCTTGGTGATGGTTATAGCATCCATGTACATGCACAACCTACGAATCTACCATCACTCGACGGTATCGCGCAAAAGCACGGTCCAGACGGGACAACTTACACCGTCCCAGATAGTGGTACTGCCGCATATGTCATTGACTGCCTTGAACGGGGTGGAATTGATGGTCCTAAGGTTGCGGGGCCAACTCTCGAAGATTTGTTCTTGAAGCTTACAGGAACACACATAAACTCCTTGCCTAGTTCCGAAGGTTGCCCGGACCTAGAGATGACGCCCAGCACAAACCGGGAGGCTGGTGTCCAAATAGGCATACATCTAAGCAGCGGAAGTTACGTTGGGCCTTGGGGACAGCTCTCCGCTCTATTCCATAAACGCTGGATGATCCTCGGTCATAATTATATGCCTTACGTCGGCGCTATCATCGTAACTTTGATCGGGGCTGGGGTCACACCTCTGTTGCTCGATCACTACACCGGAACGATCTGTGATCCTCCATCCGACAGCCGTTTCTTGGGTACGGAAGACTATAGAGAGTCATTCGCAACCATGAGCAGGGCCAGTCTTATTGCAGGCCCTTCCATTATCTTGACCCCAAAGACAATAGCTTCCGTCGCGAACATCTACTCTAGCAACCATACGGCTTTCGGAGAGGGATCTATCACAAGTACTGCCGAGCTGAAAAGCTACTTCTCTGAAGCCACGTCTTTGGCGACCTTTGGTCAAATGGTCGCTGCTGGCGTTGGTACAGTTACACCTGGTGGATTCTGGCTAGGCGATAACTCCTCAAACCCAACGATCGCGTGGGGATTCACCAACGTGGAAATCTCTCATCCGATCATGGTACAAAATCTTCTGAACAACTTCCTAACAGGCCTTCCCATCGCAACTGCCTACTCGAATCTCAACATTCCTCCATCACCAACATTATTTGACTTTGGCCCTTTGATATTCAGCATCTACATCGGTCTTATTTTCAGCTGCTACCCTGCATTCTTTGCCATATATCCCACAGCCGAGAGGTTGCGCAAGGTTCGCGCGTTGCATTATTCCAATGGCGTGAGGTCTATGCCCCTCTGGCTTGCGTATCTTTGCTTTGATGGACTCTTCGTCCTCTTGATTAGCGTCATTTCTGTTGCTCTGATCGCTGCTAAAGGCTCCTATTGGTATACCTCTCTGAATGTTTCCATTGTATACCGTGTATGCTAATATGATAATGGCAGGTACCATGCCCCCTACCTATTCTTGGTTCTATTTCTATACGGGATCAGCTCGACCTTGATGTCCTACATACTTTCACTCATATCCCGCTCCGGGCTGGCTGCTTGGGCGTTCTCTACGAGCGTCCAAGTAGCGCTTTGCCTAGGTTACATTTTTGCCTACCTAGGTGTTCAACCGAACGTCGAAATCACAGAACTCCCAAAGACTCTTAACAAAATTCACTTCACTATGGGGATTATCTCACCGGTAGCTAACTTACTTCGTGCCTGCTTTGTCGCACTCAACCAGTTTGCTCTTCTGTGTGGAAACACGTCGAACCCAGGCGCCATTGAGCTCTATGGTGGGCCCATCCTGTTGTTGATAATTCAGATCTTCGGCTTCCTCGGTATTCTTCTCTGTTGTGACGGTCAATTCTCTCTCTTCTCGATCCTTCGGGGCAGACAAGACCATACACACGCCGCAAAGGGAGAGAACACCGCCTTACCGGAGGACGTCCTTGAAGAAGTTACTCGAGTCAAGCAGTCTCAAGGCCCAGGCCTGCGCGTGTCCCATCTGTCCAAGAACTTCCGGAAAACCAAGGCTGTTGACGACGTGACATTTGGAGTCGAGCCAGGAGAAGTCTTTGCTCTGCTTGGACCGAACGGCGCCGGAAAAAGTAAGAATTCCAGTTCCCACAATCCACCCTCCATGCTGCCCTCCGACTATACCTCCTTTCGGATGAAGTGCTTCCGTGCTTCTGGCTGACGTCTGAGGATCTAGGTACCGCCATTTCACTCATCAGAGGGGACATCAAATCATCCAACTCCAACGGTGAAATTCACATCAACGGCCTTTCAATGGACAAAAACCGCAACCTCGCCCGCTCGCAGCTCGGCGTATGCCCACAGTTCGATGCATGCGACACACTCACCGTCAAGCAGCAACTCATGTTCTACGCCAGGGTACGCGGAGTCGCCAACCCAACCCATAACACGGACGAGCTTATACGCGCCTTCGGCCTCGAGACCTTTCGAGACCGCCTGGCACAGAAGGTAAGTCAGCTCCCGGCCGTCCCATGCCCCTTACTCAAGCTTTAAAAAAATCCGGGACATCTTCCAGCAGCATCCCCTCCACAAAACCACCAAGCACCTCCCCATCCCCCCCTTCGAAACCCCAAAAGGCTGACTCCCCCCCCCCTTAGCTCTCCGGCGGCACCCAACGCAAACTCTCCCTCGCCATCGCCCTCATCGGCAACCCCCCCATCCTCCTCCTCGACGAACCCTCCAGCGGTCTCGACCCCACCTCCAAACGCGCTATGTGGCGCACCCTCTCCTCCCTCTCCCCGAACCGCAGCATCGTGCTCACAACGCACAGCATGGAAGAAGCCGACGCGCTCGCCCACCGCGCCGGCATCATGGCTGGGCGCATGCTGACGCTCGGGGCCGTCGAGGAGCTGCGGAGGAGGTGGGGGAGTGTGTGGCATGTGCATCTTGTGGTGGCGGGGAGCGCCGGGTG
>JAABUS010003725.1_pt1 | contig 23897 bp, 16 predicted proteins | sample 5560161 | NCBI WGS metagenome assembly JAABUS01 (sample SAMN10711885, study PRJNA513376) | rock metagenome | isolation source: Antarctica rocks | place: Antarctica: Victoria Land, Trio Nunatak nord | collected 2016-01-04
TAAAAAATTTATACTCGTAGGGGGGGTACGAATAAGGCAGTGTAAAAACGTTGATTTATTTTTAAAAAACTTTAAAATTTAACAGTTGAAGGGCCTTTTGCTGCAATGTGGGTTAAACCTTTTGTACTCCTTACATCTATTTCTTACTCGTACATTATGATAGAAAAGATACTTCTTAAATTAGCAGTTTACTACTAATGTTTTCAATACTATTGAAATGAATTTTAGATTTTGTGCTCCAGGGTGGTTTTCACCGGTATTTTACTTAGTAATAATAATAGCTGTGGGCGGATGTAACCCTAAGTCTGATGAAAAAGGTAACGAGGTTACCGGAAAGCCACTTTTTACTTTGCTTACTCCTGAACAATCAGGCATCAATTTCAACAATCAGCTAACCGAAAAGCCAAATATTAATGTATTGCGATATGAATACTTTTATAATGGGGGAGGTGTAGCAGTCGGTGATGTAAACGAAGATGGATTAGATGACGTATATTTTACCGCTAATATGACGGATAATAAATTGTATCTGAACAAAGGGCATATGCAATTTGAAGATGTTACAGATATGGCTGGTGTTGCAGGCAGGCCAGGCCCCTGGAAGACAGGTGTTACAATGGCGGACGTAAACGGAGATGGTAACCTCGATTTTTATGTCTGCTATTCAGGAAAATTAAGAGGTGAAAAAAGAAAAAACCAGTTATTTATTAATAAAGGTAAAGACGGACAGGGCATACCAAGGTTCATTGATGAGGCAGAGCAATACGGCTTAGCCGATTCTTCATACAGCACTCAGTCTGTATTTTTTGATTATGATAAAGATGGTGATTTGGATATGTTACTGTTGAATCACAATCCTTTTAAAGTAAGTAATCTTGATGAAGCGGGATTAATTGAAGTATTTAAAAGGCCGGAACCCCTGACCGGTATTAGATTATTTAAAAATACAAACGGTCATTTTGATGAAGTAACTCAAAAATCAGGATTAAAAAGTTCACTCTTATCTTATGGTTTGGGAGCAGCAGTTTCAGATGTGAATGGAGATGGATGGCCTGATATATACGTATCAAACGACTATGATGCACCGGACTATTTATACATTAATAACAGGAATGGAACGTTTAGCGATCAGTTGCAAAAAGATTTAGATCAGACTTCTCATTTTTCTATGGGGAACGATATATCGGATGTTAATAATGATGGCCTTCCTGATATTTTTACCCTTGATATGTTGCCGGAAGATAATCACAGGCAAAAGTTGCTTTTTGCACCCGATAATTACGAGATGTTTAATTCAAAGCTGCGTATAGGTTTGTATTATCAATACATGCGCAATATGCTTCATATCAATAATGGGAGTGGAGCATTCAGCGAAATAGGGCAATTAGCAGGAGTTTCTAATACCGATTGGAGTTGGGCACCTTTATTTGCCGATTTTGATAATGACGGATGGAAAGATTTGTTTGTAACCAATGGCTATCTTAGAGATTATACCAATATGGACTTTCTAAAGTACATGGGAGATGAACTTCGGAATAGAAATGTTGTGGGTCAGGAATTGTTAGACATCGTTAAAAAAATGCCTGCTTCCAATGTCATTAATTACCTGTTTAAAAACAATGGGAATGTAATGTTTTCTAATATGAGCAGTCAATGGGGGATAACTATTCCTTCTAACAGCAATGGGGCAGCTTACGCTGATTTAGATAATGACGGAGACCTTGATTTGGTTATAAATAATATTAATCAGCCTGCCTTCGTATATGAAAATAAAGTCAGCGGACAACCAGATAATAACTATCTTGAAGTTAACCTTTATGGGGCAGGGCAAAATACACAAGGGATTGGTGCTAAAATAATTGCTTATAACAAAGGCAAACAACAATTTCTTGAACAAATGCCGACCAGGGGGTATCAATCAAGTGTATCACCAATATTGCATTTTGGTACCGGGCAAGATAAAACAATTGATTCTTTACGTGTTGTATGGGGGAGCGGCAAACAGCAAATTTTTTATAAGGTACCCTGCAATCAACGCCTTGCTTTATCCGAAAAAAATTCAACTTCCATTTATTCCTTACCTAAATTTGCTGCTCCTTTATTCACAGAGGTTAAATCACCTATTGTAAATACTTATCAAATCAATTCAGTTAATGATTTTAAGCGTCAGCCACTGCTTATTAATCCATTATCTTTTAGTGGACCTTGTTTAGTAAAAGGAGACATCAATGGAGATGGATTAGAAGATATATATGCAGGAGGAAGCAGCGGACAACCAGGTGCAATTTATATACAGCAAAAGAGCGGTCAGTTTACAAAAAAGCCAGAACCGGCTATTGATGAGGATAAAGCAAGCGAAGATGCAGACGCCCTATTTTTTGATGCTGATAGCGATGGTTTTAATGATTTATATGTAGTGAGCGGAGGATATCACAATTATGCTCCTGATGATGTTTTATTACAAGATCGTTTGTACATAAACGATGGTAAAGGCAACTTTACTAAGGCAAGTAATGCCTTACCTCAAATGCACATCAGTAAAAGTTGCGTCCGGGTAAATGATATCAATGGTGATGGTCATCCTGATTTATTTGTTGGCGGAAGAGTTATACCTGGACGCTATCCGGAGACGCCACAGAGTTATATGCTTATAAATGATGGCAAAGCGAGGTTTACAGATCAGACAACAAGCATAGCGCCTTCTTTACAAAAAGCTGGTATGGTAACAGATGCAGTGTGGGTGGATATGAACGGTGATAATCAGAAAGACCTGGTTGTCGCAGGAGAATGGATGCCAGTAACAATTTACATTAACAACAAGGGGAAATTAGAAAATAAAACAATCAACTATTTTGATAAAAACTACACCGGCTGGTGGAATAAATTATCAGCAGGCGATTTTAATCATGATGGTAAACCTGATTTGATTATTGGTAATGTTGGCCTTAACACTCAATGCAAAGCGAGTGATAAACAACCGGCAGAAATGTATTATAAAGATTTTGATGACAACGGTTCCATAGATCCTATTCTTTGCTTTTATATAAAAGATACCAGCTATCCTTTCGTATCAAGAGATGAATTATTAGATCAGATGAGCAGTATGCGAGCTAAGTTTACAGATTACAAGAGTTATGCTGATGTAACTATAAAGGATGTTTTTACAAAAGAAGAACTGAAAGCTGCGGGTCATATGGAGGCTAATTACTTAAAGACAGTTTATTTTGAAAGCAGTGCCAATGGAAAGCTCCAGGAGAAAGCTTTACCATTACAGGCACAGTTCTCACCGGTTTACACGATCAGTACATTGGATTATGATAATGATGGCAACCAGGATTTGTTATTATGCGGCAACTTAAATCATGCAAGATTGCGATTTGGAAAATATGATGCAAACCATGGTGTATTATTAAAAAATGATGGCAAAGGAAATTTTAGTTATATTAATCAGCAGCAATCAGGCTTTCACCTGACTGGTGATGTCAGAAGTGTTATCAGCATCAACAATACTTTATTATTTGGTATCAATCAAAGCGGTATTAAAGCGTATACAACAAAAAGTAAATGAATAAAGCAGTTCATATTTTCATTTTTTTTATAATAGCTGAAGTGCTTTTAGGATGCAAACAACATTCGAAAAATATAAAATTAAGTAACAAAGACGTAGCCGATGTCATTAGTCAAATGACTGAACTAATGGTGCATGATGTTACCAATCCTCCCCTGGCTGCACGTTTCTTTTCGTATGCCTGTTTAGCTGGATACGAAGTTGTGGCAGAAAATGATGATAAGTTCAAAAGTATGTCTGGATTGTTGAATGATTATCCCCGGCTTCAGAAACCGGATTCCATCCATAATTATTCTTACCAGTTGGCAGCTATGTTAGCTATGATTGAAACAGCTAAAAAATTGCAACCTTCCGGCATTTTATTGGAAAAAAAGGAAGCACATCTAATCGACTCTTTGAATAATGCAGGATATGATGAGGAAGTGATTGAAAATTCAAAAAGATATGCTCTTGCAGTAAGTAAAAGGATACTGGCTTATGCAAAGGCTGATGGTTATAACAAGATAAGTAATTATCAAAGATATACGCCATTAGATAAAGACGGATGTTGGTATCCTACTCCTCCTGCCTATTTTGCAGCAGTAGAGCCTTATTTCAAAACAGTAAGGCCTTACACGCTGGATTCCTGTTCTCAATTTAAACCGGCGCCTCCCGTTCCTTTTTCAAAAGATAAAAATTCAGCATTTTATAAACTTATGCTGTTGAATTATAACGACAGCTTATCTGATGATCACCAGTTAATTGCATCTTTTTGGGATTGTAACCCTTTTGCTGTGCAGGAAAATGGACACCTTTTGATAGGATTAAAAAAAATATCTCCGGGCGCTCATTGGTTAGGCATTACAGGTATTGCCTGTGAAAAAGAAAAGAAAAGTTTTGATGAAACTTTACATATTTATACAATGGTATCCATTGGTTTGATGGATGCGTTTATTTGCTGCTGGGACGAAAAATACAGGAGCAACCGTATACGTCCTGAAACAGCCATTCGAAAATACATTGATGTTAAATGGATGCCTTTAATTCAAACCCCTCCCTTCCCTGAATACCTGAGTGGTCACTCTGTTATTTCTGCTTCCTCTGCTGCTATCCTTACCCATTTTTTTGGAGATCATTATAATTATACAGATAGCGTAGAGGTAAGATATGGTTTACCAGCAAGAAGCTTTAACTCCTTTAAAGAAGCTGCGAAGGAAGCTGCTGTCAGCAGATTTTATGGAGGTATTCATTTCATGGATGCTGTTGATAATGGATTTAAACAAGGTGAAAAAGTAGGGGAATGGGTACTGAGAAAATTACAGAAATGAGTAATGAAATAAAGGGTCATTATTAACGGTTCTATTGCGATAGTATGGGCAATTATGATTAAGCTGTAATTGCATGACCTTCAGGTCGTGAATAAAGAATAATAAATAACGGGCTTTTGCAAAAAAAACACACAGGACTTTCCGCTCAATAATTATAATGCCTTCCCAACACATTCGAAACAATTTCACTCTTTTCAAAAATATAAATAATGATGGGCTAATCAAATATTCTTAATCAAAGAACGCTACTAACATGATTAAAACGTATTCTCTTTTTATTTTTTATTGCTTATTAGCTTTTTCAAAAGCCTTTTCCCAGGTAAAGTTCGATAACGTCCTTTATGGTGTTGCGTATTATCATGAATACATGCCAACAGAAAGGTTAGATAAAGACATTCAAATGATGAAGGATGCCAATATAACAGTAGTGCGTGTTGGTGAATCTACATGGAGTCTTTTTGAGCCACAGGAAGGAAAATTTGAATTTGCATGGATGGACCGTATTTTAAATAAAATGCAGGAGGCTGGTATCAAAGTAATTCTTGGAACACCTACGTACTCCATTCCGGCATGGATGGCGCATAAACATCCAGAAGTATTGATTAAATATCCGGGCGGTACACAGGGCTATTATGGCATTCGCCAGAACATGGACATAACCAATCCTACGTTTTTATTTTATAGTGAACGTATCATTCGTAAAATGATGCAGCGCTATACAAAATATCCTGCCATTATTGGTTTCCAGGTTGATAATGAAACTACATCGCGTAATGTCAATAACTATGATGCCTTTGTTGGATTTGTAAATTATGTGAAGGACAAATTCAAATCATTAGATACGCTTAATAAAGTATGGGGATTGAATTACTGGGGAATGAACATTAATTCGTGGGAGGAATTCCCAACTCGTGATGGAGCTACCAATCCTTCATATTTATTAGAATGGGAACGTTACAAAAGAAAAATAGTAGCTGATTTTCTTACCTGGCAATCTCAGATAGTTCGCGAATACAAAAGATCGGATCAGTTTGTTACTCAATGTTTCATGCCTGCTATACAGGACATTAATCACCCCGCTACCGCTAAGTATATGGATATTATGGCAGTGAATGTGTATCATCCTCAGGAAAAGGAATTAACAGGAGTTGAAATTGCTTTTGCCGGAGATTATTTTCGGGGTATAAAAAAGAGCAATTACCTGATAACAGAAACAAATGCACAGACAACAAGCTGGTCTTCTCAATTTCAAAAACCTCCTTATGATGGACAGTTACGAATGAATGTATTTGCACATCTGGCATCAGGAGCTAACATGGTAGAGTATTGGCACTGGCACTCAATACATAACGGGCAGGAAACCTATTGGAAAGGTGTATTAAGCCATGATCTGCAACCAAACCGTGCATACAAAGAAGTGAGCCGGACAGCAAAAGAATTAAAAGATATAGGTACCCATTTGGTTAACCTGAAAAAGACCAATAAAGCTGCTATTCTTTTCAGCCAGGATTCTTATTATGGAATTGAGTTTATGAAATATTCTAATCAAACCGGTTCGCATCCCTGGTTTTCATTTAACGGTTATATGGATCAATGGTTAAAGCCAATGCATGAAGCGCTGTACAAACAAAATATAGAATTGGATATTATTCTTGATAAAGATGATTTTAATAAATACAATTTACTGGTTATTCCTCCGCTTTACATTGCAAGTGATTCTCTTTTGCAAAGAATAAATGATTACGTAAAAAATGGGGGACATGTTGTAATGGCTATGAAAAGCGGATTTTCTAACGAGAATTCGGCAGTACGTGCACAATTAGCGCCCGGACCTTTGAGAAAAGCTTGTGGTTTCTATTACCAGGAATTTGCAAATATTGACGCAACAGGTTTAAAAGATGATCCTTATAAACTCGGTGCAGATAAAAATATCGTAAAGGATTGGGCGGAATTTATTATTCCTGAAACGGCAACAGCATTAGCTTACTATGATGATAAGCATTGGGGAAAGTATCCTGCAATAACAAACAACAATTACGGCAAAGGTTCACTTACTTATATCGGCACTGTTTTAAGCAAAGAAATAATGAGTGCCGTAATGCAAAATGCAGTTCAGCAAGCAGGAATAAGTACTCCGGCTCAAAAGTTAGCTTATCCAATAATTGTTCGGTCAGGCGTAAATGGGCAGGGAAAAACAATTCATTATATTTTTAATTATTCCGATGATGTAAAAACTACAGCATATCCTTTTAAAGATGGATCAGAATTGCTGGATAAGAAGAATGTAAAGTTGAATGATAATTTGCAAATTGAAGCGTGGGGAGTGAAAATTATTGAAGAAAGGTAAAAAAAGCAGCAGCATGTTCATCTGTAGGCCTTGTGGTAAAACTAATCAATAAGTGCCTCTAAAGTAAAAGATAACAATATAATTTTTTTGTTAATTGGGCAAGGATTTATAAAAATCGGAATTTTAAAGAGCCATTTCAGTTCCTTTTCATGGTAAAAAAGATTTAGGAAAGGGGTCACTTGAGAAATTGAAGAAGCAGGCGGGACTGAAATAAGCCTGACAGTTTCTATTTTATGAATTAAACTTTTGAAATTATAGAATAATGAAAACGAAAACAAAAATTGAATTAGTTATTGAAAAAAGCGAGAATTATTTTTGGGGCCGGGTAGAAGGCAAGGGATTTATGCCAACTGGTCAAGGCGAAACGCTTAATGATTTATTTCAGAATGTAAAAGAATCAATTGAAGATTATATTGAGCATGAGGGAAAAGACGATAAGTTTTGGGGTAAGGTGAAAGTTTTCGATATAGAATTTGATATCAGATACGACTTAGAAGCGTTCTTTAAAGAACATGATTATTTAAATATTAGTTCCATTGCCAAAAGGGCAGGAATGAATCCCGGTCTTTTGCGTCAATATGCTTCAGGAGTGAAGCATCCTTCAAGGGAGCAGGCTAAGAAAATTGAAGATTCTATACATAAAATTGCGAATGAACTTAAAGAGGTAACTATACAAGCATAAGTGCTTCTCGTTGCTTCTAAACTTGCTAAATCTAGGAACGTTTACTTCCCTCATTTTCATGCCGAGGGTTTTTTGCAATTTATTTTCCTCGTTCATTGTCCTTTCTCAAAGCTTTGTAATCATCAATTGTATCAATATCAAAACTGCCTAAGGGGAATGGAATATCAGCAACAGATTCTCTATGTTTCATTATTAATTTTTTAGCTCCCTCCTGCCCTTTTAATTTTAATAATTCTGAAAAGAATTTTTTGTCGAATAATACAGGTACGCCTAAAGTATTGCTATATGAACAGGCAATAATTCCTTTACCGGTTATTGCCTTTTTATTTACCATATTATTTAATAAAGTCGTATCTGCAAAAGGTTGGTCACAAACCATTAAAATAACATTTGAGACAGTTGGCTGAGTTTTTTGCAACACTTCTATGCCTAACCGTATGGATGAAGACATGCCCTCCTCCCATCGGGAATTAGGATAAATAAAAACGTCTTCATTTTCTATATCAGCTTGTATTTCATTGGCATAAGCACCTAATATGATTATGACAGGTCTGCAGGCAGAATGAATAGCTGAATCAACCGCTCTTTGTAATAAACTTTTACCCTGAAAAATTATCTTTTGTTTTGGTTCACCTAACCTCGTTGATGGTCCTGCTGCAAGTATTACCAGCCCGGTCATAGCTTCTGTTTTAATTCATGCAAGTAGGCAGTATTTTCAATAGCTTTTTGAACTTCACGCGGATGAATACTTTCTGGCTTTTCTCTCAATGAAGTACCTGTTCGTTTTGAAAGTACAGCTTGTATTTCAGATAATATAGACAGTGCAATTTCCTCTGAAGTCTCTGCTCCGATATCTAAACCTGCTGGCCCGAAAATATTTTTAATGGTTTCTTCGTCTATCTGCATTCCTTCTTCTTTCAGTTCATCTAACATTCGGTCAAGTTTTATTTTTGGTCCTAACACACCGATATAAGAAAAATGCAGCGGTGCCAATTGCAGCAACACTGCCATGTCATAATTGTAATTATGTGTGATTAAAACAGAGACAGTTCGTGCATCAAAATTGATTTGAGAACGAAAATTGTCTGGTTTTGTAACTATGACATGTTTAGCTAATGGAAAACGTTCTCTTGTTGCATAGTTTGAACGTCCATCTGCAATTGTTGTTTCCCAACCTAACACATTAGCCATTTGAACTAACGGAATGCTATCGTTTCCGGCTCCGAAGATAACGAGCGAAACAGCAGGTTCTAATATTTCAATAAAACCGATTAGCAGATTTTCAATATTGTAGGTTTTTATCTGAGAAGCACGACTTGTTAATGCCTGACGTGAATCTTCAATCAAAATGTGTTGCAAGTATTCATCAGCTAATCCGCTTTTTATCTTTCCATCTTCAGTTAAAATAAGGCAGGTACCTGGCTGTGTCGCTTTTTTTTCAAGTGAAAACAATGTTACCAACACTGCTGTTTGCCTTTTAGATAAAAAAGTTTTCAATAATTCAATCGAATTATTTGCATCTTCTGTATTTACAGGTTCAATTAAAATAGAAATGATACCATTACAACCTAATCCTGCGCCGAGTTTTGCATCGTCTTCATCTGTTGTGTCATAGGTCACCAGCATAGGTTTTTTTTGAACCATTACCATCTGTGCTTTACGTAAAGCATCACCTTCAAGGCAACCACCACTGATAGCTCCTGTTAGCTTACCATCTTCGGTTACAAGCATGCGGGCTCCGGGTCTGCGATAGGCGGAACCTTCCAAATAAACAACAGTCGCTAAGGCCGTTTGTTTGCCCTCCTTCGCAGCTTCATCATAAGCCCTGATAATATCTTTTAATTCTTTCATCCTAAAACTATTATGTTATAGTTGCTATTTTTAGAACCGGTTATTTTTTGATAAATCATGTTAATATACGAAAAGTAATAAAAATGATTGATAAAACAGACTTGAAACATCCAACAAACAATATATAAGAGTAGAAAAAGTACAATAAAGGTTTGCAGTATAAGTACGTGATTGCTAAGATACTGTCAAACTTTTTTTCCTTAGATAACGCTGATGTAAACGCATATTTTATTTCGGGGAATGACGCCTGTTGGAAAAACGGAGAGTCTGCCATTTCAGACATCCGGTTATTATGGACTTATAAGCTCGCAGCCGGGATGGAAGCAAAGATTGGAATGAAGGAAAATGCATCTTTATACAATGCAAGAGCATCTCAACGTCTGCCAGGAAAAATAAAGGTTGAATATAGAAATAGTGGTGGCCAGTGGAATATGCAAATTAATGTTCCTAAGACCATTTCGGATTCTTTTATTTGAAAGGGTAAAAGTTATAATTTGAAAGAAGATCAGAATTTAATTAAAGTTCTAACATAAATGAAGGAGAAGAAGTGATTTGTTAGTTCTTTAAGCACTTATCATTAATTAAAGCTTTGATAGCAGAACAAGCATTATAATTTTCGATACTTATAAAATACTTCTGAATTTCATCAAGGACATTTATGTCGTTTTCATTTAAAAAAATTTCATACACTTCGTTATAAGTAAAGTTAGCCGAAAGACGATATATCAGAGATTTCATGTCAGGAAGTTTAAGAGTAGGTTTATATTTTTTGTATGTTTATTGATAAGCGGTCAATACCTTTTACCTGTTTTTTCTTCTAAATTTTTCATACCATTTATGATAAAAACAATAAGACTTAATGCTTATGGCATTAGTTGCAAGGTGCATAATTCATCCACTAAGAATGGGAAGCCTCATCGGGGAATTGACGATTAAATTTGATCCTGTTAAATTACTTTATCCTGATAGTTCAAATAATTCCATATATCCGGTTTCAAACAGTTTTATTATCTTACATATTACCTCATTTTTGTAAAAAAATTAAACCGTGATTACTACCACTACTCCTTCTATTGAAGGTCACCCTGTTCAGCATTACCTGGGTATTGTAAGTTCAGAGTCTATTATCGGAGCAAACATTTTTAAAGACTTATTAGCAGGACTGCGGGATATAGCTGGCGGACGCAGTGGTACATACGAAAAAGTAATTGAGGAAGCACGAACCAATGCGATGAATGAACTTATTCAAAAGGCACAAAGTATTGGTGCAAATGCAATAATTGGTATAGACCTTGATTTTGAAACTGTCGGAACTGCAAGCAGTATGCTAATGGTAATGGCAACGGGAACGGCAGTGAAGATATAATTTTTTGTTATATAGAACGCAAATTTTTAGGTTCGTTATGATTTCATGATTTGCTCTGCGTTTATCTTAACAGGAATAATTTACGTTTTATTTTTAGAATTTCCAACGATGGAACGCCTATAATTATAATTACTATTTTTTATGATTTTGCTCCATATTGCTTTACTAATCTGATTTATTCAAAACTTTCCATAACAAGTCTTTCAATTCAGTCAGACCTTTCTGAGCTATTGAAGAAATAAATGCATAAGGAATATTAGCAGGTAATTCTTTTTTAATGGCATCCTTTAATTCCTCATCCAGCATATCGCTTTTACTTATAGCTATTACAAAATCTTTCTGCAGCAATTCCGGGTTGTACTCTTCAAGCTCATTCTTTAAAATGTCAAATTCTTTTTTATGATCTTTACTGTCAGCAGGAATTAAAAATAAAAGACACGCATTTCGTTCAATGTGTCTTAGAAAACGGTGCCCCAAACCTTTGCCTTCTGCAGCGCCTTCAATAATACCAGGCAAATCAGCTATGCAAAAACTTTTGCCATCACGATATTCTACTATACCAAGTTGCGGGGTTAAGGTGGTAAAAGCATAATCGGCAATTTTTGGCCTTGCAGCAGTAATAACAGATAACAAAGTAGACTTACCTGCATTAGGTAACCCTACCAAACCTACATCTGCTAATACTTTCAGTTCAATTACTTTCCAGCCTTCAACACCTGGTTCACCTGGTTGATGATGTTGTGGCGCCTGGTTAGTAGGTGTAGCGAAGTTAGAGTTACCTAATCCCCCACGTCCTCCTTTTAGCCATATTACTTCCTGCCCGTCTTCTAAAATTTCAGCATCTTCTTTACCAGTCTCTTCATCTTTAGCTACGGTGCCTAATGGAACTTCAATTACTATATCTTTCCCCTCACGCCCTGTACAATTATTTTTGCTTCCGTTTTCGCCACCTTCTGCAATAACGTTTTTATGATATCGCAGATGCAGTAATGTCCAAAGCTGAGCATTGCCCCGTAAAATAATATGTCCGCCACGTCCGCCATCTCCTCCATCAGGTCCACCCATTGCCGTTAGCTTATTGCGCATAAAATGCCTGCTGCCTGCTCCTCCATGTCCGCTCTTGGCAAAAATGCGTATGTAATCTATAAAGTTTGTCATAGAACCACGCTTTAAGAACCACGATTTACGGGATTGTTAAGGATTTTGAATGAAATAAAATAGAACCCACGATTATTGGATTGTTAATGGAATTTGATGAAATTAAGAAAATAGAACTGATGGTTCGGTTGTTAAGAGATTTCTGTTAAAATAGAACTATAGAAACACAATTTAAAATTCCGGAAAAAAGGTCTTATTTCAGTCTTAATTCAATAAATTCTGGTTCTAAATATTAATCCAGTTAATCATGGTTCTTTTTCTTTTTTCTAAATTTCTTAAAGAGGTCTAATTTAAATTTGATGTTTCCGTCATCTCCGGGAGTCCCCCTTATATAAATACTGGCGCCGCCTTTAGCATTTGCTCCTTTATTTTCGAGTGTGAAATTTTCATCTCTCTTTTTAATATTATTTAATGGCACCTGAATACTTATGTCTGTTTTTCCGCGTAAACTATAAATACCTTCTATAAACAATGTCAGTACTGTTGATTCTATTTCCATTCTGTTGATGGTAATTTCCCGGTCTTTAATGTCAAACCTGTCTTTTAGCTCTGCAAAATATATTTCATCAAAATTTCTTTTTGTCACCGCGATCTCTCCAATCTCCCGCAAAGGTTTATAATGAAGCAAGGCTCCTTTTTTTAAAGAAAAGTCTATAAATCCTTCCATATTTGTTGGTGTTCCTGCAAGGTCACGGTCTATATCCATCTTCACGTCTCCTGATGAAGTTAATTTACCACGCAGATTTTCTGATGTAATCCCATCTTGCCCGAAATTGTTGAAGGCATAAAAAACTTTGTTGACATCTACATTTTGCATGTTTACTTTGATATTTGTTTCATAGTATTTACTGTTTTTTTCGTTTAAACTGCCACTTATAACCATTGAACCACCGCCATGATTAAGGCTGACATTATTAAGTACCCAGTTTTCATTTATAAGGCCAAGAGATGCCTTTACATTGGTGCCTGTAAAACGTTTAAATTTTAATTCATCTGTCGTTAGGTCTAAGTGAAAGTTAGCCTGGCTAATTATTTCATCGAGGTTATTACCAATTTTAGATTTTGTATTCTTTTTTCTTGCAACTGTGCCTCGTTTTTTAAGAAGAGTAGTAAAGCTGCCAAGGTTTAATGAAGGTGAATAAATGTTCCAGTCCAGGAGCATCTTTCCCGGGTTTGTTTTCATCAGGGAAAGTAAATTTTTTCCGCTTCCGTTCATTACAATTTTATTGCCTTGAACCTTGCCCCTTAAATCGTTTACGAAAATATCAGAGTTCTTAAAGAGTATATTACCGGTAACGTTTTTCAACTCTATATTTCTTGGATGATACATTAGTATTCCATCTGAAAATGTGAGTTTACCATTTAGCAAAGTATTTTTATTTGTGTTTGACTCTAAAGGTCCTGAATAAGTAATATCAAGCAGCCCTTTACCCTGATGCATGTCAAAAGTGCTGCTTCCTAACAAGGTATTCAATTGAGTAAGATCAAAATCTGTTTTAATTTCAGCGTTGACCATAGGAACAACCAGATTATCAATATAAATGTTTTGCGACTTTATAGGAAGGCCTTCCCAGGTGCCGGTAAAATTATGAAACTCAAGCCTCGAGTTTGGGTCTTTACGGGGCAGCCCGGCAATCATTTCATTAGTATATGCACCATTAAAAGAGCAATTGGTGAAGTTTGCAAAATGAGATTGGATATTATTTTCATTACATTTCCATTTGGCATTTACCAGCGGATCACTCCCCTTTAACGGACCGCTTATTTTAGCACTTACCTCATTTACGGGTTTCTCAAGCTTTACGACCGAGAGAGCCGCTGAATTCGAATCTGCTAATAAGTTTCTTGCAAAATTATAATCTATGTTTTTAGTAGCTACATTAAAAAAGAAGTTTGGTGTTTTTGTAAAATTAAAAGCACCTGATAATTTAAACGGGTGATCTTTTAAAGTAATATCAATGTCATCAAAGCTGAGGTGCTTACTTAACTTATTAAAATAAACATTAAAATTTCCTTCAAACCTGGTTTCCTTTAAAAAGCTGCCTTTTTTAGTATTGAAAGCAAGGCTATGAACAAGAATGTTATTTTTTGTTTTAAATCTAAGAGTAGAGTCTGAGGTTTTAATATCACAATTAAACTTAGTGACGTCAAAATCATGTAGTTTTCCTTTTTTTTGGTCATCTAAAATAAGTCTTACTTCTCTTAGTTTTATATTATCTATATTTATTTTTGATTCAGATGTTTTTGTAGGTTTCAGATTGCTCCTGGGAGAAAAAAGGTAAGCATTGGTATAACCACTGGTATCTGTGTAAACATATAACTGGCCGTTTTCTATTCGTATGCCGTTAACGGGATTATCCTCTTTAACAATGCCTGTTATATTAAGATTAATATATACTTTTTCCCCTTTAAAAAAGGGATGCTGGTGCTGGTTGAAAAGAGTGTCTTTGATTAAAACTTTTTCCAGCAAAACAGAGATGTGGGGAAAGGTGCTTAAAAAACCGAGGCTTATATTCCCAATTTGTACGTCACCATTTAATTTATCGGCAACTTGTTCTTTTATTTGAAGTATTATACTTTTTTTATTAAACGCTACATAAGCATATGCTGCTATATATACAATTAACAATACTCCAACAAAGATGGCCAGACCTTTAAGTGAATATCTTAAATATTTTTTCAATGATGAGTAAAGTTAAAAATCTATGCCATGCAAAGCAAAAAAACAAACACACTTTTCTATAATGATTTGTTTAAAATTTGTCGGCTAAAATATAGGGCAGCATAGTACGCCATGCAGGCCAGTCGTGTCCAACATCTGTACCCCAGATATCAAGATTGCACCAAATACCTTTATTAAGAAGTACAGAGGCGAACCTTCGTGAAGCGTCAGGGTCTTCATATTCTCCGCTGCCTGTATATATATGAATATGGTGGCTTGCTTTTATTTTATCAAGAAAAAATGGATTTTCTAAATTGGGAATGTAATGTATCGGGCTATTAAAATAAACCTGATCATCCCAGTATCCTCTTGTATACTCGGTAAGATCATATACACCGCTCATAGATATAGCCCCGTTTATTATATCAGGACGCTTTAGAAAAAGGTTCATGGCATGCAATGCCCCAAATGATGCACCTGAAGTATATATAAAAGTTTCACCGCTGGCAGCATTTCGTATAAAAGGAATTACTTCATCAAAAACATATTCATTATATTGGTTGTGCCTGATGGCTCTGTGGGCAGGTTCCATCTGGTAATTCAGCCAGCTTTCTTTGTTGATACTGTCAATACTAAAAACACGAAACTTACCTGCGTTTATCATCGGCTCAAGTGACTGTATTAGCTGGAAGCGCTCATACTCAAGGTAATCGGCGGCTGCAGTAGGAACTAATAAAACTGCAAAACCATAATGACCATATGAAGCTATCGGCATTTCTTTATTGAGTGCAGGACTATACCATGCTGTTATTTCTCTTCTCATAAATTGATTTATTACATAATAAGGTAGTTTTCACTTAAAGTTAATAAAGACAGAAACGCCGGTAACATTCAAATTAGAAATATGAAACAAAGTTAATAGAGAAAGGGTTCAGGCCCTTCGCGATTAGCTCTTCACTTCCTTCAACAGTTTCTAAATATAAAAAGCCACTTATGTCAGTGGCTTTTTATAAATAATTATAATTTTCTTACTTTGTTATCTTCCATTCATACTTGCAAGGAACTCGGTATTATCTCTCGTTCCTCTCATCCTCTTAAGCAATTCGTTCATGGCTTCTTCAGTATTCATGTCATTTATATATAAACGCAAAATGTTCATTCGTTGAAGTGTTTCTTTATCAAGCAGCAAATCATCACGTCTGGTAGATGAAGACACCAAGTCAATAGCAGGGAAAATACGTCTGTTGGCTAACCTGCGGTCGAGCTGCAATTCCATGTTACCTGTTCCTTTAAACTCTTCAAAAATCACCTCATCCATTTTTGACCCTGTTTCGATTAAAGCTGTTGCCAAAATCGTTAATGAACCACCATGTTCGATTTTTCTTGCTGCGCCAAAAAACTGTTTAGGCTTTTGCATAGCGTTTGCCTCGACACCACCACTTAATACCTTACCACTTGACGGAGCAACGGTATTGTGTGCTCTTGCCAGACGTGTAATGCTGTCAAGCAATATGACTACATCGTGACCGCACTCAACCAGGCGCTTGGCTTTCTGCAAAGCAATGGTAGAAACCTTTACATGTTTTTCGGCCGGCTCATCAAAGGTAGATGCAATTACTTCTGCCTTTACACTACGCTCCATATCTGTTACCTCTTCAGGACGTTCGTCTATCAGCACAACCATTAAATAACACTCAGGATGATTTGCAGCAATTGAGTTTGCTATATCTTTTAATAACACTGTTTTACCAACTTTAGGCTGGGCAACAATTAATCCGCGCTGGCCTTTGCCAATTGGAGTAAACAAGTCTACTATACGCGTAGCGTAACTATTTGAATTGGTAAACAAGTTTAATTTTTCAAATGGAAAAAGAGGGGTCAGATAATCAAATGGTACACGATCACGCACTTCTTCAGGTCCTTTAGCGTTGATCATCTCAACCTTCAAAAGTGCAAAATATTTTTCACCTTCTTTTGGTGGACGCACATAACCGGAAACAGTATCGCCTGTTTTTAAACCAAACAATTTTATCTGAGATGGAGAAACATAAACATCGTCGGGAGAGGAGAGGTAGTTGTAATCGGATGACCGTAGAAAGCCATATCCGTCCGGCATCATTTCAAGCACGCCTTCACCTTGTATTACTCCATCAAATTCTATATTAAATGCTTGCTCTCTTCTTTGATTTTGCAGAAATCTGTTATGCTGCTGAGGCTGTGAAACAGGTTCACCATCTATCGCCTGGCTTTCTTCTGATGTTTCAGTAGTTTCATTAGCATTATTCCCAGCTTCATTACCTTCTTTTCCAGCACGTGTGTCATTTATATTTGCAGTGCCAACCTCTAATTCCGCATCATTTTTCTGTGCCTTTGGCCGGCGTCCGCGTTTTGGACCTGCATTCTTAAAATTTTCTTTTTTTGGTTGCTCTTCAACATCCGGTTTTGCTTCTGTCATCACTTCAGCTTCCTGTACAGGGGCAGGAGCATTTGTTTTTGCAATACGTTTTCGTTTACGTCTTTCCGGAGCCAGGTCTTTATCTGCATTATCACCCACACTCTGATGGTCTAATATTTTGTAAATAAGATCTTGTTTATCTGTTTTTAGAGCATTGGGAATGCTAAGTTGATCCGCTATGTCCTTAAGTTCAGGAACAAGCATATCGTTCAATTGCGAAATGTCGTACATAAAAAATTTTGATAGTTAAAACTCAAAAGATCCAAGGTAAAAGGAAAATATTTGAATAAAATGAAATTGGGAAAACCAAAAAACTGACGAGTTTAAGAGTGGTGCGCTGATCAGCTTTAAATTTCGATGCAAGTTTACGATACAATTTTCAAAATCAAAAATTTTAAATTGATTTTGATCTTTTCATTATTTACAGGTCTTTTTTAATATGTTTCCAATGTGTATTTGTGATTTACATTTTTTTCCGGCAGTGCTTCCATTTTTTGTTGTCAGTTTACTTATTGCAGGTGTATAATTTCTTTAATTAAAACTCTATGGCGTTTACAAAAAATTGCTGTTTAAGTTATTTAAGTTTTGCTTTTATTACGAACGTCTTTATTAATGATTTGTTTTGTTTACCATAAAATTTTTATCTGATTTTTGATTTATCCTTAGCATTACGATTTTGTAATAGTGGATTAGCAATCGCAGGACGAAAAAGTCTTCTTCCTTTTACGTTATTGCAAAACAATTATAAAGACCAGCAGAAAACAGAACCTTAGTTGAACTGATACAATTAGAATATGAAAACAAATTAATAACCATTTTGATATCTGACAAATCAACTTTCGTAATTAATGTACTGCCTAAGATAAACAGCGGAACCCCGGGTTTTACTAAGAAAATGATTTACTTGTCAGATTATATTTCTTAGAATTTTGTAATAGCAAGATACAAATTTATTTTCAGAAATGAAATGATAAATTATTTAAGATAATAAAACACAGTACTAATACAAAAGTACTAATATAAACTTCAAAATTACAACTCCTTATCTTTGCGGTCGTATAAAAATAACAATATGTTTAATAAACGGGTGAAGGTAAAACATCTGCTTGAGTCAACTGAAACAGGTCACGAAGTAACAGTAATGGGATGGGTCCGCACCTTTCGTAACAACCAGTTTATAGCTCTTAATGATGGAAGCACAATTAAAAACTTACAAGTTGTTGCGGAACTTGGTTTATTAGACGAAGCAATTATAAAAAGAATAACTACAGGTGCATCATTAAAAATAACCGGAAAGGCAGTTCCGTCACCGGGTAAAGGGCAAAGTGTTGAAGTAAAAGCATCTTCTGTCGAAGTTTTAGGAGATAGTGACGCAGATAAATACCCGCTGCAACCAAAAAAACACAGCCTTGAATTTTTAAGAGAAATTGCTCATTTGCGTTTTCGTACAAATACATTTAGCTCGGTGTTTCGTGTCAGACATTCACTCGCTTTTGCAATTCACAAATTTTTTAATGATAAAGGATTTGTTTACCTGCACACACCTATCATTACTGCTTCAGATGCAGAAGGCGCCGGAGAAATGTTTAGGGTTACAACTTTGCCATTTGACAATCCTCCCATTAATGAAAATGGCAGCATTAATTTTAGAGAAGATTTCTTTGGCAAGAGCACAAATCTTACAGTGAGCGGTCAGTTGGAAGGTGAGCTGGCGGCAATGGCATTTAGTGAAATATATACTTTTGGCCCCACCTTCAGAGCAGAAAATTCTAACACCACACGTCACCTCGCCGAGTTCTGGATGATAGAACCTGAGATGGCGTTTTTCGATATAGAAGATAATATGAACCTGGCGGAGGAATTTATAAAGTATCTTATACAATATGCCCTGGAGAATAACCGGGAGGATATTGTTTTTTTAGACCAGCGTTTGGCAGAAGAGGAAAAACAAAAGCCTCAAAATGAGCGAAGCGACTTTGAATTAATAGAAAAGCTTGAATTTGTTTTGAATAATAATTTTGAACGGATCACTTATACAGAAGCTATAGACATTCTCCTGGAAAGCCCTATATATAAAAAGAAGAAATTTAAGTACGATGTTAAATGGGGAATTGATCTTCAAAGCGAGCATGAAAGATACCTGGTAGAAAAGCATTTTAGAAAACCGGTGATAGTTACCGGGTACCCGAAAGAAATAAAATCTTTTTACATGAGGCTGAATGATGATGGAAAGACAGTAGCAGCAATGGATATTCTTGCTCCCGGTATCGGAGAAATAGTTGGAGGTTCACAAAGAGAAGAGAGACAGGAAAAGCTTGAAAAGCGAATGAGAGAAATGCATATTCCAATAGAAGAGATGAGTTGGTATTTAGATACACGTCGTTTTGGTACAGTTCCTCATGCTGGTTTCGGATTAGGTTTTGAGCGGATGGTGCAGTTCGTTACGGGAATGACAAACATAAGAGACGTAATACCTTTTGCACGTACGCCTAAAAACTGTGAATTTTAACCCTCTAATTTCCCTGAAGAGGAACTTGCAAGAAAAGAAGAATTTAAAATTTTTCCTTTTTAATTAACGTCTTATATTTGCAGCCCGAAAAGGTAAAGGCTTCCCGGCAGCGGGATTAAAAGGTGCGGTAGCTCAGTCGGTAGAGCAAAGGACTGAAAATCCTTGTGTCGGCGGTTCGATCCCGCCCCACACCACTTGGTTCTTTTTAAAGCCTTGATAATCAATTTAATATCAAGGCTTTTTTTATTTGTTGTACGGTATGTTGTACGGTTTTTAAACGCCCACTCGCTACCCACAGCGCATGCTCATTTCAATTCCTTCACGGTACGATTATAAGGCTTCGGCGAATATTATCATGCACAATTTTAAACTGATTTCAATTCCTTCACGGTACGATTATAAGCTAATTATACAGGTATAATATAAGTCAACTATCTTCATTTTAATTCCTTCACGGTACGATTATAAGAAGAGTATTTTCCTGATGACACAATGATAATTGCATTTCAATTCCTTCACGGTACAATTATAAGTTAAAAGTCACAATAGACATTGTAACCGTACGATTATAAGTTCTACAAAATAAAAGGAACGCTTAGAGGTAACTTATTTCAATTCCTTCACGGTACGATTATAAGTTTTAAGCATTTCATCTAATTCATTGCCGTGTGCCATTTCAATTCCTTCACGGTACGATTATAAGTTAGCGGTAAATTGACAGCAGCAAGCAATCTTAATTTCAATTCCTTCACGGTACGATTATAAGTATGGTTTAACAGATTATGCCGGTGATCTTGAATTAAATTTCAATTCCTTCACGGTACGATTATAAGAGCAAATGAATTAAACGAAAGAAGGCAGACAGACATATTTCAATTCCTTCACAGTACGATTATAAGTATAATAGGTCTCGAAACACGTATCACCCTTTTAGGCAAATTTCAATTCCTTCACGGTACGATTATAAGCCTGAATTAATCTGTTAGAAAGTGGAATTTCTCTAAATTTCAATTCCTTCACGGTACGATTATAAGACAGATAATGCCAGAAGGGCACGGAATATTAAAGATATTTCAATTCCTTCACGGTACGATTATAAGGATTACAACCACAACATTCCCGGGTCTACGCATCTATCTTTCAATTCCTTCACGGTACGATTATAAGCGTGCTGGCAGATATCGCTGTATTTGCGGTTACTTTCTTTCAATTCCTTCACGGTACGATTATAAGTCTTTGAGAGATAGGAGAGCGTCCTCTTTTGCTTTTATTTCAATTCCTCAATGGTACGATTATAAGCGTCAACTATAAGACCTGACCATCTCATTTTTGTAATTTCAATTCCTCAATGGTACGATTATAAGTAAAACATTCGGCAAAGCATCTAAAGAGGATATTAAATTTCAATTCCTCAATGGTACGATTATAAGTTAGAGCGAAGGAACATTAGAGAAGAATATATACATTTCAATTCCTCAATGGTACGATTATAAGCAACAATAAACAAATTGACTTTAAGCATCTTTCTGAAATTTCAATTCCTCAATGGTACGATTATAAGTCCAAACCTTTAAGGTGGATAAGGATTTTGTATTGTAATTTCAATTCCTCAATGGTACGATTATAAGTCCGGTCTGTCCAACGTATCTAACCTCTTTGGTAATATTTCAATTCCTCAATGGTACGATTATAAGCAACATTTTATTACCAATCTCAACCCTTTTTTCTTATTTCAATTCCTCAATGGTACGATTATAAGTTGTACGTATGCTCCCGCTGGACATTCTATGCCCATCTTATTTCAATTCCTCAATGGTACGATTATAAGACCATCTGCATCAGTTGCCGTAGCGTTAATGGTGAATTTCAATTCCTCAATGGTACGATTATAAGTTTTTCTTTTACTGCAATTAACGCCCACTTATCTTTATTTCAATTCCTCAATGGTACGATTATAAGAGTAAGCTTTGTGAATGAATAGTGATTATAAGTTCATTTCAATTCCTCAATGGTACGATTATAAGCGGCAGAAGGAATGTTATTGCATGCAGTTAGTTTAATTTCAATTCCTCAATGGTACGATTATAAGTAGGTGGACTTTTAATTCAAGACACAGTAATTTCATTTCAATTCCTCAATGGTACGATTATAAGCTTTTGATGCATAGTGATAAAACAGACCTTCACACAATTTCAATTCCTCAATGGTACGATTATAAGTTGCTTCGCATATCCTTTTTCTGATAAGGCATTCATTAATTTCAATTCCTCAATGGTACGATTATAAGCAAAATTCTTTGTAATAGTTATGAGGGTTAGAATACAATTTCAATTCCTCAATGGTACGATTATAAGAATTGATGAATACCTGTAACCCATTCTTGAATTTCCATATTTCAATTCCTCAATGGTACGATTATAAGAACAAGCGGAGATAGTGTAAAAGTTACTGCTCCTTTTATTTCAATTCCTCAATGGTACGATTATAAGGCTGCTGGTAATACTGCTCCTGCTGTTTCACTTAATTTCAATTCCTCAATGGTACGATTATAAGTCATTACTCATTTACAAAGATGACTTGTTCAATGTTATTTCAATTCCTCAATGGTACGATTATAAGCTTCGATCTGGTCAGTTATAATCCCTTTGAAAGTCAATTTCAATTCCTCAATGGTACGATTATAAGCTCCCATTCATTTATCAGATTAACCCACATATCATTATTTCAATTCCTCAATGGTACGATTATAAGTTCCAATTTCCCTGCCTTCTGCAATGCTGAAACGATTTCAATTCCTCAATGGTACGATTATAAGCAAGTTGAAGCTGCGTATCGTATAATGTATCTGCATAATTTCAATTCCTCAATGGTACGATTATAAGAATATCTCCATTGTTAGGGTAGAACACTCCTAATAATTTCAATTCCTCAATGGTACGATTATAAGACTATTCATTTACAAAACTCACATGTTCACTTTTATTTCAATTCCTCAATGGTACGATTATAAGTTTTAGATAAGTTTTAATTTGGCCGTCAGAGACGTCTTATTTCAATTCCTCAATGGTACGATTATAAGAGGAATTGTTTTTGCCGCTTCTTGTCCGGCTAATCGTATTTCAATTCCTCAATGGTACGATTATAAGCGTACTTATAATAAAAGCTTTTGAGATGTGGAAATTTGATTTCAATTCCTCAATGGTACGATTATAAGGTTGTGGTTTTAAGCGGCAGTTTAATAGATACGCTTATTTCAATTCCTCAATGGTACGATTATAAGAATATCAATATCAATATCATTATGATGGTTATGTTTATTTCAATTCCTCAATGGTACGATTATAAGTGTACTTAGACTTCTGTATTCTGAAAACTTAGTGTCATTTCAATTCCTCAATGGTACGATTATAAGCAGGTATTGTGGTACCCGTATAAGTAGTGCTTACAAATTTCAATTCCTCAATGGTACGATTATAAGTGATAAGTGTAAGGACAAATATTAACCAGGTTACTCATTTCAATTCCTCAATGGTACGATTATAAGTTACCATACCCATAAGCGGTTCTGGTTTTACGCTTATTTCAATTCCTCAATGGTACGATTATAAGCTTTTCTGACAGTATAGGAAATGAAGACTCCTATAAAATTTCAATTCCTCAATGGTACGATTATAAGGAAAGTAGAGGAAGCAATGCTGCTGGCAGGAAAGAAATTTCAATTCCTCAATGGTACGATTATAAGTTTTGCTCCGTACCTGCTTTAATGCACGATCCGCATTATTTCAATTCCTCAATGGTACGATTATAAGTCTCCTTTAATAAAAGGCTTTAGATTTTCAGTATTATTTCAATTCCTCAATGGTACGATTATAAGGTTGTAAGGTATATCAGCTATGATAAGTTGAGCCTTATTTCAATTCCTCAATGGTACGATTATAAGCAAAACCGTCACGATGAAGCACCCGATCTATCCAACAATTTCAATTCCTCAA